>Ga0315280_10000570_pt1 | contig 68026 bp, 72 predicted proteins | sample YL17G06_40_MG_FD_203697 | JGI IMG/M metagenome (GOLD analysis project Ga0315280, IMG submission 203697) | Sediment microbial communities from Yellowstone Lake, YNP, Wyoming, USA - YL17G06_40 | ecosystem: Environmental > Aquatic > Freshwater > Lake > Sediment | place: USA: Wyoming | collected... | reverse complement strand
AACGGCATACGTCCCGATTGCCGAAACACGTTCTTGTGCCGAAGAGATCTCTGAGACCAACGCCTCTGATATTGGCCAGAACAGTGAGAGTCCAATCCCAAGGATCAGTTGGACAGCAAGTATACCCTCGATGGTCCCTGTTGCAGCAAGCAGTAATGTTGCGGAGCCGACAGCAAAGACACTCAGAAGATAGAGACGCCGTCTACCGAGCCTGTCCCCAAGATATCCCGCAATCACCGGAAGAAATGTGTAAGGCAATGCACGAACGGTTCCGATGAGGCCTAATTCCAAGTAGCCGGCACCAAGGCTCTCGGCAAAGGCGGGGATGAGATAGACGTATGCGATGCCGATTGAAGCAGCAAACACAGAGAGATGAAGCCGTATCAACTGAGAGCGCATGAAACTGCTAGATGCCATCAGTCCCCATTCTCGTGGCAGCATCCTCGAGTCTATGCTTGGGCGCGCTGACAGCTAGGGCAGAAGGCCGCGTCGGGTTCCATCACAGCACCGCAGAACTTGCATTTGGGTGCTGAGTCCGGGGTTTGGGCAACCAATTCAGCTGTTCTCTGTGCCCTAATTGAGGGTGGCATCACCCTTTGAGAGCCAATCCACGAAATGCATACTAGGAGACCGGCGATCGCTATTATCCCCCCAATAAGCTGCAATATCGCTCCCGTAAGTGCTGGTGATCCGAACAGAGAAAGCAAGGCCGCGCTCAGATCAGGAAGGCTTAGTCCGACCAAGGATGCTTCTGAGTCACCTAATGTCAAGAAGAGTCCGTATTGGTAAACAAAGAACCCTACAACGATTCCGAGCGCACCGACAATAAGCCGTGACCTTCCCATGAATAGTCCTCCAGCAAGCTATCGGCAGCCGTACAAGAGATGTAGCATACTTAGGTCTTGCTAAGATCCACGGGCACAGGAAACCTGTTAGAGTTGTGATTTTCCGCAGCTGTCGCAGAAGGGCTTTCCAGGTTCAAGTTCTGCGCTACAGAACTTGCACCTGTTGACCGCTTTTGTTGGTATCTCAGTGGCCGGCCTAGACTTCTCGTATCTTTTTCCAAAGAATACAGCAACCTCAGTTAGCGCGGCCATCGGTATGAAAAGCATCACATCGGCAAGCGGGCCTCCGTCAGGCGTCACGAAAGCCGTGATGAGGTACATGGCTGCGTAAACGTATCTCCGATTGCTCGTGATCATCGACGTTCGAAGGACGCCGAATCTGACAAGTAGAATGAAGAACACAGGCCATGTGAAGATAAGTCCGCTCAGGACGGTTGAAACGAAGACCATGCTGTAGAAATCCATTATCGAGATTATCCGTGCTGCACCCATCGCTGTGAAGAACGGGAAAAGTCCCCAAATCATGAACGGCATTAGGATTACATAGCCGAAAGCGGCCCCAACGATGAACAACGCTGTGAAGGACAATACGAACGGGTAGACCGCTCTCCGCTCATGCGAGTACAGCGCCGGATCTATGAACCGGTATATCTCGTACGCGATTACGGGAATGCTCACAATGAATCCCATAACGAATGATGCGATCATGTAGAGTTCTAATGGGACTGTCAATTCGTAACCGATGAGCGTTACATTTGGCGGTAGTATCTGTGCTCTAATCTGCCTCAGCACAAGGGCCACTAGGGGATCGTAGAATTGAAGCGGATTTCTGAGGAAGCTGAGATTTGATGGAAGGACCATGAAGAGGACTGTGCTCACGACGAGAACGTAGAGGACGATCTTGAGACGCTTCGCTAGTTCGCTAACATGATCCCAAAAGGGCATCGTAATGTCGTTCTGCTTCTCTTGCTCCGGCGTGCTCCCATTCCTCCCCTAGATCGGACTCAAGCCTATGGGAGAGGGACAAATCACCTATGTCAAGTTCACGCTGAACTGCCTTCTCGATGACAAGCAGTCAGGCAGGTTTTTCGGACGCTTTTCCTCTTGCCACGATCTCGTCTGAGATTTGCGACCTAGTCTTACCCTCAGTAGAGATGCCGAGCTTCTTGGCAGTCTCGATGAGGGGATCAGCCTCCGCGGGCGGCGCTGTAGAATTCGATGCCTCTTTGTATGCTTTCTCGATTTCCTTGCGTGCCAATCCTATTGATCTCGCGAACTCGGGCAGCTTCTGAGGGCCCCACACAAACAGCACGACGATGATAGCCAACACGATTAACCATTCGTATCCGACGATTGCCAACTCGTTCGCCGAACGGTTCTGCACCGAACTGGCACTTAAAGGCTTGTCGATTTGGTCACGAATGAAATACTCGAGGTCTCGATTTTGCTCGAGCGGGTGGTCATGGTCGGGGGACAAACATACTTCCGGGAAATGAATCTCCTTCATAGAGCTTCAGTGAGCCATGGGAAGCATTATAGGTGTGCGTAGGCTTACATATGCTTAGGTTGGCATACGCAATGATGCGAGCAGGATACCTCACAACTAAGCAGCTCAGCTTCTGGAACCTTCGCAGGCAAGGCCTGACGCAAGCTGAAGTCTCCAGGAAGATAGGAGTTACTCCGCAGACAACAAACAAGACGTTCAACGCCATAGATACGAAGATGTCGCGCGCATTGACCGATGCCGCGCAGTTACAAAGGCTTGACATTCGCAAGATCGACCTAAGAAACGGATTCCTCTTCGGGTACAGCCCTACTTGGAGAACGGACGTTCTTGTCACGTTCTCGGTGGCAAACGGAATCCAAGTCTGGTACAAGGGCGAGGGAGATTGCTCCGACTGCACGAAGCTCGAGAGTTGCAGGCAGATTCTCATAAGAGAGAGCGAGGAACGAGGAATCCCACTCCCTCGGGACAGAGCTAGAACGAACCCCTCTCACCTGGCAGACAACCTGTTCAAGGCAATAATGGAGGGATCGACATGAAGGAGAAACGATCTCTGTTGTGGCGATGGTGCCCGCAGCCAGAACGAATGAGGGCAACGAGAACTCGACCAACAGACAGACCTTGGGTACCTCTGGTCGCTTCGGCGCTCCTACTGTCACTACTCGCGATTCAAGGTGCGCAGATGTGGTCGCCGTCAGCTGTGAATGTGATCTATCCGAATAGTTACAGCCCTGCCTCTGCTGCACAAGCCTTCGCGGAGACGCCGACTCAAACTGCACCAGCATCTCAGACACTCACAACAATCTCAACTGATCACTTTACGGTTCAATTGACCTTCCCAGAATCTGCAGACCCAGGGAATACGATTACGATATCAACAACGACAACCGCGAAATCAAGCGGACAGGTAGATGATCTATCGATCGAAGTTCTTGCCTATGTCAATCGGCAACTCGCAAAGGCGACGTCAGCAACGGTCCTAACAAACCGGCAAGTCCACTCTGGCAACACTTGGCAGACCACCCTCACAGTAACCATATCTCCGAACGCCGACCGAAGTGTCATGGTAGGAATCGTGACTGAAGCGTGGGAAGAGACGTCTAGCTACTACGACTCGTACGGGTATTTGCCGTACTACTCGTACTACTATCCGTCTTACCCATACAATTCCACAGTGTACTACGTGTACGAGCCATCGTATGTGACTGTACAAAAATCATCGCAGCAGACACTGCCGCTCACGTATGTACTGGCGACTACTCCAGAGTACGAGCAGCTGTCTGCCCAGCACAAGGCACTACTTCAGGAATACGATGGCCTGCTCGCGAAACACAACGAACTATCCTCGAAGTATGAAGCGCTAAGATCGGATTATGATCAGCTAACTTCGAAGTACAACCAACTTGGATCAGAATACAAAGCAACGAGCTCGGAACTAAGTGATTTCAGAATCTACACATACGTTCTGATCGTGATCACAATTGGACTGGCTGCTGCAGTTGCATTCCTAGTCTTCAGGACAAGGCAGGCAACCGAGAGGACAGGGAAGCAAGACAAGTAGCCTGAAAGAAAGATAGATCACTTACAATCCGAATGCATATTAGATATGAGAAGAATCGCGAGTCATGGATACGCTCGAAGCAATCAAGTCAAAATGACGCTGGAGGCACGTCGCCTACTTGCGAGACTTGGGCCTGAAGCTGTCGTCCTTGTCGAACTGAGGCATAGGCCAGCAGCATGCGACTCAACATTCTGCAAACCAATTCCCTACGTGTCTACGAGGACCACCGGGCAACCACCCGAGAAGGGGTTCGTCAGGACACTGTCAAGTGGCACACCGATCTTCCTGCAAGAACCTCTTGCCGAGCTGGCAGTTGGCGGGAAGACGCAGATCACCGTAGACACGACCGGTTTCTGGAAATGGAGGAGACTCAGAACAACAGGGATTGATCCCTACCTGATGGTTCAACGTCTTTCAGGCAGAGATGCTTCGAAAAGGCGTCTACACTCTCCCGATCACGCTCTTCCATCACGGAATCGTTGCCGCACATTCTGACGAAGATATGGAAAGAATCCTCGCCGCAATGCGGGTCGGTCTCCAGAGAGTCAAGAAAGAATTCGGATCTTAGAAATAGGCTGTCAACTAGGGGTGTTCTGGGTCTAGCCTTTTGTACTACCATCGTCTTTGCTTCACGGAGAGGATGAAGGGCCACCGTTGTCCCGATCCGAAAAGGATGAACTCGATTCGGAAGGCGTCGAGTTCATTCATGAGGGAGGCATAGGAAGCGAGGCGCGTATCGATGTCGAGCTCCGCACTAGGTTTCCCGGAATAGGGGGAACCATTGACACATACCAAGGGATAGCCGTCGCGCGAAGAAACGAATTCAGTACAGCACCCAACGTAGGCCACGAGATGTTCCTGCGACACACACTCATCAAGAAACTCGAAGATTACTTCTTCAAGAAGGGGCACTACAGATATGCACACGTGACGCGACCGCTGGGCTCAACGGAGAGAGCCTACATATACGAGTGGGCTTTCGGCCGAGACGGTTTTCCATGGGCCTATCCCGACGAGACTGGATACTCGATATCAGTGCGACTCGACGACTGGAACTCATTCAACGCCATGTTCCTTGAATCAGGAATCGACCTGCAGACCGATTGCACGAACCCAGAGAACGGAGCTATCTCACAGAATATCGTGCACCAACTTCACTTGGGCGCAAGTGCCAGTCAGCCCATCCTGAACCGATTGTGGAAGCGAATTGACTTCGGCCCTAGGAGCATTAGGCTCGATTACGAGAGACTCCTCAACTACCTCCGGAAGAACGAGCAGGACATCAGGGAGACGCTCAAGGTTGGACGATACGACATGATGATGACAGCCTGCAAGTATCTCCTGAATCAGGGAAAAATCGAGCCCAGAGAACGTGAGAAGCTAGAGATACTTGTCCTAGACTATCGCCTGTCGACTCTGGCATATCTCAACGCTAGGGGAGTGGGCGACGGAAGCACACGCGAAATACGGTTCCAACCAAGAACAACCTGATGCCTCTGCTCGATCTTCTTGCGCGACGCAGACTCGTGTAATCGAAGTGATCTGGAATAGCTCCTCGTCTGGACGTGCCAACACAGTTTCCGCCGTCTCAAGAACTCCTTTCTCGGTTCTATTCCTCAAGCCGTTTAGGAGCCAATTCAGTAGTTTGGGCTTCACCGTTATTGTGAATATTCGATTTCCAGCATGGAACTCCCCTGCGATGTGAACAGCTGATTCAGAAACCCGAATTGTGCCCTTGCCGAGCGTGCAGCCTGACGCTACGTGCACGCCATCCACCATGCACGACACTGGCGGCTTGGGGTTGACAGACATGATGGCGGTCAGGTCGTTGTGATTCTGAGCTTTCAACATGGGCCGTGCAACCACGCCCATGCGGATTCCAAGAACCACGAAGGGCCCTAAATGTCCATGGAACTCGACGGCGCGGGCAAGAAGAACCCGAGCATCCGGTCGGCCATCATCATCCAATGGCTGCTATCCCTAGCAGGACTCGTGTGTAAGGAGACTATTATGAGTGCATCAAATTCAATAGCGAACAGACCGCCAGAATGCGTGAAAACCGTTGTTGCACAGTTAAGTACCCGCTCTGTTCAGGATACGCCGACCCTAGCCATGAATGCAAGAGAACTAGTCGATGAACTCTTCAAGCTAGACAAAGAGATACGATGGGTGGGAATAGTCGATCAGCGCGGCGACATCCTGGGAAACGCCCAACGTCCGGGAACCAAGAGCTACGTCGATCCTAAGACTGAGGAACGAACACTGAAAGAGTTCCCGACCATCATGGGATTGTTCTGGCGGGAGCTCGTAGGCAGTTCTGGAGAACTCAACTCGGTCGTTGTCGCGTACTCGCGAGTCTATCTACTTGCCTTCTATGTGGACGACTTTCTTGTCGTCGTGAGCTTCGATCCAAGCGGAATGCCTACCGTCGTCAACAATCTCGCAGCAAGATACGGCACGCTCCTTCCGAAGGGCAGTCAAGCCGGTAAGCCATCCTGACCGCGCTGACGATCACAGACATCAGATTCGAAAAGGTTCAAAAGCACAGTCTACCTGCGTGCGTGGTCACGAAGAGCAGCAGAATTGATGCTTCATAATGTACATCAAGTTGAGATAATTCAGACCGGTCTAGATCATCCGGAGTGCATCAACTTCGGCCTTGACGGTCGCCTCTACGCGGGCGGGTTCAACGGTCAGGTTTATGTGATGACTCCTCCGAAGTTTGAACTTCGGCAGCTGGCGAACGTCCAAGGATTCCTCGGAGGCGTGGCAGTTGATCGGAACCACAGTGTCTACGTCTGTAACGCCTCCAGACATCAAGTCAATCGTGTCACCCAGAAAGGGGAGATCTCAGTCTACTGTGATGAGGCTCCCGACGGCCCTCTAGTGAACCCTAATTATGGTTCATTCGACGCGAAAGGCAACTACTACTTCTCTGATTCCGGCGATTACTGGAGGCCAAACGGCCGATTGATACGAGTTAGACCCAAGGGCCAGTCAGAGTCGTTGATCGGCGGGAATTGGCACTTCCCGAACGGGCTCGCGATATCGCCCAAGGATGGAGCCGTCTTCATGATCGAGAGCACTGCAGCAGACATTCTGCGCATCCCGGTCGATAAGGATGGGAAAGTGGGCACACCTGAGATCTATGCCCAGTTCCCGGGGAACATACTAGATGGGCTGACATTTGCAAAGAGCGGGAACCTGTATGTTTCATGCTATCTTCCGAATTGTATCTACGTCGTGTCGCCCGATCAGAATGTCGAACTTCTTATCGAGGATGCCAGTGGTGAGATCTTGAATCAGCCGACAAACGTCGCGTTCGAGCCGAAAGGGACGCGTCTCTTCTACGCGAACCTCGGTGGGGCACACGTCGGCGCCTTCGATGTAGGGGAAACCGGCGCTCCTCTCCACTATCCCAAGCTCTAGCATGCAGTTTCGCCTGTCCACCCCCAGAAATTCGCACAAAAAGCGACGCTAGTCCGACAAGGATGCCATATTGAGGAAGAACCGATTAATTTAAACGCGATGCATCCACTAATGATGTTTCAGGGGCGAATCGCCGCCTAATTGGCGTCGACAGCTCCGGAGCAAACAAAGAATGCCGAAGAAGTCAAAGAAGAAGAAGCATAAGAAATAGACGATGCTAATAGCGGTCGGATCGCGTCCATTCTTTCCTTTTTCTCCTTTTTTTGTGTTGATCGCTGAGCAATGACGATGTGCTACAGAGGATCTTGAGCCGAACGCTGAACCAGTAACCGTCAACTCAGGATCATGAATCGGGAAGTATGGAATCAGGCGGAACCTGTCTTTCTCAAGGTCCAAGCAAACCTTACTTTTATTGAGGAACAACGATCACGAATTGTGATGCCATTGTCTGCGAAGTTGAATGCCAAGGCCGTCAGACTGATCGATGACAAGAATTTCGCTTTTCTTGCAACCATCATGCCAGATGGCGCTCCTCATGTCGCGCCTGTCTGGATCGACCGCGAGGGCGACACGATTCTTGTCAACACCGCAATGGGGCGTGTAAAACAGAGGAATGTGACTGGAGAGTCGCGCGTTGCGCTATCTGTTGCTGATCAGAACAACATGTACGACAAGGTCGTGATTCGCGGTCGTGTCACATCACAGACGCTCGAAGGTGCCGACGCGCATATCGACAAGCTTGCCAAGAAGTACATCGGCAAGGACAAGTATCCATGGCGAGCGCCCGGAGAGAGACGTGTCATAATCAAGATAGAGCCAACTCAAATCTTGGACTAGACGCAATCCTAGGAGAGCCTTGTGAGGATATGGTCCCTTCCGAAAGCCTTGATGCTAGCCACGAGGATGATGATGTCGAACGCCATCAGCAGTACCGTCAGTGCGGTTATGAGCAGGGAATCGAAGAACATCGACGCCGATGCCTGGCCGAGCACGGCCGCGAATAATGGAACCAACAGAAGCGCGCTAATCTGCTAGCCTCTCGAACGCCCTTGACTCGAGCTGAGATAACCACAGTCAACCCTCATCCCGAGCACATCACCTTCGTCCACTTCGAAGCTGAGCTGATCTACCGCCGCAACACCGCCGAACCTTTTCTCAAGCCCATTGACTAGGATGCCTGACAACTTCCCCCAACTCGATGGCCAATACGTAGCTAGCGTAGTCATTCTCTTTCCGGCCCCGCTCGGTTCCTGTCGTGACCGGCAAGCGATCGGTTTGGCTGAGAGCTAGAATCCGTTCAAGAGTCCTCGTCAAGCTCAATGTTACGAGCAGAAATGCCAAAGAGCATTGCGGAGTGCGTCGGTAGCTATCAATTGGCTTGCAAAAGGTGTAAATCTGCGAGGACCGGAACCATGCGGCGTGGTTGAGACCACTTTGACTGGACAAGACGTTCCCGCCGTCCGAACGATTGATGTCACAAAGGCCTACCGTATCGGGCACGTTGACTATCCAGCGCTCAGGGGAGTGAGCATTTCGATACCCAAAGGCGAGCTTGTGTCAATCGTTGGGCCTTCTGGCAGCGGGAAATCAACGTTCCTCAACGTGATCGGTGCTCTTGACCCGCCGACTTCAGGCCGAGTAATCATTGATGGCATTGATCTCAGAAGATTAGGCGAAGACAAGCTTGCTCTTCTTCGCAACCGAAAGATAGGATTCGTATACCAGTCCTTCAATCTGATTCAGAGACTTAGCTCGATTGAGAATGTGGAGATGCCCCTCGTAGCAAGAGGGCTGCCCGAGCGAGTTCGCAGGAGCAGATCGCTCAAGATGTTAAGCGCGGTTGGATTAAACACGAAAGCAAACAAACGCCCCACCGAGCTTAGTGGTGGAGAGCAGCAACGTGTCGCAATTGCTAGAGCACTAGTTACCGAACCTGCCATAGTCCTTGGTGATGAACCAACCGGCAATGTGGATTCGGTGACCACCCTTGAGGTTCTAAACTACATAATTCAGGTCAACAAGACCTTGGGAACCACGTTCGTGATTGTGACTCACAATCCCGACGTTGCCAATATGACTCACCGGATCGTCACCATAAAGGACGGGTTAATCGAGAAAGAAGAGTCTCTTCGGCGAATCGATTCCTACACGGAGACTTGATTCAAACGCAAGAATTTAGCCGATCAGAAAGAGAACACTTCTACGCTTGGAGCTCCAATAGGCGAAACCTAACAATATTCGGAGATGAAAGCAGTGCAACTCGCTGACATGCTCAAGTTAGCCTACAAAGCACTCGTCGACAGAAAGATGCGCAGTGTCCTGACAATACTTGGAATAGCAGTTGGCTCAGCGATCATTCTAGCACTAATAGCTAGTTCAAGTGGACTCAACGCAAACATCACTGGCAGCATCGAGAAGACCGGAGCGAACGTGCTCACGCTACGAAATGCAGGGGGATTCTTCGAACGCGGCTCCACGACCACCTATCAACTGAGTCAGCTGGACTTGGATTACCTGACAACGATACCAGGCGTGGTTGCAGCCTACCCATTCTACAGCTATGGTGCCACCGTCAACAATGGTGGAACTTCGCTTCAAGCGAGCATCGTCGGGATGGACCTATCCGTCCTTCCACTACTCTACAAGGGACTGACTGTTGATCAGGGATTCCTCCCTAGTTCAGGCGATACGACCTCTGCCGTTGTAGGAGACGGGATAGCAAACCCCGTATCAGGAACACCGATTGGCCTCAACCAGATGGTTTCCATGTCGGTCAGCGGAATCAAAGGAAGCAAAGGAGCTGTCACATATACAGTTCTTGCAAACGCAATCCTCGCACCGTACGGGACGGCCCTGTTTTCCAATATCGACGACACGATCTTTGTATCGTTGCAAGCAACACAGCTCCTCGCTAGAACCCCGTACTTCACAGGGATCTACGTCATAGTCGACAACACAGACGATGTGCAGGCTGTCCAGTCGGACATCACGGCATACTACTCAACAAACGTTCGAGTGATCAGCCCCGGACAGATTTTGTCGAGTATCCAATCAATAACAGGGCAGCTTACCTTGTTCCTGGGGAGTATCGGCGCGGTCTCATTGTTCGTGGCGACTGTTGGAATAGTTAACACAATGTATGTTTCAGTAATGGAACGCACTAGAGAGATAGGAATATTGAAGGCGATAGGATACAGACCGCGACAGATAATGGGCATGTTCCTGTCAGAAGCTGCCCTTACAGGAGCGATTGGAGGCGTCTGCGGACTGGCTCTCGGTTATGCGATTTCGTTTCTCATGGGAGGAATGCTAGGTGGACTTGGAGGAGGACGTGTGGCCATCGGATTTGGAGGACCAGGCGGAGGGGGAGCAGCTGCTGCAACTGGAATCCAACCTGTATTCTCAACAGAACTCATACTCTTCTCGTTGGTGTTCCCAGTTGGGCTAGCCATATTGGCGGGACTCTACCCTGCATGGAGAGGCTCAAGAATGAACGCTGTTGCGGCGCTAAAGTACGAGTGATTTCGCGCAGGGATTCCGCAAAGCGACTCTGCAAATGGATCCAGCGAGACTCTATTCGACTTGCCTGGCCGCAAGGATTAGCGTGGTATATTCGCGTAGAAGCATGAGTAAATCGTGCAAACTCTTGATACAATGCTTCAGAAGCCGAAGAATAGGCCATAGAGAAAGCGAAGGACCTCAAGGAGAATCGCAGTGACGCCGCCTGTTTGGCGAGTCTGAGTTCGTGTCTGCACAGCAGGTATTGTGATTTGAACCTGCGATGCTTGTTGTACATTGTACGGATAGGCAGGCCTGTCAGTATCTACGGCCGACACTCTGACAAGGATTGGATAGGTTCCATTGGTGAGGTTCTTCTTGAAAGTCACCAAGAGGCTGAATGGCCTAGGTATGTTCGGGTCGACTTCGCCTAAGAAGACGCTGGCCTGAGTGCCGGGTGCCAATGCCTCTGACTCAACTGTCACGTTGGCATTGTAGGCGGCCAAGTTTCCGCTGTTCAGGAGATTTCCCGAGACCGTGACGTTACCGCCAGATGAGGTGGCCGGCGGAGTCAACTGTATCCCGTAAAGCACTAGCTTGATCCAACCTTGAACCGAGAAGCCGATCGAGTGACTTTCCTCGGTGTATGACACGTCACCGAGCTGTCTGTACGTCAGCGTAATGGAGCCTTCGTAAGAGCTGCCTATTGCTGCGGTGGGCGCGTAGACCTGAAATCCGATACTAACTGATTGCTGCAACGCGAGTGAATCATAGTGCCAGTGATTGTCCCCAAACATCTGCAGTGGTGTCGGTACCGACACGGCTACGTCAACGTCGTAGATGGCGGAGGAAGAATAGATGCTCGACGCCGGGTAGCTGTTTGTCACCGTTAGCGTGACATTGTTGTCGAAGCCCGCGGTCAAGACCTGACCTTCTATGGTCACGGTCAAGTGTGCTGGATTCTGAGCGTGAACAACAACTATCGGGACCATTAGCAACGACAAGAACAGTGCGCCGGCTGCGCATTTTCGGAACTCGTCAAGGAAACTCATGCCTGTCTCATCTCACGGAGAGTCTGAATTCGTGCATCGATGTCAGGTTGTTTGTCGAGGATTCTAAGAAAGCTATCTCTGCCGCTCAAGTTGCACGCGCACACCGATCCACGAGCATATATATAGGCGTGTAGCACCCTGACGGAAAATACTGCGCGAGCTCCATGCCACAGATTTCAGTCATAATCCCCGTGATCGTCGCCGGCCTAGTAGTGGGCTCTCTGATCAAATCGAAAAGCGGCGCTATTTCGAACAAGAGATTAGTATCAGCGAGCTTGGTCGCGGGACTCCTCAACGGCTTGTACATGTACGTGGTCTACTCAATCTCGCCTCAACCAACGTTTGCACGCGGGAATTTCACTGTTCCATCCACATCGTGGGTCGTTCTGGTCGTGGGGTCCATTCTTTCGGGATTCCTAATAGTCTTCGCGATTCTAGGAATTGCTAAGGCGTATGCTAGGGTACGGAAAGGGGAAGAGACAGAAGAGCCTTCAGACCTGACCTCGGAGCAAGAATCCAAACTCACATCAAGCTGACTGGATGGCTTCTATGAGATGTGGATAGTGAACGGAACCTACACGCTAGGCGTCTCATATCCAGATATGAGGCGCAGGGAGTCGAAATCCAAGTGTCCATGGCTTGGGAAACACCAGTAGACTTCAACCTCACACCCACCGCCAACACAACTCCGGAGCTACCAACAGCGGAAATGACACTGCCTGTTGTTCTTGCTATCGCTTGCGCGGCTTGCTACCCGCACGCCTATCGGCGAAGAACACCGGGATGGCACAAAGTTGCTCTTCACATTCTGACCTGAAGCCTCAGCTCTCGCAACAACTGGTCCTCCAGATGCATGGAGACTTCGTCGACTACCGATGATGCAAATCCTCGAAACAGCCTTTGCAGGAATCCTTTCCTTGGTCTTATGTAGACTACTCGCTTAGGGACATTGCCGAGCTGTGATGCAAGCTCTATCGCGCGGTTATGGTCACCCAGTTCATCTACTAGCCCCATTTGCAGTGCCTTCTTTGCGGTGAAGACCTCTCCTGTGGCTAGGCTCTTGACTTTGTCCCTTTCGAGTCGTCTGAACTTGGCGACACTATCAACGAAGTCGTCATAGAATTCGTCGCTTAGCTCCTGTTCCTTTCTCCTTTCCTCATCGGTAGGCTCTCGATGGAACGATCCCATGTCCTTTAGCCTGCCACTCTTCACGACCTCAACGTTTATCCCCAATCTGTCGAGCAGACCGCTTAGTATCGGTGTGACTGATATCACTCCGATGGAGCCCACTAGAGCGCTGGGAAGCGCAACGATCTTTGTTGCCGGACTGGAAGCCATGTATCCTCCCGAAGCAGCCATGCCTTGAACGAAGGCAACCACCGGTTTTGCTTCTGCGAGCCTAGCTACTGATGACTGCAGGTAGCCGGAATCGGTTGCGGAGCCTCCGGGGGAATCAACTATGAGGAGGACGGACTTGACACGTCTGTCTTCTCTCAACCAGTCGAAGACCCGAGCATACTCCGACGCCCTAATCTGCGAGCCAATAGTACCTGACAACTCGACTGCCGAGATGTGGGATCTGGGTACAATCATCTGTCTATGCCCTCTTCTGTCTCTGCTCGCAAAGCCTTCACGGGATTTGACCCTGATGCAATACAGACACATGAACAAAGGCGGCGAATTGTTGCCGATTGTTGCTTCGAGGCATCTGGAGATGAACAATATCGTAGCCCTGAGGCAGCTCTACCTCTCACAAAGCTCAGTCCTGTTGAGAACTTCGAGGGATTGAAGGGGAGACAGAGACGTCAACCCACAGGACCGCTTCGTTTTGAGGCATTTTGTGCCGTGTCTCCCTGCATAGACCATGCGAGAAACTGGGGATCTCGGGTTCATCACTAGGATAACCTGGAATGCCGACCACCTCTGCAATACCCCCGGTTTGGCTTGCCACAAGTGATGGAATAGAGAAGACAGCACAATTCATGGAATGTGGCGGGCCCGCCGGGAATTGAACCCGGGACCCCCGGGTCTCCTCCGTACAGGTAAAAGCTTCACCGAGTGTACTTCTCCGGTGCTCTACCTCTTCAGGACCCTGAGTCGCAGGATCTGACTGAGCTACGGGCCCGTCCTAGAGCAAGAAACAACGAGCCTACCTAAACTTTTCCGAGTGCTTCGAAGAGTCTGCCTCGGCAACGAGATTCTGTAATGACCCGAAACGGGTATAGACGGCGCCACTGTACACGCCCGCAATCATTTCCACAAGAGCTTCGCGCGGCACTAGGCTGTTTCGGATTGCGACGTGCACAGCCTCTGCGAGCCGCTTGTCAACCTCAAGCCGTCTCCGCGCACGGTTGACCTCAGCTTCTGGTACACCCGTTGTTGCCAAGATTTCTATCCATCGCTCCTTGGGCACAGTTCTGAGTAGGCTCTGCCAATGAAATCGTTTGCCGTCGACTTTAGGGCACCGGCTCAGAGCCTCCTGTTGATCTATGATTCGGATAGGAGAGACGATGTCACCGGTACCTGCTATCAAGGAAATCAAATCGCTCATGTTATGGATGGAAACAAGTCGGACTGAACGGTGAAATCCTTCAACGATGGTTCTTGTGAGATTCTTGTCGTCAATGTGAACGACCACCAGAAGTTCTGCAACCTCACATGATTTGTAGAGATGTAGTTTCCTGCAAAGCCGTCTCAGACTCTCTTTGGAGCGAAATCCACAAATCTCAATGAGGGTATTGCGAGAACTCGAAACAAAGAAGTCCGGAAACAGCACATGCCCTTCGCATCGCAGTGAGTGTTCGTACTGGTGGGGGACTCGATTCTCAATCAGATTCTCCGCCACAACCAATTCGTATAGAGACCTTACTTCGTACCCTGCAGATGTCATGTACTTGTAGTTTCCAGATCGGCGGAAACGTCGACTTTGTATCTCATGATACGAGCAAGAGTTCGCCCTCATTCTTGCATGCCATCTTTTCAGCGAGACGCTTCCTCCTTTGGCTTGCCCCCAGTGCTGGTCGCGAATGTCAACTACCCAGGACGCCCATCTGAGATCATTCAAGTAGTGAGTGATTTTGCGCAGCACACTAAGCGACAGCGTATTTCTCTCGCTCAAGTACGAGGCTCTCAGGACACCATAGTTGGAAACGCCAATCTTGGCCGAAGTCTTCCCAACTGCATTTGGCACTTTGCTTGGCGAGTACCAGCAATCTCCTTTGCTTTCCTCTTAGAAAGAGGACTCTGTCGGTCTTCGACAAACGCATGCTTCCAAGGAATACAATCCTTGGGAGGACTGCAGGCTATAACATTGGGAGCTAGGCGAAAGTAACCCGACTGAGATACGAGCCTTGCCGTTGGTAAGAACGATCGAATTTGAGAAGGATTTTGCAGTCTAGTACTTGTATCCTCGAGTTTCTTGCTCGTCGTGCTCGACGCCCAACCCTTGGGCTACCCGGTTCACGTAATTCATGTATGCCGTGAGGAGAACCAGATCAAGAATCTCAGAGTCGCTGATTCCGATCCTTCGCAGATTCTCCAGATCACCTTTAGCTACAGAACCAGGTTGCATGCTCAGCTTCAGCGCATAGTCAACCAGAACCTTGCTTCTCTCGTCGACGCTATCGGGCAGTTGACCCTGCTTGAAAGCGCCCAATTGTTCACCGTTCTTCAGGTAGAACCTCAGGGCCTCGCCATGGTGTGATACACAGTAGTCGCATCGATTATGCGCGGAGATGGCTGTCGCAATCATCTCCCGTTCAGCTCGGCTCAACCCTGACTTCCCGTACATCAAGCTCACGTATAGTTCAAGAAAGGATCTCAGCGCATTGGGGTTGAGGCTTTGGGCACGCATGATGTTTGAGATCTTGCCGCGCGTTCGCGACACTTCTTCGTATGTGCGTTTCAGGTCACCGGTTGCTTTGTCCTCAGGAATTGCTTTGATCCACGCCAATGCTGATCGACTTGGCGCGAGGTATGGGATTCCTGTTCATAAACTGTGACAGCCAACCCACAAGTGTGCAATAGAAAAGTGGTCGCCGAAGACCACGTATCGAGTTACGATACTTGGCTTTAAGTACGTAAACGTCCGTCTAGGCGAGCAACTTCAAACTGAAGGCGTAGCTCATGCGAACAGATGCGGCGTCTGCATTCTTTGCGCGTGTAGTGAGCTTTGCCTTCTATTATTATCGATACTAGCCCGCCCAACCCCAATTGGACGAGCTGCGAAGGTGGTTATGTGAGAGATACTAAACAAAATGGATTGTCTGCAAGCCTCGAAGTCTCAAAGGACGAACTTCAATCTCTAGCGGAGATTGCTCAGCAAATCAGACGCGATGTTGTCGCGATGATTCAGAGTGCCAAGACTGGACATCTGGGGCCTTCCCTATCCTGCGTAGAGATCCTGGTGTCGCTGTACTTTGACCGGATGAATCATAGGGCTGAAGATCCGAACTGGTCAGATCGGGATAGACTGGTACTCTGCAAAGGCCATGCAGCCCCAACGCTCTACGCAACACTGGCACATGCAAGGTACTTCGATCAAGGGGCACTTCTCTCCCTTCGCAAAACCGGGAGCATATTGCAGGGACATCCTACGCGGGTAACTCCGGGAGTTGATACCTCGACGGGATCGCTAGGTCAGGGTCTGTCGGTCGCCAACGGAATGGCTCTTGCCGCAAGGCTCGACGGGAAGAAGTACCGGGTGTTCGCCCTCATTGGAGACGGAGAGTGTGACGAAGGGCAGATCTGGGAAGCGGCTATGACGGCGAGTCATCTCGGTCTTTCGAACGTTACAGTAATCATTGACCGAAACGGCGTCCAGTCCGACGATGCCACGGAGAGGATCAAGAAGAAAGAGCCGCTGGATCGAAAGTGGCGATCGTTTGGCTGGCAAGTTCTTGAGATTGATGGTCACAATCTCATGCAGATCCATCATTCCTTCGACGTCGCTGAATGGACTACTGACCGCCCGACTGTGATAATAGCACGAACCGTCAAAGGCAGGGGCCTGTCCTTCCTTGAAGGCGACGCGAACTCGCACAACATCTCCTTCACTGAAGAGGATCTAGACTGGGCTATGGACGAGTTACGTCAGCCCGAACCTGACACGTAACGAAATCAATGCAGTTCATGGGGTTTCACATTGCCCTCATTAAGAAAAGAACTTGGCAGAGTCCTTGTCGAACTCGGGAAGGAATACAAGAACCTCGTTGTGATCACCGGGGATCTCGGAAAGTCCACAGGGGTAAGCGCCTTCGAGGCATTCGCAGAGCGCTACTTCAATCTTGGAATCAGCGAGCAGGACATCGTTGGGACTGCCGCGGGACTTGCATCAGCTGGAAAGATACCTGTCGTCAGCACCTATGCGGTGTTTCTGGCCGGGCGGGCCTGGGAACAAATCAGGAACACCGTCGCTCGCGACGACCTAAACGTCAAGATGATCGCCACACACTCAGGCATATCCCCGTCCGCTGACGGTTCCTCGCATCAGTGCTTCGAGGACATCGCACTCATCCGAACTATCCCTCGAACGACACTAGTACTTCCCGCTGACCTCTCAGAGATGAGACACACCGTACGCTCAGCCGTAGAAGGCGTCGGAGCATTCTACATCAGACTTGGGAGAGGCGAAATCCCGCGAATCTTCGATGAGACCGACGAATTCCAGATCGGGAAAGCGAGGTCCATCAGCGACGGGTCAGACGTTGGAATCGTAGCCGCAGGGTTCCTCCTCCAGGAAGCAATTGAGGCCGGATCACTGTTACAGAAAGACGGGATCAGAGCCTCGATAATCGATATGCACACGGTCAAACCTGCCGACGCGTCAGCAGTTGCTGATATTGCCAGAAGAACGGGCGCAATCGTCACCGTCGAAGATCACAACATCTTGGGTGGGCTAGGCAGTACTGTTGCAGAAATAACGTGCCGAGACAAGCCTGTTCCAATCGAAATGGTTGGAATCCATGACAGGTTTGGAGAGTCCGGGGAAATGCGCGAACTCATGGAGATTCATGGACTCACCGCTAATCACATTGCAGGTGCCGCGAAGAGAGTCATGAAGCTGAAGGACAGCCTGGACTAGTGTTGGGGATAGAGATCATTTGATAGTGGTAGTTGGAAAGCCGGCGAGCGGTCGAGTCGCGCAAGCGGTTGATTTTCTAAGTAGGAGACAGATTGATGCGAGGCCTGTGGCTTGGGGAACAAAGACACTGCTTGTTACCCAGCGAAATCCACCTTCAACCGACATGAACCAACTCAAGGAAACAGGCTTAGTTGAGAGAATTGTTGTCTCCTCGTCAAAGGCTCAGCTGGCCAGCAGGGAATTCCAGAATGAAACTTCAGTAGTTGAAGTCGGAAAGGCTCGTTTTGGAGCTGAGAAGATCGTAGTCATCGCAGGGCCATGTTCAGTCGAAGGACGAGAACAGCTGCTAGAGGCTGCACTTGCCGCCAAGAAAAACGGTGCTTCTATGCTCCGCGGAGGGGTCTTCAAACCACGAACCTCCCCGTACGACTTTCAAGGGCTCGGAGAAGCAGGCCTGAAGTTGCTGGCAGAAGCGCGCGAAGAAACTGGTCTTCCAGTTGTTACAGAGGTCCTTGAGCCTGAGAAAGTAGATCTCGTCTCCAAGTATTCTGACATGCTCCAGATTGGAGCGCGAAACGTGCAGAACTTCGCGCTGCTCAGAGCTGTTGGAAAATCGAGAAGACCCGCCATCCTAAAACGCGGAATGATGACGACGATTGATGAATGGCTCCAGGCTGCAGAGTACATCCTCCTAGAAGGCAACCAGAATGTCGTTCTCTGTGAACGGGGAATTCGGACATTTGAGACAGCAACCAGAAACACGTTGGACCTAGCAGCCGTGCCCGTCCTGAGGAAAGCGACGCATCTCCCCATCGTTGTTGACCCAAGCCATGCCACCGGAAGCAGAGAACTCATTGCACCGATGGCTAAGGCGGCTGTCGCTGCAGGAACGGATGGTCTAATGATCGAAATGCACCCGACGCCCGAGCTTGCTCTTTCGGATTCGCAGCAACAACTCGACTTGGCAGAATTTGCTGTCCTGATGCAGGAGCTTGAATCCGTAGCCAAAGCTGTCGGCCGTAGAATACGCTAGGTGGCCTCCACGCGTGAAGAAAGTCCCGGTGTCTCTCGGCGAAGACTCCTACGATATTATGATAGGGCATGGAATTCTGAGCGCCCTTGGAGACGCCGTCACGAGACTTGGACTCGGGCCGAAAGAGATGGTCGCCACAAGCATGCGACTTTGGCCTCTCTACGGCAAAGCCGTTCAGGATTCATTGGCTGCAAGTGGTTTCGGTGTCTGTGTCGCGCACATGAACGATGATGAGCAGTCGAAGTCGATCCAGACAGTAATGTCGCTCTACGACAAACTCGTGGAGAACGAGTTTGATCGGAACTCCGGCATAATCGCTGTCGGCGGGGGAGTCGTTGGTGACGTTGCGGGATTCGCGGCGGCCACATTCATGCGCGGAGTGCCGTTTGTCCAAGTGCCAACAACGCTGCTTGCACAGGTAGACAGTAGCGTCGGGGGAAAGACAGGCGTCAACCTACCAAGTGGCAAGAATCTTGTGGGAGCCTTCTATCAGCCGACCCTCGTCTGGACAGACGTCTCAACCCTGAAGACCCTCCCGGAAAGGGAACTGCGCTCTGGTCTGGCTGAGGTCATAAAGTACGCAGTTGTCGCCGATCAGGGACTCTTCCACATTCTCGAAGAGAAGATACGTTCGTTTTCGGAAGCTTCCAGTGACACATTGATCGAGATCATCTCTCGATGCTGCTCGGCTAAAGCTCGGATCGTGGAGCAAGACGAGAAGGACCACGGCGTCAGATCGATTCTGAACTACGGCCACACTGCCGGACACGCATTGGAGACGCTGACCAACTACACCCAATACACGCACGGCGAGGCAGTAGCGCTCGGCATGATCGTGGCTGCGAGAATTTCTCATGAAATCGGCGCGATTGACCAAACCACAGCCGAGAAGCAAGAGCGCCTGATCAGCGCGGCGAGCCTCCCGACCCGGATTGATCGTTTCATCGACCCGCAGAATATCGTTCGCCAATTGACTAGAGACAAGAAGAGACTAGCCGAGCGCATTAGATGGGTACTTCCCAAGACCATAGGCGAGGTTTTTCTCACTAGTGAGGTTCCGCTCGATATTGTTCTTCGAGTTGTTAGGGACCTGACCACATCCAAAGAGGAGAAGGTTTGATGCGGCCCAAGATTTGTGTCCCAGTGATGGAAAGAAGCGTCAGCAAAGTAGTCAGATCGCTTCGGTTACTGGAACGTCATGACCCAGATTTCATCGAAATACGATTTGATACGATGAGATCGCCATCATCACTATCCGAGATAAGAGACGTCACCGAGCGCCCATTGATCGCTACGAACCGAAGCAAAACGCAAGGTGGCCTATTTCGCGGGACTGAAAGGGCGAGGTTGGAGACGTTGATGCAGGCGGCCCGAGAAGAGTTCGACTACGTCGATGTAGAGCTGAAAACGAAAGACGCCCGGACGGTGGTTCGTCAAATGAAGCGGCATGGAGCGAAAGTCATTGTATCGTACCACAGTGGGAAGCTCACTCCCACGGAGGAGGGACTCAAGTCCATCCTCGTGAATGAGAAACGGATGGGCGCGGATGTCTGCAAGATAGTTGGCACCGCCAGGAGCTACAGCGACAGCCTGCGATGTTTGAGATTTGTCGACAAGCACGCAAGAAGAACTAAGCTTGTTTGCTTTTGCATGGGAAGGCTCGGAATCTCTTCGAGGATTCTGTCTCCCATACTCGGAGGTTTCCTCACATTTGCCTCGTTTCGCACTGGGCGAGAGACCGCGGCGGGGCAGATCCCGATCGACGAGCTGCAAACCCTCTACGAGGAGCTTGGAGTAGCTTGAATGACCCTCTTGATTCCTCTACTGTAATCACTGGCTTGCACAAGATCGAGGGAGGAACGAAGGTTTGCGCGGTCATTGGCGATCCTATTGAGCACTCGATTTCCCCGCCGATTCATAATGCAGCCTTCAAATCATTGGGCATGGATTTCGTGTATGTTGCTTTTCGGGTTCGAAGGGATGAACTCTCACGTGCGATGGAGGGATTCAGAGCTCTGGGGATAGTGGGCGTCAATGTGACGCGTCCCCACAAGACCAGCGTAATGCATCTCCTAGACATGATCGAGAGAAATGCTCGCGAGATCGGGGCGGTCAACACCATAGCCAATGTTGACGGCACTCTTCGCGGTTACAACACTGATGGTCAGGCTGCTCTAGACGTTCTTCGGGAAATAGGCGGATCTCTGTCTGGCAAGAGAGTTGTGATTCTCGGGGCGGGAGGTGCCGCCCGGGCCATAACCCATTGTCTCTCCAAGACTGTTCTGAGTATCTCCATTCTCAACCGCACCCGCGCTAAGGGGTCAAGACTTTCAGCAGAGATCGTAAGGCGGAGCAAGGCCAAGTGTCGTGCATACGGCCTCAGCAAAGCAGATCTGCGCAAAGAAGTCCCCCAAGCAGATCTAGTAGTCAACACGTTACCTGTCGATGTCCTTCCTCGTATCGGCGTGACACTGATGCATGAAGGACTCATCCGGCCCGGGATGATCGTCTTCGACGCCAACTATAGTCACAAGAGTGACTTCCTCGTTGATGCGGAGCACGCAGGAGCAATAGTCACGGACGGTTTGGACATGCTAGTACGTCAAGCAGCTCTTTCCTTCAAGCTCTGGACCGGTCGAGATCCCCCCATTGATGTCATGCGTGCAGCAGCCAAAGAAGCAAGGGGAGGATAGACTGCATGAGTGCAGAAGCAGCCGCATACGGTGCTGTCACAATAGTAAATGCGATTGCGACCGGAAAAGGGGCGGCCTTTGGGATCGACCTGTGGACCAAGGCTAGAGTGGAGCTGACCGACGACGGGGCCATCGAAACGCGCATTCTCAACGACGACAAAGAGAGCACATTGCTCGCCGAGAGATGCGTTCGAGCAGTGTTCGGGTATTTCGGAACAAGCAAACTAGGGGCCAAAGTGCAGACAAACTCAAACATCCCAATCGCGAAAGGCCTGAAGAGCAGCAGCGTGGCTGGCAACGCAATCATTCTCGCTACACTGGCCGCACTGCAGAAGCACCTGAAGCCCAGTGATATCTTGGACCTGGTTGTAGACGCAAGCCTGCAAGCAAAGGTGAGCGCGACCGGCGCATTCGATGACGCCGCCGCATCATTGTATGGAAACGTGGTTGTGACCGATAATACGACTCGGACGGTGTTGCGAACATTTCCAGTCGAAGATTACTGCGTCCTGCTCTTGGTGCCGCCCGGGAAGGCCTACACGGCCAATGCTGATCTGAGACGAATTAAGACAGTCGCGAAACAGGTTGAGATTGCCCACGAACAAGCCCTAGCAGGAAAGTATTGGAGCGCAATGACCCTCAACGGCTTGATCTATTCGCATGTTTTGAGACTCCCAGCAGACGTGATCGTGGAGAGCCTGGGAGCTGGCGCATTGGCCGCTGGGATCTCGGGAAAAGGCCCAGCCTACGCATTCGTCGTGGAAGATCGGTTCAAGGATCCTGTACTGGATGTGCTGAAACGACACGAGGGCGACGTGATCGTTTCGAAGACGAGAAACCATCCATCGCTTTCGAAGCCGACCAAGGAACACTGAGGTTTCGAAATCATTGAGAATCACGGTCCGCCGAAGCAACCTCAACGGCTCGCTGCAGGCTCCACCGTCAAAGAGTTACACGCACAGGGCGCTATTCTGCTCGGCCTTGGCTCAAGGCGAAAGCACACTTCGATCACCGCTTCTGTGCGATGACACGCGCGCAACTTCCGAGGCACTCTCAAAGATCGGCGTGGCAGTTGACTGGAACGATAGCAGCGCTCGCGTCGCTCGGTCTGGGGAATTAAGGAAATCGCCTGACACGATTCTCTGCGGAGAATCTGGAACCACTCTTCGATTCATGACAGGCATCTGCGCAACTACCCCTCAAGATGCAATAATCTCCGGCGGACCTTCCCTGCTGAAGAGACCTGTGAAGGACCTAGCGGTCGCTCTCGAGAAGGTCGGAGCATACTGTACGTCCGAACAGGGATATCCTCCGATCCATGTGAGAGGTCCCATTGAAGGCGGATCTGTTGAGATCCCTGGGAATGTGAGCTCGCAATATGTCTCGTCGCTCTTGCTGGCGGCGCCTTTGGCGCGCGCACCGGTCGAGTTGAACATCGTCGGACGGCTGGAGTCGAAATCATATGTTCAAATGACTCTGCACATGCAAGACAGATTTGACATCCACGTTGAGACATCCAAGGATCTAACCGAGTTCCATGTGCGCAGTCAGACATATCACCCCTCCGAAGTGGAAGTAGAAGGCGACTGGTCATCAGCGGCACCCCTACTGGCAGGAGCAGCAATCGCGGGCGACAGGGTGAGAATCCAGCGCCTTGAGGAGAAGAGCCTTCAGGCGGATCGATATCTGTTGGATATCCTCGAGCACGTGAAGGCGAGAACAAGTCAGGATTCGAGTTCAGTGACTGTTGAGGAATCGCAAATCAAGACAACGGAGATCGATGTGTCAGATTGCCCGGACCTGTTCCCGGTGACATGCGTGCTCTGCGCGAACGCGGAGGGCATTAGCACGATCAGAGGCATTCGTAGGCTCAGGATCAAGGAATCGAATCGCGTTCAAGCCATGAGTGACGGACTGAAACAGATGGGGATCGAAACCAAGGAATCAGAGGATTCGTTCATCATCCATGGCGGCAAACCGCGCAAAGCGGTCATCAACCCGCACCGGGATCACAGGATAGCAATGGCGTTCGGTGTCCTCGGGTTGTGCTGTGAAAAGGTAACGATTCTTGATGCTGAATGTGTGGAGAAGTCCTACCCATCATTCTGGTCTGATCTCCAGTCACTGGGTGCGAGGGTGACAACAGCTTGACTGGGAATTCTCTCGGGACACGCTTCGTGGTCACGAGCTTTGGGGAAAGCCACGGTCCGAAGATCGGAATCGTCATCGACGGATGTCCAGCCGGACTCGAACTTGTCGTGAACGATATCCAACGCGAGTTGGAGCGGAGACGACCTAGTGGTGACAGGTTCTCAACCGAGAGAATGGAAGGCGATCAAGTAGAGATCTCGTCAGGAGTGTTCAACAATCGCACAACTGGGGCCCCAATTCATCTTTCTGTCCCGAATCTGGACGTGAGATCAGAAGGGTACGAGAAGAGGAAATTCACTCCCAGACCTGGACAGGCGGACTTGGTCGCCAGAGCGAAGTATGGAGGACATGAGGACTACAGGGGCGGTGGCAGGTTCTCCGCAAGGATCACTGTTGGATTCGTTGCTGCCGGCGCCGTTGCGAAGAAACTCCTCAGTACGATCGGCATGACAGTGTACGCTCACACCGTGGAGATCGGAGGCGTAAGTGCCAACAAGGTTCCGCCAGATGAGGAGGCGAAGTTGGCACGTGACAATTCACTCAGTTGTCCAGACCCTATGGCGGCGGAAAAGATGGCCAGCGCGATCGCTGACGCCAAGACACGCGGAGACACCCTTGGAGGAGTCATCGAGGCCGTTGCAAGCGGAGTTCCTATTGGTTTAGGAGAACCAGTCTTCGACAACCTCGACGGCGATTTAGGCAAGGCTTTCTTCGCTATCCCCTCAGTCAAGGCCGTCGAATTCGGAGCCGGATTCCAATCAGTGAAGATGCGGGGTTCAGAGTACAATGATCCTCTGAGGGTACGTGAAGGAAAAGTGCAGAGCCTAACCAACAATGCTGGGGGAATCACTGGCGGTCTAAGCAATGGTCAGCCCATAGTATGCAGGATCGGCTTCAGGCCGCCATCATCGATAGCGATTCCACAGACCACCGTCAACATTCAGACGCTGAAGGAACAGCCACTCTTGATCGAGGGCAGATTCGACGCCTGCGTCGTCCCTAGGGCCATACCAATTGTGGAGGCCATGATGGCAATCGTGCTAGCCGATCACTCGCTTCGAGCAGGCCTGATTGGGCCTGTTCTGAGAAACAACTAGGATGTCGCGATTGGGTAGGATCCCAGTACCTTCACGAAAGTCGACTGCTCGCGTAGACCTGTCAAGGCTTCGCGGCAGGCCTTGTCGCGCAAATGACCGTGAAAGTCCACATAGAAATTGTACTGCCATGGCGTATTCTTGACAGGCCTTGATTGGATCTTTGTTAGGTTGATTCCGCGCTTAGAAAGCGCTTGGAGAGCTCGGTACAATGACCCAGGTTTATGTTCGACGCCGAAAATGATCGATGTCTTATCGTCTCCTGATCGGGGAGCAGCCTTCTTCCCCAGAACTAGGAAACGTGTGTAGTTCACGCCACTATCCTCGATTCCTTCCGCAATGATTTGCATGGAATACAGTTCAGCAGCACGTCTGCTTGCAATTGCAGCCACCTTTCGTGACCGCATGATCTTGATCAGTTTCACGCTGCCGGCCGTGTCGTACGTTGGGACCGGTTCCATCTTGTGGCTACGGAGGTATCTTGCGCATTGCGCCAAGGCCTGTGGATGGGAATAGACGCGGGTTATCTCGTCGGCCCCAGTTCCAGACTTCCCAATTAGGCAATGTCTCACTCGAACTTGTGTTTCCCCGCAGACCTTCGAGGTAGTACTTGCCAGCAGGTCATATGTCTCGTTGATACTTCCCTCATATGAGTTCTCGACTGGCACTACGCCGAATACGTTGCGTCCGATTTCCACGGCATGGAAAACATCTCTAAGCGTCCTAAGTGGCCTCGCTGCAATACGGGTTCCGAAATATCGTTCACACGCCTCGTGGCTGTAGCTTCCTCTTTCACCTTGAAAGGCAACACGCGCTCGCAAATTACGCAAAGCCATAGCTCCTGAACGTACTGATCTTCACCTAGACCTTCGAGACCGCCGACTGTACCCTAGTGACCTTCTCGAATGCTGCTCTCGCTACTTTGAACTGCGGTTCAGTTGATAGTGCTCTTCTGATCTTCTTGTAGCGGGCGACGAGTTTCGTTCTGTCCTGCTCGTTCACAATTCTTGCGAGCGACCGAATGTCCCGTTGCAGGTCTCGCATGACTCTCAGAAACTCCTTATTCGATATCTGGATGTCCGCAATGGTCTCAGGCTCATCGGCAATCGTCTCTGCGAGCAACATCTGCAGGTTGAATGTCCTGCCCGCAAACCTTCGGATCTCAGCAAGATCTCTTCTCTTAGAGAGAGTCATGGCGAAAGCCATGTTGAGGAAATGCGGAAGACCTAGCGTTAGAGCCATGCGTTTGTCATGGATGTCTTGACCCGCTAGAAAGAAATGGGCACCCTGAAGGAGGGGCTTCATGGTCTTGTACCCACGTGTGTCCTTCCCTGTTCTGATGGCGATGATTCTTCTTCCGCGGATTCCGCGTGCCAGAGGCCCGAACATGGGATGAATACTGACAACCTTGACTCCCCGCTTCTCAGCAGAACGAAGAGCCGGCATGACGACCGATTTTGTCGCAGAAATGTCACAGATGAGAGCATTCCTGCGCAAGACCGGAAGGATCTCCTTGATGACCTCCGAAGTAGCGTTCGTGGGGATAGCGAGCAGGATTATGTCGCTTCCTCTTGCCGCCTCTGTGTTGTTTGGGGAACATTTCGCATGAATCTTCCTGGCAAGGAGTTTAGCTCTGTTTGAGTCGCGGTCGGAAACAATAACGGAGTCTCCTCGTGACTTGAAGAAACGCGCAAACCATGCGCCCATTCCTCCTGATCCAATGATGGCCACTCGTGCTACCATTCGTTCATCGCCTTCACAATTCGTCTGATCCCAGGCCTTACAGCTGCTTCCGGCTCTGTTATTGCAAGCCTCAAGAAATCAGGATACTCCCCGAAAATCGTTCCAGGTAGAACACCAACCGCGTATTTCTCGAACAAGTACTTCGAAAACTCCTCAGCGCCGATACCTTTTCGTCGCATTCGAGGGAAGACGTAGAATCCACCTTCAGGAGGATGAAATTCAAAATCTCCTCTTCTCAGCTCCTCACATGCCATGCTCAGACGCCTCCTGATCCTATTTCTTCCAGTTACCGCGTCCGTGCTCGTATCTTTGAGCGCCGCAAGCGCGGCTCGCTGTATGACCTCGGGGACGTTGGTCAGAGAGGTCTCGACGATCTTGCGCATCCGAGCAATCCTCTCCTCGCCCGCTACTGCATAGGCGACTCTCCAGCCCGTCATGCTGAACTCCTTGGAGAAACTGTTCACGTAAATCGATTGAGTATCAGGGTACTCGAGCACGCTTGGAACCGGTACACTGGAGTAGGTCGCGTAGACCTCGTCTGACAGGACTACGACGCGATATTTCCTCGCGAGTTCCATTATCTCACCGAACATGTTCGACGATAGTACCTTTCCCGTGGGATTATTCGGGCTGTTGAGCACGATCATCTTGGGGCCAAGCCTCAGCTTTTCCTCAAGCGCGGTCAAGTCAATGTCCCAATGATCCTCAAGACGCGTGGGGACAGCCAACGTTCTTCCGCCAGCGAAGGCGACACATGATTCGTAGGCCGGCCAAGCAGGCTGGCATAACGCCACTCTGTCGAGGCTTGACAAGGTGGTAAGTATTGAAGCAAAGATCGCAAAGCGACCACCTGGAAAGATGAGTATGTTGGATCGGCCAAACTTGGTTCCATATTGGCGATTCAGCCGTTCTGTGATTGCGTCCACTAGCGCCGGGAGGCCGGCGCTTGATCCGTAGAGCATCATAGGAGTATGGTCAAGGTATCTCTTCGCTTCGCGCACGACAGCCCTCGGAGTTCTGAAGCGAGGCTCACCTATGTCGAGCCTGATCAGTCTGCGTCCCTTTCTTTCAGCCTTCAGCATCATCTCCGACAGCTGCTTGAGCATGGAGTCCCTTCCAGTTACGCGTCGTCTTCTCCTTGTTTGGGCGTCCACGGAGCACTCTATGACGAGGCTGGCGAGACGCCTTGCGTAGGTCTCGTCGATTCCTGCTCTAGCAGCAGAAGAGATGAAGTTGTCAATAGCGACCTTCTCCACCGCCGGATCGATAACTCCCAGGTTCAGTCTCTTCTTCAGCTCCCCAATCTTACTGACCAGTCGATCTCTGTGAGCCAGAATGGCGACCAGTTTTGAGTCGACGGAACGAAGTTCGCGTCTCGGTTTGGCTAGGTCTTGATTCTTCATTTCATATCCGACTCCGTAGAGGCGAGCCTACGTTCTCCACCGAGCGGCAATAGTGTCTGATAGTGCAGTTAACCCAACTGGTCTGAAAGCGATTGTCATCAGGACGTACTTGAGCTGAGAGCTGGCTCGAAGCTAGGGTCCAGGGGATGCGATCCAAACCTGTGACTCACTCGACAATCCGTCTGCTTGGACTACCTTAACTCGCACTTTCTTTGATCTGCATCTCGTCGAATCTCGCAGTCGAGTATGTCCTGCCGGTTGATTGGTGCCGAGACCTAGGGGCCTTGTGGTCGTGTCCATTCCCAGAACTGAAGCTGCCAATTCGAAGGCTGCGGATCCGCTATCGGTAATGGCACGGCTGCGAGCGCCTCCGGAGAAGCCTTGTACTGAGTGTTAGGGTAGACTGGCGTAAGCCAGTGGCCATACCTCTCATGATTGCCGCAGACAACCTCGGAGTACAGCTTCTGCATTTTCCGAGTCACTGGACCCATTCGACCTGCACCTATTTTCCGCCTGTCGATGCTCAGTATCGGCATGACTCCAGTCGCTGTTCCGGTGAAGAATGCCTCATCACATGTGTACAACTCGCCGCGGGCAATGTCTCGTTCCTGCAACTTCAGGCCGTGGTCTTGGGCAATTGTGCACAATGTATCCCTTGTGATTCCTTCTAGAATCCCAGCAGATACTGGAGGAGTGCATATCGTTTCTTTTCTCACGATGAAGATGTTCTCTCCGCTGCCTTCTGAGACGAACCCTCTTTGGTCGAGGAATATTGCCTCGTCAAATCCGTTTTGAGCAGCCTCGACCTTGGCGAGGACTGAATTGATGTAGTGCCCCGATGCCTTTGCCAAGGACAATACCGAAGGCTCACCTGTCCTCCTCCATGAGGAGACACAAACATCGAGCCCTTCCCTCTCGAAGTACCCGTCAAATGGAAAGGCCACTATTGCAACCCAAGTCGGGACTTTCCTGAAGTCTAGGTTGATTCCACCTACGGCTTTGAGGGCAATGGGTCTGATGTATGTGGAGTCACGCATCTCGTTCTTGGCTAGGAGTGTTGTGGTGGCCTCGCAGAGGTCGGTCTCTGAGTACGGGAGGGCCATCATGTAGGCATCTGCTGAAGCCTTGAGGCGGCGCATATGTTCCTTCAAGCGGAAGATGGAAAGCCCATCGCTGGCCTTGTAGGCTCTTATTCCTTCGAAGACGGCTGTTCCATAGTGGAGAGCATGGGCTAGGATAGGAACATTTGCTCTTCCCCATTCGATGAACTCCCCGTTCATCCATACGAATTTCGCTTCCTTCTTTGACATTATGTGTCACCTTGAACGTCGGCAAAGGTCTGCCTGAGCGTCGCCCCTTCGTCAGCTGGACCAACAAGGGCGACATATCTCGCAAGATACCCGGTGCTCGCACGACTTGGCATGCGTTGTGGGCGCTTTCGACGGCCCTCCATCTCGGTTGGGTCCAGCACAACATCTAGACGATGATGTTCCAAGTCGATCTCGATCGGATCTCCGTCTTTGAGCAGCGAAATCGGTCCTCCTGCTGCTGCCTCAGGTGAAACGTGCCCGATGCAAGCGCCTCGGGTAGCTCCAGAGAATCTCCCATCAGTGACAAAGCCGACCTTATCTCCAAGTCCCATGCCGACCAAGGTGGCCGTCAGGGTGAGCATCTCTCGCATTCCTGGTCCGCCTTTGGGGCCTTCGTATCGGACAACGACCACGTCACCCTCCTTGACGGAGGCGCCGAGAATTGCTGCGGATGCCTCGCCCTCGGAATTGAATACTCGAGCTCGTCCCTTGTGTTTGATCATTGCGGGATCGACGGCGCCGGTCTTGCATACGGCGCCTCTTGGAGCAAGAGAGCCGTAGAGGATGGCGATTCCTCCGTGATCACTGTAAGGACTTGTGACAGGCCGGATCACTTGTGAGTCGGCGACTTTCGCGTCAGAAATGTTCTCGCCTAGCGTCTTCATTGTGACAGTTGTTTGATCTAGGTGAAGTGCTCCGTCCTTCCTACTCAGTTCCTTGAGAAGGGCGCTGACTCCGCCTGCGCGATGTAGGTCCTGCATCCTGTAGTCCGATGATGGGCTTATCTTGCAGATGTGGGGGGTCCGTTTCGCGATCGCGTCTATTCGACTGAGTGGATAATCAAGCTGGGCTTCTCTCGCTATCGCCAGAGTGTGAAGGATAGTGTTTGAAGAGCCTCCCATCGCCATATCCAAAGCAAGCGCGTTATCGACGGCCTCTTTGGTCACGATATCTCTAGGCTTCAGGTCTGCGGCGACGAGTGAGATGATCTGATGGCCTGCTCTCTTGAGGAGCTCGATTCTCTCCGGAGAGCTCGCAAGGATTGTTCCGTTTCCTGGTAGTGCCAGTCCAAGCGCTTCACAGAGGCAGTTCATCGAATTCGCGGTGAATAGTCCCGCGCAACATCCGCATGAGGGGCATGCTCGTTTTTCGAGTTCGGTCAGTTGCTGGTCGTTGATGAGTCCTGCCTCGTATTGTCCGATGCCTTCGTATACGGAGGACAGGTCAATGGGCGCGCCTTCTCTTGTTCGGCCTGTTTCCATTGGACCGCCGCTTACGAAGATTGTCGGAATGTTGACGCGAACGGCACCCATCACCATCCCGGGCACGGTTTTGTCGCAGTTGGGAATGCAGACAACACCATCAAACTGGTGAGCCTGAAGCATTGTTTCAACCGAATCCGCGATGAGTTCTCGACTCGGAAGCGAGTATCTCATCCCGGGATGACCCATGGCAAGTCCATCATCGACTGCTATGGTGTTGAACTCGAATGGGATGCCGCCTGCTTCTCGAACCGTTGACTTCACGATCGCACTGAATTCACGCAGATGAACATGGCCAGGTACGATGTCCGCTTGCGAGCTTGCTATCGCGATGAAGGGTTTTGCGAAATCCTCTGTGCTCAGTCCACAAGCTCTCAGTAGGCTTCGATGAGGTGCCCTGTCAGGGCCTTTCTTTATTGCGTCCGATCTCAAGCCAGACGCGTCTCCTCTGATTGTGGGTTTTTGGTGATCAGGCGTCTTTTCAATAGGAGCTTGTTGATTCCTAGAATCATTGCCTCGACGCTTGCCCGTACCACATCCTCGCCAGTTGTTCTTGCTGAAACGGTGGCTCCATGATCGTCCTCAACTTTCACGAGGACTTCGGCTAGGGCGTCTGAACCCCCAGTGATGGCGTCGAGTCTGTATTCTTTCAGTTTGACGTGAACGATCGGGTCCGTCAGTTTCTGGATAGCCTTGATTGCACTGTCAACCGGGCCAACGCCCGTCTCGGAGGACACATACTGGGACCCATCGATGTTGATGCGAACCGACGCCGTTGGGACGACGCCGATTCCGGTCATGACTGCAAAGTCAGCGAGTGTGACTATGTTGTTGTCAGTAGAGAGAGTGTTGATGACTGTCTCAGCGATCGCGAAAAGGTCCGCGTCCGTCACAGTCTTGCCTTTGTCAGCCAAGTCCTTGACTTTGGAGACGATCTGGGAGAGCTCCTCGTTATTTGGAGACAAACCCACCTCAGCGAGTTGAGCGGCTATTCCGTGGGCGCCAGCATGCTTTCCTGCCTGGAACCACCTTTTTCTCCCCACAAGTGCTGGGTCGAACGGCTCGTACGTAGACGATTCTGAGCCTACTCCGTGGGTGTGAATTCCTGACTCGTGACCGAAGGCATTCTCTCCCACAATCGCCTTGTTCGGTTGAACGACAACACCCGTCACTTTCGCGACGAGTCTCGAAGTCTCGTAAAGAAGCTTTGCATTAATGCCGGTCTTCCTTCCAGCGATTTGGTGTAGAGCCATCACTAGCTCTTCGAGTGAAGCGTTTCCAGCTCTTTCTCCGATGCCGTTTATCGTGACGTGTGCCTGTGAAGCGCCTGCTTCGATGCCAGCGAGGCTGTTTGCTACTGCTAACCCAAAATCATCGTGGCAGTGAACACTTATCGGTCGGTCGATCACCTGCTTAACTGAACTAATGATACGTCGCATCATATCAGGTGATGTTGCGCCTACAGTATCAGGTACGTTTACACGGTCTGCCCCGGCCTCGCATACCGACCTGAATACTCTTTCCAGATACTTTGGGTCAGATCGAGTTGCGTCTTCGGCAGAGAACTCGACAACCAGTCCGTGATCCTTGGCGTAAGAGACCGCCTGCACCGCCTTATCCAAGACTTGCTCACGAGATAGCTTGAGCTTTCTCTGTAGATGGAGGTCGGACGTTGCGATGAAGATGTGGACATGGCTGACGCCACATTGTAATGCGGTGTCGATATCTTGTGGGCTTGCACGTGCAAGAGCGTACACTTCAGGTGATAAGCCATCTTTTGCGATGAGCCTCACGCCTGCTGCTTCGCCTTCTGACGATATGGGGAACCCGGCTTCGATTGCATCGACGCCCAGACGTGCAAGTTGCCTCGCGATCGTGACCTTCTCATCTGGGGTCAGTGAGACGCCGGGTGTTTGTTCTCCGTCGCGCAGAGTTGTGTCGAATATCCGAACTCTCATGGAGGTAATGGGCTTCATTGAACCACTTCCGATGGAATTCTCTCAACAACAGCTTCCGCGATTTGCTGCGTCGTGTAGTTGCCTCCTAGGTCGGGCGTCGTGATTCGGTGAATCAACGCTTGAACCACGGCGAATTCGAGCGAGCGAGCAGCCGCGCGGCAGTTGGAATCGCTGAATCTGTCGCCTAGCCAGTCGAGCATCATGCTCGCGGACAGGAACATGGAGGTCGGGTTTGCGATCTTCTTGCCTGCAATGTCTGGGCCTGACCCGTGCACTGGCTCAAATATTGCGAAATCTTCCCCTAAGTTGCCTGAAGGAGCTAGTCCGAGGCCGCCCACGACTTGAGCCGCTTCGTCACTCAGTATGTCTCCGAACATGTTCGTTGTCACGAGAACATCGAAGCTAGCAGGTTGCCGCACAAGATTCATGGCGGCAGCGTCGACGTACATCTCATTGAATGACACATCGGGGTGCCACTTCGCCTCTTCGCGGCAGGTCGCTGCAAATAGGCCGCAGGTCTTCTTTAGAACATTGGCCTTGTGTACAGCGGTAACAAGTCTCTTCTTGTTCCGCATTTCTGCGATTCGGAATGCTTTGGACGCGATCCTCTGACAGGCCTTTGTCGTTATCACTCTTAGCGCGATCGTCGAATCCGCGACTTCAAACTCAAGGCCTTTGTACAGATCTTCCGTATTCTCTCTGACTATGATCATGTCGGTGCTGGGATCCAAACAGTTGAGGCCAGGGTATGCTCGGGATGGTCTTAGGTTTGCGTACAGGTCAAACATCTGCCGGAGGGTTACGAGTACGTCGTATGCGGTTTCGCCCACCGGACCTTTCAGGCAAGCATCCGTTGTCTCGAGCGTGCGGATCGTGTCGTCGGGAAGCGCTGAACCATATCTGCGTTTGCAGTCGTCGCCGGCTTCTGTCTTGATAAATTCGAGATCGAGCCCGAAGGCCTCTTTGAGTCTTTCAAGCACCCGAATCGTTGCTTCGGTTTGCTCAGGTCCTATCCCGTCACCTGGCATGAGTGATATCTTGTATTTTGTCATTGGTGGGCTCGCTTCTTCTTCAAATGCTCAATGATTCCGCCGTCATTCAGCACCTGCTGGAGGTGAAGCGGAATCGGCTCTGTATTGGCTGTCGTTCCGGTAGTCAGATTCATGATCTTGCCTTGTTCCAGATCTACTGACACTTGGTCTCCGTCGGCAACTCGAGTCAGGATCCCCGGGCATTCCACGGCAGGGAGACCGATGTTGATCGCGTTCCTGTAGAAGATCCGTGCAAAGGACTCTGCAACCACACATTCAACAGCTGCAGCTTTCAAGGCAATCGCAGCATGTTCTCTGCTCGATCCCTGCCCGAAGTTCTCTCCAGCCACGATGACTGCGCCGTCGACAAACTTCGAGGCGAATCCGGGTGAAAGCCCCTCCATGGCATGCTCTCTGAGCTCGGTCGGGTCTGTCAGGGCCAGATATTTCCCTGGCAGGATCACGTCGGTGTCCACATTGTCCCCGAGTTTGACAGCCCTAGCTTTCACGATCATTTTTGAATTCAGCTCAGTTTGCGAGGGTCTGTGATTCTGCCTGTGATCGCGGATGCGGCCACGGTTGCCGGAGAGGCTAGGAATATCTTGGCTTGGGGGCTGCCCATTCTTCCGACAAAGTTGCGATTCGAGGAGCTGACACAAACATCTCCCGGGGCCAAAACGCCGAGGTGGATTCCTATGCAGATTCCGCATCCCGGGTTGGTCACGATGGCTCCGGATTGAGTGAAAATCTCAAGGAGCCCCTCCTCCAAGCAATTCTGGTAGACATCCTGCGACGCTGGAGTCACAATCAACCTTGTGTGGTCGTGCACTCTTTTCCCGTCAAGGATTTTCGCGGCGATTCGGAGATCTTCGGTTCTGCCATTTGTGCAGGAACCTAGAAAGGCCTGGTCGACTCGTGACTCCGGTATTTCCTCGATGGGTGCGACATTGTCAGGGGAGTGAGGACGTGCGACCTGTGGAGAAAGGGTTGACGAATCGATCTCGATTGTGCGTTCGTATGCAGAATCTCCATCGCTCCTTAGGCTTTCGAACGAATTCGAAGAGCTAGCACCTAGGTATTCTGCAGTTTTCGCATCCGGTGCGACTACTCCCGTCTTAGCTCCTGCTTCGATAGACATGTTGCAGAGTGTCATCCTTCCTCCGATGCTCATGTCTTCAACTGTCTGGCCTGTGAACTCGATTCCTCGGTAATTTGCTCCGGAGACACCAAGCTTCCCGAGGACTTGGAGGATCAGATCCTTCGCCATTACAAAGGGGGCGAAGCTGCCAGTTACGTTGACCCTGATCGTTCTTGGAACCTTGAACCAGAGATGCCCTGTTGCGAAGACTGCGGCCATCTCCGTCGATCCGATTCCTGTGGAGAACGCTCCGAATGCCCCGTAGGTGCAGGTGTGTGAGTCTGCTCCGACGATTACATCTCCTGGATGTACGTGTCCCTTCTCGGGCATCACTTGGTGGCAGATTCCTCCGCGACCGATATCATAGAAGTTCCTGATTCCTTGTTCGTCCACGAAATCGCGCATCATCTTCTGAAGCTTCGCGGCTTGCTCCGTCGGAGGCGGCAGGAAATGATCGAAGACCACGACGATTCTGTCAGGATCCCACACCTTTTTCTCTTCGAGCTTCTTCCAGGATTCGACAGTCAGTGGTCCTGTAATGTCATGGACCATCGCAGAGTTGATTCTTGCCTCAACAATCTCTCCTGGGCGTACCTGTTCTCGGTCGGAAGCCCTTGCGAGTATCTTCTCTATGATGTTCACGACAGGTTCACTACGATTCCAGTCCACACATTTTTCTGATTTCTTTGCCAACTTTCTCGATCTGATGGTTGTCCATCTCGTCCATCAAGCGGGCTAGTTCCTTTGTGCTCCGTGCGGGGTTTGAGGTCCACTTCTCTGCGAACTTACCGTTGCGTACATCTTCAAGTAGTGCCTTCATGTTCTCGCGTACGTGAGCATCGATTATTCTCGGTCCTTCGCTTAGTCCCCCGAATTTCGCGGTGTCTGATACACCGCGCAGCATACCCGAGAGGCCTGCTTTGTAGACGAGGTCGGTGATCAGTTTCATTTCGTTGCATGCTTCGAAATATGCTAGTTCTGCAGGGTAACCTGCTTCGACGAGGACTTCGAAGCCGTTTCTGATTAGTTCAATCAGGCCACCTACGAGGACCGCCTGTTCACCGAACAAGTCGGATTCCGTTTCGTCTTTGAAAGTAGTCTCGATTACCCCCGCTCGCGTTGAGCCAATAGCCTTGCACAACGCTAGGGCACGTTGTTTTGCGCGTCTTGAGAAATCTTGGTAAACTGCCACCAACGATGGTACTCCGAAACCCTGCTCGTATAGTTCCCTTACCCTGAATCCCGGACCCTTCGGCGCCATCATGATAACGTCGATATTGTCAGGGGGGACAATCTGTTTGAAGTGGATGTTGTACCCGTGCGAGAATCCTAGCGCCTTGCCGCCTCGAAGATAAGGCAGGATCTCCTTGTTGAAGACTCCGGGTTGCTGCACGTCAGGAATGAGAAGGTGCACTATGTCTGCCTTCTCGGAGGCTTGGTTGATAGGTTGCGGCTCGAACCCGTCGGCCGTTGCCTTCTTCCATGATTTCCCGCCCGGTCTAAGGCCGACGATAACACGTAGACCGGAATCTCGCATGTTTAGCGCTTGTGCGCGGCCCTGTGCCCCGTATCCAATTACGGACACCGTTTGATCTTTGAGATCGTTTAGGTCGATATCCTTGTCTAGGTAGACTCTTACCATCCCACATCATTTCCTTGTGATCCATTCTGTTTTTGTTCTCTTGACAACGCGGTGAGGCCGGTTCGTGCGACTTCTTTGAGCCCAAAGCTTCTGCTCAGTTCGATGAATGCGTCGATCTTGTCTGAATCGCCGGACGCCTCCACAATTATGCTCTCATCTGAAAGATGGACAATCTTGGCTCGGTACACATCCACGAAGCTAAGGATCTGAAGTCTATCCTCTGGCTTCGGAGCGATCTTCACCAGTGCAAGCTCTCTCACAACTGCTTTCTCAGTATCAACTATCTCTGCCTTGATGACATCCACCAAGTTCTCGAGGTGTCTGACGAGCTGCACAGCTTCCTTCTCACCTCCGCGCATCGTCAGCGTCATTCGAGCTACTCGATCCCTCTCAGAGGTTCCGATTGCTACACTGCTAATGTTGAACGCTCGTCTTCTGAACAGGTTCGAGACTGTGTGAAGCACCCCGGGTTTGTGGTCGACGAGCACGTCGATGATTACTTCTTGCTGAGGAGAGATCATGCGATAGTTACCTCCTCCAGACCTGCACCTGGGGCAAGCATCGGCGCAGCGTCCTCCTCCGGCGAGACAGGAACATCGATGACAGTCGTGATTTCACTCTTGAGAGCGTTCATCACTGCTTCACTCAGCTCCTTGTAATCTCCGACCCCCACTCCGGCGGCGCCATAGGCCTCGGCCAATTTCGGAAAACATGGGGATCTGCCAAGCTCGACACCACAGTATCTTCGCCCGTAGAACATGCGATGCCACTGCGCAACCATCCCGAGCATGCGATTGTTGAGAACCACGACCGTAACAGGGATCTGCTCTTCGATCGATGTCGCCATTGCATTCTCGGTCATCGCAAAACTGCCATCGCCAGCAATATCGAGAACCGGAACGTCAGGGCAGGCGACTTTCGCACCTAGTGCTGCGGGGAAACCGAAACCCATAGTCCCCAGGCCGCCGGAGGTGATGAACTGCCTCGGCCCATATGCTTGGAAGTGGGCAAGACTCCACATTTGGTTCTGTCCCACCTCTGTGGTCACGATCGTTTCCCGAGGGAGCAGCTTTCGCAGCAGCCGAATGGCTCGGACCGCCGAGAGGTAAGGCCCGTCCTTTCTCAGATCAGAAAGGTCGATGTCGTTCTTGGTCTTCTGGAACCAGTGCGGTCCCGGCTTCTTGGCGAAGCGTTTCGCGAGATCCGAGTGTATAGCTTTCAGCGCTTTCTTTGCGTCGCTGACCAGCGAGATTGTGGGTGTCTTGTTCTTTTCAATTTCGGCCTTGTCTGTGTCAACGCACAGGATCTGACTGTTAGGGCAGAATTTGTTTATGTTACCGGTCGTCCGGTCCGAGAGTCTCGATCCCACAATTAATAGGACGTCTGCACTCGATACGATGCGATTCGTTTCAGAGGAACCATGCATCCCCATCACTCCGATGGAGAGTGGATGATCCTCCGGAATGCACCCCTTTCCCATCAGTGAGGTCGCAACTGGGCACATCAGAAGCTCTGCCAAGGCGACAAGCTCTTGAGAGGCTTCGGCGATCCTAACTCCGCCTCCAGCGATGATCAACGGCGTCTTCGCTTTGGCGAGAACGTCAGCCATCCTCGCCACGATCCCTGGGTCGGGATCAGGAAGTGGCCCATGCCGTTTCGGAACAGGTCGATCCGTGAAGTCTACGACACCCATTTCCTGCTGCACGTCTCTTGGAATGTCGATGACAACTGGGCCAGGTCTTCTTGTGGAAGCTATTCGAAAGGCCGATTTCACGATCTGAGGGATTTCCGATGCGTTCCTGGCCTGGAATGCATATTTGGTGACAGATGTGACGACTCCTACGATGTCTGTTTCTTGAAAGGCATCTTTCCCGATGAAGGGTCTTGCTACCTGGCCCGTAATTGCGACCAAGGGCGATGAGTCCATGAAGGCGGTCGCCATTCCGGTGACAAGGTTCGTAGCCCCTGGCCCAGAAGTCGACATACACACGCCTACTCGTCCGCTCGCTCGAGCGTATCCGTCGGCCATGTGAGCAGCTGATTGCTCGTGGCGAGCCAACACGTGCCTGATCCTGAGCTCAGATGGCAGATCCCGCATCTTGTAGAACACATCGTACACTGGCATTATGGCGCCCCCGGGAAGACCAAACACCGTCTGCGTCTTTTCTCCTCTGAGCGCTTCGATCAGAGCGTTCGCGCCGGACATTTCCATCGTATATGATCACTTCTTCATTTTTCTCTCGACCCCGCGAAAAATCAGATAATCGCGAGGTCTCTAAAGGACAATAAGAACCAGAACGACGCTGACGACGATCGCTAGAGCTAGCGATCGTTCGTCGAATTTTGACAAAGCTCGCAATTCGTGGTGTCGCAAGGTTCTTGGAACCCCAGGAAGCCCTCACAGTTTCATATAAGACTAACCCACGGACCCGATCTATCGCACAATTCCCGCAAAACAGAGGCTAATTCTCTGTTAGATGACGAATCTAGTCCCGCAGCCCAGCAACATCGCTGGACAAAATCGGCAAGCGCGCATTTGTTCCCATGTTAGTGTAAAGAATTGAATCGGACATTGACTCGTTCTTGTTTGAACCGTTTCCTGTCGATCTTTCCGGTAGGCGTCATGGGGAAGCTACTCTTGATCACTATGCTAGACGGCCGGAATTCTTAGCTCAGGACTGACCTGTAGCGAGAGAGAGTAGTTCCTCTTCACCAGCACTCTCTCCTACTATGGCGCATTATCGACCTTCTTCGTTATCTGACTCAGTCTTCGAAGCGTTTCCTCACTCAATGTCTTGGGCTGATGCTCTCTGAGAATCTTTTCGGCCTTGTCTCTCGCCACCATGACGACGTCTTTTCGGCCGCGTTGTGTCCATCGGGCGTATGCTGTTCGACACGATATTGAGGGCATCCAGTGCTCGACTTTCAAGTTGCGAAGCGTGTGAGCTTCTTTCAGGAAGCTTGCGGTTGGTCCAACTCTCTCAATTAGCTCTGTGGCGATTGTGTCTGGGTTCACTTGGATACCTGTCGCCATACGGTAGACGTATCCTACAAGTTCATCATCGATCACTAGCTGCTCGTAACTTACCGTGAGCCCTGTCGCAAACATGCCTGGGTTTATGATCATGTCCGCTCCAGACATCATCGCCGCCTGAGTCGTCATCATTCTCTCCCACGCGTTCTGTTCGTCATGACAGTGCGCATCAGTGTCTGGAGATGTTGAGTGGGACGGGAGCTTGTAGAAATCAGCGAGCTGCACGCTCGCAATCCGCATTAGGACGCTTTCAGGGGATCCGATTATTGGGGTTGCTTCTCGCATGTCAAAGGTCGTCGCGGCGCAGGCGTAGATGAACGGGGATCCTCTTTTCGCCAACTGCGAAATCACTAAGCCAGAAAGATTCTGAGCGTTGTGGATGACCATCGTGCCTGCTATCGTGATTGGTGATGTGACCCCTGTGATCGGTTGAGGAAGCAGGAGGATTGGAACTCCGTTTCTAGCAGTCTCGACTAATGCTTCAACTGCATTCCTTTCCCACATTAGCGGGTTCGTTGGGGAGAACTCGCAGCCGAGCACTGGTGCCCGCTCCAGCTGCTCGTTTCCAGTAACGGCTTTGGCCATCTCGAAGATTGCTCTAGCCATCGCTGGGCTTGTCGGGCAGAACACAAGATGCTTCTCTGTATTGCTAAACATCACCTCGGCCGCATGAAGCTCCGCGGAGCGTTGAGGCACATCCTGAGGGATAGCCTGAGTTGCCACGCCGTGAATGTTAGGGAGCGCGTCTGCTAACTTCGAGAAGTTGGCCACATCATCCTTCGTAGCTGGTCTACGCTCTCCCAGCCTCGAATCAAACACGTACGTTGCGTCGAACCCGCTCAGGGCGTAGGTGACCCCGGCTCCGAGCCTCATTGATGGCTTCTGGTTTCTGTCGTACAGGATAACCTCAGATGGACGCGGGGCACTCTTCAAAGCCTCTTTGATTAAATGCTCGGGTATCTTCGCGACTTTTTTCCCGGAATCTACGGTTGCTCCGCCAGCTTTCAGGAGCGCCAAGGCCTCTTGGCTATCAATGTTCATTCCCGTGTTCCAGAGCACATCCAACGTGGCTTGATGTATCTCGCTCAACTCGTCCTCGGAAAAGACCTTCAGCTGACTCAGCTTCAAGTTACGATTACCCCTATACGCAATGGCGCATCTCGTAGGTACTTCCAACACATTAAAGCCTGACACTCGGCGCGGCGAGAGAACGCTGCCAAACGCTGTGCACTAGTATCGGTTTCATGTTTCATGCTTCTTTACATAGTGCCCGGTGATCGGTATGCGAGTGCCACACGCAGGACACCTATTCTTCCTAGTCAGCCTGTAAGACGTGATCGCGTATCCGTCTCTGACTATGAGACGTTCGTTGCACTCTGGGCAGAATGTATTCTCATAAGGGTGGCCGTGAACGTTCCCGACGTAAGCGTACTTGATTCCAGCTTTCCGCGCCGTCTCGCGCGCATGGTCCAGCCTGTGCACACTTGTGGCCGGAGCATGGAACTTGTATGCGGGAGCGAATCGAGTAAAATGCAGAGGGGTGTCTGAGCCCAGCCGCTTCAAATGTTCCTGTATGACCGTTGCGATCGTCGAATCACTATCGTTGACGCCCGGAACCACCAGGTTGACTATCTCAACATGAATGCCCATCTTCTTCGCGGCCTCAGCATTTCGCCAAGGCACGTTCGAATGAACGGACCCGCAGTATCTGCGATACGTCTCTTCGTCTCCCTTCACGTCTATTTTGAGACCGTCTAGGCCTGATCGTCGAAGAAGTTCAAGCGCCTCCATGGTCATGTACCCATTCGAGACATAGCAGCAATACAGCCCGCGAGCTTTCGCAGAAGTGAATACGTCCACAGCCCAGTCGGTGAGCAGGGTTGGCTCCTGGAAGCTGCCGCACAGGCCCTTATCGCAAGAGTTCTCCGCCAACCTCACGATCCTTTCCGGGGGGACCGATACAGATCCCTCAGGCACCGGTTCCGTTTGAGAGAGTCTGTGGTTCTGGCACCATGGGCAGTCGAAGTTGCATGACCAAGTCGAGAAGGTCAGAGCCATGGATCCGGGCCAATAGTGAAAGAACGGCTTGATCTCGATCGGCCGGCTCTCGATTACACTCACGTCTCCGTAGACGAGCGTGTAGAGTTTTCCGCCCATGTTCTTCCGCGTCTTGCAGACGCCGATATGTTCGTTGTCGATGATGCATCTACGCTCGCATAGGATGCACTGTACCCTTTCGTTCCTCAACTTGACGTAGAGAGAAGATTCGCGAACACAAGGCCTTGACAGAAGTTCCAAAGCCAATGTTCACTGTTTGATCGTTTTCTCTTGCGCGTACGTGTAGCATCCCATCGCGCTGAGCTTGATGCTCCGTGTGACATGGTCGGGAATCTCATCTCGTGCTAGACCGCTGCGGCTCATGAGATCAGTCATGAAGGCCTCGAATAGTCGGTCTACAGGCTTCCCGGCTTTGACGATTTCGGCAGCTGCTGAAGTCCACCGCCGGATTATCTCGATATTCGTTTCGAGGAAAGCTCGTACGTTTTGGCGTACAGGCCCGAAATGAGGCAACAGTAGCATGACTGGGTCCATATTCATGAATTCTGTGAGTGCCTTCACGTACTGTTCTTCGTCGAAACCGGGCGGGGGCGTAGCTGGAATGGGAAAATCGAACCCGGAATAGCGCACTCCAACAGCGTCTCCAGTAATCAGAAGACGGTCGTTCTCCAAAAGTACGGAAAGGTGATGCCACGCGTGGCCAGGGGTGTAGAATATCCTGAGCTCTCTCTCAGCTCCCAGATCCAACTTGTACAGCTCTCCAACCGCTTCAAGCCGTTCTTTAGGCACGGGCAGGGGTGTCCCGTATACTCTCATGGCCTTTTCTCCAAAGAGGCTCGCAGCGGTCGCAGCCACCTTGGATGGGTCGATCAAGTGCTTGAGGCCGTGTTCGTTCACCAAGACTCGCGCCTTCGGCATCGCTTCGGAGAGACGACCAATCGCTCCAGCATGATCCAAGTGTACGTGAGTCGGAATCAGATAATCAACATGCGGCCCAGTGCCACTGAGTGATCTCAATTCAGTGAGGACACTATCCGCACTCGAAGGATATCCGGCATCCACGAGCACGGACCTCTTCCCCTTGATTAGGTAACCGGCGACTAGGCCTGGAATTCCAGCCGCCAGAGTATCGATCAAGAAGACGCCATCAGAGATCTCCGTATGCATGTTTCCAGACTCGACGTTTTCAACGCATTAGGTGAGAATTCAGTATTCGGTGAGCCAGCTACGAGGCCGACTTGAGCGCGTCCACGAGCTGTATTTGATAGGGCCCGAGCTTGCCGCCGAAATTCACGGCTGTGATCTTCACCACGCCAGGAATCCTCGCAGCAGCCGCGACGCCAACTCCGGTGGCCCTCTTGACAACCTCAGTGTCGAGGCCGTTGAAGACAAGTTCGTACACGCTCTGCACAGTTTCCGGGACCTTGGAATCGGAGATTGAAGCTCTTAGTGTAGGGCAGAAGAGGTGGTTCGTTGACGCTGGCAGCTTGTATTTGATCGAGCCGACCTTCGATCCGGAGCGACAAATGCCTCCAGGGAAGGGCAACACTACACCTTCCACGGCACCCATTGCTTGAACAGCTTTTTGGGCCGCTTCTAGTGCGGCGGCCTGCGAGTTAGCCATGATGATGAAGTTGCCTCCTGCGACACCTTTCTTGACTCCGAATTTGTCCTCAATGACGAACTCGCCCTCCATAACCGGTATCCGCCATACACTCCGATCTCCGAGCTTGTCCCGCTTCTGAAAACCGTCGCCGAATTTTCGAAGCGCAAGCCCGATCTTGAGCTTGCGCACTGCGTCAGGCAGCGCGTCGAAAGCCGCTGTTGTTGGGCAGGTTAGAATGCATTGCCCGATGCGCGTGATCATCTGCGACTTCAGCTCTCTCCTTGACCGATGCCACATCTGGACGTAGACCCCGGGGCGCCCGTCCGGAGTCCTCTCTGGAGGAACAGTGCAACCCTCAACTGCTGCTTCTGCGGGCGACATGATTATCGATGATGCGAAGCCCGTCGCAGTCTTGCCTGCAATCATGGCCCAGCTTTGACTAGCCGCAGTTACCAGAATCCTGCCGACTACCATCGGGAACGCTTCTGCAAATGTTTCTTCGACTTCGACCCCGTTGAATTGCACGATGCATCACCAACGACGAACGAGTTCAGCTACCTGACAACTGAGCGATCGTCAGACCATTTAATGATTACTAGAGGAAGCTACGAACGATACTGGTCATTCCGGAGTATGCCAACAGTTATAGACAGCGACGGCAATTCCGTCTCGGGGCCTGATTGATTCATGGTAGTCAAGGTCGGCTTCCTGAAGCTTGGATGCATCGGGTCAGCGCTATTGCTGGAGTTTATGCTGGACGAGCGAGCTGAGAGGGAGGATATCGACGTACGAGTCGTAGGTGCAGGGGCGAAGCTCGGTATAGGGCAAGCAGAAGAAGCTGCCCGCAGGATGCTTGAGTTCAAACCTCAGATCGTGATCGCAACGAGCCCAAACGCGGCGCTTCCAGGTCCGAAGAAAGCTCGCGAGATCATCAAGGCTGCAGGTATTCCAGTCGTGGTTGTCTCTGACAACCCAGCGAAGAAATCGGTTCAAGAGCTGGAGCAGCAGGGGTTCGGCTACATCATAGTTGAAGCCGACTCAATGATCGGCGCAAGAAGGGAATTCCTAGACCCGCTGGAAATGGTTCTGTTCAACCTGGATGTCGCGCGAGTCCTCGCGATAACAGGAGCCCTGAACCTGCTAACCGCAGAGATTGACCGTGCGATAGAATCAATCAAGAAGGGCATCCAGATCCCACTGCCGAAGATCGTCGTGGACAAGGAGAAGGCCATCAAAGCTGCGTCGTTCTTGAACCCGTACTCGGCAACGAAGGCGATGGCGGCCTACGAAACGGCCCGACGAGTGGCGGATCTCAGCGTCGAAGGATGCTTCACCGTGAAGGAATGGGAACGGTATACTCAGATCGTATCGGCGGCACATGAGATGATGCGGCAGGCTGCCCGACTGGCTGATGACGCAAGAGAGACGGAGAAGGCACAGGACACTGTCTCTAGGACCCCTCACTATGATGATGGCAGCATTCTCAAGAAGAGAAAACTGATGGACAAACCTACGAAGCCGTAGCCCAGCCCGAAAACGATGGCAAGAATGCACCCGCGAAATGACCCTTGATAACGCCTGGACTTCCGGGGCGTCTACGAGAGCGGCCAGCTCAGTATCTTGCCTTTCTCAAGAGCGATGAGCGCCGGAACGCCCACGAGCGTGGAGGCTAGAACACAGAATGCTGCCTCCAGAGGGGTCTGAAACGCTCCCGCGATGAATATTCCCGCCAAGAGGCCTACTGGAATTGGGTAGAGCTGGTAGAGCCCTCCAACCGTGAGCATGAATATCCTTACCATCACGTCCAACTCCACAGAGACAAATGCGATTAGCGCAATTGTCGGAACGAGACGCGAGGCACTCGACTTGTCATCGCGCATCCTTCGTGCAAAGAAGGCGGCAACAAACACTGCCATGAATCCGAGATATGTGTCCCAGAGCGTCCACAAAGGTATCTGCCTTGCCAACGGATGAGCGAGAAAGGTCAACAGCAGAGCCCCGTAGATTCCTGCTGTAAGATACCATTTTCTCGTAGCTAGGAATCCTGCTCCGAGAGCGCCTACGGCTTCTGCGATTCCGAAGAGATTCTCTATCCAGAAACTATCAGGCCTGACGAAACGGCCCCCGATCCAACCAATCGTTGCTGCGAGGAGCCCGAGGTAAGGCCCACCTATGATGCCTTCCATAGGCTCTAGGACTATGCTCATTCGTCGAAAGCCAACGAAAGGCGGGAAATATGAGAGAACGATATGAAGGGCCGCAAGCACGGCAACGACGCTTAGACCTAGACTTCTTCGCGATCTCGGAATCATGATCTCAGTTCTACCATCTGAACATACTGTATAATGGATGCAGAACGTATGTAATATACCGATGGCTGTGCTATCTTGTCGCAAGATCGTTGACCGATGTCCGCTATCGAAGTGACCGTAATCTCGGGGAGAAGCCTTTCGCAAGCTCGAAGCCGCGAGCTTGGCAAGTTCTCCGAGGAGTACTCCCGATCCGTCGCGGTATGTGAACTCGATCCCGATGATATGAAAGAACTTGGTGCATTGGATGGCGATAATGTTCGCGTCAAGACAGAATTCGGAGAGGTGGTCCTCAGAGCCTCCGTGTCTAGACAGGCGCCGCATAAGCGCGTTGTATTCATCCCATACGGTGCTTGGGCGAGCATGCTCTTTGGAACGGCAACGCACACCTCCGGCATGCCGACTCTGAAGGGAGTAAAGGCAACCGTCGAGAGGGCGACGGAGGCGAAGGTCGCAACCCTCCACGAAATCACGCGCATGAAGGGTGAATAAGAAGAATGCCGAAAGCCACGTTACGGGACGTTCTCTGCACTTTCTGCGCATCTGGCTGTGATAATCTTGAGATTACCTATGACGGACGGATCATCGACTCGGCACGAAACGGCTGTGCTATCTCGGTCAGCAGATTCACAACCTCAGACAAGAGCCGACTGCTGAAACCGCTCGTAAGGAAAGCCGGGAAGCTCCGTCCCACAACATTCGCAAGAGCGGTAGACCGAGCGGCACGGATCTTGAAAAACGCAAAGTATCCTTTGCTGTATGGATGGAGCCAGACATCATGTGAGGCCATATCAAAGGGCATCGAACTCACCGAACTTGTTGGCGGCCTAATCGACAACACCACAACATCATGCCATGGCCCAACGATACTCGGCGTCCAAGACGCAGGCGAGGCAACGTCCACGCTCGGAGAAATCCGACATTCAGCTGACCTCGTCATCTATTGGGGATGCAACCCGGTCCATTCACATCCACGTCACATGAACCGGTTCACGGTTTTCAGCAAGGGAAGGTTCCGAAAGACCCGAAAAGACCGAAAACTCATTGTCGTGGATGTCAGGCAAACGGATACTGCCAAGCTTGCTGACCGGTTCATCCAAGTCCAGCCTAACGGCGATTATGAACTACTGACAGCGTTGAGGACCGCGATCAACGGTGAGCAGATCGAACAGGATACCATTGCCGGAGTTCCGGTTGAGACCGTCGAAGAAATCGCGGATATGATGATGGAATGTGAGTTTGGAGCATTGTTCTTCGGTCTGGGCCTCACGATGACTACGGGAAAGCATCGGAACACGGAGGCCGCGCTGGCGCTCGTGAGAGATCTGAACTATGTGACGAAGTTCGTGATCGTTCCGATGCGCGGATGGTTCAACGTTGCCGGCGCCGATGAGGTCTCAACTTGGCAGACCGGGTACCCCTACGCTGTGGACTTGACACAGGGATATCCCAGATTCAATCCTGGCGACACCTCAGCCATCGACGCGATCACTCGAGGGGAAGTAGATGCCGCGCTCGTTGTCGCATCAGACCCCGTTTCCCATTTTCCGAGAGAGGCGGTGAAGCACCTCCTCAAGATCCCGATCATTGTATTGGAGCCGAAGAGGACTCCGACCTCCGAAGCAGCCGAGGTCGTCATTCCATCGGCAATCCTCGGAGTTGAAGCAGCTGGGACAATATACCGGATCGACGGCGTCCCACTCGAAGCCAAGAAAGTGATTGATCCTCCCCTAGGCGTAAGGCCTGACGTAGAGACACTTGATGCGATCATCAAACGTGTCAAGAGGCTGGGAGTGAGGCGCTGATGCCGGAGCTTCTCATTCGTAACGGGTACGTCTTCGACCCCCTGAACGGGATCGAAGGAGAAATTATGGATGTCGCAGTCAAGGATGGCAAGATTGTCGAACGCGTGGGCCGAAAAGCGCGCGTGCTAGACGCTTCAGGCATGACAGTTATGCCCGGAGGCGTTGACATTCACTCGCACATCGCTGGCTCCAAGGCTAACTGCGCAAGGATGATGCGTCCTGAAGACCACTCCAGAGACCCTGAAGTGAAGACGAAGTATACGCGTTCCGGGGTTGGGCATACTATTCCGTCTGTGTTCACGACCGGTTACCGATACGCCAGAATGGGCTACACTACCGTCTTCGAGCCAGCTACTCCACCACTCACGAGTCGCCACACGCACGAGGAACTGAATGATATCCCGATTATTGACAAGGGATGCTTTCCTCTCTTCGGCAACAACTGGTTCGTCATGGAGTACGTCAAGCAGGGGAGAATCGAGGAGCTTGCGGCTTACGTGGCTTGGATGCTTGAGGCAACAAAAGGATACGCGATAAAGATCGTGAACCCGGGCGGAATTGAAGCTTGGCGTTGGGGACGTAACCTCAGACACCTCGACGACTCAGTTCCGAACTTCGATGTGACCCCAAGGGAGATCGTGAAGGCTCTATGCCAAGTGAACAAGCTCCTTGACTTGCCGCATGCCGTTCATATCCACCCTAACGGGCTCTCGGAGCCAGGTAACTACCAGACAACGCTAGACACGATGGAGTGTGCGCGGGACTTTTGGAGAGAAGGACGCCCGATCATGCATGTAACGCACGTGCAGTTCACAGGTAGGAAGGGGTGGTCATGGCCAGATGTAAGATCAGGTGCGCCGGAGATCGCTGACTACGTGAACGCTCACGATCACGTCTCAATTGATCTTGGTCAGCTGATTTTCACCAATGTGACCTGGATGACAGCTGATGGGCCAGCCATGTTCGCCTTGTTCAACTTCGCGAAGACGAAATGGTTCAACGCCGACGTGGAGGCAGAGACAGGCGCAGGAATAGTCTCGGCAACCTACAAGAAGAGCAACTACGTCAACGCGATGCAGTGGGGGATTGCCCTTGAGCTTGCGCTCCTCGTGAAAGATCCGTGGAAGGTCTATCTGACCACCGATCATCCAAACGGGGGACCATTCACGTCCTATCCGCGGGTAATCTCATGGCTCGTGAGCAACCAGGCAAGACAGAAGCTCATTGATAAGATCAACAAGACCGCCAAGAGACGGCTTAACTTGCCAAGAATCGACAGGGAATACTCACTCTATGAGATTGCGACAATAACCCGGGCTGCGACCGCCAAATCGCTCGGTCTCGAATTCAAAGGTCACCTCGGACTCGGTGCAGATGCAGACATCGCGATCTACGACATCGACCCCACGAAGCTCGATCCAGCGAGAGAGTACAGGACAGTGAGGAGGGCCTTCGCTCATGCAACCTACACCATCAAGGATGGACGCATCGTCGTCAAGAAGGGCGAAGTCGTCAGGAGCGTCCGGGGTAGGACCTTCTGGACCAAGCCCAAGGTCTCTGAGGACATCAAGAAGACTATGATGGCTGATCTGGAGTCAAAGTTTGATGACTATTACACAGTGCGAATGGCCAACTATCCAATCGAGGAGCGATACCTGACCGCATCACAAGCGATCACAACGAACGCAGGCGTCTAGAAGATGGCAGATCTTGCGATCACTCCTGTCCGGCAGTTTAAGATCCCAGTCACGGCTGAATGCATCAGTCCAGACTTCGTTGCGGGAAAGTCGCTGAGAGAGATTGAACTAACGCAGGTCTGGGAGGGAAACCGGAAGGTCAAGCTAGGCTCGCTCTTCAAAGTCGCTGGCGAGATCGGTCGCACACCAGACGATTGCGCCATCAAGATTGCTGGAAACGTGAGCGCGGTCAGGCGAATAGGTTACGAGATGTCCGGCGGATCGATCCAAGTCAATGGTGAAGCCGGCATGTACTTGGGAGAACGAATGAAGGCAGGAACAATCACTGTGACCGGCAACGCGGGATCGTGGCTTGGAACTGAGATGCGTGGTGGCCACATCGATGTGAAAGGCAACACAGGGGATTCCATCGGGGGCTCCGTGCGAGGAGGAACTAGGGGAATGCGTGGAGGCACAATAACCATCCACGGCGACTGCGGCACCGAAGCAGGAGCCTGGATGCAGAACGGGATGATCAGGGTAAAGGGAACCTGTGACCTTTACGTGGGCATCCACATGAAGAAGGGAACAATCGTCGTCGAACGTGGCTGCCAAGGTCGCGTCGGGGCACAGATGACAGGAGGAAAGGTTATCGTGCTTGGTAATGCGGGAGGGGTCCTGCCTAGCTTCCAGTTCGAGGAGATACGCGAACGAGCTAAGGCGGGTGATGAGAAGATACCGGGCCCGTTCTATGTGTTCAGCGGGGATGTGAACGAGGGAGGGAAGGGTCAACTTTTTGCACGTGTGTCTGAAAATCCGGATCTGAAATTGAACGAAAGGTACCTTGAGAAGTAGAGCAGCATGACAATTAGTGTCAATAAGCATGCGATGCAGATCGTGAAGGAAGTGATTGATCGCAAAGATGAGCTGCAGGTCAAGGTTGAGAAACGCCCGAAGGGAGCGACGATCATTGATGCGGGTGTCGCTGCCCAAGGAGGATATCAGGCTGGCCTGATGGCTGTAAGACTCTGTATGGCAGGGTTGTGCGAGGTTTCCATTTCCTCTAGAGCATACGACGATTTCGATCTTCCAACTGTGAATGTGTCAACTGATCAGCCCGCGATCAGCACGTTGGCCTCCCAATTCGCCGGGTGGGAGATCAAGACGGACGAATATTTCGGCATGGGCTCGGGGCCAGCACGAGCGCTCGCTCTTAAACCTAAAGATATCTATGCCGAGATCGAGTACAAAGACGAAGCCGACACCGCAATCATAGTACTTGAATCAGACAAGCTGCCGCTGGATGATGCTATATCATACATCGCCTCAGAATGTGGCGTCAAACCGTCGAGAGTCTACGCTTTCGTAACTCCCACCAACTCGGTCGCGGGCAGTGTTCAAATCTCGGGCAGAATCGTGGAGACAGGCATCTACAAATTGAGGAGACTTGGTCTCCACCCCAAGAACATCATCCATGGGTTCGGCTCGGCCCCGATTCCTACGATCCATCCGAAACCCGTAAGAGCGATGGGACGAACAAACGACGCACTCTCCTATGGCGGGGAGGCGCACTATACTGTTAGCTTCGAAGACGACGAGAAACTGAAAGAAATTGTCTCAAAGGCGCCATCCTCGACCGCCAGAGAGTACGGGAAACCGTTCTACGAAGTATTCAAGGCGGCAGGGTTCGACTTCTACAAGATCGACCCAAACCTTTTCGCACCAGCAGTTGTCTCAATAAACAACATCAGGACCGGACAGACATTCAGATCCGGTCAAATGAACGCGGCCGTACTGAAAGAGACCATGACGGTAACGACTTGCTAATCAGGAGCCTGCACGTTTCTACTTGACAATCTTCGAGGCGACCTCGATAGCTTTCACTGCGTCTTCGGCGGTTATCTTCGGTTTCTGGCGCTTGAGTATGCACTGGATGAAATATTCGTCGAGTTGATAGTGCCCCCAGACTTTGGTTCCGCCTTCCTTGAACACCCATTCCTGACGCTCTGGGTCCTGTCCGACCAAAGTGAGGGAGTCGTTCCAGTTTGCCAGTAGATTGTAGGTCTTGTCTCCGAAGACTTCAAGTCTGCTCGTGCCAGCGATGGGTGCCACCATCGAACTGAAGTGCAGCGCACCAACGGCGCCAGTTGAGAACTTGACAAGCCCCATTGTGTTGTACGACTTTATTCCTCCGTATTCTTTCAGCGGAGCGTAGCTCGATTTCCAATCAACGTCAGTGATCTCCGCGTTTAGCAGCCATCTTAGAAGATCGATTGACCACACTGACAATGTGAAGTCCGGGTAGCCTCCGCTCTTCTCAATGTTCCATGCCCATGAATTGGCAGGCCACTGCATAGCAAGATCCTTCGCCGCTATGAATTCCCTAAACGAGACTGCTGCAGGTTTGCCGATCTTCCCTGCATCGATCAGCTCCTTGGCCTTCACGTAGTTAGGCGTGAATCGGAAATTGAGAACCGGCATCAGTGTGACCCCGGCTTTCTCGGCTTCCTTTCCAAGCCTTTCTGCCTCAGAAGCTCGAGGCGCCAGAGGCATCTCGCAGAGCACATGCTTTCCCTTGCTTATCGCCTTCATAGACATCTCATAATGGAATGGCGTTGGAACTGCCAGCACCACAGCTTGCACCTTTGGATCATCAAGCAGTTGATTGTAGTCAAGATAGTACTTTACGTGGTACTTGTCCGCATACTTCTTGATCCTTTCTTCCACCTGATCTCCAAGTGCCACAAGTTCTGATCCGGGGATTTTGTTGAATGCGGGGACATGCGCTTGCCCTCCGACAAAACCTGCGCCTACGACAGCAACTCCGACTTTCTTGTCCAACACATCATCCTCTCGCTGAGTGGCGGAAAAAACGCAAAGCTCCTCAACGGTATTAAGTATTGTCGAACTCAGTATTTCCGCAGAAGAGTCGCCTTGAAACTAATATCATTCGATTTCCACGGTCAACAGAGACTCGGCGAGATGCATGACCAAGACATGATCGATCTTGGTCGAGCACACGACTTGTTTCTATCCAAAGTGACAGGAACGCACAGAGACACACCTGCGTCTTTCCCGCAGAGAATGATCGATTTTCTCGAAATTGGAGAGAGACTCTGGAGCTACACCTCCGACCTGACTCATCATGTCCACGGGCTACTGCCAGAGCATTCGAGAGAACTGCAGCAACAGAAAGTCCTACTCAAGACGACCGATGTTCGCATTTTGCCACCCGTTCCCGTTCCTCCCAACATAGTCTGTCTGGGATTGAACTACAAAGATCACGCAGAGGAAGCTCGAGTTCCCAGGCCTGAACGACCTCAACTTTTCTCCAAACCGAGCACAACCATTGTGGGCCCGGAGGATGCAGTGGTCTACCCGAAGACATCAACCCAAGTGGACTATGAAGTCGAACTGGCGGCCATCATAGGAAAACGGGGCAAAGACATAGCTGAGTCAGATGCGTTCGATCACATCGCCGGGTACACTGTGTTCAACGACATAAGTGCAAGAGACATCCAGTTCGGGGACAAACAATGGTTCAGGGGAAAAAGCTTCGACACATTCGCACCCACGGGTCCTTGCTTGGTCTTCCGCGAACAAGTAAGCGACCCGCACAATCTGAAGATGGAATTGAGAGTCAACGGCGAGACAAGGCAAAGGAGCACAACAGCGAACATGATCTTCAAGATCCCGCAGCTTGTCGCCTTCATCTCAAACGTCATGACGCTTCAGCCCGGAGATATCATAGCCACAGGCACACCCGCAGGGGTAGGATTCTATGCCAAACCCGAAAAGCGGCTACTCAAACCGGGAGATCTAATGGAGGCCGAGATCGAGGGAATAGGCCTCCTAAGAAACAGGGTTGTCAGCGCCGAGTGAAGATCCAAGCTCAGTAGTCTTCTGTAGCAGGCCTACCAGATCGTTCGCAGCACGTCTCTAGGACCTTCTCCGACGACCAGTCTGTAGTATTCTGACCCTTCAGATCTAACTCTCTCAAGTCTGCCTCGTGCGAGAACGCGCTCTCCACGGATTGCCTGTTCTGCGAATCGTCCGCGAAACGAGATTACTTCGCGAGGAGTACAAGCGGGATCCCCTGAGAGAACCTCCACATGCTTGATCACATACCGGCAAGGAGACAGGAGACTTTCCTCGTCGCCTGTGACCTCGCCCGACACTGCATACTCCCCTATCGGTGCACACTGTGCATCTCCGTAGCGTTCAGTGATTTCCGCCCAGTTCTTGACACATCGAACGAAGTAGTCGTGACTCAGGAATCTGCCCTGAAACAGCTTGCGGCGTTCCTGCAGTTTGAAGTCTCTGAAAGTGAGCGCCTCTCGTAGGTCTCGTCTCAAATATAGGCGCCTGAGGTCACGAGGACCGTACGCGTGAAAGACCTGATTGTCCTCTAGGAGAGTAAACAGAGCTCGTTGGACGTGTTTCGCTGCGGTTGATCCATAGACGATGATGTCGAGGTCCGAGTCCTGTCGATGCAGGCCCACGAGGAGTGAACCAGAGATACCAAAGCAATCTAGAGAAAGCCCGGACTCTTGCGCCAGAACCTTCACTAGCCTACTTGCGCTTACTTCCAACGCATCTTTCCGTCTTGAATGCAGAAGTGCTGCGAGCCGCAGTTTCGGCATATGGAGAGCCAGGATACTGTTCTTTGGCACGCCTTGGAGTTCGCGGCCTTGCATCGCATCATAGTACAGGTACCGAGGCCACCTCTTCTCAAGCAAAAGACGCCTCTTTGTGAGATCGTAGACCTTAACGTATCGGACTCCGTCTCGGGATCTTGTGCCTCGGTTGTCGGGATAGTATCGAAGGTACGCGACCACTCTGTCAGAGGGATGGAGGAGGCCTTTCACATCAAAGAGGAGACCATCTGAACTCTCAACGAAGTCTCCTTCCCTAGCTCTCATACGACGCATCAACCAGAAAGCATGCTTTGGGTCACAACTCTACCTGTCACAGAGATGAGCTTTACAGCTCTGCCTCAAGCTGGACTAGTGAGACGTTGACTGGAAGCACTAAGTGAGCGGCCACTTGAGCAGGTTTGCCCTCTCTGCCGCAACGAGAACAGGTGTGAGGACTAGTGCGCACACGATTCCAATCAGAACACGAGTGCCGGGGTCAAGGAAAGTGTAGGGAATGAACAAGGCTGGAAGCATCTCTTTCTTCAAGCCAAAGAATGGCTCGGCTTCGAGTAGGAAGATCAGGTTCCCAGTAGCTCCGTCCATCTCTGTTGCGATTAGAGAAACTAAGCCAATGACAGGCGCCAGCGCCTTCACGCTATCACGACTACCCAGCCGGCGCCTCACGAGCATAGAGACTGGAATAATCATGCAGAGGGCGACTAGCTTGTCCCAGTTGGCGTATAGGAATACTCCTGGCCCAAACGGGTGAAGAAAGAAAGCAATGAGAATAGCTGCAAATAGAATCAACACAGCCTTCCATCTACCCTTGAGCAACATTCCTGCACCGAATGCGCCGATGACTCCTGGAATCCAGGTCGCCAACCCGAGCACCGCTGTCGACGGCCAGATGATGCTTGAGATGATTCCTCCAACAAGGGCTGCTAACATTCCGCCCCAAGGTCCAAGTAGAATGCCCTCTGAGGGCTTCACTAGGGCGCCTGCGGAAGGACCGTATGGAATCAATGGGATCGCCGTGAGTACGATATCGAGCGCCGCAATGACACTCACGAGTGTGATGAGCCTGGTGGTTAGGATCCGTCTTTCCTGCATCGAGCATCACCGCTTGTGCTGGTCATTGCGGTTTCACCCAACTACTACTTATCTTTGTTCCGAGTACTGGTCCGAGGATGCGCAACGATTCGGCTGACGCACATCTCTTCAGAGCTGAATGATGATGATTCCCGCGGAGATCTCCAAGAAACGTGTCGTCCCCCTGGCCGCAACATTCGCAGCAGTCTACGGACTTCTGAGACTGATGCCAATCTTCGTGATGATTGGGGGATCGGGACGCGTCTTCAGCACAACCGAATTCGCAGCTCCTCTTCTTGGGATCGTATTGGGTCCGTACGTGGGATCCGTTGCGGGGGTCATTGGAACCTTTCTGGGCATAATGCTCACCGGCCGAATGAACTTCTTTGGATTGGACTTCCTGCCTGTCATGATGAACGCAGCTATTTTGGGTCTCTTGATGCGGAGAAGGATGATCCCCGCCTTGGCACTATACTCAGCGCTGATTGTGCTGTTCTTTGCACATCCGTCGACATTACACTTCGTCCTCTTGACATTCCTAGGAAGCGCAGTCTCGGTACCCTTCATCTGGCTCCAGATCATCACGTGGATACTACTTGCCTCGCCGCTGAGCAAGAAATCCATAGAGTGGATCTCAGGAGCATCCGAAAAGAAGAGAGTCACCGCGGCCTGTGTTCTGTCCCTCATTGGGACAACAGCTCAGCACCTCACTGGAACGCTTCTCTTCGCAAGCATGGCGGTGCCTCTGATGGGCATGACTCCAACAACGCTGAACGCAACATGGATCGCAGTATTCTACACCTACCCGATAGAGAGACTGGCGATCATCCTGCCTGCAGCAACAGTAGTCACCGCCGCAGTAGTCAAAACCGTCCAAAGCATGAGACTGTTCCAGACCCCAAACCAAACTGCGACACAATGAGCAAACACGGAGCGGACAGCATCGACCAAATCGGAAGGGGATCGTCGCTTGACCCTGAAACCAATGCCAACAAGGCATGACGAGATTGCTGCAGCGCTAGAACTTGCTCTTCTGTTGGAAGTCAGTGCGTATCCTAAGCCAGGAAACGTCCACAGAACGCGAGGTTTCGAGAACACGCGGTTTGAACATTTTCTTGCCTCTGCCGCTGCATTGGTGCCACACTTCCGACTCGCAGCTTTGCGAGGGAGCAAAGTAGCTGACGGATCAATACATAGTGGTGAGCTCATGATTGGCGAGCGAATCAAACGTGCAGTCGAATCATGCTCAGAATGGCAGCATGGAGGGAACACGAGCCTCGGCGCAATCCTCCTGCTGATCCCGATATCCTATGCCGCGGGAATGGTGCCCTCGCGGAAGGCCCTGAAAGCCCAAGAAATCAGGAAGAACCTGAGGAGAGTCATTTGCGGCACAAGCAAGACTGATGCGGTGAACGTCTATCGTGCGATATCACGCGCGTCCCCAGGCGGCATGGTAAAGGTGCCTGAGCTTGACGTTAATGACAAGGACTCGCTTACAAGAATACGTAGACACAACGTCTCACTCCTTCACATCTTTCGAATGTCATCAGGATACGACACAATCTCATCTGAATGGGTCAGAGGCTTCCCTGTAACATTCGACATTGGCCTGCCGTTTCTTGTTCGCGAGCTGCGCGCAACAGGCGACATCAACACTGCAGTCGTAGACACATACCTCAGAATCCTCTCTAAAGTCCCAGACACGCTTGTTGCCCGAAAACTGGGAATAGGCAAAGCAAGGGAAGTCTCTCTCATGGCGAAGCGAGCCCTGAAAGCTGGCGGAATGAAGACCTCAAGAGGACGCAAGGAGGCCGAAGATATGGACAAATCCTTGCAGAGGGCAGACCATCGATGCAACCCAGGTACGACAGCCGATCTAACCGCTTCTGCGTTGTCGATACTTCTGCTCAGTGGGTACAGGCCTTAGGGCCGACGTGCTTCGAATCTGAGGATTACGATGGGTCTGTGTTCTACCTGCTCGAGCATTTCCCAATCAACCTCTGTCAATCCGACACCGAATCGGATGGCCATGTCCCAAGCGGTTCTTCCGGCACCGTGTCCACGAGCCTTGTTGGCGAGACCCGCTACACGCAATGCATGATCTGGGGAGACTTCCGAGCCTACCCAAGCGATGGGTGTTGATCTTGCTCGCCACTTGAAAGCTCGACCTATCAGGTATGCGAAGAAACCAAGGTTGACCACGCCCGGAATCTCGACCTGTCGCGACGAGAGGTGAACTGCACCATATGAGTAGGTCTTGTCGCTATCAACAATCGTCAAGGTAACATTCTTTCCCAGCCGGTCAACAATCATCTTCTGAATCTCTTCCGCAACACGCTTGGGAGATTCGAGCGGCAAACTGGCCAATGAGTATGGCAGATTGGTCGTATCTATTCCTCCCTCGGAGAACGGCCGAAGCGCTTGGAGAAAGCCCACGTGCTCAAGGCAAACCTGCTTATGCCTGGCGCCCTCACGAAGTGGGTAAGCTCGCAGACGCTTGATGTTCACAGGCTTCATGTGACAGAGCCTACTCAGAACGAACCCCCAGACGAGTCTCATCCAGAAACTCGCCAAGCTGCGCGCAACAAGGCCGGGTCGGGCTCTGGATTCGTCGACGATCAGCCCCTGGGCGACCACCAGCGCCTTTTCAGAGATTGCCACAACATCTCCCTCGTTGAGTTCTGCAGAGATCACATCTAGAATTATCTCGTGGTAGTCGTCACCAGGTTTCCAGTACCTTGTCCTGATTGCCCGAGTGACGATCTTCATGTGTGGGTTCGCCTGCGTGTGCCTCTGACCTACTTATTTCGACCGGCATGTATGACGCTAGGAGTATTTCTCACTGAAACGGGTTGGTTTTCGGACTTCTTGTTGGCTGTGAGGGAGGGCAGCTTTCAGAACGCACCTACGCTGAGATAGCATGGCGATGGTTGATGGTAGCCCGCCCGAGACGGGGGCAAGTATTGTTGGTGTCCTGACAGAGCGTAGCCAGATTCCGCGGTAGAAGGTTCCGCCTATTGTCATCCAAGTAGTGAAGCGCTTTAGCATCGTGCGTGACGACGAATTCGTAAGAGGTGCCGCTTTCCGGGAAAGAGGTGCCGCTTTGAGAGTTCTCATCAACGCCGGAAATGCGTGAGTTATGGGTCTTGATTGACCTGATGAGAAACCACCTCAGAGCTGATGATGTTGGTTAATGATAGCCCGGGGGAGAATAAGACCAGTATTGTTAGTATCTCCGGGCAGCGTGATGGGGGCTAGTTTCGTTTAGGTCTCTCTTTGTGGTGTTGGGTTTCCCTCAGCGCATATCAGTGATGCGCTTGACATGCGCGGATCATGGAACCTCTCGCCTCTAAGCCGCCTGATCTCGTGCAGATCACGATTCCCCGCTGGATCTACAATCGCATTGCCGTCATACTGATTGCGGCCCAGGGCGGCGCGAAGGTTGAGGACTACATCATCGCCGTCCTGGAAGGCCACATGCGGAGACTCAACCATGAATGACTACGCTCACGGCGCACCCGAGGCGCTGGCTTGGACTCTCAATCTCTTGGAGCCGGAGGATCTTGGGCGCATAAGACGACAGCTCGAGGAAGCGAGGGACGACCTGCTGGCCGGCGTCACGGTGAACTTGCGGCAACGCCTCATGACGCGCAAGAGGAAGCTCTAACGTCACAGGTCACACAAACTCAAAAAGCCACACGTAAACAACAACGGTTCTCGGAGTTTCTCTCGCTTGAAAGTCGGCATCATGACCCGCGCCCAAGACGCTTGGTGCTCTTCAAGGCTCAAGGAGGCGTTTATTCGCCAAGGCATCGAACCAGTCGCGTTCCGGTTCGACGACGTGACCGCGCGAATCGGGACAGCCCCCGAATTCTCTCTCGGGGAAACCGACATCCTGCGTGAATTGTCCGCCATCCTCGTGAGGCCGATCGGACGAGGATCACTAGATGAGATAATCTTCCAGATGGATGGACTACACAAGCTTGCCAGACACGGAATGCCCATCATCAATCCGCCAGCCGCCATCGAGAAAGCGGTCGACAAGTACTACGCTCTCGCCTTGCTCAACGAGCAAGGCATTCCGGTACCAAAGACAGTTGTGACGCAGGATATCCGTGAGGCCTTGCGGGCATTCCAGGATTTTGGTGGCGAAGCTGTGATCAAGCCGGTCTTCGGGTCCAGAGGCATCGGCGTTGCTAGGATTCGCGATGAAGATATCGCGGAACGCGTCATGAGAACACTGAGATTCTACAGACACGTCTTGTATGTTCAAGAGTTCGTCCGCCATGGAACACGTGACATTCGCACATTCGTGATTGGGGGAAGAGTCGTAGCAGGCATTTTCAGAGTTTCAAGCTCTTGGAAGACGAATGTAAGTAGAGGGGCGATGCCGAAGGGGTTCCAGGTCGATCCAGAAGTGGAAGCGCTCGCGGTAAAGGCGGCGGCGACTCTGGGATGCAAGATCGCCGGCGTTGACATCATGGAAAGCGAGCAAGGTCTGGTTGTGCATGAGGTGAATTCTCAGCCCGGCTGGAAAGGGTTGCAGACTACAACGAACGTACGGATAGCTGACGAGATAGCCGCATTCGTGATTCAGGAAGCAAAGAAATGACTCAGGCGACATCAACTCGAGAGGGGCAACAGGTAGTCTGTTCCTCCGGCTTCGGGCGAGCCGACCAGGATCCTGTGACTGATCCCTGACGATGACTCGACCCTCTCAAGCTTCCCTCTACACGAGACGGTCTCGCCTTCCACCGCCACGTCTGCGTACAGCCCTTCGTAGCTCACTATTCGATCCAACGTCGAGACCGCAGGGCGCCCCTTCACGTCCGGGTGTTCAACTTCGTATACGGCAGGCATGAACATGCTCTCTTTGCCACCTGCTACACTAGCAGTGGCATCGATGATTCCGAGTGGCGTGTACCGTTCATCACCATAGTGCCCACGGACTTCGACCTCCGTGTGAACCGCGTGAACTGAGAATTCTGTTCCCTCGAATGATCCGATGTTCCATTTCCGTGCAAACAGGGCTATGACATCCCGTCGCGTCAATGGGGTTGATTTCAGCCTCTCAGCTATCCACTTCTCTCTAGAAGCACCAGTGAGCTTACGAATCTCACGAGAGGGGGAATCCTCCAGCTTGCGTAAGAAGGTCTTGACGCGAAGAGCATTGCTGAATCCATAGACAACGAGATCGATGTCGGAGAACGTTGGATCATGTATCCGAGCAAGGATAGAGCCAGTCAGACCAAGAGACTCGGTCGGCACACCTGCCTCTTTCGAGAGCAGCTGCACGAATCTGAGAGCCTTGCTCTCAAGCTCGTCTCGACTTTCGGCACTCTGGAGTTCAGGTAGCCTTGTTTCAGGACATAGATGTGCATCGATCCGATCTATCGGGACAGCCGGCAGCGAAATCCCGTCCACGGCTGATTCGAAGACGTACTGCGGACCCTTTTCGCGAAGAAACTGCATCGAATCCATGACCGATGGAACATTGTAGTGCGCGAGGGCCCTACGGTAACGAGAACGACCTCGGCCCCACTTACCTCGCTCATCAGGGATGTACTTCAAATACGCTATGACACGTTCCGCCGGATGGAGATTCCCGATCACCGTAAAGATGAAACCTTCAGGAGTAATGAGATAGTCCCTGTCCCGAAATGAACGCAACGCAAGCTCGTGCTCCGTGCAACTCAGATGGTAATTGAGGCAGATATTACTGATGAAGTCTACTGAGCCTGTGGCCGTAAGAAAGATCGACTTGACCTCTCATATAGACAAAGTCACCTCAGAACAAGCCGCCGTAGAGACTCCGGTAACGATCTATGTAAATACAGAACTCGTGGCAACGCTCTTTGCCACACCTACCGCTCTGCCTGAGCTTGCAATCGGATACCTCGTCGGGGAAGGCATACTCAGGTCTTTCTCGGATATAGAAGACATAGCTTGGAGTGAGGGAACAACGAGCGTGCACGTGCGCACGAAACCGGGTGCACAAGTCAGGACAGATGCGGCGAAAGTTATCCGAGTCCTCACGTCAGCCTGCGGTTCTTCTGAGGACTTCCATCGATTGTTGGATCGGATTGACAAGCCATTCGTCAAGTCTCAACTCCGTGTTTCTGCCTCTGAGATCGCCGGGATGATGGGCAAGTTCAACGAATACTCACGGAAGTTCAGAGAGATCGGAAGCTTCCAGTACGCGGCGGCTTTCTTCGGGGGCGAGATGAAAGCCTTCTTCGAAGATGTGGGTCGCCATAATGCTGTTGACAAGACCCTCGGGAGGGTCATCAGAACTGGGCTCGATTCTTCGCAGGTTGTTCTCGTGAGCTCCGGAAGACAGTCAGCCGCTGAAGTGATCAAGGCGGCGCGGGTCGGAATCCCAATCTCGGTTTCGATAAGAGGGCCCATCTATTCTGGAGTTCTCGCGGCACAGAAGACAGGGGTTACTCTCTGTTGCTATGCGAAGGGTCCGAGAATGAACGTATACTCTGGGCTTGAGAGGATCATCCTTGACCGCTAGTTTCAGCTGAGAAGATTATTGTTGCTCTCTTTGAGGGCTGACTGTAGGCCGAGTGTATCGGCCGAATCTTGCTATGGTAAGGATTCGTATATACCATCCAACATTGAAGGGCTCAAAGTGAGGGCATCTGTACACGTGTCTTGCGCGTTCGTTTATGGCGGCGATGAGGAGGAGGATGACGTCTCGTTTAGGTTGCGCCGTATCGCTTCCGTATTTATGGTTATATAACCCAGCTTTTGATATTCAATGAGAAGCTTTCCGATCAAGCTAGCCCAGCGATCCATATCCCCGGAGAAAGTGAGTCGTTCGGTCAAGATGTATATCTCCTTTCCAAGATTTTCCTCCATGCGATTAATTGTCCCCTGCTAAGTTTTCTGCGCAAGGTCCACGCACCGAGTGTTCTCGGGGGTACGATTTCTAAGGCTGTCCACCATGTTCTTCTACCTCTCAGGTGTTTCATCAGCCTGTCATACATACGACGCCTTTCCGCGTCGGTTTGTGAAGGAGCATTCCTTGATAGTATATCCATCATGAGTAGGTACTCCTCTCTAATCATAGAGAACACACCTGTAGTGAGGGGGATGTACTTCACCTGTCCCGAACGTATGTATTTCATCCAGAGCCTCCCCTCTTCCCTAGTGAGACATGGATGAGAGCTACGGTATATCTTTCGGGCAATCCGATTTAACTTCTCAACTTCTAGGGCTCTCTCGTTTTTTCGCTTCTGCCCTCTGGGGGGCATGTCCAGTCATTCCTTCAGGCATGAGATGTCAGTGAGTGAGAAGAAAAGCGTTGCAGTGCGAGTTGTGGCTACAGAGCGCAGGCCTACATACATACACGAAAGAGGGATTGGAAAGACCTGATAATAGGACTCACCCTGCGCCTATCGGCGTCGAATAGTGGAGACTAGAACTTGTCGAGGGTTATCCGTGGGCTATGCCTTGAGAACTAATTCCAGAATTCCCCATCGCGCTTAATAACCCAACAGAAACCGAGTGTTAAACATAAATCACTACGAACACACGTTATGGATCATGGCCCCGCAGTAACGGAAGGGCAACCGCAGCCATGCAAGGGAGGCGGGAGTCGTCGGTTCGAGTCCGACCGGGGCCACATCCTACGAACCTCATACCTGTTACATTCGCTATTATTCCTATCGCCCTGCCTTACGTATCAGGATCAGGGCACCTATTCATTCTCGTTGTAGATACAACGCTCAATACGGGGAAGCTTCTTGCGGAACAGGAGAAAATCGTGTGGCCCTCTTGGCTTTTCTAGGCAACTGACTTCTTTCTTTGATACTTTCACTCACTTTCTCTTGGGTCTAGCCCTGCTTAGACCCGTGGCTTTCCATTGTATCATTTCGAAGCGGCCCGCGTTGCCGTCATTTCTTGCTCTTGCGAATCAAGATATCGCCGTTTGCAGGAAATGCCCCTTTCTCACTCATTCTGTAACCTTAGAGAGTTTGATACATGCAACGTACCAGCTACAACTGCCTGTCCTTGTTCCCATTTCTTGAAGGGCACACTTGCCATTGCGAGCACATTCTGAGCATTGGCTCATTTTGGCCCGCTCTCCGCATATTTTACTTGCTCGTGAAGTGCCTATAACGCTTACGCTCGCTCTCTCTACTTGCTGCATCTCGGACAGGCTTTGCCATCCACTCTATCCTCTGGAAGCAACGGCGACGCGAGCATCAGGGCGCACCTCAATCCGCAGATTGAGTGCGAAATTCTAGCGCAGCGGAGCCTTGCTATGGGTCGGGTAATCGGATGATAACGGGCCGTTTACCTATCGTGGATAATTCTAGCGAGAGAACCGTATCTTACAAGGGCATACATGGCCTTAGCAGCTCTTTCTGGTGTCTCATAGGCTGGAATGCCGTACTTCTCAAAACGTGTGCGGAATTCTACGGCCATCTCAGTTCCCCCGACATCGCATGCGAGGATGGGTTTCGTGTAGCCCTTGTGAGTCTCAGCAATCGCTTGGATCACATCGTCGAGAATGGGCGGTGCTTGGTGAAACGCCATCACTAATACCCCGTCAACCTCAGGGGCATCCATCAGAATGCGCAACACCTTCGCGAACATCTCACTCGTTCCCTGACCTGAAAGATCCAGCGGGTTAGATCCCGTCATAATTCCGAGCAGCTCGCCCTTGGCTTTCATCTCTTCGAGTCTTCTGAGAGTAGTCTCAGAGAGGCTGTCGACTCTCAAACCTGACTCGATACAGGCGTCTGCTGCGATCACCCCTGGTCCGCCCGCGTTCGTGAGGATTGATATGCGATCTCCAAACGCCGGCTTCTGAAATTGGAGAGCCCTGCCCATGTCAAAGAACTCTTCCATCGTCTGGGCTCTTACGACTCCGGATTGGGTGAATGCCGCGTCGTAGATCTTGTCAACCCCAGCCAGTGCTGCAGTGTGCGAGGCCGCTGCACGTGCACCTGCTTCGGTCCTGCCAGATTTGAAGGCGACAATGGGTTTCAGCTTCGTGAATCTTCGTGCGGCGTCAACGAATTCGCGTCCTCCTCTGAGGCCTTCAATGTAGAGCAGAATGACCTTTGTCTTCTCGTCTTGACCGAAGAAGTCGAACAACTCGTGTTCATCTACGTCGCATCTGTTGCCCAGACTGACGAATGTTCGCACCCCCATCATGCTGCCGGCCATGTAGTCAAGCGCCGCGACGCCGAATCCTCCGCTCTGGCTGATCAAAGCGATGTACCCCGGCATAGGACGTGGTGTCGCTACCACTTCTCTGCCATCAGAGAGCATCTTGACTTCTGGAAGAAAGAGCGTATCCATTCCTGAATACGGATCATATATTCCCAAACAGTTCGGCCCAATTATCCTGATTCCGGTCTCCGTTCTCACCTTGGTTAGTTTCTCGTCAAGTTCGGTGTTGCCTACTTCCCGGAAACCGGAAGAGATCACGATTGCAGCTTTGGCGTTCTTGGAGGCACCCTCTCCGATTACGCCTGGGACGCCTTCAGCCGGAATGACAACAACTAGTGTTTCAACGTCTTGAGGAATTTCACGCAGAGATGCATAGCATTTCTGTCCCAAGATGGTGGGATATCTCGGGTTAACGGGGAAAAGGTCCGCTTTCAGGAGCCCCCTCTGCTTGTTCTCTATGAGATTATGAGCAATGATGTTCCCAACTTTGTTGGCAATGGGAGATGCGCCAACTATCGCTATAGAGCGAGGATCAAAGAAGGCTCTGAGCTCTTCTCTTGACGAGGTCATGTTTCCTGCCAACGAGTCTGCAGTATTTGAGCTGAGGAGGCTACCGCCCTAGCTCCCCAGCGTGGAGTAGCGCAGGAGAGTCGCGCATAGAACGTGGCACCTCTGCCTTACTCAATACTGCCAGTCTCTGCCCCGCTTAAGGCTACCTTAGGTCCCTTGACTCTGTAGTCATCAAGTTGCGGGTTGTGGTCACGCTTACCGGATTTCGGCTATTTCCTGATTCGTATTCGTTTTATTACGCATTCGCGGCCGGCTGATATCGAGAGAGGCTTCCCACATTGAGGACAATTGAATGTGGGCACGATTATGTGGAATTGCTTGTCGTCGAGATATGATAATGGGCCGTCGTATCCACAACTGTCGCACCGGCCACGGCCCGATATCTGATTGATCTTCAACTTGGAGTTCTTCGCGATCGTCTTGTCGGTAAGGATCTTGTATGAAAACCTGACCTGCTCGATCCCGAGGAACGTCAAATCACCGATATCAAGTTCAACCTCGATGACCTTCACGGCGTGTTGTTTCTCTGCTTCACCCATCACTGCTTCGACAATCTGGCTGGCCCTTGAGAATTCGTGCATGGGTTGTCAGCGTTCATCTTGACTTACAGGGCAGGATTGATGCGTAGTGCTGCTGCAACTTCCTTGACGCCCTCGCCAGTCCTACAGTTGGCAAGGACGACTGCTGTTCTGGCGTTTATGTTACGCACGTCGCCAGCCAGTTTGCCCGTGTCGACGTCCATGGGGCGAGCAAGATCGATCTTGTTGATGACAGCAACGTCAGCATCTGCAAAGATGAACGGATGCTTCACTACCATATACGGCCCCTCAGTAACGCTAATGACGACTATTCTCTTGTCCGAGCCAAGCGGAAAATCTGCTGGACAGATAAGGTTCCCAACATTCTCGATGAAGAGCAAGTCAAGAGCCGTCAAGTCGAGCTTCAAAAGCGCCTTCTTTACGAGGTTCGCATCGAGATGGCACTCGCGTCCGGTGTTAATCTGAACAGCCTGAATCCCAAGGCTCTCTATGCGTTCGGAATCGATCTTGGATGTGAGGTCACCCTTGAAAGCAGCAATCCGGTATCGCGCCTTTAACAGTCGGACAAGCTGTTCGATCAGAGAGGTCTTTCCTGCTCCGACCGATCCCATCACGTCGATAGCGCGTATGCCATGTTTCTGTAGTTGCTTTCGGTTCTCCTCTGCTATGAGATCGTTTGCACGCTTCAGGTTCTCGTCAAGCTCGATGTCGAAGATCTCTCCTGGCTCGCTTTGCACAATCTGCGTCATGATGGATCCGCGTCCAGAGGTCAATCGCGATCTCCGATTAATGAGGTTGTTGCGAACGGACTCGCTTAGCGATCTGTCGGCAGCACGTAGTTAGCCTAGTCGTCGCTAACGCGACGCGGAGACTATATGTGGGCCGTGGATCTATCGCCTATACCCGTCGAACGACAGCGGATCTTACCCGCTGAGAATCTCATGCATGCGAAGTGGTTCCCTTGACTGATGAGTACGTATCAATGGCACACGGTGCTGGCGGATCCGCAATGGACGCACTCATCAAGCGATACATACTGAAGCACCTCGGCGGGAGCACGGCAGAAGTACCGCTCGAAGCACTCGATGACGCAGCCGTCATCAACGGGATCGTTCTCAAGTCCGACTCCTACACTGTGAAACCGCTATTCTTTCCGGGAGGAGACATCGGAAGGCTGGCCGTATCTGGAACGGTGAATGACATTTCTGCGCTCGGAGCCGAGCCTCTAGCGCTCGCAGCAGGATTCGTCTGTGAAGAAGGATTCCCACTCGTCGACCTCGAACGAATACTTACCAGCATGAGCGAGACATGCAAGGAAGCCAGAGTTTCTGTGATTACAGGCGACACGAAAGTCGTGGAGCGTGGTGCTCTCGACAAGTTCATGGTGAATTCTTCGGGTGTCGGCCGCAGAAGTCCGTTTCTTGATAAGAATCTAGGCGAGGTTAGGAAGTCTCGTGAGTTTGCTGCGGCATGGTTGCTCGACTCGAACATCCGGGCGGGAGATCAGATCATTCTCTCAGGGGCGATCGGCGACCACGGAATAGCCGTGCTTTCTGCTCGGGAAGGATACGGATTCGAGACAAAAGTACAGTCAGATGCCGCACCTCTGAATCACATGATTGCGCAAGCCCTGGAAGTCGGAGGTGTGGTGAGCATGAAGGATCCGACGCGAGGAGGCCTTGCGAACCTGCTGAATGAATGGTCCGAAAAATCGAAGGTCGGCATTCTCGTCCGAGATGAGAAGATTCCGGTCCACACGGGGGTTCGAGCAGCGTGTGAGATGCTCGGCCTCGATCCGCTCGAAATCGGTAACGAAGGAAAAATCGTACTCGCAGTCGTACGGGAGAAAGCTGAGCAAGTTCTCGCCAAGCTCAGAGACACGGATCACGGAAAAGAGACCGAGATCATTGGATACGCTACTGACGAATTCGACATCGTCGCAGTTGAGACTTCAGTCGGCGGCAAGAGAATACTTGCAAAGCCACTTGGCGATCCAGTACCACGAATCTGCTGAATGATATGTGAGACCCAAAAACGTTTAATGTGCCGCTGGGGGGTTCAGATGCGCGCTGACGGAAGACGCCCTGGTCGTTCAGCGGTCCAGGATGATGGCCTGTCACGCCATCGACGCGGGAGATCAGGACTACTGATCCGCGACTTCGAATCCCGCCCAGGGCGCCAGCTACTTTCTTTGCTGGTGATCGAGCGAAACTGAACGCTGGACTCCATTCCGAACCTCGTGCTGAGATCTGACAAGGTTATCTACCAGAACGTAAGTTGTCAGGTAGGAAATGCCATGACCGACACCGGCTTGGACGTGCCTTTCGTTCCAACTCCGAGACCGATAGTACGGAGGATGCTGAGCCTTGCCGATACAAAGCCCGGCGAACGACTGATCGACCTCGGTGCTGGTGACGGAAGGATTGTCATGACAGCCGCCAGCGAATTCGGTGCTAGAGCACTCGGCGTGGAGCTTCACCCCGAACGATACGCCATCATCCGCAACAGCGCCGCCTTACTGAAACCGAACCTGCACGCCCTAAGACAGAACCTCTTTCAGACGGACCTCTCAAATGCGGATATTGTAACGATGTATCTTCTGCCTTCAGTCAACGAGGCCTTGCGGAAGAAACTCGAAAGAGAACTACGTAGCGGAGCTCGCGTCGTCTCTCACGACTTCTCAATTCCGGACTGGACACCGACGCGAGTCGAGCTTATCCAAGGCCCACTAGGGCTGCACGCGCTGTATCTGTACAAAGTGTAGAGGAAGCACCTGTTTCCCGAGCATGCTTTCTCAATGGCAGCAAGCCAAATAGATGCGGCTCTGGAAACTGCATTTCGGCAATTATGTACGATGCGCTTGCTCGCCACCGTGCGATCGAGTCGATTGTTACCCGCGACACCGCACAAGGACAACTCAGAAAGTACTATCGTTTCCGAGCGGATCGATGGTACGGCGGCATAGCTACCGCCGATGTCGTTGGATGTGGGCTGCTTTGCAGGTTCTGCTGGGTCTCGGAGAACATCCTAGAACGGCCTGATGCGGCCGGTGAGTTCCTTGCGCCTGAGGAAGCCACTCAAA
>Ga0315280_10000569_pt1 | contig 68037 bp, 67 predicted proteins | sample YL17G06_40_MG_FD_203697 | JGI IMG/M metagenome (GOLD analysis project Ga0315280, IMG submission 203697) | Sediment microbial communities from Yellowstone Lake, YNP, Wyoming, USA - YL17G06_40 | ecosystem: Environmental > Aquatic > Freshwater > Lake > Sediment | place: USA: Wyoming | collected... | reverse complement strand
GAGCCCTGCTATGGAGATGTTAAGCAAAGAAGTCAGAGAAGCGACCCAAAAGAAATTTGAAGCCGAGATGGCAGGCAAAGTGACTCTCGTTTTTTTCACTCAGGAAGCAACCCGGCTCCTCCTCTCCGACCATCTCAAAGGCCAAGAATGCCTCTACTGTAAGGAAACGCGGCAGCTTCTTGAAGAAGTGAGTTCCCTTTCGGATAAAATTGAGCTTATGGTTTATGACTTTGTCGCCGATAAGGAAAAAGCGGCTGAATATCACGTGGACAAGATTCCCGCCATCATCATCCAAGGCACGGAGGATTATGGAATCAGGTTTTTCGGCATACCTTCTGGCTATGAGTATATGAGCCTCATCGAGGGAATCATCGATGTTTCCAAGGGCGCGACAGGCCTCAGCCAGAAGACGAAAGATGCCCTCAAGTCCCTCCAAAAAGATGTCCACATCCAAGTTTTCGTCACGCCCACCTGTCCTTACTGTACCATGGCCGTGCGGCTGGCTCATCAGTTCGCCGTCGAAACTCCTCATGTCAATGGCGAAATGATCGAGGTTACAGAATTCCCTCATCTTGCTCAAAAATACAGCATCTTCGGCGTCCCAAAAACAGTCTTCAATGAAACTCTCTTCCTCGAGGGCGCTGTTCCCGAAGACGTTTTTCTTGATCATGTTATCAAGGCCGCTAACCAGGAAAAAAGTGGAGAATGAGAAAGCTCGATTTTCTCTTTTACCCAAAGTCCATTGCCGTCATCGGCGCTTCGAGGCAGCCGGGGAGCGTAGGCCAGTCGCTGCTCGCCAATCTTCTGGGAAGCCGCTATCGGGGGATTATCTTCCCGGTGAATCCCAGGGCCGAGGGAATCCTTGGAATAAAATCCTATCCGCGAGTGTTCGATATCCCCGATGAGGTCGACCTCGCCGTCATTGTCGTTCCAAGCCTCATCGTGCCCACTGTGCTCGACGAATGCGGGGAAAAGGGAATCAAAGGAGCCATCATCATCACGGCCGGTTTCAAAGAGATCGGAGGCGAAGGAGCTGAGCTCGAGCGAAAAGTCCAGGAGATCATCCGCAAGCATGATATAACTCTTGTCGGGCCGAACTGTTTGGGTGTTATCAACACCGACTCCCGTTCCTCGATGAACGCTACCTTCGGCACTCAGATGCCAAAGGAAGGCAATATCGCTTTTGTTTCCCAGAGCGGGGCTCTCTGCGTGGCCGTTCTTGATTATGCCAAGGAAGCCAACATTGGGTTCTCTAAATTCATCAGCATGGGGAACAAGGCGGGCGTGGCCGAAAACGAGCTCCTGCGCTATCTCAAATCCGACCCTAAAACAGATGTCATATTGATGTATCTCGAGGACCTCGTCGATGGAAGAGAATTCATGGCCGTCGCCCGAGAGATCACGACCTCGCTCGTCCGGCCTAAGCCGATCATCGCTCTTAAGTCCGGACGCACGCTTATGGGAGCCCGGGCCGCCTCTTCTCATACAGGTTCGCTCGCCGGTTCAGATAAGGTTTACGACGCCATTTTTGAGCAGTGCGGCGTTATGCGGGTCGATACCATGGAAGAGCTCTTCGATCATGTCAAGGCCTTCTCCAGCCAGCCTCTCCCGAAAGGCAGAAATGTGGCCATTGTCACAAACTCAGGTGGGCCAGGGATCCTTGCTACAGACTCCTGCATCCGCCACGGCCTTAACATCGCCCCCTTCAGCCGTCAAACGGTTAAAAAAATTCACAAAGTTCTTCCTCAGACGGCCAGCCTTCACAATCCAGTGGACCTTGTTGCCGAAGCTCAGGCGGAGCAGTATGAAGCCTCAATCAGGGCTGTCTTAAAAGATCAGAGGGTCCACTCAGCTATCGTTATCCTGACGCCGACGGCATTCACAAAAGTCGACAAAATCTCTGCCTCGATCCTCAAGGCAGCCAGGGAATCCCGAAAACCTGTCCTCTGCTGCTTTCTCGGCGTCTACGATGTTTCCAAGGGCATCGAAATTCTCGAAGAAAACGGGATTCCCGATTATAGATTTCCCGAATCGGCGGCCAGAGTGCTCTCGGCGATGACAGAATTCTCCTACTGGCTCAAACGCCCCCAGACAGGAATCAAAACTTATCGAGTGAAAAGAGCCGAGGCCAAAGAAATCATCCAGTCGGCAAAAAAAGAAGGCCGTCATTCACTTCTCGAGAAGGAGGCTTACGAACTTCTCCGCACCTACGGCTTTCCTGTGATCAAGTCGACCTTGGTGCGAAACGAGCGCGAAGCTGTGGAGGCGGCGGAAAAAATCGGCTTCCCAGTCGTTATGAAAATCGCCTCCCCTGACGTCCTGCATAAATTTGACTATGGCGGGGTCAAGCTTGATCTTAAAAACAAAGAGCAGGTCAAAAGAGCCTACCAGGAAATCTGCGAAAGTATCTTCCGTCATAAACCCGATGCCAGGATCGTCGGGATGACGGTTGAAGAGATGGCTCCTCCCGGAAAAGAAATCATCCTCGGCATGAACAGGGATGCTCAATTCGGGCCTATCCTGATGTTCGGCCTTGGAGGGATCTATGTCGAGGCCCTCGAGGATGTGTCTTTCCGCCTGGCCCCTATTCGCGAGTACTCAGCCATGACGATGATTAACAAAACGAAAACCCATAAAATCCTAAAAGGATTTCGGGGCGGTCCTGTTTATGATATTGAGTCCATCGCCGATTGTCTGAAGAGGCTCTCCCAGCTTGTCGTCGATTTCAAAGAGATTCAGGAACTCGATATCAACCCGCTTCTCGTCTACGAGAAAGGAAAAGGCTGCAAAATCGTCGATGCCCGCATCATTATAGGGGACGGTTCTCCGTAGATTAAAAATGGCTCTATTTAAGAAAAAAAAGGGAATTCGCGTCTGCGTCATCGGCCTGGACGGTGTCCCCTATTCCCTGCTCCTTGAATTGGCGCGGAAGGGCGTGATGCCCTCCATGGCGCGGCTCATTGATTCAGGTTATCTCCATAAGCTCAAAGCCAGCCTGCCCGAGATATCAGCGGTCAGCTGGACAGATTTCATGACCGGAGCCAATTCAGGAACTCACGGCATCTTCGGGTTCACCGACTTTAAGACGGATTCCTATGAAATCCGCTTCCCCAATTTTCTCGATGTAAAAAAAGAAACCTTCTGGGACATTCTCGGAGAACAGGATAAAAGGTGCATCATTATCAACCAGCCTTCTACTTACCCCGCCCGCAAAATCAACGGGATTCTCATCTCCGGATTTGTCGCCATCGAACTGGCCAAGGCGGTCTTTCCCCTCTCCCACAAGGCCGCTTTGGAGCACATGGGCTACCAGATCGATATCGACACTCTGAAAGCGAGGGAAAACCCAGGTTTCCTTTGGCAGGAGCTTCACAAAACACTGGCCGGCCGTGAGAAGGCCCTCAATTGTTTCTGGGAAGAAGACTGGGATTACTTTGAATTCGTCCTTACAGGCACTGACAGACTCCATCATTTCTTGTGGAACGCCTGCGAGGACGAGAAGAATCTTTACCACCAAGACTTTTTGGGCTACTATTGTCAGATCGACAGGGTGATCAATAAAATCTCTTCATCATTCCGCAAGATGACAGGCGGAGACGAAGGTCTCTATGTCCTCTCTGACCATGGATTCTGCAAGATTGAGCAGGAAGTCTATCTCAACGCCTGGTTGGAGAGGGAAGGTTATCTCCAATTCAATACCTCTGCTCCCAAAGGCCTGGAAGAGATCTCCCCTGGTAGCGTCGCTTTTGTCCTCGACCCTAACCGCATCTACCTGAACCTGAAGAAGAGGTTTCCTAAGGGAACAGTTGCGGACTCAGATAGAAAAAGCCTCAAAGAGGAAATCAGCCAAAGATTAGAGAATCTTGAATATGAAGGAAAGAAAGTCGTCAGAAAGGTCTTTGATGCCAAAGACGTCTATTCCGGGCCTTATGTTTCGGAGGGACCGGATCTTATTGTCCTTTCCGAGCCCGGGTTTGACCTGAAAGGGTCGGTCAAGAAAAAAGAGATTTTTGGCCGCACGAACCTCCAGGGGATGCACACCTGGGAAGATGCTTTTTTCTGGGCCAACCGACAATGCGGAGAAGACCTCGCGATCAGCGACTTGGCCAAAATCATAATGCAAAATTACTCATGATCAAGAAACCGGCTCAGTTGCGAAAGTTCATCTTATTGAGCAGCCTCATTCTATTATTCTTCTTTTGCGTCCCTGCCGAAGCATACATCGGACCCGGCGCAGGCTTTGCCTTCCTTTCATCGTTTCTCGTTCTTTTCCTGACCTTCTTCCTGGCTGTCTTCTCTTTCCTTTCCTGGCCGTTTCGCTTTCTTTTTCGGACGCTCAGAGGAAAGCGGGCTTATAAGAGTTCCCTTGTCGATAAGATCGTCATTATCGGACTCGACGGTCTTGAGCCCAGCCTTGCTGAAAAATATATGGCCGAGGGAAAACTTCCCAACTTGGCCAGGATAAAAAATGAGGGCAGCTACGCCCGACTCCAGACAACCACTCCGGCCATCTCTCCTGTGGCCTGGTCTTCCTTTATGACCGGCAGCGAGCCCTCCAAGCACAACATCTTTGATTTTCTCAGCCGCGACCCCAAGACCTATCTGCCCTCGCTTTCTTCAGCCCACATCGGAAAACCAAAAAAAGTTCTTTGTTTAGGTAAATATGCCATCCCTCTTTCCAAGCCTGAGATCAGAGGCCTAAGGAAAAGCGTGCCTTTCTGGAAGATTCTGGGCGATGCCGGCATCTTCAGCACCATCTTGAGAGTGCCGATCACTTTCCCGCCTGAAAAATTTGCCGGGCATCTCCTTTCGGGCATGTGCGCACCAGACCTCAAGGGCAGCCAGGGCACTTTCGCCCTTTACACCTCAGATAAGGAAAAAATTAAAAGACGAGAGGGAGGCATCGCCATTCCTGTTGAAATCAAAGACGGCCGCATTAAGACCTATATTTCTGGCCCCGAAAATTCTCTCCTAAAAAAAGCCGAGGAAATCCAGATCCCTCTTTCAATTGAAATTGATAAAGAGAAAAGCGAGGCCAGACTCGAAGTCTCAGGACAGCGGTTTGGACTCAAAAAAGGGATGTTCTCGCCCTGGGTCAAGCTTGTTTTCCGGCCAGGGTTGGGAATGAAAGTCAAAGCTATCGCTCGCTTTTTTCTTTCCGAACTCGAGCCGCATTTCGAGATGTATCTGACTCCCCTGAATATTGACCCGGAAAAGCCTGCGCTTCCCATCTCGCATCCCTTCATTTACTCCATCTATCTCAGCAAACTTCTCGGAAGTTTTATCACCTTAGGGGAGGCAAACGACACCTGGGCTTTGAATGAAGGCGCCCTGAAGGAAGGGCCTTTCCTGGACCTGACCTACTTCAATCACAAAGAATGGGAAGCGATGCTATTCAATGCTCTGGCAAAGACAAAAAAGGGAGCAGTCGTCTGCGTGTTCGAGACCACCGATAGTATTCAGCACATGTTCTGGCGCTATCTCGACAAAGCCCATCCGGCCCTCAAAACCGCGAGTGCTGAGATGAGTTTTCAGGTCATCGATGACCTTTACCGCAAGATGGACGAAATGGTGGGAAAGGTCCGAGAAAAGCTCGACGCGAAGAGCGCTCTCATCGTCATGTCCGACCATGGGTTTAAATCCTTCCGTCGTGGTGTCAACCTCAATTCCTGGCTCTATCACAACGGCTATCTCTTTTTGAAACAGGGAAAAAAGGAAAGCGAGGAATGGTTTAAGGACGTGCATTGGGATTCGACCAAGGCCTACGCTCTGGGCCTCGGCGGCCTCTACCTCAACCAAAAAGGAAGGGAAGATCGAGGCATTGTCTCTCCAGGCGATGAAACCAAGGCTCTCAAAGCCGAGCTTATCCGCAAATTGACGGGCCTCCGGGATGATATCACGGGCGATGTAGCCATCACCGAAGTCTATGACCGGGATAAAATTTATAAAGGGCCTTACAAAGAAAACGCGCCCGACCTTATTATCGGGTACAATCAGGGCTTTCGCGCGTCCTGGGATTCCGTCACAGGAATAGTGAACGATACGATCTTTGATGATAATAAGAAAGCCTGGAGCGGCGATCACTGCATCGACCCGCGCCACGTCCCAGGCGTTTTCTTCTCAAGCCAAAAGGTCAACGCGAAAACGCCTTCCATCATGGACATCGCGCCGACAGTTTTGAAACTTTTCGGGCTTTCGGTCCCCGCTCATATGGACGGCCGTTCGCTGGTCGATACGTTCTCTTCGTCTGGACGCGAAAAAGGAGAACGAAAAAAATGAGGACCATAAAAAGAAGAGAATTTCTAAAGTGGGGCTTGACCGCGTCTTCCCTTTTAACCTTGGGAAGCCGCTCCTCTCTTCTCTCTAAAGTCTCAGGCAGAAAAGCAACCGAGACAAAGATCCTTGTTTTGGGGTTTGACGGAATCGACCCCCGCCTTCTCGAGGCTTGGATGAAGGAAGGGAAACTGCCTGCTTTCCAGCGCCTCATCGGCCTCGGAGATTTTCGCCGACTCCGGACGAGCATTCCCCCTCAAAGCCCGGTGGCCTGGGCGAATTTTATCACCGGGATGGACCCGGGAGGCCATGGAATCTTCGATTTTATGCACAGGAACCCGGAAACGTATGTTCCAATCTTTTCCGCCTCATCCGCTAAAGAAGCAAAGACAACGGTCAAAATCGGAGACATCGTCCTTCCGTTGCGCGGCGGAGAGGTAAAAAATATGATTAAAAGCAAAGCGTTCTGGCAAATCCTGGATGAATACGATATCCCCGCAACCATTTTCAAAATACCCTCCAATTACCCCCCTGTCCCCACAAAATCGAGAACGCTGTCGGGAATGGGGACACCTGATATCAAGGGCTATTATGGGCTTTTCAATTACTATACAACCCAGCCGACAGAGATCAATGAGGATATCGGAGGAGGACGGATCCACCAGGTTTATGTCATCGGCAACAGAGTCGAGGCCAAGCTCCCGGGCCCCACGAACACTTTCAGGAAGGAAAGATCTGAAGCGATGCTCGACTTTAAAGTCTTCCTCGACCCCGTGAATCCTGTGGCCAAGGTTTCTTTCCAAGACCAGGAGTTCATCCTCCAGGAAAAGGAATGGAGCGGCTGGAAAAGAGTCCGTTTCAACCTTATTCCCACGCAGAGCGTGACTGGCATCTGCATGTTCTACCTCAAGCAAATCCGGCCGAATTTCAAGCTTTATGTCACAGCCATCAACATCGACCCGGCTAACCCGGCTCTTCCGATTTCCACCCCGGGTAATTATGCCCAGGAGCTGGAGAAAAAATTCGGCCCGTTTTTTACCAAAGGCCTTCCGGCAGACACGAGCGCTCTGGACAACAACGTCCTGGATGAAGCGGAGTTTCTTGAGCAGGACGATGTTGTGCTGAGAGAAGGCGAAAAGATATTTGATTATGAGTTCTCGAGGTTTGACTCCGGACTCCTCTTCTACTATGTCTCCAGCACCGACCAGCGGCAGCACATGTTCTGGCGGCTGCTTGACGAGAAACATCCCATGTATGACCCGCAATTAGCTTCTCGATTCGGCAAGACCATAGAGAACATCTACATCGAAGCCGACAAATTTTTGGACCACACCCTCCAAAGAATAGACAAGGACACAATTCTTTTGATCATGTCCGACCACGGGTTCAATCCTTATCGGCGCTCCTTCAACCTCAACACCTGGCTTTTGGAGAACGGCTATCACAAACTCCGCAATCCCTGGAAACAAGAAGAAGGCAGCCTGTTTGAAAATACAGATTGGTCGAGAACCAAGGCTTATGGAATCGGGCTCAACGGGCTTTATATCAACGAGAGAGGAAGGGAAAGAGAGGGAATCGTCAATGCCGGAGCAGAAAGCGATAACCTCATCCGGGAATTGGCCCGGAACCTGGAGCAGGTTGTGGACCCCAAGACGGGCGAACGGGCCATTCTGCGCGCCTTTGTGGCCAGGGATGTTTACCGAGGTCCGCAAATCGAACATGCCCCTGATATTGTTCTCGGGTTCAACTGGGGATACCGGATCTCTAATGGCTCTCCTCTGGGGAGATTCCCTAAGGAGGTTATCGAAGACAACACGAAAAAATGGAGCGGCGACCACATGGGCGCCCCGGAGATCATCCCCGGGATCCTGGTGACGAACCGCAAAATAAGAGCCGAATCCCCGGCTCTATACGACCTGACAGCAACGATCCTCGAAATCTTCGGCATCGAGAAACCCAAAGACATGATCGGAGAATCCATATTTTAGAAGGAGGCCGGCATGGGTAAGGCTAAAATCAAGTTGGACAAAGATCTCTACGAAAAGGTGAAAAAGTACGCCCAGATGTCGGGCTATTCTTCGCCTGAAGAGTTTGTCTCTCATTGTCTCGAAAAAGAGATTGCCAAACTGGAGGAATCGGATTCTGAGGAGGAAATCAAAAAGAAGCTGAAGGGGCTGGGATATATTTCTTGAGCGATGGGAACTGCGATTCAAATCAAAATGGGTCCTGTCACCCATTCATCAACGGGATGGGATGATGTGGGCATTTAATTCAGTCTTCGGCAGATTATTTGACCTTCTCTTTTTCCCCTTCCGGCAACTCAACCCCTGGTTCGGGATGGCCTTTATCTCTCTCCTTACAGGTCTTCTGATGCTCTTCATCTTTCGCCTGACTTCCAACCAGGAAGGAATAAGAAAGGTCAAGGATAAGATCAAAGCTCACCTCCTTGAACTGCGTCTCTTCAAAGATAACTTAAACATCAGCCTAAGAGCCCAAGGGCAAATTCTCCGCTATAATCTCCGCTACCTCGGATACTCCCTCAGGCCTATGCTGTTTATGATGATCCCCCTTATCCTCATTCTCGTGCAGCTCAACCTCTGGTTCGGATACGGGCCCTTGCGCCCAGGAGAATCTGCCATCCTCAAAGTGAAGCTCGAAAAAAGCGTCAAACTGATGGAATTGGACCTGGCGCTCGAGATCCCTCCTGGAATGGAGGTCGAAACGCCGCCCCTTCGCCTTGAAGAGCAGAAAGAGATTGACTGGAGGATCCTGGTCAAATCAAACGGCGTTCACGAGCTTATCGTCAATCTCGGAGGTCAGCGCTTTCCTAAGACAATCGCTGTAGGCCAAGGATCCTTTTCTAAGATCTCTCCTGTCAAGGTGAAAAACCGGTTCCTTGAGGAAGTCTTCAATCCCGGAGAAAAGCCTCTTTCATCCGCAAATCCCGTGAAATCTATAGAAGTCATCTATCCTCCGAAAAGGATGAATTTTCTGGGCTTGCGTCTCCACTGGCTCATTGCTTATTTCGCGCTTTCTCTCCTCTTTGGGTTTGCCTTGAAAAGGCCCTTCAAGGTCGAAATCTGACTTTATAAAAGAAAGGAAAAGGCCATGAAAATCGAACAATTCAAGATGGAGCGCATGCAGTCCACCTGGGAAAATGTGGTGGATGTCAATCTTTCAGAAAGCGGCGTCCATCCCCTTTCCCTTCAAGAACTGATCAGCCAGGATGAACTCCAGGAAATCTTAAAGACCGGCCTCGGCTACAGCCAGACGAACGGAACTCCTGAGCTGAGGGAAGCTATCGCCAGGCTCTACCCGGGGATAACAATCGAACAGATTCTGACCACGGCCGGCTCCTCGGAAGCCAATTTTCTCCTGATGTGGAGCAACATCGAGCCAGGGGATGAAGTTGTCTTCATGATGCCAAACTACATGCAGATCTGGGGCCTTGCCCGCGGCTTTGGCGCCAAGCTCAAGCCCATCTGGTTGAGAGAGAACCTGGGCTGGGCTCCCGACCTCGACGAGCTCGGAAAGCTTGTGACCAAAAAAACGAAATTGATCATCGTCACCAACCCCAACAACCCCACGGGCGCGGTGCTAAGCAAGGAGGCCATATCGGAAATCATCAATCTGGCCGAGAAGGCCAATGCCTGGATCATTGCCGACGAGGTCTATCAAGGAGCAGAGCGCGAAGGTGGAGTTACGCCGAGCTTTTGGGGAAAATACGACAAAGTTGTCGTGGTCAATGGCCTTTCCAAAGCCTATGGTCTGCCAGGAGTCAGGATCGGCTGGATCATAGGCCCCGAAGATTTTATCAAGAAGACTTGGCCATATCACGATTACACGACGATCTCTCCAAGTATCCTAAGCGACAAGCTGGCACAGATCGCCCTCTCGCCCGCCAATAGAGAAAATATTCTCCAAAGAACGCGCAAAATCCTCAAGACAAATTTTCCTCTTTTGCGCTCCTGGCTCGAAAGGCAGGGGAACCTTTTCACGTTCATCCCGCCGCAGGCAGGCGCAATCACCTTCGTCCGTTATAATTTGAAAATCAACTCTACCGATCTTGTGACGAGGCTTATCCGCGAGAAAAGCGTCCTTATCGTGCCGGGAGACCACTTCGAGATGGACCATCACCTTCGCTTTGGGTTTGGCTCAGAGCCTGATGATCTCGAAAAAGGTCTGGCCCGCGTTGAGGAGCTGCTCAGGGAAATCAGAAAAAGTGAAAGTTAGGATCCTTCGCGAACCCGAAATCAGAGAGCTCCTCTCGTTTAAGGAGACTATCCAAGTCGTTGAAAGATGTTTCGCCGAGTTTTCCTCAGGAAAAGCCGTCGTGCCTGGGGTGATCAACCTGGATATTGAACGCTATCTGGGCGAAATCCATGTCAAGTCCGCGTACATCCAGCAAGATAAACACTATGTGATCAAAATCGCCTCCGGGTTTTACCAGAATCCTTCTCGCGGGCTTCCTGTGGGAAATGGCCTGATGCTTCTTTTTGAGGCGCAGACAGGGCTCCTGGAGTGCCTCATGTTCGATAACGGCTTCATCACCGAAATGAGAACGGCTGCAGCAGGGGCGGTTGCAGCCAAATATCTGGCTAAAGAAAAAGTGCGGCGAGTCGGGCTTGTTGGCTCCGGCAGTCAGGCGCGCTTCCAGCTTAAGGCTTTGATGGAGGTCAGGAGGCCAGAGGAAGTCTGGGTCTGGAGCCGCCACCCGGATCATGTGAAAAACTATATAGCCGAAATGACACCGTTGTTCCCTCGGATGAGATTTCACAGAGCCAGAGATTGTGAAGAGGCTGTGCGAGGCAGCGACCTCGTGATCACCGTGACCCCGAGCCGTTCTCCTCTCGTCAGAGCCGCGTGGCTTGCGGAGGGTGCCCATATAACGGCGGTGGGTAGCGATGGCCCGGAAAAACAAGAGCTCGACGTTGAAGTCCTGATGAGAGCGAACCGGGTTTATTGCGATTCCCTGGTTCAGTGCGCAAGAATAGGAGAGATTCATCACGGTCTTGAAGAAAACGCCGTCCCCGAAGAGAATGTCACAGGTGAATTAGGAGAAATCATCCTGGGCAGGAAATCGGGGCGCACAAACGATCAGGAAATTACGGTGGCAGATCTGACGGGACTCGGAGTCCAAGATGCTGCTGCGGCCTCCCTCGTCTACGAAAAAGCCCTGAGTCGTGGCCTCGGCTCTTTTTTGGACATTTAGGCTCTCTTCTGCCAGCCTGACTTGGCATTTTTTGACCGGATGATCTGGATAAGAGGACAGCTGACGCTCAATCGCAGGTAATGAGTCAAGGCTTTTCTGATCGCCTCCTATTCGCCCAAAAAGGCTTAATTCTTCCTCGCATCGGCGAGACTAATTCGCCTTCTTCAGGTCGTCTCAAAATCGTTAGAATCCCGGGTAGAAGCTGAACTGGAAATACCAGCCCTTGCCCGGCCTCTCAAAAGGTTTGACATAGTTGACACCGAGGACCAGGAAACCGAGGACGTTCACCCTCAGCCCGACTCCTGCGCTGGAAATGGGATTGCGGATGGCGTCTTTGAACTTGATAGGATATTTTTCGTCCCACCAGGCCGCACCCCAGTCGTAGAAAGCCACAAAATCAACAGGAAATATTCCATAATAACCTTTCCCGATCCCCAGCACTCGGAAAAGCGGGAAACGGAGTTCAATGTTGCCGACGAGTAACTTGCTGCCATAGAGCCGCGTTTGATCAAACCCCTTTCCATTAGTATATTCATCCTGCCCAAAGGAATAGTAATCGTAGCCGCGCACGAGGCTGTCGTATCCGATATAGAGGGGCCAGAGGCGGTTATCCTCCGCGTCCCTTCCATAGCGGCCATAATGAACAACTCGAAAAGCGAGGGTGAACGGCTTCAGGGGCATGAAGTAACGCCTGTAGTCGGCAAGCACCGAGTAATAGTAGATATTTCCGATCGTCGGCGAAAACTCTAAGATGTAACTCTGGCCGAAGATTGGGCCGGTCGCACCAAAAAGAGCGCTATCATAGATGAGAGCCAGGCTGGTGGTGTAGAAGTAGATGCTGTCAGAAGAGGGAAGCTTCTGGATATCGCGCAAGAGCTGGGTATTGTCGATCAAAGAAAAAGCTTGCGTAATGACCTCATGGTCAAAATCGATAAAGCTGAAGCCTGTGCTGAACTCTAAGCGGCGAACCGAGTTGAAAGGATAAGAAAGAAACCCTGAGATTTCATAGTTGATCTGCCAGAATAGTTCCTCTTGCTCGATATAAGCGGGCTCTCCATAAATATACCCGGTTCCTGCCGAGTATCCTCCGTACACATAAGGCATGCGCTGGACCACACCGCCCCAGTTCAGGCGGTGCTCTGTGTTCTGGTAGCCGACCAGAGCGGCTGCATCTTTCAACCGGCTGGAGGACTGAACCATCGTGGCCAGGGTATGGTAACCCAGCATATCAGTCCAAAAGAGAGTGACTCCGCCGCCTGTGTATGTGCCAAATCGGTCAACACCCACGGCAACTGAAGGAGAACTGACATAGTCGAGGCTCAGCTTTGGCTTGTATGAGGTCTCAGGGAATTCTGTCTGCTCAGGCAACCCGAACAAGGGATTCTTCAACAGCCCGAGGAGAGATCCGCCTGGCTGCTCCCGTGGAGGAAGCACCGACAGCAGCTTTCCTCCAAACTGGGCTAGAGTGGCATTCCCTTGGAGAGCTCCAGGTTGATCCATAGAGAAAATGGTAAACTCACTTGCATCATACCCGGAATAGGCCAGTCGTCCTGTGTTCTGAGCCACAGAGATGGCCGGGCTCAGGTCTGTGATGCCGCTTACTCCCGTATAGAGATTGGTCACTTGGAATATTTTGTTCGAGCCCAGATCAAGCCGGTAGATATCCGTCTTTCCGGTCTGGTCGGAGAGAAAGTAGAGGCTCTGGGAATCGGGAGACCACTGCGGATTAACGTTCTTGGCGGAGGAGAAGCCTTGGAGTCTCTGGATTTTCCCCGAATCAGGGTTGATGAGCGCAAGCTCATAATCGCCAAAGCTCAAAAGCGAAAGGTCTGTGCCGAAGCGGTCCGTTACAAAAGCAATAGAATGTCCATCCGGTGACCAGGCAGGCTGAAGGTCAGCGAAGAGGTCGTCCGTGAGTTGCCTCAAGCTTTTCGAGCCAAGGTCATAGATATAGAGGTCTGTCTTGCCGCCGGCCAAGGCCGTGAAAGCGATATTTCCTCCATCGGGAGACCAGGTGGGGCTAAAAATTTCACTCAAGTCCTTGAACGGAATCTCTTCGACAATCTTTTCGTTGGCAACATCAATAATAGTAAGAATGGGCCGGCCTTTGCTCATGGCGCCAAAAACAAACCGTTTTCCCTGAAAATCCCAGGCGCCGGCAGACCGGATGAACTGGATGCTTTCGAATTCCGGGTCGACAGCTGTCTGGGTGATTTTCTTTTTGATTTTTCCTGTCTGAGCATCGGCTAAGTAGAGATCAATGGAAAAAAGGTCCCTGGTCGAGAGAAACATGATGGATTTGCCGTCCGGGCTGAGAGAGGGTGAGACATTGTATTTGTTCTCTTCTGTCCCTTTAAACAGGACCTTGCTCGAGGGCTCAGTGAGCTGTGTTTCTTTGAGAATGGGCTCGTAAGCTTTCTTGTAGGCCTCGTGCCACTCCTTCGACAGAGCCTCCGGGGTAACGCCAAGGACTCTCTTCGTCACAGCCTCCAAATCCCCAACTCTTCCAACTCCCTTCATCAACCGGGAGACCGTTTCATCCCCAAAGCGACCAGTGATGTAAGCCCAAAGAGCTTGGCCGTAACGGTAAGGGAAATATTTATAGTAGTTATCCATCTTCTTGATCTGGGGAAGGAATTTCCGCTGAGTGGCGTCACGCATCCACATCGACGTATTCGCGTCCACCGAACCAATGGAGAGATACTCGGCCAAACCTTCAATAAACCAGACGGGAATGCGCTGAGTTCCGGCGCCAGCCGCGCCTCCGCCTGGCCCGACTGCATTCATGATATCGTACTGAAATGCGTGGACGAGCTCATGTCCAATGACATGGTCGGTCTCATTCAAGGAAGATCCTACCGGCAGGATGATCCTCCGCTTGAGGGATTCCGTCACTCCTCCCGTCCCCTCGCCAAGGATATCAGAAATGGCCGTTGTCTGCTGAAATTCGGGGCTGCTGGAATAGAGAATGAGAGGCTGACGGCCCTTGAGATCGTGGCTGAGGATGCGCGAAATCCGGGCGTACCAGCGCTCGGCCATGCGAGCTGATTCTTCAGCGACATCTCTGAATTCAGGATAATAATAGACATCAAAATGCTTGGTCTTGATGATCTTAAAACTGAAACGCTGATACTGAACCTTATTCCGGCCGAAGTATTGGCCGTAAAGGCCGGAGTTCAAAAAAGCCAGGCTTAAGCTCAAAATAAAAACGAAAGTCAAGACTCTCCATCTTCTCCTGTTTTTCATCGTCTCCCTCCTTGATCTTTGATCATGGCTCTCGCTCGAATCATAGTCCGTCTAAATCTTACTATCCATATAAATTTTATCAAATTAACGTACTTTTTTCAATCTGACTCGGCACTTTTTCTTCTAAATACAAACCACCACCTCTTCTATAAAATACCACTTCTTCTATTTGACAAACGAGTCCACCCTGGCCTTGGCGTTCGGTCGACATCTTCTTGATAATCTTTTATCACAGCAAATTTTGTGCCATATTTCTTATATTTCCCTGTCTGATTATTAAGAGATTCCGCTAAAAAGTCAGAAAAGCCTGTCTTATGAAGAGGACAGATGTCATGGGAAAAGACAGGCAGCCTCGCTGAGCCAGATTCTTCAGTCGCCGACCCGGTTAAACCAGGCGATCTCTTCGAGGGATTTCCTCTTTTTCTCCCCCGGAGCCTTTTTTTCGTAATAACCGAGGGCCATAAGGGAGACAATCTTGTATTTTCGCGGAATTTTCAGAACCTTCCTCGTCCTTCTGCCGTTGAACCAGCCGATCCAGCAAGTGCCGAGGCCAAACTCTTCTGCCTGGAGGGCGATATGCTCCCCTGCTATCCCGATATCGATGAGGTAAAACGAGACATCCTGCATTTTCTTGCCCAGCCTGTGAGCGATGATATCCAGCCGGGCGAGGATGACAATGAGGACCGGGGCTTTGGCGGCAAACCTGGAGTAGGAATAAATTCCAGAAAAGGCCTCGGCGGCAAGCTTTGTTTTGACCTCCGGATCATCGATGATGAGAAAGCGCCAGGGCTGGACGTTCTCGGCCGAAGGAGCCAGGCGCGCAGCTTCTAGGCAAGCCAATATTTTCTCTCTTTCCACCGGTTTATCCAGGTACCGGCGAACACTTCGACGGTTCGAGACAAGCTCTTGAAAAGGAGTTTTAGACAATTTTCCCTTCCTCCAGCATCTTTATGAGATTCCATCCCTGAAGTTTTAGGAACAAAGTCATTCTTTTTTTATCATGCCAGCCCTGGCTCGCTCGGATGCGGTCATATTACATTACTTCCAATTGGCGGAGAAATCAACTTCGTTTTCCTTACTTTTTTCCCCCTTTTGTATTAATATAACCGACAAAAGAAAATGAGAGCTTAGAGAGGCTCTTTTAAAAGGAGACCGCCATGATAAAAAAAATGTCCATCATTGTATTTGCCATCATTATTCTTTTAGCCAGTGCCTCCTTCGGTCAGACAACCAAGTACGGGTTAGGGCTCATCCTTTTCGATCCTTCTGGGTTAACGGCAAAGGCTTGGCTAAAAAAGTCCGGGACTATTGATGGAGCGGTCGGGTGGTCAGCGATGGAAGGGCATCAGCTTCATGTCCACGCCGATTATCTTTTTTATGGCGCCCGTATCGCCACTGATCAAAACGTGGAGTTCTCTCTTTATGTCGGCGTTGGAGGGAAAATTATCTTTCAGGATAATGATAATGCCTGGTTCCGCATTCCCTTAGGGATTGATTTTTTTGCCAAAAAATCCCCTTTGAATATCTTCATTGAAATCGTCCCCTGCTTCAACTTCTCGGAAATTGAGCTCTACGGAGCCATCGGCCTTCGCTACATCTTCAACCATTGAGACACAACATTTGTTTTTTTCAGGACTGATCATTTCTAAAAACATTACTGTTTCCGCGATGATTACTAATGCAAAATGAAAATGGGTGGCATGGCGCCAGTCCCGCCCGGCCGCAGCAAATGGTGGCGGGTGGGGGGTCTTAAGCGAGGACGGACGGGGTCGCACCGTGACAGGACCCATCCCGCAGAAAGAGATCCCATCCTAATAGAAAAAAATGTTGCTCCTGTCTACGCTTTCTGGTATAGTCAAAAAAACCGGCATATGTGTTTCAGTACTATACAGAAGGAGGAAACGAAATGAAAAAATTCACAGCTATTGCCTCCCTTCCCATCCTTTTTGCTTTCTTTTTTCTTATGTCCTGCGCTAATAAGCCCGCTGCGCCTAAAGCCGGCTCGGCTAAAGCAGAGGACATGCTTTCCCTTCTCCCCAAAGAAGCGAAAGGGGTGATCGTGGTCGATATCCAAAGAATAATGAAAACAGAAGCTGTCGATAAAGCGATTAAGGAAAATGAAAACTATCAACAATACCAGCAGTTTGTCATAGAGACTGGCATCGATCCGCAAAAAGATGTTTATTTCTTTGTTGCAGGCATGACAGGTCAAGTCGGCGGTCAGAACGTGGAGGAAGGGGTTGCTCTTATCAACTTGAAATACAACAGGGACCTCCTCCTGGCCAAGGTGAAAAAAGAGCGCGGAGAATTGACGGAAACCGACTATAATGGAATAAAAATTTATCAGGCCGTTCAAACCCCCACCCAAAAGCCTTTCAACGGAGCTTTCCTCGATGATTCCAACATCGTCCTGGGCACTGATACCGCAGTCAAGAAAGTGATCGATGTCACCCAGAAAAAAGCGGAGAATGTCTGGAAAAACGAGGACCTTTCCGCCCTAATGAAGAACTCCAACAAAACCGCCATGGTTTGGGGAGCTTTCGAGGTGCCAGCCGAAATCATGCAGCAGGCGGCTTCTAAGAATCCGATGCTGGGCATTTTTGCCGGCATCAAGTCCATTCTCCTGTCCTTTGATTATAAGGACAAGAGCATATTGGCTGAGATCAAGGCCATGGCCCCGGATGAGGCGAAAAACAAACAGATGGCTGATGCGCTCAATGGATTCAAGGCCTTAGGGGCGGCAGCCGCCTCAAAAGAGCCTCAAGCGGGTGAATTCCTGAACAAGATCGAAATCAGCGCAGCGGCGGACCATGTCAAAATCTCCGCTATCATTCCAGAAGAGCTCATCAAGAGCCTCAGCCAGAAGATAAAAATCCAGAAGAGCGAGACAAAGAACGAGAATTAGTCTTCGAGAATATATTCTTTTAGAGAAAAAAGCAGACAAGTCAGTCCTAAGAAGGCCGCGGTAATCAGGAAAAGAACTAAAAGGGCGATGCCTGGCCGCGTCGGCTCCAGCCGGAAGGTCAGGAAGGAGAACCTCCCCGAAGAGGAATAAGGGAGGAAAGATTTCAGGTAGTGAGCAATCGCGAAGCGCTGCGTTGACCCGGGAAAATACTGGATTACGCTTTCCCAGCCAAAAGTGAAGAGGAGGCCGAAAAAGATGGACCTCCTCAGGAAGCTCCCGAAAAAGGTAAAAAAAGCGGTATAGGCGACAATCCCCAAGATCAAAACTCCCCAATAACGGAACAGAGTCAGATAGAGGGAGCCATCAAGAAGATGGTCGATGTTGAGGACAGCAAAAGAAAAAAGCAGGCCTAGCGTCGTCATGATGATTATGATCAAAGTGTAAGCGGCATATTTTCCCAGGACAATGCTTGATTTGGGGATGGGGCGGGTGAGAAGATAAGAAAGCGTCTTGCCTTCTACATCTTCAGAGCAGACTGATGTTCCGTAAAAGAGAGCCAGAATCAAGATGATCAATTGAAGGTAAAAAAGCATGATGATATTGGTGAAAAGGTAAATGCCCTCAAGCGAATGGCGCTCGGAAAAGAGCTGATTGAATTTGATGATCAAGGCGACAGCCACGGGCAAAAAGCTCAAAACAAAAAAGAATCTCGTCCGGCGCGATTTCCTCCCCAAAAAGAAGAATACAGAAAAAACGCGGCGGATCGAATCCAGAAGATAACGCCAGCGTGGCTGAAGTCTGTCTTTCATCCTACTTTCCTACGAGATAGTCAAAAACAGCCTGCAGATTATCATCGGGAGAAGTGATCTCCTCGACCTCGATCCTGTTCTTGACGAGAAGGGAAAGAAGCAAGCTAAAAAATTTATCCCTGTTATTGGTTTCGACGAGAAGAGCCTGAGGTCCTGGACCAAAATAGAGCTTCAGGACATAATCCTCGCCTAAAAATAAAGAACTTAGGCGGCGGGGGTCGGCGCACTTGATAAAAACCATATGGGGGTGGCTCTCGATCAGGTCGCGGATATAATGGATATCGCCCTTGGCAAAAATCTTACCTTGGTGGATGAGGATGATGTTCTTGGTCAAAGCCTCGATCTCGGGCAGCACATGGCTTGAAACAATGACTGTTTTTCCTTGTCCTTTGTAGTCTTTGATCAGCCGGATGAGCTTGCGCTTTCCCAGCGGGTCCATTCCGCTCAAAGGTTCATCCAGGATGATAATTTCCGGGTCATGGGCAATGGCCTGGGCGAACTTGAGTCTCTGACGCATGCCTCGGCTGTAGGCCCTGATCAATCTATCTTTGTCCCCAATCAGCTCAACAATCTCTAACGCCCGTTCCGCCCGCGGCTTGACCTCGGTTGCGGAAAAGTGCTGCAGCTTCAAAAGACTGGTCAAAAATTCCCAGCCAGTCATCTCCTCATAAAAGGAATCCTGCTCGGGACAGAAGCCGATGCGGGAAAAAAGGGCATAATTATTTTTGACGCTTCGCCCGAAAATCGAGACTTGACCGATGCTTGGCTTGATCTGGCCGGTAAGCAGTTTGAGAAAAGTCGATTTTCCGGCGGCGTTCGGGCCGAGAAGCCCAGTTATTCCCGGTTCAATCTGGAGAGTGACATCGCTCAACCCAAGGACATTCCCGTACCATTTGGACAATTTGCTCGTCTCGATCACGGCTGTCATTTGACGACTTCCACTCCCTTGATTTTGCTTCTCAACACAAAATACGCCAGAGAACAAATGGCCAAAAGGATGAGGAAGGACCAATACCAGGGAACCGGGTAAGCCGGCTTTTGTTTAAAGATGTAAGCTCCCAACTGCTGAAGGTTGACTTTAAGGGAAAGAAGAGCAAAGGCTGGCTTTCTGAAATTCTCATAAAAGAAGCCAAAAAGGATATCCAAAAAAAGATAGGCAGCAAAGATCAGGATGGAGACGTACCTTCTGTTTTTGCTCAGCGAAGAAAGAAAGAGCGCATACAGGCAGAAAAAGGAGGTCAGAAGCAAGGAGTAGACAATGACCGAAAAGGGCAGCCAGGGGTATGAGGCGATAAAATGAAAACCTCCGGAAAAAAGGAGCTTGAAGATGATGAAGAGAAACCCCGGAACAACAGTCAGAAGCAGAAGGAAAAAGAAGATGATCGCGGCTTTTCCGATCAAGTAATCTCTCTTCTCGAGCGGCCTCGAAAAATAAAGCTGAAGAGAATTGTATTTGAGGTCATCGGAGATGAGGCCGGCAGCGCTAACTACGAGGATCATGACCATCATGAAGAGCAGAAAATCGCTGGTGAAATAGGTTTTGAAATAAGCCGGATTTACTTCGAGTATCCTTGTCGACCCTTTGATCATATACCGGAAATCCTCGATTCTCTCGGAGATATAAATCCCCGCAAGAAAGACAAAGGCAGGGATAAAGGACCCGAAATAAATGAACTTGAAGTATTTCTTCTTGAACGCGAGCCTGATGCCGAGCCAGGTTATCGGCCACCACGGCAGCCGCCTCTCTTTGAGCTCGCCGTCCCAGTGGGTGTATCCTTTCTCCCTGATCGTCATCAATCCACCCCGACCGCCTTCGCGAAAAGGTCCTCAAGTGAGGTCTGGCTCCTGACAAAGCGGCGGATTTGGACCTGCTCTTCTTCCGCGGCACGGAAAAATTCGAGGATTTCCCGCTCGGCTGGCATATAGACCTTCAGCAGCTTGTCTTCGGTCTCATCGACTTTGTAACCCATCGCCTTCAGTTTTTTGACCAGGCCCTCCCCGTCTCCTTTGATTTTCACCTCATAAAGCCTGAAGTGGAGCTGCTTGAGCTCGCTGATCTTTCCCTGGGCGGCCAGCTGCCCTTTGTTCAGGATCACCACATCCGAACAGACAGATTCGATGTCTGTGAGGATATGAGATGAAATCAACACCTGAATATCTTTCTTGGAGGAAATGTCCTTAATAAGTTCGAGGATTTCTTTCCGACCCTGTGGATCCAGGTTGCTGGTCGGCTCGTCAAGAAAGAGGAGCTTGGGATCGTGGACAATGGCTTGGGCCAGTTTAAGGCGTTGCTTCATGCCCGCTGAATAAGTCTCCAGAAGTCTATAACGCGACTCTCCCAGCCCGGCATAAAAGAGAACATCATGGGCTCTCTTTATAGCTTCTTGGCGGGGCATCCCGGAGAGCTCGCCGAAATGCGCAGTGAAGGTCACCGCGTCCATCCCGGGAATGAGACAGTCATCTTCAGGCATGTAGCCCACATACCGCCGGATATGCGACTGCTCCAGCCGGATGTCGTAGCCGAGAACCCGACCCTCCCCTTTTTGGGGCGCCAAGAAGCCAAGGAGGATGCGAAGAAGAGTGCTTTTCCCGGCACCGTTGGGACCGAGAAGCCCGACCGCGCCTTCGGAGAGGCGCAAAGTGATCCCCTGCAGGGCTTTGATCCGGCCGTAGTTAAAATGAATATCCTTGAGCTCGATGATCATCTCTTTTTTTCTTCAAGGTCCCAAACCTAACATACGAGGCAGAGGGCAAAAAAGTTCGACCAACTTAAAAATGAGATTGGCCTGAAACCTTTATTCCTTCCCCATGCACAAGAGCGCGATAGGCCTTTTCTACGCGATCCCAATTCTCCTCTCTGTCGAGGGCCCAGTATCGGCCGATGACGGTGACAGCCTTCCCCACGCCGAGTGATTTGGCCATTTCCTCAACTTTCTCCACATAAATTGCTCCACTTTCCGGCTTTTCCCCTCTTCGGCCGATAAAAGCATGAATATAAACCTTCTCCAAAGCCTGCTCTTTGGCCATGCGGAGGAGCGCAAAAAGATGCTTGATGGTGCCGTGGGAGCTGTAGTGAGAGACAATGCCCATGAGGTGAAGGGCTTTTTTTTCTCTTTTAGCTCCCTCCATAGACCAGAGGAAAGCGGGATTGCAGAAAAAGTTTCCCTCCTCGATAGCTTTATCAATCTTAACCCTGTCGAGGAGAACCCTGCGCCCGGCGCCGAGATGAAGGTGTCCGGCTTCAGAGTTTCCAACTGTGTGGGAGGGCATGCCTACCGCTTCACCCGAAGCTTTAAGGAGTGAATGCGGAAAATCCGCCCAGAGTTTATCAAAATAAGGCGTTCGCGCTTCATGGATGAGGTTTCCTTTTGTCTCTTTTCTCAGTCCCCAGCCGTCTAAAATGAGGAACACGAGTTTCTGTCGAATTTTTTCTGAAGACGCAGGATCGAGGATAAGACTTTGGCCGGTCATCTCAATGGGCTTTTCCAGGCCCAGCAAATCGAGCAGCGTCGGTGCGACATCAGCGAGCTCTCCTTGTTCTTTTAAAGCCCATTTTTCCCGTTTTCCCTGGAAATAATCAGCTAATACAAAAGGGACTGGATTTTTGGTATGGCCGGTGTTTACCGTTCCATCAGCATAAAGCCATTCCTCGACAGTGCCGTGGTCTGATGTCACCAGCAAAGTCGCTTTCTGCCCGCAGCACGCTTCAACGATCCTTCCCAGTGCTGAATCCACCGTTTCCACGGCCTTCAGGGCAGCCGCTTTATCCTCATTGTGGCCGACCACATCGACATTGGCGAGATTGGCGACGATGACAGAGTAAGAAGGGTCTCTGAGTTTCGCGATTACTTCTTCTGCAACTGACTCAGCGCACATCTCCGGCTTTTGGGCATACGAAGCTATGCCTTGGAGAGAAGGTATGACAAATCTCTCTTCGCCTGGGAAGAGATCGTCGCTTTTTCCGTTCAGGAAATAGCCGATGTGCACGGCTTTTTCTGACTCTGAAATTTTCGCCAGACGCAGGCCTGCCCGGCTTATGACTTCAGTGATTGTATTTCTGATTTTTTCTTCCCGGGGAAAGGCAACTCTGACGTTGAGCGAAGGGCCATAGGGAATCATGGTCACAAAATTCAGATGGAGATTCTTTTTCCGGGAAAAATGAGGAAAGTCATCTGCGGTGAGACTCTGTGTCAGCTCGATTTCTCTCTCCCCGCGGATATCATAAAAAATGACATAATCACCATCGCGGAGCCGTCCCAAAGGGCGGCCTGAGGAACCGGCTCTGACAATCGGTTCCAAGCCTTCATCCTCTTGACCTTTCTTGTAGCCTTCCCTAATCGCATCGGCGAGCGATAGATTCTTGACGGAAATGTGATTCCTCAAGCGGAAACCTCTAAAGCGGGAGACTCAGGAGCGCTATGGGATCGACCCGGCTGTCCTGAATTTTCACCCCCCAGTGGAGATGAGGACCGGTGGATCGTCCAGTGCTTCCCACCAAGCCTAAGATGTCCCCTTTTTTCACCATGTCACCCCTCTTCACCTTAATCCTTGAAAAATGGCAGTAGTAGGTGAAAAGGCCAAGGCCGTGATCCAGGATGACCGTCTTGCCTGAAAAATATAAATCTCTGGCCAGAACGACCTTTCCTGAATTGGCTGCCCAAACCGGGGAGCCATAGGGAGCTCGAATGTCCACGCCAGAATGGGTGGAGCGGGGCACGTTGTTATAGATTCTTCTCTCGCCGAAATTAGGAGCCATTTCCCCTTCATGCGGGAGAATGAACTTGCCATCGCCCAGCCATTGTGTCGTGATGATGCCGTAGATGGATTCAAGAAGCTCCGCTTCCCACTGGATCCGCGCCTGGACCTCGGGGGGCGGCGTGACATATCTTTCCTTTACCCAGAGTTTTTTGACCGGGAATTCCCTCGCCGAAAAGGAAAATTCCTTTTTCAATAGCTCTGTCTGACCGTCTTTTCTGTAGATCATGATGCCGAAAACATGTGCGCCCGGCTCGAGCCCGAGGTCGAGACCGATGAAAGTAAAAGGCTCTCCGCCTTCACCGGAAGGCTCTAACTCATAAGCCTTATCAAGGAAGCGAATCGAGACTTTTTTCACACCAGAAGCGTCTTTGAGTCGAGCAAGGATGATTTGACCGGGCTCAAAGGAGGAAGAAAGGAATTCAACCTCAGTTCCGAGCGGCGACTGTAGCGTTAAATTCTCATTGCCGATGGCAGATAGAGACACAGCCAGGAAAAAACACAGAGGAAAAAGAGAACGCTTTTTCAATCCCCTAAACCTTTTTCTTTAGAATCTTTCCAGGAAGCCTGCCGGTATGTTCCCCTTGATCGACGACAACCTGGCCATTGACGATGACATATTCCACGCCCGCCGGATATTGATGAGGATTTACCCACGTAGCCTTGTCTTCAATTCTATCCGGGTCGAAAATGACAAGGTCAGCATAAAACCCGCTCTTGATAGCCCCTCTCTTTTCGAAGCCGTATCTCTTAGCCGGAATCGAGGTCATTTTCTTAATCATCTCTTCGAGCGGAAGGATCTTTTCTTCACGCACGTATTTGCCCAGCACCCGGGGAAATGTTCCATAGTTGCGCGGATGGGGTTTTCCCTGACTAAGAACACCATAAGGGGCCACGGCGGAGCCATCGCAGCCGACGCCGACGAGGGGATGAGCCAGGATCCTCTTCAAGTTGTCCTCACTCATCATGAAGGTGATCATATCCACCATCCCTTTTTCTTCAATAAGAAGGTCTCTCATGAAATCATAGGGCTCCTTCTGACATTCTTTGGCAGCCTCCAAGATGTTTTTTCCCTGCAAATATCTATTCTTTTCGGAAGGGACAGAAGAGAGGAGCACTTTATCCCAAGAGCCCAGTTTCATTTCTTGCTCGGCCAAATAGGTGCGGAGCTTGGCATCCAATGAGGAATCCTTGAGTCGGTATATAAATTCCTCTGTTGTTCCCTGCCTGGCCCAGAGCGGAAAGTAGAAGCTGAGTCCTGTGGAGCCGGCAATGTAAGGATATCTGTCGCAGAAAATATCGATGCCTTCCTGGTGGGCTTGATCGAGTTTTGCCAGAGCCGCATCAATTTTTGGCCAGTTGCGGGGATAAGCTACCTTGAAATGAGCGATCTCGAGACGCGCACCGGAAAGACGGGCTGCTCCTATCGATTCGTCCATGGATTCCAAAAGCTTATCGCCCTCATCCCTCATGTGCGTGGCATAGACGCCGTCAAACTGAGCAGTGACCTGGCATAATTCAGCAATTTCCTCAGGCTCGGCAAAGCTTCCTGGCGTGTACTCCAGGCCAGAAGAAAGTCCAAACGCGCCGCCGCGGATGTGCTCCGCGACGAGCCTCTTCATCCGCTCAAGCTCTTCGGGTGTGGGTTTGCGGTCGTTAAATCCCATTGCCGCTCCCCGCACAGAGCCCTGGCCGACAAGCGTGGCATAGTTAAGGGTTATCCCATTTTTCTCAAGCCGGGAAAAGAATCCGGCCATATCCTTCCAGGTGATGTCCAAGCCATAGACCTTCTTCGCGTTTTCTTTCTCTTCTTCAAAAATTTCTTCGGCAATCGGAAACGGAGAATAACCGCAATTTCCGCTGACCAGAGTCGTTATACCCTGGTGGATAACACTCTCCGCCTTTGGATTCACTATCAGGCTGACATCGGAATGGTCATGGACATCGATAAAGCCTGGCGAAACGGCCAAGTTTTCGGCGCTGATGACGGTTTTTCCCCGGCTGTTTCTTAGTTTTCCTATAGTTACGATCGAACCATTAGAGCTGGCAATATCCGCCTTAAAGGGAGACCCACCCTGCCCGTCGAAGATGAGCCCGTCTTTGATGAGGAGGTCATACTCCTTCCCTCCTCGGCAGCCCTGGAGGAGAGGTCCGCAGCCGCTGAGACTGGCGACAGCAGCGGCCCTGGCTGTCCGTTTAATAAAAGTCCTCCGGTCCATTTTTTTCTTCATGTTCAAACATCCTTCCTGGGCTTTTAGCGCCCTTTTTATTTTTCAAAACCCGATGACCAAAGTCAAGGCTTGCCTGTCGCGGGAAAACTGGAAACTGAAACTCACGGTCTTCTTTGCCTCCGGACGGTTCAAATCCGAAATCTTTTTGGCCACAAAATAGCCTATGGCTGACCCGATGAACACATCCGAAGCCCAGTGTTTGTTGTCATGAACCCTGGATAGCCCGGCAAGAGCGGCCAGACTATAAGCGAGCACATCCAGGGCCACTTCATCTGATTGTTCCGCTATCGTCGTGGCGACGGCGAAGCCGGCGGCCGCGTGGCCTGAGGGAAGGGACCAGTAGAAAGATTTCAGGGAGAATGGGTGAAAGCTGTGGCTTGATTCCCCGGCGTAGGGCCGGGCTCTTCCGGTGATGACCTTCATGCCGCAAACAAAGATGCTTGCGGTCGCAAGGCTCTCGACACTCAAAAGCGCCGTCTTCCGCCAGCTATCCTGATGGTCGATCTCGCCGGCCGCATAAAGGACACCCGCAAGCCCTAAAAGAACACCGCCATTGCTAAAATAAGAAAAAACCGAAGAGGAGTCCTCTGAAAAAGGGCTCCGATTTTCTTGAACCCAATCGTAGATATCCCGGTCGATAGAATATAGGAGTAACCCTGCACCAGAAATAGCCGCAAATTTTAAGAAATCTCCTTTTTTCCAGTCAAAAGGAGCACTGACAACGCCTTTAAAATCCCTTCCGAATCTGGCGAAGAAATCCTTATTGAGCTTATTTTCTCCAGAGTCAGATTCACCACAAAGGAAGCCTCTTCCAAAGAGGCAGAATAGTATGGTCCCTACATTCAAAACTGCCAGCCAGCTACTCCGACTTTTTCCTATCTTCATGGCCAATTCTAATCTTATATTGTAAGCATCCTAAATTCCGTGATGGTTATAGACTTCGATGGGTGGCATGTCGCCAGTCCCCGCAACGCCCGCAGCGAATGGTGGCGGGTGAGGGGGTCTTGAGCGAGGATGGACGGGGACGCACCGTGACAGGACCCATCTCACAAGACTGCTTGATTATTACGGAATTTGAGATGCTTCTTCTCATATTTTAGTCCGACCTTCAGACATAAGATTCTCGATTACCTGCAAAGTCCTCTCTGTCGCACCCTGAAGCGAATTGAGCAGGGCTTTGGACTGCTTTCCCATCTCCCGGAGTGATTTCTCGTCCTTCATGCGGAAAACCTCTGCCAAATCTTCTTTTCTGGAGACGACGCGGGCAGCGCCGGAACGGAAAAACTCATCAGCCAGAAAAGCAAAATTGTCCATATGAGGTCCCAAAAAAACAGGCTTCTCATAAAAGGCAGGTTCCATAAAATTCTGGCCTCCATGCGGGACGAGGCTCCCTCCCACAAAGGTTAGATCGGCCAAGGAATAGAATTGCGCTAATTCGCCGATTGTATCCAGGATCAAAACATCCCAAGGCTTTTCAGGCGTCGCCGTTGTCCTTCTCATAACCTTTAAGCCAAGATTCAAGCAAATTTTCTCCACGTCCCTGGCTCTTTCGGGGTGGCGAGGCGCGATGATCAGTATCAACTCTGGCCTATCCTTTCTTGCTTCTCTAAAAGCTTCAAGGATAGGCTCTTCTTCACCCTTGTGGGTGCTGCCGGCGACAATGACCTTTTTGTATTCCGGGACGCCAAAATACTTCTTGAGCGCCTGAATTTCCTCGCATCTTAGGGAAGGCAAATTCACTTCAGCTTTGAGGTTACCCGTCACCTTGACTCTTTTTGGGTCAACGCCTATATCCTCAATTCTCTCCCTATCCTGTTCCGTCTGGACCAAGAAGAGGTCGATATTTTCAAGCACTTTGAGAGACAGATGTCTTAAGCAGCGATACGTCCTGAAAGAACGAAGGGACATTCGCCCATTGATCAGAAGGATGGCCTGACAATTTTTTTTTGCGGCCCGAAGAAGATTCGGCCAGAACTCGGATTCTGCTAAAATGAAAAGCTGCGGATTAATGGCTCGAAAAAATCTTTTGACCACAGGCGCAAAATCTACAGGGATGAAAAAAACGCTGTCCGCATCTGGAATTTTCTCCTTGGCGATGCGACAGCCGGTATTGGTCAGCGTCGAGAAATAGATCCGCCAGGAAGGATTCCGCTTTTTGATCTGAGCCAGCAGGTCCCGCAGGCTAAGGACTTCGCCAACAGAGACGGCATGAATCCAAAGCGAAGGGCCAGCCGGGCTTCCCGGAGGAAGCCGCAATCCCAGCCTTTCCCGAAGATAGAGTCGCTCCCTCCGCCAAAGCTTCATCCGGAAAAAATAGATTGGCGCGTAAAACAGAAAAGCAAAGAAAAGAACGAGCGAATACAAAAGATACACAGCTCCTGACTATACTAAATTGAGCCCAAGCAAGCAAGTTTTCCGAAGTTGGGGACGGTTCTCAACGAGAACAGTCCCAAAAAAACGTTGCCTGAAAGCTTGAATTCTGCTATCCTAATATGAAAGAAAATTGAAATATTTCGACTAAATTATAGAGAAAGGACAGATAATGGCTGAAGAAAAAGCAGAACAAGCTCAAGAAAAAGGCAAGAGAGACAAAAAAATAAATAGGCTGACTTTGGCCGAGATCGAGAAAAAACTCGAAGAGGTCAAAAGCGCGCAGGGAGGTTTTTCCTCCCGCTATGCCAAGGAGCTTATTCGCCGCAAGGAAATCCTTCGTTCTCAAGGGAAAAAATAGACTCTGAGCAGGAACATCCCAAGAAAGACATTTCTACATTAGACTGGCTATTCGCACTGATAATAAGAGATTTACATAATCATCCAAATCTGCTAAGATTATGACTCGATTGAAGGAGTAAGAATAGTGTTAAGCAAAGAACACAAAACAAAGATCATCGAGGACAATCAGGTGAACCGCGAAGATACAGGTTCGCCTGAAGTCCAGATCGCCATTCTGAGCGAGAGAATCAATTCCCTAACCAACCACCTCATTTCCCATAAAAAAGATTTCAGCTCCCGAGTGGGTCTGATGAAGTTAGTCGGGAAGAGAAAAAGCCTTCTGGCCTACCTGAAAAAGGAAGACTCTTCCCGCTACGAACTCCTTATCCAGAAGCTTAAGCTGCGCAAGTAGGCTTCGGCCCAGGGACGAAAATGCCTCACACCATAACCCTTGAAATCAACAACCGTCCTCTTTCTATAGAGATTGGCAAAATCGGCAAGCAGGCTGATGGCTCTGCCTTAGTCCGCTACGGCGAAACCATCATGTTCTGCACCGCCACCTCGAAGAAAGAAGTCAAAGAAGAAAAATCTTTTCTGCCTCTTATCGTAGACTACAGGGAGAACACCTACGCCGCCGGGAAGATCCCGGGTGGCTTTTTCAAGCGTGAGGGAAAACCCTCAGAAAGAGAGATCCTGGTCAGCCGGCTCATCGATCGGCCCATCCGGCCTCTCTTCCCGGATGGTTACTATTTTGATACGCAAATCGTAGCCCTCCTCCTCTCAGCCGACCTGGAGAATGAGCCTGATACCTTGGGAATTATCGGCGCCTCGGCAGCCCTTTATTTTTCCGAAATCCCTTTCACGACACCCGTCGGCGCCGTCAAAGTGGGCTATATCGACAACGAATTCCTGATCAATCCCACGGTGGCTCAACTCGAAAAAAGCCGGCTTAACATGGTTGTCGTTGGGACAGAGAACGGTATCTTGATGATTGAAGCCGGAGCCACCGAAGTGGAAGAGGAAAAGATCGGCGAGGCCGTTGCGCTTGCTCAAGAGCCGATAAAAAAAATAATCGAGGCCCAGAAAGAACTCTTCCGGAAGCTCAACATCAAAAAGCGCGAATTCACGGTGAAGCCCATTGACCAGGGCAAAGTGGAAAAAATCGAGCAGAGAATCTCAGCTGACCTTTTACGGGCGATTGAGCTCAAGACAAAAAAAGAAAGCGAAGAGGAAAGCGACAAGATTCTGAAAACGCTCTTGGCTGAAATCCCGCTTGAGAATGAAAAGGAAATCAACGAAACCAAAGAGATCTTTTATAACCTGCAAAAGAAGCTCGTCAGGGACCTAATTTTGCACCAGGCAAGGCGCGCTGACGGCAGAGGTTTTGATGAAATCAGGCCAATCTCTATAGAAGTGGGGCTCCTCCCCCGCACTCATGGCTCTGCCCTTTTCACGCGGGGAGAAACCCAGTGTCTGGCTACTGTCACTTTAGGAACGTTTGAGGATGTCCAGAGGCTTGACGGACTGGGCGAGGAAGCGGAAAAGAGGTTCATGCTCCATTACAACTTCCCGCCGTTTTCTGTCGGCGAGGTCTCTTTCCTGCGGGCGCCAGGAAGACGGGAGATCGGACACGGCGCTTTGGCCGAAAAATCTATTCTGCCCGCCATCCCCAACGAGGAAGTCTTTCCTTACACAATTAGAATCGTATCAGACGTACTGGAATCCAACGGCTCTTCCTCGATGGCTACGGTCTGCGGAGGCGTCCTCTCGTTGATGGATGCCGGCGTCCCGCTTTCCATGACCCCTGCCGGAATTGCTATAGGCCTTTTCACCGACGGGCCACGCTATGTCCTTCTCACGGATATTGCCGGCCTGGAGGACCATTTTGGCGATATGGACCTGAAAGTGACCGGCACAGAAAAAGGCATCACTGCCATTCAGCTCGACCTGAAGATCCCGTCGATCAGCACCGAAATATTTAAGGAGGGACTGCTCAAAGCCAGAAAGGCCCGTATCGAGGTATTAGCAAAAATGAAAGATGTTCTTCCGGCTCCAAGGCCGGAAATTTCGCCCCATGCGCCTCGGATTATCACCCTGTTTATTAACCCGGAAAAAGTGGCTGAAGTCATCGGCCCGGCAGGAAAGGTCATCAAGAAAATCATCGCCCAGACAAAAGCCAAGATTGATATCGAGGAAGGCGGCAAAATCATTATCGCCTCCACTAATATGGAAGCTGCGGAAAAGGCCAAAGAGATGATTCGGGAGATCACCATCGAGGCCGAGGTCGGCAAGGTTTACCAAGGAAAAGTCGTCCGAATCGAAGAGTATGGGGCCTTCCTTGAAATCCTGCCCAACATTGTCGGGTTACTTCATATTTCAGAAATCGCCCATTATCGGGTCAAGAGCGTCAGAGATGTGCTCAAGATGGGTCAAACTCTCGAAGTGAAGGTCATCAGCATCGATGAGGACAACAAGGTCCGTGTCAGTCGAAAAGCTCTCGAGGAAAGAGCCTCTCCTCCGCCCGAGTCGGAAAGGCGAGATAACTATCCTCGACGCAAGGCTTATAATAACGACGATCGCCGGCCGAGAAATAAATACAGACCTTGAAATAAAAGCGGCACAAAAATGGCCGAGCTTTTTCAGTCAAAAAAGGGTTTCACTTTCGTCGAAGTGCTCGTGACCCTGACTATCCTCGCTATCCTTGCCAGCGCCGTAATGCCGCTGGCCAAAACCGCCGTCAAAAGGGAAAAAGAAATCGAGCTGCGCCGCAACCTGAGATTAATCCGGGAAGCTATCGACGCTTACAAGAAGCTGGCGGATGAAAAAAAAATCGAGGCGGAGGAGGATTCTGAAGGCTATCCTCCTGACCTTGAGACCCTGGTTAAAGGCGTCGAACTCAAAAGGGAAAAGGCTGACGAGAAAGGCGAAAAGTCAGGGCCAAAGATCATCAAGTTTTTAAGGCGGATTCCCAAAGACCCGATGACAGACTCCTTCGACTGGGGGCTCCGCTCCTATCAGGATGAGCTGGATGCGGATGTTTGGGGAGGCGAAAATGTCTATGATGTCTATACCAAGAGTATTGCCACGGCCTTGGATGGGACAAAATACAAAGATTGGTAAACCCATGAAAAAGCAAGGCAGCCAACTGGAAAATGGATTTACTCTCATCGAAATTATCATCGTCTTTGCCCTGATCGGAATCCTGGTCGGGCTAGCGCTTCCTCAATATAAATATTCCCTTAAAAAGGCCCGGGAAGCTGTCTTGAAAGAAGACCTCTTCGTCCTGCGGAAAATGATCGATCAGTATTATACCGACAAAGGTAAATATCCGCCTTCCCTCCAAACTCTGGTGGATGATGGCTATCTCCGGCAGATTCCCATCGACCCGATGACCAAGAAGGCGGATACCTGGGTCGAACTCAAGGAAAATCCCTCCTACGAAGAACTTGTCCCGGGCATGCAATTTGGGATTGTGGATGTCCATTCCGGCTCCCAGGAAAAAGCCATAGACGGGACCACCTACGACACTTGGTGAGGCAAGAGGAATGAAACAACCGAGGGGTTATATCCTGATTATGCTGATGCTTATCATCATTATCATGAGCATCGGCCTCATCGTCGCTGTTCCTATTTGGCAGACTCAAATACAGAGGGAAAACGAGGAGGAGCTGATCTTTAGGGGAAATCAATACGTCGAAGCCGTCCGTATCTTCCAGCTGAAGAATCCAGGCAGTTTTCCCAGGTCTCTCGACGAACTTGTCGAAAAAAAATGTCTTCGCCGGCTGTACAGAGACCCCATGACTCCCGATGGTGAGTGGAACATCGTTCTCCATCAAGAGGGAATGAGCGGGATGGGGCGTCAGACATCCAGGCAGGGGCGCGGCCCTCTTTCCCCTCAAAATCCTCAGACCCGCGGCCAGACAGAGTTTTTTACCCCCCAAAAAATCATGGTCGCTCCTCTCAAAGCCCTCTCCTCCATCCAAAACGCCCAGATCTTGGGAGTCGTCAGCACTTCCACCAAGAAATCTATTCGGGTTTTCAAAGAACAAGAAAGCTACGACAAATGGCTTTTCTATTACGGCCAAGATCCGAATAAACTGCCCGAAATTGTTTATTACGGCCAACCGGCCAAGACTCCATGAATTCCATCCTCATCGTCGCTGGCGAGAATTCTGGCGAGAAATACGGAGCCGATGTCGTCCGCGAGTTCAAAAAGAAACGGCCTTCGTTCTCTTTTTTCGGCGTAGGCGGAAAAAAGATGCGAGAGGAAGGGGTGGAGCTCGTCTTCCCGATTGAAGAGTTAGGCGCCATTGGCATCTTTGAGGTCATCTCTCGCATTCCTCACATCAAAAAAATATTCAACCGGCTGGAAAAAGAAATTGATGCCAGGAAACCCGCCGCAGCTGTGCTTATTGATTCGCCGGATTTCAATTTGCATTTGGCTCGAAAGATCAAAAAAGCGGGAATCCCGGTCATTTATTATATCAGCCCCACCGTTTGGGCTTGGCGAAGCGGCAGGCTAAAGACCATCAAAGAAGTCGTCGCCCGGATGTGCCTTATTTTTCCTTTTGAGCTCGAACTCTACGAGGAGCACAACATACCGGCGTTGTTTGTCGGACACCCCCTCAAGGAGAAAGTCAAGACCCGGCTTGGCCGAGAAGAATTTTTCCAAAAATATTCGCTCCCTCCCGACACAAGGCTCATTGCTCTGCTCCCTGGAAGCCGAAAGACCGAAGTGAAAAATAATATGCCTGTGCTTGTAAAAGCTGTCCGCAGAATGAAGATCGATTTTTCGGCCCATTTCCTTTTACTTTTGGCGGAAAGCCTGGACCGGGAATATCTCAGCCGTTACCTCTCTCCCCGGGAAAAGGACATCCAGGTTCTTTCCGCTGACAGCTATGAAGCCATCGCTTATTCAGACCTTGCGCTTTCGGCGTGCGGAACAGCCAACCTCGAAGCCGCTCTCTTAGGAACACCCCTCATTGCTTTTTATCGAGTCTCTCCCCTAACCTACTATCCCTTCCGCAGGCTCTTGAAAATCCAGGACTACAGCATCGTCAATATCCTCGCCGGAAAAAGAATCATCCCGGAGCTCATCCAGCGTCAATTTAACGTCCAGAGACTCACTGCAGAAGCGAAAAGGCTCCTCTTTTCTGAAGAGACGAGAGCCGAAATGAAAGCAGAGTTCCGGAGAATCGGAGATATTCTTGGCCAGGAAAAGGCCTCGGAGAACGTCGCCCGGGAATTGGAAAAGGTCATTTTTCGGAGGTACAGTTAGAGAGCCCGGAGCACTTGGAGCGCTAACTCGTATTTTCCCAAAGGCGGGCTAATCTGCACGCCCTCAACCATTCCTTTAATTTCCTTGAGGACTTCTTGGGCAATGGCCACACCCTCCTCGCGGGCTCTTTCGGGGCTGATGTCCTGAGCCTTCCTCATTCTCTCTATGATCTCGAGAGGCACGCTGGCACCAGGGACTTCATTGCGCATGAACTCGGCATTCCGTAAGCTCGCCAGCGGCCAGATTCCTGCCATAATAGGGACACGGCAATGGGCAATCCGTTTCAAAAAATTTTCAAGAAGCCTCACATCAAATACGGGCTGAGTGATGGCAAACTCGGCTCCTGCATCGACCTTCCATTCAAACCGGGAGATTTCATGGTCAAGGTTGATAGCGCCGGGATTGACGCCGACACCGATGAGGAATCCTGTCGGCTTATCCAGGCTCTTGCCGCCGATGTCGATCCCCCGGTTCAGGGAACTCACAACATTGGTCAATCCGATGGAGTCGACATCGAAGACGGCAGTGGCATCGGGGTAGTCTCCGATTTTAGGCGGGTCGCCTGTGATGATAAGTATATTGCGGATTTTTTGGGCATACATGCCTAAAAGGTCCGACTGCATTCCCAACAAATTCCTGTCCCGGCAGGTATAATGGAGAAGAATTTCTATGTCAGTCTCTGAAGTCAAAACGAATGCGAGAGACATGGAGCTCATCCTGGCACTGGCCCGGGGTCCATCGGGAATATTGACACAATCGATCCCTTCCCTCTTCAGTCTGGAAGCGATAGCTATAGCAGCCGATGGGTCAAAGCCTCTGGGAGAAAGGACTTCCACACAGGTCACGAATTCACCGTCCTCGAGTTTCTTTCCCAAACGGGATTTCTCTCTCCGAGGAACTGGTTTGACCGCTTTTTTCTGCCCGGCAGCAGAAGAAAGCGTAATTAATTTTCGCTCCGGTGGCTGCAGAGCCTTGATTGCACGCCTGATCGCCTTGATATGCGCAGGAGTCGTGCCGCAACATCCTCCGACAATCTTGACGCCACTTTGGATAAAATGCTTGGCGTATTCAGCCAGGTAGTCCGGGGAACAGAGATAGATATTTCTGCCCTCGATCTGCGTGGGAATTCCGGCGTTAGGCATGGCGGAAAGCGGAAGCGAGGTTACCGGGGCCATTTTCTCGATGCATTGAAGCATGGCGGCAGGTCCGACACTGCAATTGACGCCGACCACATCGGCCTTCCATTCTTCTATCTTCTTGGTGAACACTTCCGGTTTGGTCCCATAATGGCTATTGCCATCTTCCTGGATGGTTATCTCGGCGACGATCGGCACTTCACTTTTCAGGCTTTGGATAGCTTTTATGGCCTGGTGAATTTCATTGATATCGGAGAAAGTTTCCAAAATGAAAAGATCCACCCCTCCCTCGAGAAGCGCGTTCGCCTGTTCTCTGAAGGCGGCGGCCGCTTCTTCCAGAGAGGTCGGCCCCCAAGGCTCGATCTTAAGCCCCAAAGGACCGATGGAGCCGGCGACGAAAATGCCTCGTCCCGCTTCCTCACGGGCAATGAGCCCGCCGGCTCGGTTGATTTCATAAATTTTGTCCTCCAGCCCAAACTTCTTGAGTTTATAGCGATTTGCGCCGAAGGTGTTTGTCTCGATAATATCGGCGCCGCTCTGAATGTATTCCCGATGGACAGATTTGACAAGACTGGGATTACTAAGATTGAGCTCATCAAAACACGTCTGGAGATAGACACCTTTATTATAGAGCATAGTCCCCATCGCTCCGTCGCAGAGTAAAATCTTAGAATGAACCAACTCTAAGAAATGGCTGGCGATGCTGGTTCTCCTTTTCCTCTTGAAATTAGTCGCGTTTGAATTATAATTCCGCCTTATAAGACAAGTCAAACGAGTAAGGAGGTAAAATGAAAAAGGGGTTTTTGTGGAGCGCAATTTTTATTCTGGCCATCTCCCTTTCCTTTGCTCAAGATGATGAAATTCTTAAGCTTAAGGAAAAGATTATCGAGATTCAAAACAAAGGCGAACTGGGATTCCGGTATTTTTCTTTTTGCTCTAATATCATCGGTTTTGGCTCTTATGTTCCTCTTCCCAGACCTGTGCTGGATAAAAGCGGGGAGCTTTTGGTCTACTACGAACCCGTCAATATTTTTACCAGCAAAAAAGAGGGACTTTACGAGATCTGGTATACCCAGGACATGGCCCTTTTAAGCGAAAAAGGGGAAGTCCTTCAGGAATGGACCAATGCCCTCGATTTCCACTACACGACAAAAGCTCCGGTGATGGACCTCTTTGCTCAGAATAGCATCACCTTAGGAGGCCAGGTTGCGGCAGGCAAATACAAATTCAAGGCCGTGCTCAAAGATAAGCTGAGCGGAAAGTCCGCAACTAAGGTTGTGGATTTTGAGGTCCGCTGATATTTTTCGGCAGGATAAAATCGAGCCGGTCATAAACCCGAAGGCCGTGCTTTTCTGCGCTCCCGCTCTTCAGCTCCAAGACATACATGGCTGCAGCAGCCGGAACATAAGATGGGCAGGGATCACTTTGGCAGGGCGGGACATTAGGCTCGAGGTGGACAATCCTTTTTTGTCCGTCCAGCCACAAAATATCTATTGAAAATCTCATGTTCTTCATCCAGAAGGAATGAATTCCTTCCTCCTCGAAAAGAAACAGCATTGCCTCATCGTCATTGATTTTCTCGCGAAACATCAGTCCCTGCTGTCTTTCCTCATCAGTCACAGCCAATTCAGCTGTCAAAGAAAATCCGTCGGGAAAATAGACCTTGATAAACTTGTTTTTTCCGGCTTGTCCTGAACAGAAGACCAGGAATAAAGACAAAGTCAGAAAAAGCTCTCTTTTCATTTTTTATCTCCGTCTCAATGGCCAAAAAAACCTCAAACTTTTATTTTTTCTTCGGTGCTCAATGGGTTGAAATCAGGGGGACAAAACGGACCGGCAGAAGCTTCTTCTTTTTGAAATCCTTTTTTTCTCGAGTAATGAGGACAAGCTCCTGAAAGCCCTCCCCCACGGGGATGATCATTTTGCCCGAAAAATCGAGCTGCTCTTGGAGTCTCTTTGGCACCGAAGGCGGGGCGGCTGTCACCATGATCGCATCATAGGGAGCATTTTCCTGCCAGCCGAAAGTCCCATCTCCAATTTTAAAATGGATATTTGTATATCCAAGTCTTTGCAATACTTCCTGGGCTGTTAATGAGAGCGTGCTGACGATTTCGACCGTATAGACTTCTTTAACGATTTCGGCCAGGACGGCCGTTTGATAGCCGGATCCCGTTCCAACTTCCAAGACCTTTTCTTCCCCTCTGAGCTCGAGAGCCTCCGTCATGTAGGCCACGATATATGGCTGGGAAATCGTCTGTCCTTCGCCGATGGGAAGAGGTTCATCGGCATAAGCATAAGGCCTGAGGTCATCAGGAACAAAAAAATGGCGGGGAACCTTTCGCATAGCCTGGAGGACCTTTTCTTCCTTGATTTCGCGGGCCTGAATCTGGATGTCCACCATGCTTTCTCTTTGGCCGGAGAATTCGTTATCTTTTTCTGGCAAAAGAGCCCCCGAGATTTATAAGCTTGAGGCGTTCAAAGCAATTTTGTTTCTTCGTGTTATTCTCAATAGGCCCTGGCAAAATAGACAAGTTCCTTGGCATCTTTCCGGCAAAAAATGCACTTTCCAGCAGGTTTTACTTCCTCTTGCTTTAATGGAACAACCCGGATATTGGCCATAGTCTCTTCTTTGATCTTGTCTTCGCAAGCCTTATCTCCGCACCACCAGCTTTTGATAAAGCCCCTCTCCGATTCAATCACCTGTTTAAAATCCTGATAATCCTGGACTTCGTGCGTGTTTTCAAGCTGGAATTTTAAAGCCTGCTCGAAAAGCGAAACCTGAATGTCTTTGAGTGTCGGAGGAATCCGCTGGGTTAAATAGTCAAGGCCGACAAACTCTTTTTTCTTGATGTCCCTTCGCACCAGGACAACGCGGTTTTCCTGAATATCTTTTGGACCGATCTCCAGCCTTAAGGGCACGCCGCGCATCTCCCATTCGGAAAACTTCCATCCGGGGGTGAATTCTTCCCGAGCATCAAGTTTCACTCGGAGGCCCGTTTGCCGGAGGTCATTCTCAATCCGCTGTGCCAGAGGAAGGATGGCCTCCTTCCAGTTGCCGAGGGAGATAGGAATAATCACGACCTGGATGGGCGCGACCTGAGGCGGAAACCTCAATCCGGAGTCATTTCCGTGAGTCATAACCAGAGCCCCGATTAAGCGAGTCGAGACTCCCCACGATGTCTGCCAAACATATTGGAGGTTTTGGTCTCTGTCTTCATACCGGATGTTAAAAACTTTGGAAAAATGCTGTCCAAGGTTATGGGATGTTCCCATCTGCAAGGCTTTCCCATCCGACATCAGGGCCTCAATGGCATAGGTTTCCAAGGCTCCGGCGAACTTCTGGCTCAGAGTCTTCCTCCCCTCGATCACAGGAATGGCGAGCTCTGTTTCAACAAACTCCTTGTAAAGATAAAGGATTTTGATGGTCTCTTCCTGAGCTTCCTCAAAAGTCTCGTGAGCGGTATGTCCCTCCTGCCAAAGGAATTCGGTTGTTCTCAAGAATGGCCTGGTGACTTTTTCCCAGCGGACAATGTTGGCCCACTGGTTAATCAAGAGAGGGAGATCCCGCCACGACTGGATCCACTTGGCGTACATCGAGCCGATAATGGCTTCGGATGTGGGTCGGACAGCCAATCTCTCTTCGAGTTCTTCTTGTCCTCCGTGGGTGACCCATGCCGCTTCAGCCGCAAACCCTTCCAGGTGCTCCATCTCCTTCTGGAGCAAACTTTCCGGTATGAAAAGGGGGAAATACGCATTGACGTGTCCCGACTCCTTGATCCGTTTGTCCATCAGCCGCTGGATGTTTTCCCAGATGGCGTAGCCATAGGGGCGGATGACCATCATGCCTTTCATCGGAGCATAATCCGCCATCTCCGCTTTGCGGATGATCTCCACATACCATCTGGAAAAATCTTCACTCTTGGGAGTGATTTTCTTGACAAAACATTCGTCTTTGCCCACGGACTTCTCCGCTCTCTCAATTACCGGCTCATTCTATCTGCCCCCCTTATTTTTGTCAAGGAACGCTCTGGTTGGGATGGGTTCTTCAGGATTACTTCCCCGGGGTGATATCCCGATTGCCAAAGGCTAAAAATTCGCCAAAAAAAATTCACCCCTGATTTCATCCAAAAGGGTGATTGACCCATAAAAAAGGCCATGGCATTGTGGGGTCTACCGAAAAGGAAAAGGAAGCGACTATGTTATCCAAATCCTCTCTCTTTCATTTAGGCAAATCCGAAAGGAAAGATCAAATCTTCAACCTCCCTCTTCCGACGCTCGTCGAAGGGCAAGACGCAACAGGAAAAGCGTTTAAAGAGAAAACTGTGCTCTTCTACATCAGCCACCAGGGGGCCTCATTCAATTTGATGAATTCTATCGCGCTGGGGTCAAAGCTGAAGTTGGCCATTGACCTCCCCCCCTCCCTCGCTGAAGATAAAAATCTGAAACTCATCATCAACGGCAAAGTGGCTCTCGTGGAGGCCAATAATTCTCGCCATTCAAAACAGCGAGTTTCCCTGAGGTTTGAAAGCAAATATTTCATAAAAGCGGATGGCTGAGAACTACCTCAGTTCTCTGCAGCAGGAAAAGAATAACTTTTTTTGCCGGTGTATTCAAAATCATCAAGAGCCCGCTCGAAGGCAGGATGAAGCCAAGGAGCTTAATCTCTCCGGATGATGAGAATGTTTAAAAAATCACCCTCTGATTCATCCCTAAGAGCGATTGAACTTAGACAAAGAAGCAACGAAAATTTATATCTGGAAATGAACGAAAACGAAGGACTCTCCAAACCCTCCACCTATGGTGCGGCCAGAACTGGGAAGAGAGAGCGGGCCTTTGAGCTCTCTCTCCCTGCTTTGGTGACAGGTCTGGATGCCCTGGAAAATAAATTCAGGGAGAAAACCCACCTTTTCTCCATCAGCTCGGAAGAGGCCACAGTCTGGCTGAAATCAAAAGTCATGGTTGGGTCTAAATTAGACATTTCCTTGGATATTCCAAAAACTCTCATTCTGGAGAGTCATCTCAAACTCCGCCTATCAGGCACAGTTATTCTCGCCCAGGCGGACTCGGCAAGAGTCGGCAAGAAGCAGCTTGTTTCTGTAAGACTCGATAAAAAATTCAGGCTGCTTCCTATCCCTTCCAGCATCAATTAAAATCCAAACGCTGCGCCTTTCTTTACCCTTATAAGGAGCCTTCATTCTCGATCTTTCAACCAACAATTTCCTTGACAAGAATTGATCGTTTTAATAGAATTTCGCCAGATAGAGAATTGAAAAGCCTCTTTGGCTCAGGGGTTAAGAAACACCAAAGAGGGAGAGAACTATGAATAAAAAACCAACAACCTCGGAAGAGAAAAAAATTAAAATCCTCATCTTCTGTCCCTCGGAAATTATCCTCTCGGGCATTCTCAGAGCTTTGGAAACAGACGCAGGAATTGAAATCACCAATGTCGAAAAGAACACGATTGAGACGTTCATGGACTCGATTAAAAAATTGAGGCCGCATGTGATTCTCTTTGCCAACACAGAGCCCCTGCCCAACATGCGGGAGATCTGCAAAGCCATAAAAGAGATCTCCAAATTGCAAAGTAAATCCCAGCTGCTGATCTTGGGCAGCATTCCGTCCCATGAGGAAATCGTCGGACTCATTAACGCGGGCGCTCGGGGATATTTCGACCTCACCGACCCTTCCAGCCAGCTATCTGAAGCGATTCGCGTCATCCACAAAGGGGAAATCTGGCTTCCTCGCGATAAGATGAGCAGCATCATGGATCGCATCATCTCTGTTGTCGGAAGAGACCTCAAGGAAAAGACCCTGGACCAACTGACACCGACGGAATTCCGGGTTCTCAGGCTGATCGGCCAGGGAAAGAGCAATGATGAAATCGCAGAAATCCTTTTCATCAGCAAAAATACGGTCCGGTCCCATATCAAAAGCATCTACGCCAAGCTCGACACTCACAGCCGACTGCAGCTGGCTCTGTATGCCATTAATTCAGCCCTGTTTTAATGAAACTCAAGAAATTAGAGGTTGAGATGAAAAAAGCCAAAAAATCAAAAAAAAGCACTCCTTTGCCTGTGGTTCAGGCCAATCGACGGAGGGAATGGCGTTTTGACTTGCCTCTTTCGACCATGATCGAAGGAAAACTCCCCCACGGAGAAAAGTTCAAAGAATCAACCACCATCGAGAATATCAGCGCCACAGGTGCTTATTTCTGCCTTGATTCGGGTGTTGTCGTCGGGTCAAAGCTCAACCTCATGATCGACCTCCCCTCGCGGCTGACCGGTGGGAAAGAAATCAAGCTTAATCTTGGCGGGATTACTGTGCGGCTCGAAGAACCCGATAAAAAAGGGAAAAGGCAAGGCGTAGCCATCCGGTTTAGCAAAGATTTCAAATTTGTTGAACCCGCCAAAAAAAAGAAGTCAACCTGATTTCCAGGCTCGAATCAGTCAGCCCGAACTTAGCTTCCTTTTCTCCATTCATTTGCTTTTATTGGCAGCTTTGACAAATTTCAGTAGATAGAGACGGCAATATGACCATGCTGACCGTTGCTCTGACAGGAGGGATTGGCACAGGCAAATCTGTCGTGGCCAGAATCCTGCAACAACACGGTTGCTACATCCACTCTGCCGATCAAGCCGCCCGTGACTTGATGAAGCCCGGCAAGCCAGCGTGGAAAAAAATTGTCTCTCATTTTGGCCCTCAGATCCTCAACCCTGATCAGACCATCAACCGCTCCCGGCTGGGAAGCATCGTCTTCTCTGATGAGAAAAAGCGGCAATTTCTCAATTCTCTCGTTCACCCTCTCGTCCTAAGAAAGAAAAAGCAGGTCATTCGCCGGCTGGAGAAAAAAGGAAAATACAAAATTTTCGTTTCCGAGGCTGCCTTGACTATTGAGTCGGGTTACGCGCCCTTCTTCGATCGAGTCATAGTTGTTCATTGTGCAGAAGATGTGCAGGTGAAGAGACTGATGGAAAGAGACAAAATCAGCCGACGAGACGCCTTCAAAAAAATCCGCAGTCAGATGCCGTCACCAGAAAAACGCAGATATGCCGATTATGTGATTGATACGTCCGGTTCTTTTGAGAATACGGAAAGACAGACGGATGATGTTTATCAGCATCTCCTAAGGGATTACAGCAAGAAGCTAAAAAAAGGAATCCACCGACCGGCTCTAAGTCAATAGGGAGGCAGCTAAAAGGGGAATCATGATCTCGTGGTGCCCGATAAAGTAAAATCCCTTTCCCTTCTTTCCCACCACCCTCTGAATCACATTTTGAGATGGACGATAGTGATAGATAAAATCAAAAACAGCAGTGGAAAAATTGTCCAGGGTTTTTCCCTTATTCCTGACGAAGGACAGCGCTTTCAGGAAGACTTCGGGCAGAACAACGGCAGAGCCGACGTTGATGAAGATCCCTCCTCCCTCGAGGCCTTCCACAAGCGAGCAGAAGAGGAAAAAATCAGACAAAGACGTTTTTCCTATCGCCTCACCGCTGGCCTCCGGATGAAAGTGGATCGTATCTGTTCCCACAGCCACATGGACACTCACCGGGATGTCGAGCTCAAACGAAGCCGCCAGGAGACTTTGGTGCTTATAAGGAAAGTTCGAGGCAGCGATCATCTTGCCCACCGCCTCGCCTAAACCTATCCCCTGCTCGGCGCCCGATTTTATCGCGTGGTTCAGCAGCTCCCCCGTTTCCCGGGCCATGCCGAACTCGCCGCTCTTAATCTGAGCGGCGACATCCTCTGAAGTCTGGCCGCCAAAGGCAATTTCGAAGTCGTGAATGATTCCAGCTCCATTGAGCGCCAAGCCTGTGATCCAGCCATCTTTCATCAGGCGAATGATCACAGGGCTCAATCCCACCTTGATCACATGGGCACCCAAGGCAAAGAGGATGGCTTTCTTTTTTGCCTTGGCCGCTTGGACGAGGGTGATAAACTCTTTGAAATCTTTCCCGGCCAGAATGTCGGGAAGGCTGTTGAGGAATTCGGCAAATTCGCTTGAAGGATGATATTCTTTAGCGAAATCTTTGATGTCCACCTTGCTCTTTCTCGAAAGAAGAGCATACGTTTTTAGGCCAGAGGGATTCAGCCTTTTCCGGTGCCTGTTCTTCATGTCCAAATCCTCTGTGTCCTGGTAGTTAAACAAGCGCCTCTTTTCTGTTTGCCGGTTGGTGGAAGAATGGAGAAGTATAAGAGGGTCACTCGGATCTATTTTTTGGCCAGGGTGTTTTTTAACTCTTGGCCAGACCTGAATTTTACCCGTTTTCCTTTTTCTATTTTAATTTGCTTTTTCCGGCGGATATCTCGTCCGTAGCCTGTTTTCTTGTTAACGACTTTGAAGCTTCCAAATCCTCTGATTTCAATCTTTTGATTTTTCGCCAGGGCCTCCTTCAAGGCCGTCAATATTGACTCCACGATTAACAATGATTTAGCCCTGTTGAATTCCGAATTCTTCTCGATAACAAGGGCAATATCATTCTTAATCATCTGAGTCTCCTATAATCAGGATGGGCGATAGATAATAATTAATGAATCAAAGATAAAAAGTCAAGACGAATTATTGACTTGAATTCCTTGTGTCCTTATAATGGAACCAAGGTGAAAAAAAAGTTTTTCCTTCTGTTTCTCATCTCTTTTATATCGCTTAAAGGAAGCGCTTCTATTTTTAGAATCACGGTGGATGCTCCCATTCACCCCATCTCTTCAGAATACATCATTAAAACTATAGACAGAGCGGAGAAAGAGAATGCCCGCTTGATCATTATGGTTCTGAATACGCCGGGCGGACTTGACTCCTCGATGCGGGAGATCATCACAAAAATCCTCAGTTCTAAGGTTCCTTTCGCCACATTTGTCGGTCCGAGTGGCGCTCGGGCTGCTTCTGCAGGTTTTTATATCGCCATAGCCAGCGATATTTTCGTCATGGCTCCCGGGACAAGCACGGGAGCTGCCCATCCTGTGGGAATCTCCCTCACTGGTCAAACCATGGACAAGACCATGGAGGAAAAGGTTACCAGTGATGCGGCTTCCTACATCAAAACGCTGGCCGAAAAAAGAGGAAGGAACACCCGCCTGGCGGAAGACGCTGTCAGGAAAAGCATCTCTTTTACGGAAAAAGAGGCTTTCGATCAAGGATTGATTGACTTCGTCGCCAAGAATGAACAGGAGATCATTGATTATTTTGACAATAAGACCATCAGACGATTCAATGGGGAAGAAGTGTTGCTCCGTCTCAAGGAGGAGCCCGTTATTGACATCCCGATGTCAGCCAGGCAGAAGTTTCTGATCACCATCTCCAACCCCAACCTGGCCTATATCCTTCTTATGCTTGGGCTTCTCGGCCTCTATTTTGAATTTTCTAACCCGGGAGCGATATTGCCCGGAGTTCTCGGCGGAATCTTTCTTCTGCTGGCCATATTTTCTTTCCAGATTTTACCCATCAATTATGTCGGACTCCTGCTCATCCTGCTTGCCATCGGCTTATTCATTTTGGAGGTGAAAGTCCACAGCTATGGAATTTTATCTGTGGGAGGAATTGTCGCCATGGTCATCGGATCTATCATGCTTATAAATGCGCCCGTTCCAGAGCTTCAGCCCAGTTTAAAATTTATCATTCCTGTGGCCATCAGTCTCTCCCTGATCTTTTTGTTTTTAGTGTCCCTCGTAATCCGCGCCCATGCCAAAAAAGTACACACGGGCAAGGAAGGGCTCGTCGGAGAGATCGGTATCGCCCAAACTGACCTGAAACCGGAAGGCAAAGTCTTCGTCCACGGCGAACTGTGGAATGCCGAAGCTATTGGAGAAATCCCGAAGGGCAGCAAAGTAAAAGTTCTCCAAGTCCAGGAGGGCTTGAAAATTCGGGTCCAAAAAATCTGAGTTTAAATAAAAGCCCTCAGCTTGGCTGGGGCTAATTATTTTGCACAAGATAAAAAGAGGAGGTCAAAATGATCACTTTTCCTATCATCGTTATCGGTTTTATCGTCCTTTACCTTTTGAACTCGATTAAAATTCTAAGAGAATATGAGCGGGGCGTTATCTTTCGCCTTGGACGCGTCCTCTCCCATCCCAAAGGCCCTGGACTTATTCTTGTCTTTGCTCCCATCGACAGGATCATCAGAGTCAGCTTGAGGCTCGTCACCCTGGATATTCCTCCCCAGGATGTCATCACCAAAGACAATGTTTCCGTGAAAGTCAATGCTGTCGTTTATTTCCGCGTCATGGATCCACTCAAGGCCATTATCGAAGTCCAGGATTATCTCTACGCCACCTCCCAGCTCTCTCAGACGACCCTGCGGAGTGTGCTCGGTGAAGTGGAGCTCGATGATCTCCTTTCAAAAAGAGAAAAACTCAACGCCCAGCTCCAAGATATTCTGGATAAACACACCGACCCCTGGGGAATCAAAGTCCAACTCGTCGAAACGAAACACGTGGACCTCCCCGACAACATGGTCCGGGCCATCGCCAAGCAGGCTGAAGCAGAAAGAGAAAGGAGAGCCAAGGTCATTCATGCGGATGGAGAATTTCAAGCGTCCTCTAAGCTATTGGAAGCGGCCGAGATCATCTCGCAGAACCCGCAGGCCCTTCAACTGCGCTTTTTGGGGACCTTGACCGAGATAGCCACCGAGAAAAATTCGACGATCATCTTTCCCCTCCCCTTGGAGTTTCTTAAATCTTTTGCTTATGAAAAGCCAAAGACCGAAAAATTATGATGAAAAACAAGGAATTCAGAGAACTTCAGGTTTCCAGCACACAGTTGGCCGTTATTTTTCTGGGGATTCTGATCATCGGCGTCATCATCTTTCTTCTCGGAGTTTCCGTCGGCAAGAAGCATGCTCAAATTGCCCAGAAAACGAACATCATCGCCCAAAAAGAGCCTGAGCAGGTCAAGGAAAAGATTTCGCTTCCGGAGGTAAAGGCCGAGCAGAAGCAGGAAGTGGGCAAAGGAATGCCAACTCAAGTCACTACGACCCAAAAAGAAACTGCTGCCGAAAAACCTAAGGAAGAATTTAAGACAGAGCCTAAAATAGAGCCCAAGAAAGAAGCACCCAAGCCAGAACCCAACAAAGTGGAACCTAAGAATCTCTATTATGTCCAGGTCGGCGCTATAGCTGAAAAGCTGGCTGCTTTATCCGCTGCCCAAAGGTTCAAGACTCAAGGTTATTCGGTGGTCGTTTTGGACCCTTTTCCCACAGATAAAAAGCCTCTTTTTCGGGTGAGGATAGGAGGTTTCGAGACCAAAGAAGAAGCTGAAGCCGCGAGGGCAAAGTTGGCATCGGCGACCGGAAGAAAGACAGACTATTTCATCGTCAGAGATTAAAGTATTCATCATCCATGTCCTTTCTGCTGGCCTGTCTGAGCGGTGCACTTACAGCTTTGTGCTTTCCCAAGTTTAACCTCTTTTTTTTAGCTTGGATTTGTCTTATTCCTCTTCTCCTTGCGCTTCTGAAGAAAAGACCTTTGCCGTCTTTTTTTCTCGGGTTCTTTTCAGGCTTCGTCTATTACGCCATTTTGCTTTATTGGATTCCGTCGGTTCCAGCCCACTACGGCAATCTGTCGCCAGTGCTGAGTTTTCTTATATATCTTCTGCTCGTCATTCTGATGGCCCTCTCCTGGGCGGCTTTTGCCTTTTTCTTCTCCATCGTACGCTTGCCCTTCCCTCGATTAGCACTCTTCCTGGCGCCTTTTATCTGGGTTTCTTTTGAATATATTTACACCTACCTATTAACAGGCTTTCCCTGGGGACTTTTAGGCTACAGCCAGGTGAAAAACCTCGCTTTTCTCCAGATGGCCTCGGTCACAGGGGTTTACGGCCTCTCCTTTGGGCTCGTTCTTTTGCAAAGCTTTTTCGTCCTGTCCATCTCAAGGCGAAAGAAAGGGCCTTTCTTTCTGGCCCTTGCGCTTGTCCTTGTTATCCATCTCGTCGGCTTGTTCAGCCTCAAAACGCCGGCTCAAACAAAGGACACGTTCAAGGCGGCTGTCCTCCAGGGAAATGTTTCCTCAGACATTTACTGGAATCATATCTCGTCGGAAGAGATCGATGGCCTCTTCAAACGGCATCTTGAACTCAGCCATCGGGCTTACCTTGAAGGCGCCAGATTAATCATCTGGCCTGAATTTTCTGTGCCTCTCTGTTTCAGCTGCAATGAGCCTCTATACCAATATTTTAAGGGAAATCTCTATCAATTTGTTCAAGAGACAAACTGCACTCTTCTTCTCGGCACCAATGAGACAACTTCCGAAGGAGGCAAACTCCGTTTTCACAACACAGCCCTCTGCCTCAGCCCTGACCTCTCCATAACTCAATATTATAAGATGCACCTCGTTCCCTTTGGCGAATACACTCCCTATAAGAAAATATTTTCTTTTATAGATAGAGTGACTCATGCTATCGGGGATGTGACCCCCGGCAAACAGCTCGTTCTGCATTCGTTTGGGGGCAAAAAATTTGGCTCCCCGATTTGTTACGAGGTCACCTTTCCCAGCCTCGTTCGCAAATTTGCCAAAGGGGGCGCTCAATTCCTCGTGACCATCACCAACGACGGCTGGTATGGAAAAAGCTCGGCTCCTTATCAGCATTTCTTAATTGCGGTTTTCAGAGCTGTCGAGAACAGGCGTTTCCTTCTACGAGCTGCCACAACAGGAATCAGCGGCTTGGTCGATCCCTACGGCCGCGTCCTTTCCCGTTCGGAACTCATGACCCAAACTTATTTGACAGGAAAAGTCAACCCGGCCAATAAACTCTCGTTTTATACCCGGTATGGTGACATTCTTCCGGTCCTGAGCTTGACTTTGACCGGCATCTTCTTTATTCTGGCTCTGGCGAAGAGAGCCCATGAAAGAAAAAAAACTGGCCACCGAAGACAGATATTCTGAGCTCCGAAGCAAGATCAAAGAGCATCTCCTGAAATTTGAAGAGCTCAGAGGTTTTCTTTGACTTAGAGAGCAAAAAGACGGAAGCCGAATCCATCAAAAAAGAGCTCTCTCTGCCTGACACCTGGCAGGATCAAAAAAAGTCTCAATCCCTCCAGCAGAAAAAAAAGAGATTAGATCGGGACTTTCAGTTTTTCAGCCATCTGGAAGAAAAAAAGGAAGAAGTTGAAGTCCTCATGGAGCTTGCCGAGGAGGGAGAGAGCGTGGGAGAAGACCTTGAGCGAGCCTTGGCTGCGTTTGAAAAAAAACTTGAAGAGGCCGAGCTTCAGACCCTTTTCTTCGAAGAAGACGACAGCCGAAATGCCATCCTGACCATCCATCCCGGCGCCGGCGGAACAGAATCTCAGGACTGGGCCCAGATGCTCCTCAGAATGTATCTACGGTATGCCGAACGCAGGGGCTATAAAACAGAAGTCCTCGATTTCATGCCCGGGGAGGAAGCCGGCATCAAGAGCGTCACCGTCCGCGTGGAAGGCGATTACGCTTATGGCAACTTGAGCCAAGAATCGGGCGTTCACCGCCTTGTCCGGATCTCGCCTTTTGATGCCAACAAAAGACGCCACACCTCTTTTGCCGCCGTTTTCGTTTTCCCTGAAGTCGAAGAGGATATTGCGATCGACATCGACCCTGAGGACCTGCGGATCGACACCTACCGGTCCTCTGGCCGGGGCGGCCAGCATGTCAATGTCACCGATTCGGCTGTCCGCATCACCCACGTTCCAACCGGAATCGTAGTCCAGTGCCAGAGCGAAAGATCTCAGCACAAAAATAGAGCGACGGCGATGAAAGTGCTCAAGGCTCGACTCTATGAGCTGGAGAAGAAAAAACAACTCGAAAAATTTGAAAAAATGGAAGAATCCAAGTCGGATATTGCCTGGGGGAATCAAATCCGCTCTTACGTGCTCCACCCCTACCAAATGATCAAAGACTTGCGGACGAAAGTGGAAATAGGTGATGTTAATAAGATATTGGATGGCGAACTCGACGAATTTATCAAAGCAAGCCTTGTCCTGAGGAAAAAATCAGCCCGAGTTTCCTAACTCTTCGGCTTTTTCCTCAGTTTATCCCAAGGGCATCCTTTTTTGCTCCGCAAAACATTCAGAATCTCAACCAATTTCTCAAATTCTTGGCCCGCCTGCTTCGTTAGCTCCATTTTACTCTCCCTTGAATTCTTTAAGAAAAAATTGTAATATTTTTTTCTGAGGAAATAACTTAGCCCTGAATAAATATCAATTCCTGTTTGCCTAATAAATTAAAATAATAATCAAGAGGATAAAAATGACTGAAAAGGACTTTAAAGAGCAAAATCAAACATGCTCAGAAAACGCAGAATCCAAGGAAGAGTTTCTCCCTCCTCTCGATTTCAGTTCCATCGTCTTTCCGTTCTATGCCCAGGCTCTGCTTAAATTAGGAATTCTCGAAGATCCCGCTCAACCTAAAGGTGAAGAGAATATAGAATTGGCCCGAAGACTAATCGATATTCTCGACCTCTTGAAGGATAGAACAAAGGGAAATCTTAACCCTGAAGAAGAGAAATTCCTCGAATCCTGCCTCCGGCATCTGAAGATGCATTACCTGGAGAAGGCCAAAATCATCAATCGCTGAAACCATGCAGGTCCTCGAAGGGCTCGATCATTTGCCATCTTTTCCTCGCCCTACAGCAGTTGCCATAGGGAACTTCGACGGCCTTCACATCGGACATCAAAAGATCTTGCGCTTCCTCATCCAAAGAGCAGAGGAAAACCAGTTTTATTCCCTCGTCCTCACCTTCTCTCCCCATCCCGAAAAAGTCCTCGGCCAAAGCAGGATTGCCATGATTCAGACTTTGCCCCAGAGATTGGCAGGTCTGAAGGAGCATGGTGTCCAAGCCGTGTTGGTCACTGCTTTCGACAGGACGTTCTCGAGCTTATCAAGTCAGGAGTTTGTCCAGGAGGTCATTGTTTCATCTCTTCAAGCCAAGGAAGTAATCGTCGGAGAAAATTTTCGCTTTGGCCGGAACCGTGCGGGTGATATCAAAGACCTCCGCCGTCTCGGTTTAATATTCGGATTCGTTGTTCATCCCATTCCCGCCGTTGTTCATTACGGCCAGATTGTCAGCAGCAGCCTTATCCGGCTCCTCCTTGCCGAAGGAAAAGTCGAAAAGGCCAATGCCCTTTTGGGCCGGGCTTACGAGATCGAAGGCAAAGTCGTCAAAGGGGCATCACGGGGCAAAAGGCTTGGCTTTCCCACAACCAATATCCAGACGGCCAACGAAATAACACCCAGAGGAGTCTTCGTCACAGAAGCACAAATAAGCCATCACACTTACCCCTCTGTGACCAATATCGGCACTCGTCCCACTTTCAGAGAGGATAAGCTGCAGATTGAATCCTTCCTGATCAACTTCCAAGGCAACGTCTACCGAAAAAAGATTAAGCTTCGTTTTTTCAAGAAGTTAAGGCAGGAGAAAAAATTTGTCGCGCCACAAGCGCTGGTAAAACAAATTCATAGAGACATAGCCGCTGCCCAGGACTTTTTTAGGAAGTTCTGAAAGGAATAAAAGATTGACTTTTTCCTCCGATTGGTGCATTTTCAAAGGGAGCTTGCCATAAATTCAGGAGATCGCTCATGGAAGAAAAAATCAAAGCCAGGGTTATGGATACCGGCAAAATCAAAAGAGCCCTCTACCGGATGACGACCGAGATCCTGGAGCGGAATCGCAACCTGAAAAATTTAGTCATCATCGGCATAAGGACCAGGGGTATTTATTTGGGCAAGCGAATATCCCAACTGATCAAGGAGTTTGAAAAAGTCGATATCCCCGTGGGAGTTTTGGATATCACTCTCTACAGGGACGATTTCGCTGAGCTTGAAACCCAGCACATGGTCCAAAAAACAGAGATCGACTTCCCCATTTCCAAAAAAGACGTTCTTCTAATCGACGATGTCCTCTTCACGGGACGCACGATCAGGGCGGCCATGGACAGCCTTTTTGACCTCGGACGGCCTCAGAGCATCCAGCTTCTCGTGCTCATCGATCGCGGACATCGCGAACTCCCCATCAGGGCCGACTATGTGGGAAAAGTGCTTCCCACTTCCAAGAGAGAAGTTGTCCAGGTGAGACTGACTGAAGTCGATGAGAATGACGAGGTCCTCATCACAGAATCGGCTGAGCTGAAATAGGAAAAGTGTCTTGGAATTCAAGCACAGACACCTCTTAGACATCCAAAACCTTGACGTCTCAGACATCATGACGATCCTGGATACCGCCGAATCTCTGGCCGAAATCTCCACCCGCGAAGTGAAAAAAGTCCCGACTTTAAGGGGCAAAACCGTCGTTAACCTCTTTTTTGAGCCGAGCACGCGGACCCGCAGCTCCTTCGAGATGGCCGCCAAAAGGCTAAGTGCCGACATTATCAACTTCAGCCAGCAGACAAGCAGCGTCGTTAAGGGAGAGACGTTGAAAGATACGGTTCTCAACCTTGAAGCCATGGCCCCTGATGCCCTCATCATCAGGCATTCTTGCTCGGGTGCGCCTTATTTTGTCTCCACTTTCTGCCGCTCGCATGTCATCAACGCGGGCGATGGATCCCATGAACATCCCACCCAGGCTCTTCTCGATGCCTTCACCATAAGGCAACAAAAAAAGAGCTTTAAAAATCTTAAGGTAGTCATCGTCGGCGATATCCTTCACAGCAGGGTGGCGCGATCGAATATCTTTCTTCTCCAAAAAGTGGGATCTCAAGTTACTCTCGTCGGCCCTCCTCCTCTTCTCCCTGTGGAGTTTAAAAATTTCGGCGTGGAAATGTCTTATGACCTGGACAAAGCCTTGGAAGCCGCAGATGTTGTCATGATGCTCCGCATCCAGAAGGAAAGGCAGAAAGCCAATTTCTTTCCGTCCATAAGAGAATACCGTAACCTCTATTGCCTGACGGAAAAGAGATTTCGCCTGGCCAATAAAGACGCCATCATCATGCATCCTGGGCCCATCAACCGAGGAGTGGAGATCTCCTCGGAGATGGCCGATTCGGTGAAATCTGTCATCTTGAAACAGGTGGAAAACGGGATCTCGATCCGGATGGCTGTCCTCTATCTTCTATTAGGAGGAAAAGAGCGTGAGACTGCTGATTAAAAACGGAAGAGTCATCGATCCTTCTTCCGGGACAGATGAGACGCTGGACATCTTGATCGATAAGGGAAAGATTATCGACCTCAAAGCCAAAATTGAGGGAGAAAACTCGCAAGTCATCGATGCCTCAAGGCTTGTTGTGGCGCCAGGTTTTATCGATATGCATGCTCATATCAGAGAACCCGGCCAGGAAGATAAAGAGGATATCCATACGGCCTCCCTGGCCGCTGCCAAAGGAGGGTTTACCTCTCTCTGCGCCATGCCCAACACAAATCCAATGAATGATAACCGCGGCGTTACAGAATATATCCTCTCCGAAGCGAAAAAGAGAGCTCTCGTGAATATCTTCCCGATTGCGGCGATCACCAAAAACCTTCAGGGAGAGGAACTCACGGATATGGCCGATCTCGTCAGCGCGGGCGCCGTAGCTTTTTCTGACGATGGCAAATGCATCCAAAACAGCCAGGTGATGAGGCGGGCCCTGGAGTACTCGAATTTTCTGCAGACGCTTATCATTGACCATTGCGAAGACTTTAACCTCAGCCAGGAAGGGCTCATGCATGAAGGTTTTTCTTCTCATTTCTTCGGGCTCAAGGGAATCCCCGCCTCAGCTGAGGACATCATGGTCGCGCGGGATATCATCCTGGCTGAAGCGGCACACACCAGGGTCCACATCGCCCATCTCAGCACTCGCGGTGCCGCTTATCTGGTTCGGGAAGCCAAAAAGAGAAAAATCAAAGTAACAGCCGAAGTCACACCGCATCATTTGATTCTCACCGACTCCGCCCTCGAGAACTACGACACCAATCTTAAGGTCAATCCTCCCCTGCGCAGCCAAGACGATGTTCAGGCCCTCCTGGAAGCGGTCAAAGACAACCTGGTCGATGTTTTTGCCACTGACCATGCTCCCCATACACCCGAAGAGAAAGATGTTGAATTCGACCGGGCCCCGTTCGGCATCGACGGCCTGGAAACAGCTGTTTCTTTGCTCCTGGATAAATTAGTGAACAAGAACATCATCTCGTTGCACCGATTTATCGAGATGATCTCGACAAAGCCGGCCCAAATCTTGGGTCTGAAGGACAAAGGCCGAATCGCTGTGGGCGCCGACGCCGACTTGACAATCCTCAACCTGCATAAGGAAGTCGTGGTGGACATCCGCAAATTCGCCTCCAAGAGCCGGAATAACCCCTTCCACGGCTGGAAGCTGAAAGGGACTCCCGTGATGGCGATTGTCGCCGGAAACATCGTTTATCCCTTTTGATTGCCCGCAAAATTATGAAGATCAATACCGCCAAACTTGAAAAAAATATTGGCCTTGATTTTCGAAACAAAGGACTCCTTCTCCGGGCCTTAACGCACAGCTCCTATGCTTACGAGCATCAGCAAAAAGGCTTAGCGGATAACGAGGTTTTGGAATTCCTCGGGGACTCGGTCGTCGGACTTGTTCTGGCCGACTTTTTTTGCACCGCCTACCCTGACCTGTCTGAGGGAGAGCTCTCCAAGTACAAATCCGCTGCCGCCAGCACCCTGTCTCTTTCCCAGTTTGCCCAAAAAATCAAGCTCGATAAATACATTCTTTTGGGAAAAGGAGAGGAAAAAAGCGGCGGCCGCAGAAAAAGGACCATCTTGGCCGGGGCCTTTGAGGCCCTTGTGGGCGCCATCTATTTGGATCAAGGGTACGAGGTTTCTAAAAGGCTCCTCCTTCCTCTTTTGAAGAAATCTTATAAAAAGATGGACAGCCGAAAGTTCCTGATCAACAATTATAAATCAGCCCTTCAGGAACATTTCCAGAAAGAGAACCTTCCTGCACCTGCTTACAAGACCCTGACATCGATCGGACCCGACCATAGAAAAACTTTTATCATTGAGGTCTACCTGGGTCATTATCCCTTAGCCAGGGCCAAAGGCTACTCCAAAAAGAATGCCGAGCAGAGGGCGGCGCAGATCGCGCTAAAAAGCTTGCTCGGGAAAAAAATGAAAAACTTGACAGCCGAAACATTCATCCTGAAAAAATGATCGAAAGCTGCGATTTCGGGGCAATGGTGGTGAATGGACAAAAATACACGGCCGATCTGATTATCTTTCCCCGGAAAGTCAAATCGGCCTGGTGGCGCAAAGAGGGACACAAACTGGCCGTAGAGGACCTCGAAGACGTCTTCAAGGAAGATATCGAAGCCCTTGTCGTCGGAACAGGATTTTTTGGTTTGATGAAAGTCCAGGAAGATGTTAAACAGGCAGCGCATCTGAAAGGCCTCAGCATCCACATTGAAAAAACCAAAAAAGCTGCCCAGATTTTTAATGAGCTTGTTTTCCAGAAAAAGACAGCCGGCGCGTTTCATCTTACCTGTTAAGGCGTAAAGAAAAATGGCCAAGTGCTCTCATTGCCATGCGAGAAAAGCGAAAAGACATTGCCCCGCCCTGAGTAACGACCTCTGCCCTCTGTGCTGCGGACTGCTGAGGGAGAAAAAAATCCACTGCCCGGCAAACTGTCCTTTTCTAATCAGGCATAAACCCTATCAAGAAAAGAAAGTCATTGAGAAAAAGCTGACCTTCTCCGAAGATATCCTCCAAGACGAAAGGCTCAACTGGCTGACCTTGAATATCGAGGCCCCGCTCGAAGAATACGGAGAAAAAAACAGCACCTTTGCCGACAGAGATGCAATCCTGGCCCTCGAATATGCCAAAGAAAAAGTGGAAAGGGGGAAATCAACGCTTGTCCTCCTCAACGAAGAGCAGAAGCCGAAAAATGATATCGGAGAGGCGATTTTCCAGAGCATAGAGCAGTGCCATTACCAGAGGAAAATCATCCTTCTCCGAGATTTAGAGACATACAAAAAAGAAGAAAAACTGAAGTGCCTGGAAAATGTCATCGTTGCGGTTAAGTATATGGCTAAAGGAAATCTCGAAGGCCGGAATTATGTCCAGGACCTCATCCAGCGTTTTTCGAGGATCAAAGAACTGTCGCGGCAAAAGAGAATCTTCTCTCCCGCTTGAACGGTCTCCCCTCAACTACTCATGATTTCTGCGATGAATTGAAGAGAGGGAATATTGCTGCAGATGATCTTGATGACGGCCAACAGAGGGACCGCCAGGATCATCCCGGGAATGCCCCACAACCATCCCCAGAAAATGAGAGAGAAAAGCACCACCAGCGGACTCAGCCCGAGACCCTGTCCCATTAGCTTCGGCTCAATAAAATTGGCCAAGAAAACATCAAGAATGATCAGGATGAGGAGAACCCAGAGAGCAGGCCAGAAGCTGCCAAGCTGAAAGGCCGCCGCAAGGCAAGAAAAAGCGATAGCGATGATCGACCCAACGCTCGGGACGTAATTGAGGAGAAAAGTCAAGAAGCCAAAGATGATGGCATAACGGACACCGAAGATAACCAGGACGGATGCTGTAAAGACTCCTGAGATCAAGCTAATGCCGGTTTTTATAATCAAATATTTTTGGATCTGGCTGTCTATGTTCTCGATGATTTGATTGATCTTCTTCGCCCTCTCTGAATGGAAGGATTTTTCCACTTTTGCGGTGAGCTTGCTCCGCCCGGCCAGCATAAAGATAAGAAACACAAATATCAGGGAAAACGTTGAGAAGAAAGAAAAGATCCTATCTAAGGAAGAAACAACAAGAGCGGTCACTTTGTTGACATCAAGGCTTTTGCTCCAGGCCCAGGGATCCCAGCTGACCTTGGCGAGGCCGATTTTTTCGAGAAGCGAATGGAACAACGAATTGATCTGCTTTCCATATTGGGGAATTGAGGCTGCGAATTCCTTGCCGCTCGTGTAAATGAGAATGCCAAGAAGGTAAAGAACGCAAAAAGCAACGACGATGATGAAAAAAATAGCTATGGGCTTAGGGATTTTTAATCGCATCAGGAAGTCCAGGACGGGAGAGAGGATGAAATTGAAGAAAATAGCCAAGAAAAAAGGGAAAAAAACAGGCTTGGCCAGCCGAAGGATAAGACCGATGATCACGACCAAGATCACTCCTGAAGTCACCGCAAGGATCTTGTTATTTTCCATGGGAGTCCGCGTTATCATACACTTTTTCATTCTTGAAATCAAAAACAGCGACTCAAATTGAGCATCTCAAATTCCGTGATGGAAACAGACTTCGATGGGTGGCACGGCGCCAGTCCCCGATTTCAAGATTGAGGCGAAGGGGGTGGGCGGAGAAGGCCATCCGGAGGCGAAGCGGAAGGCTCGGGCAGGGGGTTCAAAACACGTTGATTTTCCCCGGCGTGGAAAATCAACTCCCATTCGTCCTTCGCTCTTCTCTCCTTCGGAGAGAAACCGTGCCCGCTCAGGACTCATAGGGGTTTTTCACCCCCTGCCTTTCGCCCTAACTGAGAAATGGGGGCAAGTTCGAGGGCCTTCGAGCCCACACCCGACCCTATACGGGGACGGGCCGTGACAGGACCCACCTCAGAAAGCTGCTTGATAATCACGGAATTTGGGATGCTTCCGACGCAAATCAGAAGCCGGAACAGGTGAAACCGCCCTTCCTTTCCTCCCCTCCCCCAAAGGGCTCTTTTCACCCTTTCGGGTGATAGTCAAAAAATGAAATTCACCCTACTTTTCACCCATAAGGGCGATTGACCACATTCAAGGGGTGCCTAAAATTAAGGTAAACTATTTTTTAAGTGCGAGGATTATTGATGCCTATCCCCGAGGAGAAAATTCGGGAAGAGCAAAAGCATCTCTCCCAGAATGAGCCCGGTCATCGAGAAACGGCGATGAACGTGTCAAATCTGGGTCAGGAACAGCTCCGGGAAGAAAAAATTTATTTTGAAAAGTTATTCGAGGATGCCCAGGAGGGCATCATCATCGCCGATAAAGAAGGTCATATCCTCAGAGTGAACGGAGAATTCAAAAGAATTTTCGGATTCGAAAGCGACGAGATCATCGGCCAAACAATCGATGAGCTGATTGTGCCGCAAGATGACCTCAAGACAGCAGTTTCCCTGACCCAGCGTGTGGTCAACGGCGAGAAAGTCTCTTTTGAAACCGTTCGCCGAAGGAAAGACGGTCGGTCCATCCACGTTTCCGTCATCGCCTCTCCGATTATTGAGGCGGGGAAATTGAAGGCTATTTTTGCCATCTACAGGGACATCTCCGAACAGAAAAAAATCCTGGAGGACCTGAAGAAATCAGAAATGAGATTTCAGGATATCGCTTTAAGCTCGGCTGACTGGATCTGGGAGGTCGATAAAAACGGTCACTACATCTTTGCTTCCGGCAAAGTCAAACAGATCCTTGGATACGACCGGGAAGAGATCCTCGGCAAAACACCCTTCGACCTGATGCCCAAAACAGAAGCCGCCCGAGTCCGCCATATCTTCCAAAAATTCGTCACCGAGAAAAAGCCCATCTTTGACTTGGAGAACTGGAATCTCACCAGGGATGGAAAATTGGTCTGTCTTCTGACGCATGGCTTGCCCATCCTCGACGAAAAAAACGAACTCATCGGCTACCGCGGCATGGACAAAGATATCACTGAAAGGAAGCGCGCGGAAACACAGATTTTGAGGCAGAATATGCTCTTGGAGGGCATTAATAAACTGATGCAGAAGATTCTAACAGATGAAACGGAAGCCGACCTGGCCTCATCTTGCCTTCATATCGCTGAAGCCATCACAGGAAGCAAGTTCGGGTTTATTGGCGAGATCAATAAGCAAGGTCTCTTGGACACTATTTCTATAAGCAACCCGGGGTGGAATGCCTGCGCGATCCCCAAATCTGACACTCCTATGCTTATCAAAAACATGAAGGTCCGAGGATTATGGAGCGTGGCTATCAAAGATGGAGAGTCGAAGATCATCAACGACCCTCATTCTCATCCGAGCCGGGTCGGGTTTCCCCAGGGGCATCCGTTGATCCAAACCTTGCTCTGCGTTCCCTTGAAACATGCCAATCATATTGTCGGCGTCATGGCCTTGGCCAACAAAGAACCCGGCTATGACAGGGATGAGCAGAAGGCTGTGGAGGCGTTGGCCACGGCGTTTATGGAAGCCCTGAATCGCAAAAGGGCCGAGGAAGCCATCCAGAAAGAGACAGTCAAGCTTGCAGCGATTATCTCTGGAATAGAGGAGGGAGTTGTTTTTGCAGGCCGCGACGATAGAATCGTGGAAGTCAATGACTATTTTCTCAAGCTTTTGGATAAAAAGAAGCCTGAGATTCTTGGCAAAACTCTCTGGGAAATTCACATCGGAGAGTCAATGGAGAATCTGAAAAACCATGTGGAGACCTTTAAGAAAAGCCCGAACTCAGCTCCGATCGAGGTTCAAAAGACCCTGGGCAGCCGGGAAATCATTATCAGGATCAAGCCCATTCACAGTCGTAGCCAATATGAAGGCATTATCCTCAATATCGTGGATGTTTCCGAGCTCGTCCGGGCGCGAAAAGAAGCCTTGGCCGCAAGCAAGGCTAAGAGTGAGTTTTTGGCCAATATCAGCCACGAAATCCGAACCCCGATGAACGGAATTTTGGGCATGACCGAACTGGCTATGGACACCGATCTAAGTCCTGAACAGAAAGAGTATCTGAAAGGGATTAAATCCTCGGCCCAATCTTTGATGACCTTAATCAATGATATCCTTGATTTTTCCAAGATTGAAGCGAAAAAACTTGAGCTCGAATCGACACTCTTCAACTTAGAAGACCTTCTCTTGGAGACCTTAGCTCCGCTGTCTATCCAGGCTCACCGAAACAAGCTCGACCTGGCCTGCGAGATATCTCCCCGTTTAGATCCTGATCTCCTCGGCGATCCCGGCCGGCTCCGCCAAATCTTGATCAACCTTGTCGGCAATGCCATCAAGTTTACAGAAAAAGGTGAAGTGGTGGTCAGCGTTGAGGAAGAGGCAAGGACAGAGCAAGACATCGTCCTCCATTTCACCATCGCCGATACAGGAATCGGCATTCCTGAAGATAAGCAACAAATCATCTTTGACGTCTTCGCCCAGGCCGACAGTTCCATGACCCGCAAATACGGCGGCACGGGCCTTGGTCTGACAATTTGCTCTCAATTGGTTGACCTGCTCAGAGGGCGAATCTGGGTGGAGAGTGCCGTCGGAAAAGGAAGTAAGTTCCACTTCACCGCTCGTTTTGGCCTTCTTCAGGATTCTGACGAGAGGAAAACGCCCCGGGCTAAGCTGAACTTCAACGAACTTCCTCTCCTCTTGGTGGAAGACAACGCAACCTGCCGGCGCATCCTTCGGCAAATGGCTTCTGACTGGGGTTTAAAGGTGAGAGAGGCCGAAAGCGCTGATGAAGCCACCGTCATTCTGGATGAAGCCAAAGATAAGAAGACATCTTTCCCGCTCATCCTTTTAGATGCCAACCTGCCGGGGCACGATAGTTTTATCATCCTCGATTACATCAAGGATAACCCTGACATTGCCAAGTCAATTATCATGATGATGGGCTCAACAAGCAACCGCATCGACGCCACACCCTGGCTGAAGCTGGGAATCTCCGCCAACCTCGCCAAACCCATCAAGCCGTCTGATCTCAAGAACAACATCCTCCAGGTGCTCGGTCTGGCCTCCAAACCCGCTGAGCCTGTCCTCGCTGTATCTGAACCCGCTGCTGCCAAGCAGCGGCTGACTTATCGGATTCTGGTCGCGGAAGACAATCTGGTCAATCAAAGAGTCGCAATCTACATGCTCGAGAAGCAAGGTCACCAGGTGACGGGGGTGATGAATGGAGAAGAGGCACTGGAAGCGCTGGAAAAAGGAAATTTCGAGCTTATCCTGATGGACATCCAGATGCCCAAAATGGACGGCTTCAAAGCCGCGCAGCTGATTCGAGAGAAAGAGAAACGAACAGGTCTTCATATCCCGATCATTGCCATGACCGCTCATGCCATGAAGGGAGACCGCGAAAAATGTCTCGAAAAGGGGATGGATGAATATATCTCCAAGCCCATTAATGCTAAGCAGCTCGTTGAGACCATTGCTCGGGTTATGAGCCGGGATCTCCAAAGCAATAAAGAGCTCCTCGAGCAGCAAGGATAGAATGAAATGAAAATACTCATCGCTGAAGACGACCTTATCAGCTGCAGGATTCTAGAAAAAAACCTCCGGAATTGGGGCTATGATGTTATCTTGGCCAAAAGTGGCGAAGAAGCCTGGCAGGCTCTCAAGGACGAAGACCTGCGAATGGCCATCCTCGACTGGATGATGCCGGGGATGAATGGGGTTGAAATCTGCAAAAAAATGCGCCGGCGAAAAAGGAAAAAATACACATACGTCATTATGCTGAGCGCTAAAGACCGAAAACAAGACATCATCGCCGGACTCTCCTCTGGAGCCGACGATTACATGACCAAGCCTGTCAACTTCCTTGAGCTGAGAGCGCGCCTGCAGACAGGCAAGCGCATCATCGACCTGGAGGACAAGCTGATCCTCATCCAGCATCAACTCAAAGACATGGCCAGCCGGGACAGCTTGACAAAACTCTGGAACCGGGGAGAAATCATCAAATTTCTCCGTGAGGAGCTGGAGCGAGGACAAAGGGAAAAGAAATCGGTCGGGGTGATCATGCTGGACCTGGATTATTTTAAAAAAATCAACGATTCTTTCGGCCATGACATAGGCGACATGGCTCTTCTTCAGATTGTCTCGCAGATTAAAAGAAAAGTGAGAAAATCAGATAAAGTGGGCCGCTATGGAGGGGATGAAATCATCACCATCCTGCCTAATTGCGACCACGCGGAGATAAAAAGCATCGCCGAGCGGTTGCGCCTCGCTGTGGCCCAAAGAGGCGTCAAGACAGAGCTGGATAAGATTCCCGTGACCATTTCCGCCGGCTGCGCTTCCTCGGAAAATATGCCGCAACCAACAGCCGAAAAACTCATCCGGACCTCTGATGAGGCGCTTCTTAAAGCCAAAAACCAGGGGCGCAATTGCGTCATCATGGAAAATTTATCTTCTAAAGGACGGAAAAATGCCTAACCATTCGAACGCCAACCAGGATCTTCCCATTGATTACTCCGAAGTCCTCGAAAGAATCGGGGGAGACGAACTTTTTCTCGAAGAGCTTTTGAAAATCTATTTTGAAGAATTCAGCGAAAAACGCACGCTTCTCCAAGAGGCCATCGAACAAGGAAATTTCACCAAGATCCAAGAATTAGGCCACAGCCTGAAGGGCGCTTCGGCTAACCTCAGTCTTGGCCCGCTGAAAGAAGCCTGCTTCTCTCTCGAAGTGGCCGGCCGAGAAAAGAAGATCGACCAAGCGCAGAGCGCCCTCCACTCCCTGGAGACAGAACTCCAAAAACTCAAAGATTATCTGCACGAATCTCCCTTCAAAAACCGAACAGCTTAGAAACATCCCAGCCTTAAGAGAAAGGTTATTTCCCCGATGAGCGAGCTAAAGCTTGGAGATACCTTAAGCCGGCCTCTTCAAAACCATCCTTAATCCTTATTACACCGAGGATAACTTTCCCAGCCTTGGAGATATAGATGTTTTGAGCATACCGGTCTTTGATGTGATACCCGAGAGGAATTTCATCGAAAGGTTGGTTGTTCTTGAGGTGGGTGGATAAATATTGCTTCAGCATATCAGCCGCATCCGCCTCGCTCTTCCCTTCGATGATGAAGAGGTCAAATTCAAGGCCCTTTTCTTTGTAGCTCGCCAGATAGCCATCATGAAGGAAGCTGTGCCCTAAGAAATTGTGCAGGATAAACTTTTCGCTGTTGAGGATAAGCCCTTCTTTGGGAAAGAGACTCAAGAGAGGCGGCAGACTTCCTTTCGCTTTGACCCTTTTCTCCACGTCCTGAGCAAACAGCTTCAAAACAGCTTCGGCATTCTCTCCGCAGTCATAACAGAGAAGTTTCACATAATTATTGCCGATGATAAAATTGAGGCTCCCTTCCTCCACATATCCCTGATTGCCGACGGAAATAAAATGACTCTCCGGATACCTCTCAGCGCTATAGATGCCGAAAGAATTCTTATCATTCCCCATATCATAAATCTCGAGAGTCAGTGCTGCTTTGGACTTATCTTCCCTATATTGAGCCACAGCGAGCTCTTTGAATTCATAGCTCAAATAAGCCTCAGCTGCTCCATCGATGTATTCAAAGAGCGTTTCCGAGAGATAGGTCTGGGGCTGCTCTGAAAACGTCCATCCTGAAATCTGAGGCAGAAGAGCCTGAAGAGAAGAACGGGGAGTCTCCTCGCTGAAGGCAAAAGCTCCAGCTAAAATAATAAGCAGCAGCATGAAAAACAAGACACCCTTCAATATCCTTTTAGCCATAGCCACTCTCCTTCTCTCGCAGTATTTCTTCTCAAATTTACTATACAAGGCTATGTTTTTCAAACTCTTCCAATGAGGGGAAGGTTCTCCCGGAGAACCAACCTCAGAAAAAAGCAGAGGCTCTCCTTTGTTGACAGATCATTCCAAGAGGTGTAACTTTTTTATCAGGATGAGTGAAGCCAAGGTCGCAATCGTCAGAGGAAAAGGAGTTTTAACTGCGGGGGGAGATTTAAATCGGGCAAAAATCGCCGACATGATCCAGCGCGGCCTTCAGATTCTGACCGGTTCCCAGGATGCTAAAGAAAGTTTCAACCAGATTTTTTCTAAAAATGACAGGATCGGAATCAAAATTAATACCATCGGAGGCCGTAAAATCTCAACCCAACCAGCGGTGCCTCTATCCTTAGCTGATCTTCTGGCCAAAAGCGGACTCCAGGAAAAAAACATTATCATCTGGGACCGCACTAATCGAGAACTCAAGGAAGCCGGCTATCGGCTTGCCATTAACTCCAACGGCCTGAAGCTTTTCGCCACGGACACAAATGGCGCTGGGTATGAAACCGAACTTGTCTCCCATCTCAACATCGGAAGCCTATTCTCGACAATCCAAACCAATTTTGTTACGGCCTCTATCAGCCTGGCCATTCTTAAGGACCACGGCCTGGCAGGAGTCACGGCAGGGATGAAAAACTACTTTGGAGCCATCCATAACCCCAACAAATACCATGATTCCCATTGCAATCCCTTTATCGCCGAGCTCTTTGATACAGATCCCATCAAGAGGAAACACAGACTCTCCATCCTCGACGGCCTTGTTGTCCAATACCATCGTGGGCCTTCCTACCATGCTCAATGGGCGGAGCCCTGCGGTGTCCTTATTTTTAGCCGTGATCCTGTTGCCGCTGATTCTGCGGGGTGGCAGATGATCGAAAAATTAAGAGCTAAAAAGGGGCTGCCTTCGCTTAAAGAAGATAAAAGGGAGCCGGCCTACCTTATGGTGGCCGAAAAGATGGGCCTTGGCCATGCTGGCTTTGAAAAGATCCAAATCATCGAGGATGAGGTATAATAGGTTTATCAGAACAGATTGAGAACCATGGAAAGGCGGCAATTTTTTAAAACTCTGGCAGGGTCAAGCCTTCTCTTGACCTCAAACACAGGGGGTTTTCTCTGCGACCTCTTCGCTTTCCAGGAAACAGCCAACCTCTCCCGGGTGGAAGCGCGGTATTATAAGAAATTGCCCGACAGGGAAATCGAATGCCAGCTCTGTCCGCGCAATTGCAAACTTAGTGATAAAGAACGAGGCTACTGTGGAGTCAGAGAGAATATCGGCGGAACTTATTATACTTTGGTCTATGGAAAGGCCTGCACCGCCATGGTAGACCCCATCGAAAAAAAACCGTTCTTCCATTTTTTGCCTAACACCACGGCTTTCTCCATCGCCACAGCCGGGTGCAATGTCAACTGCAAGTTCTGTCAGAACTGGCAAATCTCTCAAGTGCGCGCCGAACAGGTCCAGCACTTTGACCTGTCTCCCCAGGATGTTGTCGCCAGTTCTCTTAAGAACAACTGCCCAAGCATTTCTTACACCTACACAGAGCCCGTTGTTTTTTTTGAGTATATGTATGATACATCCATCGAGGCGCGCAAAAAGGGAATCAAGAATTGTGTTGTCACGGGCGGACATATCAACCGAGAGCCCCTTCTGGATCTCGTCAAGGTTGTCGATGCCATTAAGATTGATTTGAAGGCCTTCAGCCAAGATTTCTATATGAACTACGTTCGTGGAGAATTGCAGCCTGTCCTCGAAGCTATCAAAATCGTTCACCAAAGCAAGGCCTGGCTGGAACTTGTCTATCTGGTTATTCCCACGCTGAATGACAACACTGATGAAATCCAGCAGATGAGCCGGTGGATAAAAACTGAGATCGGACCCGACGTCCCGCTTCATTTTTCCCGTTTTCACCCCATGTATCTGCTCCAAAATCTGCCGCCCACTCCAGTCTCAACCTTAGAAAAAGTCCGCGATGTGGCCCTCGGCGAAGGCCTCCATTATGTCTACATCGGCAATGTTCCCGGGCACAGAGCAGAAAATACGTTCTGCCCCCGTTGTCAAAACATGATTATCGAGAGAGTGGGCTTTCAGGTTAAAAAAATCGACCTCGAAGGCGGAAACTGCAAGTTCTGCCACAACCCCATCCCGGGAATTTGGGCTTGACAAACTTTCTCCCTCCATTTTTGCTGGGTTTTCTCGCCACATCCTTCCAAATCTTCCTGCTCCGGGAGTTCTCCGCCTATTTCTACGGGAACGAATTAACCTTCGGAATCGTCCTGGCTTCGTGGCTACTCTGGGGAGGCCTGGGGAGCATAGCCGCCACGAAGTTAAAATTAAACCCAAAAAATCTCCCTTTGATTTATGGGCTGGTCATCCTTCTTTTTCCCCTTTCGCTTATTGGGATCAGGTTCTCCAGGTTTATTCTTCATCTCCTCCCCGGCGAGCTCGCCGGCATGACGCCCGTGCTCTTGATTTCCCTTGGACTTTGTTTCCTGATCAGTTTTCCGCTGGGAACTCTCTTTGTCTTCAACGTCTGCCGCGCAAGCGGCCGGATTTCTTACGTTTATATTTATGAATCCCTCGGGGCCTCGACTGCCGGACTCATTGTCTACGGGCTTCTCCTCCCTTTTGTCTCTGCCTGGCTGGCTGCTTCTCTCATCGGGGCCATTAGCGCTCTCCTGGTTTCTTTCTCTACCCTAAAAAAGTGGCCCTGGCTTTATTGGCTTTTCATCCTGATTTTCCTCGGCGGATTCTGCCTTTTTGATGTTCGCAGTCAAAAAATCTTCTGGAAACCCTTTCATCTCATCGCCGGCAAGGATACCCGCTACGGAAAACTCCAGGTGATCAAAACCCAAGAACAAGTGTCTCTCTACAGCAATGGCTTTCAGGTCTATTCTTATCCTAATTTAGCCGCAGCCGAGGAATCTGTTCATTTCGCTTTGCTTCAAAGCCCGGAGGCTGAAAATACCCTCCTCATCGGAGGAGGCGCAGGCGGAAGTCTGAGAGAAATGCTCAAATATCCTCGAGTCAAGGTTGACCATGTCGAGCTCGACCCTGAGATCATCCGGTTTTCCCAGCGGTTTTTAAGCGCTGAAGAGAAGAAAAGCCTGAGCAACGAGCGCGTTCACTTGTTCTTCTTAGACGGGAGAGCCTTTCTCCAGAAATCACAGAAAAGATACGAGCTCATTATTCTCAACCTCCCTGAACCCGCCACAGCCCAGGTCAATCGGTTTTATACCAAAGAATTTTTTCTCTTAGTCAAAGAAAAATTAAGCCCAAACGGCATTTTCTCTTTTACCGTCTCTTCATCGGAAAACTATATCGGCTCCGCCCTTCAGCATTTTCTCTCTTCCCTTTATTTTACCCTGTCGAGCGTCTTTCCTGAGGTGAAAGTTGTGCCTGGAGACAGGAATATTTTTTTAGCCTCATCCCATTCCCTAATCCTTGATGCAAATGAACTTTGCCGAAGAATTGAAGCCTATCAACTTAAAAATACCTATGTGAGCCCTTCATTTCTTCCTTCTCGACTCCATCCTCTAAGGATCAAATACCTGGAAGACAAGTTGCAGTCAGGAGAGAAAAGGACTAACCTCGACCTGGCTCCAGTGAGTTTCTTTTTTCATTCGGTTCTTTGGAGCACTCAATTCAAAGGCGTAGACTCGAAAATTTTAAGCCTTTTTTCCAGACTTTCTTTTTTCTGGCTCCTTGACCTCCCTTTGCTCCTTTTTTTGCTCGCGCTTTTTCTTTTCTGGCTCAAGAAGAAAAAAACGAGCTTTTTTTTGACTCCTCTTATGGTGATGGGCTTTACCACGATCGTAGTCGAGATTATCCTCCTTGTCTGGTTCCAATCTCTTTACGGCTATCTTTACGGACGGATTGCTTTGCTTCTCGCTTCCTTTATGTTGGGCCTATTTTTGGGGAGCCTGGCGATCTCAAAAATTAAAGAAGCTTCGTTTAGACGTCTCATCCTTATCCAGTCCGGTTTCTTGCTCCTCCTCCTTCTCTTTCAGATTACACTGAAGACAAGGCCTCCTGAGCTCCTGGCGTTTCTTTTTCTTTTCTTCTTTGGATTCCTCGGCGGCGGTCTTTTTATTGTCTCCAACCGACTTTATCTCAAAGAAAAAGTTAACTATGGAATCGGCTACGGGCTCGATCTCGCAGGTTCTTTTCTCGGAGCCCTGGTGACATCTTCTCTCCTTATCCCCCTTGTTGGACTGCCCCTTCTTCTTCGATATCTCTTTCTCCTGAATTCTTTTTGTTTCCTGTTCCTTTTGCTGCGGCCAAGAAACTTTTGACAAGAACATCGCTTCCATCTCCAAATCCGTGATGATCATTGATAAAGGCGAGCTGGGCGAAGGGAGCGAATCCCTTGACCAAGATAAAAAACAATCAATGTCTATTTCATCGATCTTCCCGGTTTTATCCAAAATGTGGCTGCTCTTTCTGCTATCTCCATTGAAAACTACTCAATTATCCTTTTTTTCAACGACAAATTCCCAAAAAACGGATAGCCCACTTTGGGAAATTTCTGGCAAATTTTCTGGCAAATTTTCTTGACAGTATATTAAAATTATGTTTTACTAAATGGTTATTTTTCCTATGAAAATCTCTCGAAGAGATAGACATCCTGCTCCCCGGTTTTGAAAGAGAAAAACAAATGAGGGTCACCATTTCCAAGAAAAAAATCAGGGACAGTTTTGTGCAAAAAATCGAGGAGCTGAGCGGCCAAAAGCTTCTCGTTTGTTATCAATGCGGCAAATGTTCGGCAGGGTGCCCGGCTGTTTCCCAGATGGACATTCTTCCCAATCAGATCATCCGCTTCGCCCAGCTCGGCCTAAAAGAAGAGCTCCTCGAATCCAAATCCATCTGGGTCTGCGCTTCTTGTTATACATGTAACGTTCGCTGTCCGAAGGGAATAAAAATAGCCGAGGTAATGGAAGCTCTCCGGCAGGTCTTGTTGAGAAAAAGACAGGACCATGTCGAAGTCCCCAAGCTCACTGATGAAGAGAAGGTCAATGTGCCTGCTATCGCTCTGATCAGCAATTTCCGGAAATTCACTTCTTGATTCATAAATGCTAACAAATTTTACTGGGCTCACAACAACAAGGAATCATAATGAAAATAAGTTATTACCCGGGCTGCACTTTAAAAAGCAATGCCAAGAATTTTGAAGACTCGACATTATTCTCTTTAAAAGAGCTCGGGATTGACGTCCAAGAGCTCAAGCGCTGGAATTGCTGCGGGACCGTCTATTCCCTGGCGACTGACGATTTGATACATCATCTCGCCTCCATCCGCAACCTGATTCGCGTTAAAGAAGCCCAAACAGATTCAGTGATGACTCTCTGCGCTATGTGCTACAACACCTTAAAAAGGGTTAACGAGAGGATCAAAGCTGACCCGGAAAGCCTGGAAAAAATTCACAAATTCATGGACGAGGAAGAAGTCTCTTACCAGGGCGATGTCAAAGTTCGTCATCTCTTGGAGCTCCTCCGGGATGACATCAAATTTGAGAATATCGCTAAGAAGGTCAGAAGACCTCTTAAGAACCTCAAGGTCGCTAGCTATTATGGCTGCCTTCTGGTCCGTCCCAAGGAAATCGGGTTTGACGACATGGAAAACCCCAGGATTTTAGATGACCTGATGATCGTCCTGGGCGCAAAGGCCGTGGATTTTCCTTACAAAACAGAATGCTGCGGCGCTTATCAGACGGTGGACAAGCCGGAGAACGTGGCCGAAAGGACTTACAGCATCCTGACCTCTGCCCGTAACCAGGGGGCTGAAGTCGTTGCCGTGAGCTGCCCTCTCTGTGCTTTCAATCTGGACTACCGGCAGAAAGAAGCAGCCCGGAGTAATTCTGAATTCAAGAAAATGCCTATTCTCTACTTTACCCAAATCATGGCTATCGCTTTAGGGTGTGAGGAGAAGGACCTCCGTTTTGACCTTCATTATGTCGATCCCAAACCGCTTCTGAAACAGAAAGGCTTGATCTGAGGGAAAAATGATTTACTTTGGCAATCTCAAGGCAAAAAAGGGCAACATTCATATCGACAAGGAAAGATGCAAAGGGTGCGGTTTTTGTGTGGAATATTGTCCCCGAGATGTCCTCGCGCAATCTGAAGAG
>Ga0315280_10000568_pt1 | contig 68063 bp, 63 predicted proteins | sample YL17G06_40_MG_FD_203697 | JGI IMG/M metagenome (GOLD analysis project Ga0315280, IMG submission 203697) | Sediment microbial communities from Yellowstone Lake, YNP, Wyoming, USA - YL17G06_40 | ecosystem: Environmental > Aquatic > Freshwater > Lake > Sediment | place: USA: Wyoming | collected... | reverse complement strand
GACACGGAGTTTCGAGAGGCGTCGGAAGTCTATCGTCTTTAGGCAGGTTTTCCGGTCGTCCGCAACGAAGATGTCGCCGGCGAACCCGGCTCACGCCCATTTCCTTGTTCTTGACTTCGACCCGAGGTCGGGACTATCATTTTTTCGTGAAGGGAGGCAACGATTCCGAGCTGAAGGGGAGGGAAAATACTTCGCCGAGAAAAAGGAAAGTCTTATCCCTAATATCCCCGCGCATCCTTGCTCAATCCTATTCCTCTTTCGTTTACACTATTATATGAAATGAAGCCCCGCGACTCCAGCGCCGCCCGCCCTGCCACCCCTTCAAGGAGCATCATCCCATGAATTCATTTTTAAATGCTCGTTGCGAGGAAACCCAAAGAAAGGGTTCCCTTCCAAGAGTGTCCCCCCTGTAGATTCATCGCCAGATGCTCCTTGGAAGGAAGGCAGCGAGCGGAGCGAGCGTTGGAAGGAAACCCTGGATAAGGGTTTCCTTCCAAGAGTGTCCACTTGACAGCCTGCCGGCGACAGCCTAAACTATAAAACTCTTTCCGTTTTTCAATAATTTATGGCGGAGGTATTCATGAAAACAATAAGTTTGGCCAAGGTCAGGGACCAGATCAAAAACCTTGTCCAAGAAGCCAATTTCGTCCTCCAGGATGACGTGCTGGCCGTCGTCAAAGAGATGGAGAAGAAAGAAGAATCGCCGGCCGGAAAAGAAGTTTTCAGCCAGATCCTTCAAAACGCCGAGATCGCCAAGGAAGAAAAGCTCGGACTCTGCCAAGACACGGGTTTGGCCGTTTATTTTGTCGAGATCGGCGAAGATGTCAAGCTCAAGAAAGACGGCGGCCTGAAGAGCCTTAGAGAGGCGATCACGGAGGGAACCCGATTGGGCTACGGCGAAGGATACCTTCGCAAATCCGTTGTCGAGGACCCCGTCCGCAGGAAAAACACCGGCGACAACACACCCGCTTATATCCATTGGGAGCTCGTTCCGGGAGATACCTTTAAATTGACCTTTGTTGCCAAAGGCGGCGGCGCGGAAAACATGAGCGCCATCCGGATGTTCGCCCCGGCCGCGGGCCTTGAGGGAATCGAGGACTTTGTCGTGGAAACCGCGGACAAGGGCGGCTCCAATCCCTGCCCGCCGATCATCGTCGGTGTCGGGGTCGGCGGCAACTTCGAGTATGCGGCCCTCCTGGCCAAGAAAGCCTTGCTGCGCAAGCCCCTCGGCTCGCACAACCCGGATCCATACTATGCCGAGATGGAAAAGCGGCTCCTGGAACGGATCAACAAGCTCGGCATCGGGCCCCAGGGCATGGGCGGCAGGGTCACGGCCCTGGCCGTTCACGTCGAATCCTTCCCTTGCCACATCGCCTCGATGCCGGCGGCCGTCAATATCCAGTGCCACTCGCACCGTGTGATGAGTTTTGAAATGTAAGACGTGCCGCCCCCACCTCTCGGCATGCCATCGGGCGGACGAGAGGACAGGGCGCGGCGCGGGCATTGAAAATTTGAGCATTGGGTTTTATGATACTGTCTTTTCTTTCTTCGAATGATGCATTTCTGAAGGAGTTTTCAATGATCGAAATCCGCTTTCATGGACGAGGCGGCCAGGGAACGGTGGTTGCCTCAAAAATACTCGCAGATGCGCTGGCCAAGGAAGGGAATTTTGTTCAGGCCTATCCCGAATTCGGCGTCGAACGCCGCGGCGCGCCCGTGTTTGCCTTTATCCGCATCGACCACAAGCCCATCTATGACAAAAGCCGCATCTATACCCCCGACCACGTCGTCGTGGTCGACCCGACCCTCGTGGAAGCTCTCGATGTGACCGAAGGGCTCAAGGAGGGTGGTTGGATCATCATCAACAGTGACAAGAAGCCCGAGGATTTCAAATTCCCCGCCAAATACCGCGTCGCTACGGTCGACGCCACGGAAATCGCCGTCAAGAACAAGCTGGGGACGCTGGCCGCGCCCATCGTCAACACGGCGATCGTAGGAGCGGTCATCAGGATCCTCAACCTGACCAAGCTCGATTCGCTCCTCCAGGCCATCCAGGAACAGATCTCCATCAAGCCCCAAGACAACCAGAAGGCCGCCCAGGAAGCCTATGAAGGGGCCGGCCGGCAATCTTAGGAAAGGATCGCCATGACCAAAAAGAAAGACGCCAAAAAAATCATCTTTCAGTCCGAGAAGGATATGCCCATGATGCCCATGTCCCTGGGCTCGATGCTCTATAACAAGACCGGCGCCTGGCGCAACATCCGCCCGGTCGTTGATCTCGAGAACTGCATCCAGTGCGGGATCTGCTGGAAATTCTGTCCCGACATGTCCATTTACATCGAAAACGAATTCCCCTACGTCGATTATGATTTCTGCAAAGGCTGCGGCATCTGCGCCGAAGAATGCCCCGTCAAGTGCATCGCCATGGTGGAGGAAGTGAAATGAAAAAAGTCATAATGGGAAACCACGCCCTCTCCTATGGCGCCATGCTCGCCAGGTCCCAGGTCATCGCCGCTTATCCTATCACTCCCCAGACCCAGGTCGTCGAGCTCCTGTCGGAAATGTGCGCCGACAAAACGCTCGACGCCCGGTTCATCAAGGTCGAATCCGAGCATTCGGCCATGGCCGCCTGCATCGGCGCCTCGATCACCGGGGCCAGAACGTTCACGGCTACGTCCTCCCAGGGCTTGGCCCTGATGCACGAGATGCTGCACTGGGCCTCGGGCGGAAGGCTGCCGGTCGTCATGGGTGATATCAACCGCTCCATGGGCCCGGGCTGGAGCATCTGGACGGACCAGAACGACAGCCTCTCACAACGGGATACGGGCTGGATGCAGTATTACTGCGCCTCCAACCAGGAAGTTGTCGATACGGTGATCCAGGCTTTCAAGGTCTCGGAACAACTGGCCATTCCGGGCATGGTCGTCCTCGACGCCTTTGCCCTCTCCCATACGTACGAGGTCGTAGACATCCCCGACCAGGCGAAGGTGGACGAGTTCCTGCCGCCGTTCAAACCCCAAGTCAAGCTCACTCCCGACGATCCGCATGCGTTCGGAGGGTTGACATCGCCGGAGCATTATTTTGAGCTTCGCTACAAGCTCCAAAAGGATATGGAGAAAGCCCCCGCCCTCATCGAGGAAACCGGGCGGGAATATGAGAAGCTGTTCGGGAGGTATCTCGGCCTGGTCGATGATTATTTATGCGAGGATGCGGAGATCATTCTCGTCACGTCCGGGACGCCAGGCTATACAGCGCGGGGCGCTGTCGATGACATGCGCAAGAGCGGCATCAAGGCGGGCAATCTCAGGGTCAAAGTCTTCCGGCCCTTCCCCTTTGAGCACATCCGGCGCATTGTCAAGAACGCCAAAAAAGTGGCTGTCGTGGACCGCAACATTTCCTACGGCCACCACGGCATGTTCTTCCAGGAAGTGAAATCGGCGCTTTATGGCCACGACAACAGCCTGCCCGTCTTCGGCTTTATCGCAGGGCTCGGCGGACGGGATATCATGCCGTCCTCGTTTAGGGAAGTTGTCGAGATCGCCCTGGCCAAGGACAAGCCCGAGGAAGAAATCATCTGGATTGGAGTCAAGAGATGAAAAAACCACGGACCATGAAACTCTCCCTCCCCGAAGAAGAACTCGTGGGCTCCGGAAACCTGGCCTGCCAGGGCTGCGGGGCCACCTTGGCCATGCGCTATGTTCTGAAGGCTTTAGGCCAGAGGACCGTTCTTTGTATTCCCGCCTGTTGCTGGTCCGTCATCGACGGCCCATTCCCTTATTCCTGCCTGGGCGTCCCCGTCTATCACTGCGCCTTTGAAACGGCGGCTTCGACGGCGTCCGGAGTCAAAGCCGGGCTCGAAATGGTCGGCGACACGGAAACGACCGTCGTAGCCTGGGGCGGCGACGGAGGCACGTTCGACATCGGCATCCAAGCCCTCTCCGGCGCGGCCGAGCGCAACGACGATATCATCTATGTCTGCTATGATAACGAAGCCTATATGAACACGGGAATCCAGCGCAGCTCCGCGACGCCGTACGGCGCCTGGACGACGACAACGCCGGTCAAGCATTTCAAGGACCGGCCCAAGAAGGACATCGACGCCATCATGGCCGCTCACAGGATCCCCTACGTCGCCACGGGTTCGGTGGCGTTTCCCGAAGATGTTTACAAAAAGGCGAAAAAAGCCAAGGACATCAAAGGGACGCGGTTTCTTCATATCTTCGCCCCGTGTCCCACGGGTTGGAAGAGCCGGCCCGAGGACTCCATCAAGCTGGCCCGGATGGTCGTCCAGAACTCTATATTTCCCCTTTATGAGATCGAAAACGGCGAGAAATACACCCTGAGCATCAAGGTCAAAGACAAAAAGCCAATCATTGACTATCTGAAGCTCCAGGGACGCTTCCGCCACCTGACCGAGGACGAGATCAAGCTGATGCAGGAAGAAGTCGACAAGAACTGGGAGCGGCTGCTGCGCAAAGTGGAGAGCTCAGGATAAGCTGCGCTATCAACGATGGGTCCTGTCACGGCACATTCCCTCTCCGTCCTCGCTCCGCCCATCCCCCATCGGGTCCCTTCCGCTGCGGGCGTGGAGGGAATGTGCCGTGCCACCCATTAATGAGAGGCGCCGCTTTCCTTCGCAAGGGGGGGCTAAAAGATTTCACGTGCCCGGCTAGCCTTCCGACGGGCTTTTTCACGGTATACCCCTCGCCTGGCTTAATTTTCCTATCCCCCCTTTCACTGCGGGCGTAAGGAAAAGTGGCGAGGGCCTTGCCAATTATCTATAATTCCTATATAATTAATAGGATTATGCGGAGTAAGGAGCGATCGTGAAAAGACTATTCGTTTTTGGCATAGCTTGGCTGGCACTCACGGCTTTTCTTGCCGCCCAGTCCGGCTACCCCCGAGCCCCAGAGTTCTCTCTGAAAGGCCTTGACGGAACAACCGTCTCTCTGGCCGACATGAGGGGTAAAGTGGTCTTCATCAATTTCTGGGCCACCTGGTGTCCTCCCTGCCGGGAAGAGATTCCGGACTTTGTTGAGTTCTATAGCCAAAACAAAAGCCGGGGCGTTGAAATCGTGGGTCTCTCTGTCGACAGGCTCAGCCCCGAGGATCTGCGGGCGTTTGTCCTCAAGAACAAGATGAGCTATCCGGTGGCCCTTGCCACGCAAAAGATCATACGCGACTATCAGCCCGGCCCTTACATCCCGACGACGATCGTGATCGACAAGCAGGGCAGGATCCGGGACAAGCAGGTGGGCAGCGTCGATAGAGAAAGGCTCGCCGATTGGGTCCGGAAATTGTCTTCTGAGAAGTAGCGGATCCTCCTTGCCCCATAAAAGCGCCGCTTATTTTATTATGGGCGGCGCCGACCGGGGCGCCCCGTCACCCGGAACTGACGAAAATTTGGGAACGCTTAGCTCTTTCGACAAATGGCATATATGTACCCAAATTTTTCAGTGAGGATGACGGGGCTGGTCGGTGACAGGACCCATAAAAAAATAGCGGCGCTTACGCCTTAAGCTTCTACCAACGATAGACAATGGACGCCCAGGTAAACCCGGCGCCGAAGGCATCCAGGATGATGTTGATGCCCGGCCTGAGCTTTTTATGCTGCTTCAGCTCGTGAACAGCGATGGGGATGGAGGCGTTTCCCACATTTCCATACCGGTCGACATTCACATAGACTTTCTCTTTAGGCAACCGCAGCCGTTCCCCAACGGCGTCAATGATGCGGGTATTGGCTTGGTGGGGAATGACGATATCCACATCTTCTTTATTCAAACCCGCCCTCTTCAAGGCTTCTTCGGCGGCTTCCGCCATGTGCTTCACGGCATGCTTGAAGACCTCATTGCCTTTCATTTGAAGATAATGGAGGCCCTCGGCGACGGTCTGCACGGACGCCGGGATCCTTGTCCCGCCCGCGGGAAGGATCAGAAGATCGCCCAGGCTTCCATCGGCCTTCCAGTAGTGCGAGAGCATCCCGGAGTCGTCATGGCTTTCTTCAAGGACGAAGCCTCCGGCCGCATCGCCAAAGAGGACGCATGTGCTGCGGTCCTTCCAGTCGGTGACCTTGGTCAGGACCTCTGCTCCGATGAGCAGGATTCGCTTGGCGATTCCGCTCAGGATGAGGCCTTGGGAGATAATCATGCCGTACAGGACCCCCGTGCATCCGACAGAGATGTCAAGAGCCGGAGCATGATCGGCTTGGAGCCCCTGCTGGACGCGGCAGGCCGTCGAAGGAAAAATGTTATCGGGTGTCGATGTCGCGACAAGGATCAAATCTATGTCCTTGACCTCGAGATGGGCATGCCTCAGGATCCTGTGGGCCGCTTCAATGCATAAGTCCGACGTCGACTGCTCGGCACTGGCAATGTGCCTTTCCCGGATTCCGGTTCGCGTCACGATCCATTCGTCCGTTGTATTGACCATTTTTTCCAGGTCGGCATTGGTCAGGATCTGGTCGGGAACATAAAATCCGGTCCCCGCAATCTTGATGCGTCTCTGTTTTTCCATCCCTCGACCTCTTTAAAAGATTCTACTCTATAGCACAACCACCTCCAATTTGCAAATCCGCCCCAAGACGCGTACAATCAACGAGCGTTCTATGTCCAAGAGGCTCCGCGCCGCCATTGTCCTGTTCGGCCTGGCCTTCGCCTCGTTTCCCCTGCTCGCCCGGGCGCAGCTTGTGATCGGCCAGTACGAGGAGGAAGCGCCGTTCAGGACGTGGAACTCCTTTGGACCGGCCACTGCTTCCTCGCTCGGCCGCGGCGGGACATGTTTTGCGTACGCTTCCGACAGTTCAGCCTCTCTGTCCAATCCGGCCCTCCTCCTGCTCCTGCCCAAATGGACGGCCACGGTCAACGGCTCGCTCCATTACGCTTCCTTCTTCAAATACTCGTTGGTCAATACAGGAGTTCTCCGGTCGGACGGAAACACGGCTTTGTCGCTCTATGCCCTGGATTTTCTGGGGGCCTCTCTCCACATGGGCAAGTGGGCGTTCGCCCTGACGTTCGGCATCAACGAGTTCTACGACAGGCCGTCGGCCCAGGCCGAGTCCTCTTACGGGGGCACCGTCTTTTATTCGGTCGGCATGACCCAGGAGGGTATCCTCAGGAATCTCAACTTTTCCGCCGCCCGCAGCATCAACGATTGGCTCAGTGCGGGTCTGGGGATCAATGTCTCCATGGGCAATCTCAGGCGGGAGGTGGTCGAACAGTGGACAACCGCCGACATTTCCATCACCGACAGAAAGACGCGGGATTTTCAAGAACTCTACCTGAATGGCGGCTTGCTCATGAACCTGGCCGATCGTGTCCGGCTGGCGGCCATCTTCCGGACCCCCTATTCGCGAACATCGAAAAACGAAAGCTTCCTTGAATACTCCGCGTCGGCGGGAAAAACAGACATTAAGATGGAGGCCTCCTCCGAGGACAAGGTGAAACAACCCCTCATCCTCGGCCTTGGCGCAAGCTGCAAAATCCTTGCGAATCTGAATGCCGCTCTGGATATTTCGTATTACAACTGGTCCCATTATGCCATCGATTATTTCGGCGAGACGCTGGAACGAAATTTCCGGGACGTCGTGAAGCTCGGAGCGGGGATAGAATACCAATCCTCTTTCAAACTCTTCGGCCGTCGCGCTGATTCGCCGATCCGGCTGGGCCTTGTCTATGACCCCCAGCCGATGAAAGTTCCCCGGTCGTCGTACTTGTCCTTCACGTTTGGAAGCGGCATCTCCTGGCAGAATTTCGAGTTGGACATCGGCGCCCTGATAGGCCGGGAGTCGGGCTCCGGAAACAGCCTGGAGGCTAGAAAAATCTCAGTGTCGTTGAGCGTTCAATTATAGGATCCGTGTCCATGACCATCAAAAAGACCATTGCTTTAACGCTTTTGCTGCTGGCCGTCTCGCGGACGATGCCGGCCCCTCAAAATGGGGCGCACACGGAAATCGTGAGTGTGCTGAAAACGCCCTCTCTCGAGGGAAAGCTGAGGGCCATGGACTTGGACCTGTTTGCCGACTGGAATGGAAAAATCTATATCGTGGCTCGGCCGGAAGACCTGCGGGCACTGGGACAAGCCGATATTATATTCAGCATGGAAACGGCCAATTTTCTTCCTTTTGCCCTAAGGACAGCCCTTCCGGCCAGGGGGGGGATCAACGGGGCTTATCATACCTACAAGGAGCTCGAAACGGACCTGCTGGCCCTCCAACAAAAATATCCGGGCCTGGCCAGACTCTTTGATATCGGGGAAAGCCTGGAGAAACGGCATCTCTATGCTTTAAAAATAAGCAATAACGTCCTTTTCGAAGAGGACGAAGCCGAGATCCTCTTGATGGGATGCCACCATGCCCGGGAATGGATTTCCGTGGAGGTGCCGTTTCTTTTCGGAAAATACCTTTTGGAAAATTATGCGTCCGACCCCAAGGTCAAGCACCTGGTCGACCGGAGCTCAGTCTGGATCCTTCCCCTGGTCAATCCTGACGGCCTGGAATATACCATCCACGTCTATCGCTACTGGCGGAAAAACCGGCGCCTCAACAACGACGGGACCTATGGCGTGGACATCAACCGGAACTACGGCTACAAGTGGGGCTACGACAACAGCGGGTCGAGTCCAATCCCCGCCTCCGAGGTCTATCGAGGGACCGCTGCTTTTTCGGAACCGGAGACAAAGGCCGTCCGGGACTTTTTCCTGCAAAAAAATTTTCAGGCGATGATCAGTTACCACAGCTTCTCTCAAACGATCATGTATCCATGGGGCTATACGGTCCAGGCCCCGGACAATGAGCCGCTTCTGAGCGAAATCGCGGCCAGAATGTCGGCCTTGATCCAGGAAGTGAACGGAAGGTTGTATAGCTATGGCCGGGCGGGTCAGATCCTCTATCTGACCAACGGCGATACTGTCGACTGGACATTCGGGACGAGCGGCATTCCCTCCTATACGATCGAGCTCCCTCCCGTCGATGAGATGAGCGGAGGATTTTTCAACTCCGAAGCGGACATCCAGACGATTTTTCAGGAGAACCTACCGGCCATGCTATATCTCGTTGAACGTTCCGCTCAGGACTACAAGCCCCAGGGCACGGGCGTCCGCCTGGACAAACTGTTTGACAAATCCACGCGAATTCGTTAAGTAAAAGCTATATCGCTTGGGAATTAGAGTGAAGGGAGTCGGTCTTTTCGAACTGCAGCAGGCGTCTCAGGAGATGCCCAAAGAAGGACTCCCCAACTGGATTTTCTGGCTCCTGCTGTGCATCATCCTCCTCCTTCTCGCCTTTATCTTTCTCCGGGACAAGGATCTGCGCCGGCGGCTGAGCGCTTTTCTTTCCGGGGCGAAACGGCGGATGAAACGCACACAGCTCCAGATCAGGCTTAACAGAGAAAAGCGCAAAAAGATCGAGATTCTCCGGGATCTGGGGATGCGGGTATGGACGGAAAAAATCCAGAACGAAAAATTCCTGGCGACCTTCAAAGAGCTGGAACGGCTGGAGAAACAGGAATCCGGCTGCCAGACTGATCTGAAGGATATCCTGTCCCGCATCATCGCCCTAAAAAAAGAACAGGAAGAGGTCAAACAAAGCTATAAGAGCCTGATGAAAATGAAAGAGACTGGCCAGCACCCGAACCCTGAACAGGTGCGGGCCTCCAAAGAGAAGACCCATCTGCTCAAGAAAGAGATCAGCGACCGCGAAAAAAAGATCAATATCGGCCAGGCCACCCTCAAAGATATCCAGGCGCATAAGCAGCGAAACTTCGAACAACTGGGCACGTTCATGGACGAAAAGCGGCCGGATCTCAAGGATTACCATCCGGTTTACAGCCGGATCGACGAGCTGAACCGAGGCATCCTCAACCTCATGAGCCGGATCGAAAAGCTTACCTAAGCTTTACCGGCGATGTTATTCCGCATAAAATAGGAGTATGACGAAGCCGAAAATATTGGCGCATATTTGCTGCGCGCCCGATGCCATTTACGTCATCGACCTGCTCCAGAACGACTACGATGTGACGGGTTTTTTCTCTAACCCGAACATCTGGCCCGCAGAAGAGTACGCCAAGCGGCTCGGGGAAACCCGGAAAGTCGAGCAGATCCTCGGTTTTGAATTGCTGGAAGACATTTACGACGCCGCCCGCTGGCTTAAGGCCGTGGACGCCTTCAAGGCCGAGCCCGAAAAAGGAAGGCGCTGCGATATCTGCTATGCCCTAAGGCTCCAGAGGGCCGCCCAGAAAGCCGTGTCCCTCGGGATTCCCTCCTTCACTACGATCATGAGCCTCAGCCCCTGGAAAAAGGCGGACGTGCTCAACAGGATTGGGCGGATGCTCGGCCGGAAATACAAAATTTATTTCCTGGAGGCCAATTTCAAGAAGAAGGGCGGCTTCGAGAAAAGCCTCGAGCTCAGTCGCCGGCACGGTCTGTACCGGCAGAATTACTGCGGCTGTCCCTACAGCTTAAGAAAAGAAACGGCCGCCTCTGCAAAATGAAAGTCCGGAAACCTCCGCCCAAATCTTCGCCCGGCTCCTCGGTCCGGGTCATTGTCTTCGGCGTCGTACAGGGCGTCGGCTTCAGGCCGTTTATCTTCCGTCTGGCCAAGAGGTTCGGCTACAAAGGCTGGGTCAAAAATATCGGATTCGGCGTCGAGATCCATGTTGAATCCGCAAAGCCGGCCGATTTTCATGATTTCCTCGAGGCCATCAACAATGAAAAACCTCCGTTGGCCCGGATCGAACGAGTCACATCGAAGCCGGCGCGCTTTCTCGGCCGGCATGACTTCCAGGTCCAAAAGACAGAGCCGGGGGAAAGCTTTGTTTTCATATCGCCCGACATCTCTGTCTGCGAAAATTGCCGACGCGAGATGAGCAGGCCGCGGGATCGGAGGTTCCGCTACCCTTTCATCAACTGCACTGACTGCGGCCCGCGATACACTATCGTCAAGGCCCTCCCCTATGACAGACCCCAAACGACGATGGCCGGCTTTAAGATGTGTCCCCTTTGCGCCGCAGAATATCAGGACCCGTCGGACCGACGCTACCATGCCCAGCCTATCGCCTGCCCGACATGCGGGCCGTCGGTCACTTTGCGCAACGCGAAAACGGGAAAAGAGGTCGCCGGCGGCATTCCCAAAGCGGCCGCCCTCATCAAAAAGGGAAAAATCCTGGCGGTCAAGGGACTGGGAGGCTTTCATCTGGTCTGCGACCCTTTGAACCCAAAAGCCGTCCGTCGTCTTCGGAAAATCAAGGCAAGGGAAAGAAAGCCTTTCGCCCTGATGGCCCGGGATTTAAAGACGCTGGGAAAATATGTCAGGAGCTCATCCGAAGAGAAAAATCTCCTTCTCTCCCCGTTCCGACCGATCGTCCTCCTCAAAAAGAAAAAAGACATTCCCCGAATCGCTCCTCATCTTGATGAGATGGGCCTGATGCTCCCCTACACCCCTCTCCATTATCTCCTCCTCGAGGACATCCCGCTGATCGTAGCCACGAGCTCGAACAAGAGAGATTCTCCGATCATAAAAGATGAAGAGGAAGGCGTCGAACGGCTGTGCGATTATATTCTCAGCCACAACCGGCCGATCCGGATGAGGGCGGACGATTCCGTCGTCAAAGTGGTCGGTTCCTCGCCCCTGTTCATACGTAGGGCGCGCGGCTATGTTCCCTATCCTCAGAAGGTTCCAGAAGAGCTTCAATCACCCCATCCGATCCTGGCTCTAGGGGGCGAGCTGAAAGATACCGTCTCCCTCTACAAGAACGGTTATGTCGTGACCAGCCAGTTTCTGGGAGACTTGGACGAATATCAAAACCATCTCTATTTCGAAGAAACCATCCGGCATCTCGGCCGGTTGTTCGATGTCAAGCCCTACTGGGTCGTTTCCGACCTCCATCCGAATTTCCACACAACGCGATACGCACAAAAATCGGGGATTCCCCATCTGCAGGTGCAGCACCATTATGCCCACGTCCTCGCGGTCCTCTTGGAGCAGGGGCTGGGGCCACAAACAAGGGTCCTGGGAGTCGCCTGGGACGGCTATGGCTACGGCCGGGACGGAACCGCCTGGGGCGGAGAATTCCTGGTGGCCGACATGTTGAGTTTCGAAAGGTTCGGCCACTTTGAGTATGTTCCCCTGCCGGGCGGTGACCTGGCCGCCAAGCAGCCCTGGAGGATGGCTTTGGCCTATCTCCAAAGATCGGGCTGCGGAATCCCTCCTACACTCTCTTTTTTGAAAAATGTGGAGCGGAAAAAAGTCCGGACGGTCCTGCGTATGATCGAGCAGGATATTCGATCCCCCCTTTCTTCCAGCTGCGGCCGGCTCTTTGACGCCGTTTCCGCGCTCAGCGGTGCGGCCCCACTTGAAAATGAGTTTGAAGCCGAGGCCGCGATGAGATTGGAGGCCGCGGCGGCAAGCCACACACAGGCTCGGTATCCTTACCAAATCCTGGGCGGGAAGCCCGCTCTCCAGATTTCTTTTCTGGAGATGATCCGGGATATCCTTCTAGACAAAGAGCACCGGATATCACCATCGATCATATCGGCAAAATTCCATAACACCCTGGCCCGGGTCATTCTCGATGTGGCGGAACGGGCCAGAACATCCCGTGGAATCAATACAGTGGTCTTATCCGGCGGCGTCTTTCTCAACAAAAAGTTGCTCGAACGGGCTTCAGCCCTGCTTGAGCAAAAGGAATTCCGCGTCCTCAGGCCGATGAATTATTCCCCGAACGATGAATCTCTGTCGATCGGTCAGGTCGCTCACGCCCTGGCCCGATGGAAGGCGGGAAAGCCCCTTACTCCTTCGGACCGAAGTTGAACCCGTAATCGTGGCGGTCTTCGGGTTTCTCCTTTTTTCCCTTTTCAACGGCCTTCCCGGTATCAAAACGGATGCCGCCGACAAGGGATAGGATAAAATTGCTGAGGAGCGCGATGATAAAGCTTAAAATTCCGCAGAGCAGGAACCCCGCCACTCCGCCCAGGACCGCATAAATGATCGCCCCTAACAGTTTCCCTTGAAATTCAAGGAGCGCCGCGGGCACGAATGACAGCGCTCGAGAAAAAGAGGCCGTCGCCCCTGCAAACGCGCCGAGGACGATTCCCAGGAAAAGCCCGAACGTCCCTCCGAACAAAAGGAACGAGACCGGCTGGACGGCACGCAAAACGGAAGACGCTCCGGACTCCTTCGCTTTTTCCTCCGGCTTCGCCCGTTCCACTTTCTCGGGCCCAACGGCCTCCAGCTGACGACTGCAGTTGGGGCAGGTCAAAAAAGGCTCCTCCAATTTGGCCCCGCATTTCGGGCACACCCTTGGTTCTTCAATCAGGTTTCCACCGCAACGGCCGCAGACTTCGACCTCCAGCCTGTTTTCAAACCCGCAGTAAATGCAGATCGTCTTTTTTTCCTCCTGCGAAGGAGGCTGGGACTGGATCCAGTCCTTGCCGTCGAAGTAATACCATTTCCCGGTCTGGGCACCGATCATCCAGAAGTGGCCCTGATCGTCCTTGAGCCTGAGCTTCTTCATCTCATCGATGAATTGCTGCCGGGAAATCTCTCCCCCCTGAAATTTTTTCTTAAGATCGCTAAATGCCTGTTCGATGTCCTTAAATTGCGTGTCCATACGCTCCCCCTCTCATCCGCATCGGCCGCGTATTCTGCAACTCATTTGTTTTCAATGAATTCATAAGTTATTCATTTTAATGTAAATAGTGGCATGACGAAATTTTGTGCAAATCGTTGTATCTTCAACAATTTTCGTAAATTTGGCGAAAAATTCCGGCCGATTTCCACAATTTTTCCACAGAAAATGTGAAAAACTTTTTCGCATCTTTCAAGGCCAATAGGGCTTGATGAGGTCAATGATATTATACCCCTTAATCGGGTCGGGAATGAAGGACAAAATAAAGATAATCAGGACGAGGACGCCGATGATCGTCCTTTTCGTGCCCAGCGAGGAATCTTCGTCGAGGACGCGGGGGTGCCTTAATCCCAAGAGCAAGATCAGCAAGGCCCAAACGAGCCAGCCAACCCAAAAGAAGACCGCCATGATAAAATAGACGGCCAAAAAGATCTTGGCCGCAATTTTTGACTTGGAGCCGAGAACGGCATAGGACACATGTCCGCCATCGAGCTGTCCCAGGGGAAAAAGATTCAAGGCCGTGACGAGCAACCCCACCCATCCGGCAAAGGCCACGGGATGGAGAACGAGATCATATCCCGGCCCCACGTGTTTGAAAAAGAGGCTGCCGATGATCTTTAAAAAAAGCGGCTCGCCGAGGAAAAAGGAGCCCTCCCTCGGCAAGACCGGGACGACCTTGGACAAGGCCAGTCCGATGGTGAGTGCCGGAAGCGACAGCAAAAAGCTCGCCAAGGGGCCGGAGACGCCGATATCAAACAGCTGCTGTTTTCGGGTGATCGGAGACTTGATCCTGATGAATGCTCCCAGCGTGCCCACGAATCCGGGCGCCGGAATAAAAAAAGGAAGCGTGGCTTCGATCCGGTAATGCCGGCAGGTCAAGTAATGCCCCAGCTCATGGCCGAGCAGGATGGCGATCAACACAACGGCATAGAGCACGCTCAGCCAAAACACCTGGGGGTCTTTAAAAAATCCGGCGGGGGGGATGAATCGTGGATCGCTGCTGATTTTCTCGGCATACTTGTAGTTCGCGCTCCAGTTGATTCCTACGATAAAGGCGGAAAAAATCGTCAGGACGAAGAGCGATCCGTTCAGCCAGACCCTGTTCTTGGCAAAAAACGAGGCCATGGCCGGCCGGGCCGGCAGACCTTCGCTTTTTTCTTCGTCCACGGGGGTTATAAAAAAATAGGAGTGAACCGCCCACTCCTATCGTCGAAAAAATCGTCGCCGAAAATCAGACCTTACCCGTCAATTTTCTATATTTCGCTTCCAGCTCGTCCTTCGATTCGCGGTGATCGGGGTCAGGAATGCAGGAATCCACAGGGCAGACGGCCGCGCATTGGGACTCATCGAAATGCCCGACACATTCCGTGCATTTGGCGGGATCGATGACGTAGATTTCATCGCCGGCCGAGATTGCCTGGTTGGGGCATTCAGGCTCGCAGGCGCCGCAGTTGATGCATTCTTCTGTGATCTTATAGGCCATACGTGTCCTCCAATTTAAAATGAAAACCTATTATAGCGTTTTTTCCCCAATTTACAAGCGAGCGGGCGGCTCGCCCTCCCCTATTTTGCGCTCTCCAACTTTTTGACCTTGGCCGCGGCATCGTAGCCATAGTAAGTTTGGGCATACTCGTCCTGGACTTTTTTATAAAAATCCCGGGCCTCCTTCACGTTTCCCTTTTTTTCGAGAGCTTCCGCATGATGGTAAAGGACGGCATCCAGGATATAGTCCTTGGGCTTGGCGTCCTCGATTCTCTTGAATCCCTGGATCGCCTGGTCATAGTTGCCCTTCAGGACATCGATTTGGGCGGCCAGGTCCTGGGCCTGATAATAATAGAAATCCTTGGGATCACCCTTGATCTTGGCCAGGGCGGCGCGCGCCTTATCAAGGTCTCCCTGCTCAATCCAATACGTCGCCAGGCTGACAAAAGCCAGGCGGCCGACGTTTCCCCTTGCTCCAATTTGTTCCAGCTTGGCCACATTCTGAGGATTTTTAGTAAGGTCGGCCCGGAGGGCCAGGATCTCTCCAGCCTGCAGGCTTTGCTTTTTTGCCTGCTGCGCTTTGATAATCTGGAACGCTCCGAAGAGCGCGGCGATTGCCGCCACGACGACGGCAAAGATGATGATTTCCTTCTGCCAGGTTTCGAAGAATTCAAGAAATTTCTGGAAACCGGTGACCAGTTCGTCCTCTTTGAGCTGCTTCTTGATTTTTCGTTTCATGGCTGCGTCTCCTCACCGTGCGATCGAAAATCGGTCTTCATTTTTATCATATTCCCCCAAAAAAGCCAAATGAGAATTTGGACAGGTCTTCCTCACCGGGCTGACGGCAAAGCGTATGGGGGGAGGCAAAACGGCCCTGGTGATTGCCGGCCGATGGTCGTACCTGGCGGCCCTCATCGCCCTCGTGCCGTTTTTGCCGTTCATAATCTGGAATATCCAGAACAACTTTGCCCATCTGGAATTCATGCGCCACGCGACTCAATGGAAATATGTCCTCTCCGCCGCCGTCGCGCTGAGCGGGCTGGTCTTTCTTCCGCCAGCTATTCCCATCCTGCCCGTTCGAGCTTACATCGGATACACCAAAGCTTTGGGGATTACTCAGAAATCTGTGGAGGCTCATCAACTGGCCGATCTGCCCCAATCCTATGCCGACCGGTTCGGCTGGGAAGAGCTGACCAAGACCGTTTCTGCGGCATATCAAATCGTCCCGGAAAATGAGCGGCCCAAAACAATCGTCTATGCCCATAATTATGGCGAGGCGGGGGCCATCGATTATTATCGCGGCAAATACGATTTGCCTCCTGTAGTCTGTCCCCATAACTCCTACTGGTTCTGGGGACGGGCATATATAAAGAAAGATATCGAGGTGATCATCATCATCGGCGGAACGATTGAAGATCATCTTCACTCACTCCAAGACGTCCGCCAGGTGGCGGTGCATCGCTGCCAGTATCGTATGCCCTACGAAAACAACCTCCCGATCTTCATCGGAAAGAAATTAAAACGCCCGTTCAGCGAGATCTGGGCCACCGACAAACGTTTCATCTAAATAGGGCGGAGATGTTATACAATTGGCGTGCGAGTTCGCAGGATCATGGCATCAACAAATACGCGAATCAGAAATTATATTTTTATCCACGAATGATGATACTCTTTGGGGCGGGGGGCGGGGGCTTGACTTGACCGTTGGCGGGAGATATATTTTCGCCATGAAAGATTCTCCTGAAGACAGGAGCAAAATCGACAATTCTACTCCGCTAAAATCCCGGCTCTCTCGGCGCGAATTTCTCGGAATCTCCGCAGCGGGCTTGGCCGCTCTCAGCGCCGCCGGCTGCGGCGCATTGAAAACCGTGAGTGTCGTGCCCCGGCACGTTATCGGCGGTCCCGGGCAAGTGCCGCCCAGCGACCGGATCAATTTCGCCGGAGTCGGCATCGGCGGCCAGGGAAACAGCGTCCTGGAGAACTTTTCCAAAGAGCAGCAGAACATCGTCGCCCTGTGTGATGTGGATTGGAAATTCGCCGCGCGGACCTTCAAGAGATTTCCCGAGGCCGCCCGGTACCGCGATTACCGGGTGATGCTGGAGAAAGAAGCTGAAAATATCGATGCGGTGATCGTCGCGACGCCGGATCACATGCACGCGCCTATTTCGCTCGCGGCGATGCGCTTGGGAAAGCATGTCTATTGCGAGAAACCCCTCACCCACACCGTGGTCGAAGCGCGGGAGATGGCCAAAGTGGCGCGCGAACAAAAAGTCGCCACCCAGATGGGGAACGCCGGCCAGGCCGCCGAGGGTGTGCGGACGCTGGCCGAATATCTCATGGCCGGCGCAATCGGCAAAGTCCGGGAAGCGCACCATTGGTGCGACCGTCCGAGAGGCGGAGCCGTCTGGCCGCAGGCCGTCGAACGGCCCCATACGTTCCCGTCGATCCCCCGCAAGCTGGATTGGAATCTCTGGCTGGGCGTCGCTCCATACCGGCCTTATCATCCAATCTATCACCCGTTTCAATGGCGCGGCTGGTATGATTTCGGCACGGGCGTTCTTGGCGACATGGCCTGCCATGCCTTCCATCCGATCTTCAAAGCGCTCAACCTGGGACACCCCGTGAGCGTCGAAGCCGCCTCCACGGAGCTCCATGCCGAAACCTTCCCGCTCGTCTCAGAGGTCAAGTTTGAGTTTCCGGCGCGCGGCGAGGATTGGCCTCCGCTGACGCTCACCTGGTACGACGGCATGTTGAGGCCGCCCAAGCCGTTCGAGCTCGAAGGCCCAAGAAAGATGGACTATAACGACACTCTATATATCGGAGACTCGGGCAAGATGCTTGGCAACCGCATCATTCCCGAGGAAAAGCATAAGGAATTTCCCAAACCTCCGGAGGCTCTTCCCCGCTCACAAGGCCATTTCAAAGAGTTCATCGAAGCCTGCAAAGGCGGACCGCCGGCCGGAGCGAATTTTGATTTTGCCTCTCTCGTCACCGAGGTCGTGCTTCTGGGGAACGTCGCCATCAAAATGCAGACCAAACTTTTATGGGACGGTGAGAACCTGCGCGTGACCAATTGTCCCGAGGCCAGTGAGCTGCTGACGAAAAAATACCGGGCGGGGTGGCAAGGCCTTTAAAGGAATCACGCACGCGTCAGCGCATGGCGCGCCAAGCCGGACTCGAACCAGCGACACAGACATAGGGATTAGGAAACCATTCTGATTGGAATGTGATCTCTCGGGGAAAATCGGGTTTTCCCCATATTTTTCGTATTTTTCCTTTAAGCAGCATTAGCTAGATTTAGGCAAGTTTAGTCAAATTCTGTGACACCGGCGTTACACGGGGAAAAGTCTATTATTGTCCCCGTGGTTTCTACACGGGATTGCAAAGGTCTAGGAAAATTGGATAGAAACGCTGGCGTGTCACGCCGGAGGTACCGAGTCCGAGCCTCGTCGGCCCCGCCACGTTTCCCCATGAGCATTGGCTTAGAGGCCATAATAACGCACTGTATAGAAAGGTCAGCTTGGGCATGAGCTATTGATGATCCTGAGTCCGGACGAAGAAAAGTTATAAGTCAAGAGACCGAGATGTATTAAGAACTGTCCCATCCCTTTTTTAACCAAATCTTAACAAATTATTAACAAAACGATAACAACTCGATCCTCACTTTGACCTATCTTATCTCTAGAAATCAATCACAGAGGAGGAAAACATGAAAAACTTGAAAAAGGCTTCAAGTGGAGTCCTGGCATTGCTTCTGATCGTATTGTTGGCTGGCATTCCGGCCAATGCGGCGACGGCCGATTCCCAAGTGGAGGTTAACATTGCCGGCATGACCCTCATCGGCTCATGGTGGACAGAAGGGTTTTATCTGGGACGCATCGGCATCGGCTACTTCTACAAGGGTATCGGATTCGAGCTCGGCGCTGTTGCGGCTCCTTGGTACGGAGGAAGTTTCGTCCTGTTTGACGGCGCCCTAGTCCTGAATCCATTTTCCGAGAAGTCCGTCAGTCCCGTTTTAAGGATTGGCGCGCTGACTTCGAACTATGGCTACTTTGCCTTCATGATCGGTGGAGGACTAAGGCTGCGTCTCACCTCGAAGTTTGGGCTCCGGGCTGAATTTAATTATGTTCCCGCCGGCAATGTCGGTCTGGTCGGGGTGGGGGCATTTGTCAACTTCTGAATCCGGGCCCTCAATCCCGGAATTTCGGAGGGACAAATTTGGGGTCTTGGATTCATAGGAACTTACTTCTCAGCTGTGCCGGCTGCGGGGCCAGAAGAGCCGGAAATCGCCCTGCCCTCTCCCCCTGGTCAAAGAGAGAATCATGAAAAATACTCGGCCGAAGTCTCGGCGGCAAGCCAGCCTCCCGAAAATAGATGACGCTAATTAGCGGATAATCGCCTCAACGAGATAGACGATCCGGGCGGGATTGAGATTCTTATCGATTTGAGGGGTTTAACAAACTTTTGACAAAATCTTAACAAAATCATGACAACTTTTCGCCTTGTAAGGATTAACTTAGTCATTGAGGATAATGAGTCAGGAGGTTTGAGATGAAAAAAATTATAACTTTGGTCATTGTCTCCTCCTTGCTACTCCAATCCGGAGCCTTGTTTGCCAAAGAAAGGCAAGGCGCGCAGCTTGAGATTACGAAAACAGATGGGACAGAAAAAAAAGGTGAACTTATTGGTGTAAAGCAGGATTCAACCCTGATATTAGAATCTCCCTCTAGAATTGGTGCGTCTATTGATGTATCAGAAGTAAAAATTATTAAAACTGTAAAAGGAGCTTATACTGGAACGGGCTTTCTTTTGGGACTTTTCGTAGGTGGAGCGATAGGAGCAGCTATTGGCTATGGTATCGGCTCTTACCAATCAAGTTCAGGTCTTCTTGGTAACTATAGTGAAGTAGTTGGCGCAGAAGCAGGTGGGATCATTGGAGGATTAGCTGGCAGTTTCCTTGGAGCAGTAATAGGGAGTTCTACTCATAAATATGAAACATTCCAGATTGAAGGAAAATCTCAAGAGCAAATTAAGGCAGTTTTAAGAATATTGCGCACTCAAGCTCGATTTCCTGACTATCAATAACACGGCAAAGAAAAAAGGGAGCGCGCCTGGCCGGACTCGAACCAGCGACACAGGGATTAGGAATCCCTTGCTCTATCCAAACTGAGCTACAGGCGCACCCTGCGTTGATCGCGGATTCAATATAGCGGATTGCTTCTGATTTTGCAATCGGATTGACGGCAAAAGAAAGTAAATTCCGCATTAGAATTAAAGATGGGTGACGCGGAGCCGCCTCGCGACGCCCGAAGGGCATCCCGTTGCCCCGCCGGCGATAACCTCTCTATTTTTTCAAGCCCCGGACAAAACTCCTCAAGTGCTCCAGGATGGATTTCTTGTTCGTGCCGGCCTGAATGTCCTTTTCGGACAGCTCTTTGATCTTCCGCAAAAATTCTTCGTTTTGCTTGTTGCGCGCGCTAACGATCTCGGCGATCACTTCGGCCAGCGCAGGAATCTGGCCGAGCAGGACGCCAAAGTCTTCCGCCTCGATCTCTAGAAGCTCCGATTCTTCATCGACGATCCCCGTCGCCGTTCTTGGCATCCCCGTGAAGAGCGACATTTCGCCGAAGATGCCGCCGGGACCGACGGCGAACTCCGAGAGATATTTTTTGCCGTTTTCTTCATAGACGATCTCGCCTCGGATCTTTCCTTTGGCCACAACGTAACTGCTTGTCCCCTTATCTCCTTGGCGGAAAAGCACCTCGCCTTTCGTGTAGGCGTGCCTGTCAACCATTGAAGCCAAGGACCTAAGCTCTTTTTCAGAAACGATCAGATCCTCGGCTTTCTCTCCCGGCCGGCCGCGAAGAAAGGATGAATACATCAGGTCCAGGAATGTCCTTTCTTGTTTGCTCTCCCGGGAAGGGACGGCCGGCTCAACGGGGCCGGCAGTTTTTTCGCGGACGGCCGCCAGCGCGTCGCGGACTTGATCGCCGAGCGCGATGGCGATCTCGATATTCTTCCGCCGCAATTTGTACCAGGCCAGCCTTCCGACATCGGTGACGATCGGGTCTTTCCTGGCAAAATCGGTGATCCAGAATTTGAGGAGATAGGAAACTCCGATATCATCATAGCTTGTGATAAAGGCCAAGGGGGCTGGAGCCTTCAACACATCGGGGCAATCCCGGGCCGCCTCGACCAAGGTCTGAATCACCTCGGCCGCCGGCGCTTTATAGCTGATTTTGAAAGGCAGCGTCAGCGCAGTCTTGGTATCCGGCTGGGAAAAATTGACGATTCGTTCCGAAGCCACAATATTGTTCGGGATCACGACGACGTTGGACTGGCGGTCGAGGAGTCGCGTTTCCCGCCAATTGGTATCCACGACGACGCCTTCGTGCGGCCCGATGCCGACCCAGTCTCCCCGGCTGAACGATTTCGTGAAATGGAGCGACATGCCCGAGAGGATATTGTTGAGAACACCCTGCAAAGCGAGGCCGAGGACCATTGTCAAGATTGCCGAGGTGGCCAGAAAAGGCCCAATATCGGCTTTGGCGATGTTCTTGAGAACGACAAACAGGACGATCAAATAGATAATCCCCAGGATCAGGCCGTGCAAGACATCGGGCAAAGGATAGGGCTTGCGCCGTCGTGCATGCCAGGCCAGCAAAACGGCATCCAGCAGCCGAATGACAAAGAAGAAAATCAAAAAAATGAAGACGGCGTTCAGGTATTGGCGAAATTTATCGCTGACCGGAAGGGCCGCCTGTTCCATGATAATGATGGCCAGAAGAAAAACGGCCGGCAGGATGAGGCGTGTCAGAAAAACGCCCCCGGGGCTTTGCCGGGAAACGGAAAGCTTGGCCAGGACGATCCGCAACAAGAAATAAATCCCCAAGGCGGCGATCAGGGTCAATAGAGAAATGGCCAAGTCCTGAAATAAAAAGGCCTGGGAAGAGCTTGGATTTGTCATAGTCATGTGGTCTCCATGATTAGGATTTTAGGTGCGATCGATCAAAATTGTAAGCGCATTCCTTCTTGGGCGCAATCCGAGCGGGGAAAAGCTTTCTGGGCCAGGCAGCGGATAGCCCGGACTTGGCGGTCGGAATGGTCGGGGTTAAAATGGGACAGCAGCAATCTTCGAACACCCGCCCGCCGTGCGATTTTCGTCCCTTCCGGCCAGGCGCTGTGGCCCCAACCTCGGTGTCCTGCGGCGTATTCTTCGGGCGTAAACATGGCATCATAGACTAGACATGAGGCGCCGCGGACGAAAGCGGCCAGCCGTTCGTCGAGGCCGGTCTCCGGGTGTTCGGTATCCGTGGCAAAAACAACCGCCCGGCCGTTCCGCTCCAGCTTGTAGGCGACGCTCCCCTGCGGATGGATCAAGGGGCAGCTCGTAACCTTGATTCCACCCACCAGAATGCCTCGCCGGCCGACTTTTTTGAAAATCTTTTTGGATGGCGTTTCTTCCAACCTCACGGGGAAAAGGGCGCCTGACATCAAGCGGCTGAGGTTTCTTTTCGTCTCTTCCGGTTCGGTGAAGGAATAGAAAACTATTTTTGTGTTCGGAGAAAAAAGCGGCGCAAAAAAAGGCAGGCCGATGACGTGGTCCAGATGAAAATGCGTGAGAAGGAGGGTCAGATGGAGCGGCGTCGACCTTTTCTCCGCAACCAGCTTCTCTCCAAGCCCTCGGATTCCCGTGCCGGCATCGATAATCAGCCTCTCGTCCGGGCTGGCCGTGACCGATGCACAAGCCGTGCTTCCGCCGAATTCCAGAAAACGCCCGTCCGAGACAGGAACCGTCCCCCGCACGCCCCAAAATTCAAGCTCCATTCCGGCCCTTCCTTTCATTTGACCTTCAGACTGTAAACCGTATCCCATTGCCTGGGCGGTGGATTCAGCCTGTAAATCTGGCAGCGGTCGATATAAACCGCGGCGAGAGGATCGTTGGTCAATTTCCCGAACAGCGCAATCGCCCTGTCCCACTCCTGATTCCTGTAGGCCTCCAGGCCCTGATGGAAGAAGTCGATTTTTTCGATTTCCGCGGGAGCCAGCTTATCTTTCTCGCCGATGATGTGAAAAACCCTGACCGGGATTTGTTTGCCGACAACCCTCAGGATGTCCGCTTGCCGGGCTGCGAGAATATCTTTGACTCGCTCATACGTTCCTTCCCCGGCCAGGATGGAGACTTGATACTGTTTACAGGCGCTCTCGAGCCTGGCCGCCAGGTTGATCGTATCGCCCATGGCCGTGTAATCAAAGCGCCGGCTGGACCCCATGTTCCCGACTACGGCCGGGCCGGTGTTGAGGCCGATGCGCATCGTGATTTCATGGCCGTAGCGTTTCAGGAATTCAGGCCGGAGTTCCTTGAGCCGTTTCTGGCATTCCAAGGCTGCCCGGCAGGCCTTCAAAGCGTGGCCGAGTTCATCGAGCGGCGCATTCCAGAAGGCGACGATGGCGTCGCCCTCATACTTGTCGAGCGTGCCGCCCGCATTGAGAATGATGTCCGTCATTTCCGAGAGATAGGCGTTCAAGAGCTTGACCATTTCTTCGGGCGTCATCTTCTCCGAGATCGAAGTGAAGCCGGCGACATCCGAGAAAAACGATGTGATCTCCCGCTTCTCTCCTCCCAGTTGGAGCAGCCTGGGATTCTCGATGATGCGCTCGATCACGGCGGGACTCAGGTAATGCCGAAAAACACTTTTAATGAACCGGCGCTCCTTTCCTTCGATGCTGTAGTTGAGGACGGCGGCTCCGATCAGAGTCAAGACAACGACAAATTCGGGAAAGACGAACTCCAGCCAGTACCCGAGAACAAAGGCGGCGCAGGCGGCGGCCCAGGGCACGGCCAGGCAGGCAAGAAAAATGAGCGTGACCCTCCAAATCTTGTGGAGCAGCGACACGGAAACCCCGGCGAGCAAGGCCAGGATAAAGGCCAGGGCAAAGAGGATCATTTTGGCGGGGAGACGGATAAAATTTCGATTCAGCAGTGTATCCAAAGCAGCCGCCTGGATTTCGGTGCCGGGAATGACGGCGCTCAGCGGGCTGGATTTCAAATCAAGAAGGCCGACGGCGCTAAGCCCGACCATGACGATTTTTCCGGCGAATTCCTTGGGCGGGATCTGGGCGGTCTTGCCCTCTTGGATCTGCGCCCAGGAGTTAATGAGCGTCGCAATCGGATAGGTCCTGTAAGTTCCGGTCGGCCCGAAGAAGCGAATGATCATCCGGCCCGTTTCATCCGTCGGCACGCGGGCGCTCTCTAAAGGACTCTGAACAAAGTTCGCCATGGCCACTGGGACGGAAGGCAGCGTCAGGCCTTTATATGCATATAAGAGAGGCAGCCTGCGGTAAATCCCGTCGCCATCCGGGTTCACGCCGACATTCCCCACTCCTTTTGAAGCCTGGAGGAAAATGGGGAGTGGCAGTGTGACGGATTGAAAAGACCCTCGAAACACCGGCAAAGCTCCGTTCTTCAGCGAAAAGCCTCGTAAAAGAGCTTCGGACGCCTGATCGCTTTCCTTCTCTTCGATGCTCAGGGATATGGGGAACAGAATATTCCCGGTCTCGGCCATGGTCTCGGCCAGCTTCCGATCGTCCTCCAGGCCTGCCCTCGAGCTTTCCGTCATCGAGATATCGAAAAAGCAGGCATTGGCTTCTCCGGCCTTCAAATATTTAATGAGATAGCTGTACATTTCCCTGGGCCAGGGCCAGGGCAAACTCTGCTGTTTCTCATAGAAATCCAGGCTGTACTGGTCGACCAGGACCAGGACAATCTCCTTGCCGGCCCGGCCGGGGCTGGAAAAAAGCCGGAGTCTGGCATCCCAGGACTTCCACTCGAGCGCCTGAAAGAAATAGAGGGCATAAAGGGCAAGGCCGATGCCGAATGCCGCGGCACCGACAAGGATCCCCCGGATGATCTTTTTATGCATAAAGAATCCGCACAGCGGAGGGATGTTTTGCTACTTCAGGGAATTCGCATATTGTTTGAATCTCTCTGTCCGAACGGCCTCAATCTTAGGAAGGGAGCCCAGCGAAGCCATCTCTTTCTCGAGGCTGGCGATTCGGTCCTCGGGCGTGGGATGCGTTTTGAACCATCCCTTCCCCGATGCCGACGAAGAATCGCCGACCATGGTCTGGAGAAAACGCATGATGCCGCTCGGGTCGAATCCCGTCTTGGCGCCGAATTTGACGGCCAGGCGGTCCGCCTCGTATTCGTATTTGCGGTCATACCCTCTCTCGATCAGCTGTTCGGCAATATCACCCAGCACGTTCTCGAAAATATTTGTCAGCTGGGCCAGATTTTCGGGGCTGTACCGCTGGGCGGCTTGCTGTCCGATGAGCCTGAAGGCATCCACCAGACGCGACTTCTTGATAGACTGAAGCCCGTGCTTGGCGCATACATGCCCGACTTCATGGGCCAGGATCAGGCCGAGCGATTCTTCATCCCGGCAGCGGCGCAGAAGACCTTTGGTGATGAAGATCATCCCGCCCGGCGCGGCCAGGGCGTTCACGTCTTCGGTATCCAAGACCAGGAAATGCCAGCCGGCATAGATTTCGGGACGGTCCGAATAGACCGCCACGGCGCTCCCCACGAGGTTGATGTACTGCGTGAGATTGTCGTTTTTATAAGCGGGATATTTGGAGAGAATCATGGCGGCCACGGATCGGCCGATGAAATATTCCTCCTCTTCGCTGATGTCCGAAAAGGTGCTGCGCACGGCTTCACTTGTCTTGACGATCGCGTCTCTGTCCTTTTGGCTCATCTTCCCCTGAGAGGTCAGGATATCCGCCCCTTTTTGAACAACCGAGCAGCCGGCAAGGAATAGCCCTAGACCCGCGATGACGAGAACGGCGACAAAAACCCGAGGCGCGCTCATTTGGCACCCCGGAATTCGCCCAATTTGCCTTTCCTCAGAAAATCCTCGACCCGGGCCGGCACAGTCTTGAGCTGGAGCATTTGGTCGACTCCGGCAAAATTCATGTCCGCATGCTTGGCCTTGTAGCTGTCTTCGACCTGCTTATTGAAGCCTTTTCCAGCCAGGGCCACCTCGGAGGCGGTGGCCTGCGTTTTCATGCTTTTGCCCATGGCCAGGAGGTTAAGTTTCGTCGCTTGCACGGCGCTCCCATGGATCCAGCCGACGACCCCGCCCGATGTTTTCACTTGGATCCAGCCGCCGGCTTCGCTCACTTTTTCTAGACGATCGCCCGCTTTAAGGGCGGCCAGCGCTTGCGAAAAATATTGGGGGCCTTTCCTCAGCTGGGTCGTCTGGATCTTGACGACCAATGTCTCGGCGGCGAGCATAACGGCCAGGACCAAAAGGGTGGTCAATAATGCCGCGTAGGACCTTGGCTTTCGCATGGCGACCTCCTTTGTTCGCGTGTCCATCATAGGCAAAAGGTTCAGGCAAAGTCAACCGCAGGGCCCGCGGCGCATAGCTTTTCCTTGAGGAGGCTGTTGCGCTTGACGGGTTTGTCGTTCTTGATGGCGATATAAAGGGCCTTATAGGACCCGATGACGATGCTCAGCTTCTTGGCCCGGGTCAGCGCGGTATAGAAGAGGTTTCTCTGGAGCATGATGAAATGCTGGGTCAGGAGGGGCATGACCACGGCCTGGTATTCGCTGCCCTGGGCCTTATGGACGGAGACGGCATAGGCCAGGGTGATATCCTCGATCTCGTCTTTCTCGTAAAATACCGGCCGGCCGTCAAAATGGACAATCAGCCTGTACTGCGCCCTGTCGATGTGGACGACGCTCCCGATGTCTCCGTTGAAAACATCCTTCTCATAATTGTTCCGGATCTGCATGACCTTGTCGTGAACCCGGATCTCGCGGCTGCCGATCTTGAGACCCTCCTGGGAGGCGTTCAACCTCCGCTGGAGTTCGGCGTTCAGCCGGTCGACACCGACAAAGCCTTTGTACATCGGGCTGATGACCTGGATCTGGGGCGAGAGGGGGCTGAGCTTGAGCTTTTGCGGGATCCCGAAGCTGCAGAGTTTCAGGATGGTCTGAAACACTTTCTGCTCGTCTTCCTGATGGATGAAATAGAAATCGGAATTCTTGTCGTCGCGTGCCGGATAGAGGATGGTCTGGCCCTGGTTGATGCGGTGGGCGTTGGCCACGATCAGGCTGTCCCGTTCCTGCCGGAAAATCTCGTCCAGCCTGATCACGCTGGCCTGCTGCGACTCGATTAGGTCGCGCAGCAGCGTTCCGGGGCCGAGGGCCGGAAGCTGGTCCTTGTCCCCCACAATAATCAGCCGCATCGATGAAGGGATGGCTTTGACCAGGGAATACATGAGGGCCAGGTCGACCATGGAAAATTCATCGATGATGATGGCATCGCCCGCCAGCGGGTGTTTTTCATTGCGCCGAAAAACGCCCAGCTTCGGGTTGAACTCGAGCGTGCGGTGAATGGTCTTGGCCTCTTTCCCGGTTGTCTCGGACAGGCGCTTGGCCGCCCGTCCCGTGGGAGCCGCGAGGAGCACCTTGCTCCCCGATTTATCGAAAACGGCCGTGATGGCCTTGATAATCGTCGTTTTTCCCGTGCCCGGGCCGCCGGTTATGATCAGGATTTTTTTCTGGAAGCTCTCCCGGATCGCCCGTTTTTGCTGGGCCGAAAATTCAAGCCGGAGCTCCTTCTCCACGTCCGCAATGACTTGGTCGACATCAAAGGGAGGCGGGAAAAACGGCGCCCGGGCCAGGGCGTGGATGGACCGGACGACCTCTTCCTGGGCTTGATAAAAAAAAGGAAGGTAAATCGCGGAATCGTGGGCTAGGGTTTCGGCGATGACGAGCTTTTTTTTCTTCAGCTCGTCCAATGCCTGCCGGAACTTTTCCTCGCCGACCTGGAGCTCTTCCCGGCAGCGTGTTTCGAGGTCGCCGGCAAAAGAAAAAATGTGGCCCTGCTCGTTGTCCTTTTCCAGGAGGTAAAGGATGAATGCCTTGACCCTCTCCGCCGAGGTTGGGTCCATCCCCAGCTTGAGAGCAATCTGGTCGGCCGTCTTGAAACCGATGCCCCAGATCTCTAGGCAAAGCTGGTAGGGATTGGTCTTCAGGATCTCGTAGGATTTCTGCCCATAATGCCGGTAAATTTTGGTGGCCAGGCTGGTCGAGACATTGTGTTCCTGAAGGAAAATGATGAGGTCCCGGATGTCCTGATGCTCGGCCCAGGATTTTTTGATCTCTCTGAGCTTGACATCGCCGACCCCCTCGACTTCTTTCATACGGTCCGGGTGGCGGGATAGGATCTCCAGTGTTTCCTCGCCGAATTTCTTGATGATCCTCTTGGCCAGCACCGGCCCGATCCCCTTGATCAGGCCGCACGACAGAAACTTCTCGATCCCTTTGACTCCGGCCGGAAGCACGGGAACGAAGCCCTCCGCTTTGAATTGCGGACCGAACTTGGGATTGATCTCCCACTGTCCGTTGACCTTCAGCCGTTCGCCCGGCGAGAGCGGCGGAAAAGACCCGACGACGATCGCCTGTTCGCGCTCTTCGACCGAAAACTTGAAGACAGAGTATCCGTTTTCGGGGTTATAGAAGAGGATTTGCTCGATTGTCCCTTCAAGATATTCCATCAGGTCCGCTCGCTCCGGAATGTCATCTCGACCCGGGCACCCGGCTTGGCCTTGATGATTTCGAAGGCCGAGGCCTCCCGCCGGGCGATCTCGATCATAGCCAGGCTTCCGGGCAGAAAAAAAAGCTCCCCTTTTTTTGCAGACGCGTACGTGTCCCGGAAAGACGTGATCACGGTTGTTCCCAGCCTCAAGGTCGGGTTTCCTATTTTTGCGCTCCTGCGGAGCCGGGTTATGCTCTCCGAAGGGATGTTCGTGATCATATTCCCGAAGTGATCGACGTAAAGGACATGACCGACGACGGATTTCTTTGAAAACATGGGTTTGAGGATCTTGAATTTTTTATAATTCCGGAGGGGCGGACCGAATTCTTCTAATGAGCAGCCCTGTGACAGCCAGGCGGCCGCCGGGGCCATGCGGTCCCGTCCTTCAAAAGTCCGGCCGGGTCCGGCCAGGAAGAACTTTTCCTCGCTCAAGCCGATGATCCGCTCCGGTTTTTCTGCATCCAGGACATTGCTCAGAACGCCATTGTCCGGGGCGATGAAATAGTATTTCTTCGTTTTCACTAGGAGGATGCGTCGACGCGTTCCCACGCCGGGATCGACGACCACCACAAATATCGTCCCCGAGGGGAAGAACCGGAAGCAGCCGAACAAAAGGAACGCGCCCTCGCGGACATCGAAAGACCGGACCGCGTGCGAGACGTCCACGACCTTCGCTTCCGGCTGGATGCTGAGAATGACCGCTTTCAGGGAGGCGACAAAGAAATCTTGATCCCCGTAGTCCGTGAGGAGGGCGATAATCGGCGCTTTCATCATTATTTATATTATTTTATTCGAGGGCCACGGTCAACAAATGATAGCTTCGAGCCGTTTTATCGATTTTTAACCGAGCGAGGGGTATGCCGCGAAAAAGCTCATTGTCGGACTGAGCGGCCATTCCTTTCATAGCCAGGCGAGGACTGATTGGCGGAAAAAACCGTCCGAGTGGCGAGCGGGCACGGTTCCTCTCCTATAATTGCTTTGATGGAGAGGAGAGCGAGACACGAGGTCGAGCAGCTCTCTTGACTCGCTGGGCGCAAGGGCTGCGTGTTTTTGAGCTAATTAGTCCGAGCCATGTTGACCGTCGCGAGAATTCGTGTTAATTTTTACCAAGCATGCGATTTCTGCGGGTCCTCGCGAACTGTCTCCTCAGTGGATTCTTTTTTTGTCTGCTCTTGGCCCTGCTGATAGCCGACCTCAACATCAACCTCGTCCTGAAGCCTTTTGTCCTCGTCAAGCTGGCGCTCTTTCTCATGCCCAGTTATGGGTTGCTGGCCGTCCTCGCCGGCCTCTGCGTCTTTTACATCCATCACTTTTTTACAAGCAAGAAAGGCCGGCCGGGCTTTGTCTCCCCCTCATTCCTGACCTTGAGCTTCTCACTGCTGGCCGTCGTCTTTCTCATCGTCTTCAGGGAAAACTATGTTTATTTTTCCTCTTTTTTCGCGGCCGGGCTTCAGACGCGCCTCCTCATCCAAATGATGGCGCTCTTCCTGCTGGCGATCGCAGGGTTCGTGCTCCATTATCGATACCATCATCACAAGCCCCTCCGAATTTATTTCACCCTTTTTTTCATCCTGCTCGCCCTTGTGCTGGGCCTTGGTCTCTTCCTCAGGTTGAATTATCCCCGGCCGCAACGGCCCGCCAAGCTCGCCGGCCTCGAGGCCAAAACCATCGAGAAAAAAATCACGATCCTCAGCCTGGACGGCCTGAGCCTGGACTTTATCCTGCCCCTCAGCAGCGAACGGAAACTTCCGAATTTCACCTGGCTCATAGAAGGCGGCAGTTGGGGCCGCCTGGAAAACTTCACTCCGAACGAATTCTCGGTCCTCAACCGCTCCTTCAACACGGGCAAGCTTCCCGGGAAACATCGCTTGGTTTCCGAGGTCCAATACCGGATCCCGGGAATCCGGGATAAAATCGAGGTCGTCCCCCGCTTCATACTTTTCCGCCAACTGAAGCGGACGGGGCTGCTCGAGGTCCTGCCGAATGATCCTCCGTCGCAAGCCAAAGACATCTGGAAAATCTTCGAAGACCATGGGGCGTCATTGATCAGAAAGGACCGCCCCCTGTCCGACCAGGTGTCCGTCCCACCCAGCCCTAAGACGGAAAAGATTTTTCTGACCTTTTACAAGGAATTCCAGTTCGAAACGTCCAGGGTTTTCTCTCAGGTCAAGCACGCCTTCTTCCGGGACTGCGAGTCTGAGGAAAAGGCCTTCCAGAATAAAAACGAAATCCAACCCCGCTTGTTCGCCCTGTGCCTGGACGGGCTGAACACGACGGAGACGTATTTCTATAAATACAGCGTTCCGGAGGTGTTCGGGGATATCCGCCAGGAAGAGATTCAAAAATACGGAGCGGTCATCGAAAAATATTATCAATTCTACGACCAGATTATCGGCAAGTACCTCGCTTCACTCAAAGAGGATGAGATGCTGGTCGTCTATTCGGCCCACGGCATCGAACCTCTGCCGTTCTGGAAAAGACTCGTCGAATGGATCCTGGGGAATGCGGCCGTTACTTCTTACCACGAGCAGGCCCCGGACGGCGCGATTTTCATCTACGGAAAGGACATCGCCCGGGGGAAAAATATCGAAGGCATGAAGCTCGTGGATGTCGTGCCCAGCCTCCTCTATGACCTGGGCCTTCCGGTGGGGAAGGACATGGACGGCATCGTCCGCAGCTCTCTCTTCCTCCGCGAATTCACGGAAGAGAACCCGATCTTTTACATTTCGTCCTATGAGGATGTGAACATCAAGAAATAAACCGGGGTGATCGCCCGAACTCTTAGCGGATGAACTTCAGCATCCGTTTCCAGCGGGCTTTGGGCAGGAAGCTGACCAACTTTTTGAGCCGGTCGCTGAGGGTTGTCTTTTTATAGGCGTCGTGTTCCGCCTTGTAAGAAAAATAGATGAGCCAGGGCCGGCCTTTGATATAGCTAAAGGGGACAAAGCCCCAATATCGGGAATCCAAGCTGTTGTCGCGGTTGTCGCCCATGGCAAATAGGTGGCCGGGCGGGACGACGACCGGGCCAAAATTGTCGCGGATGCTTTCGCCATAATTATACGAATCGTTTTTGGCGATGACTTGGCTGTCGCTATGGACCTTGTATTTTTCTTCGATCGGCTTGTCGTTGATATACACCTGTTTGTTCTTGATCTCCAGCTTCTCTCCCGGCAGCCCGATCGCGCGCTTGACGTAATCCTCGCTGAGATTGTTCGGATTTTTAAAAACGACAATATCCTGCCGCCGGATGTTGCGCCGGGGAAGAATTTTCTCCTCGATCGGCGAAAGCGTGTTGGCATAGACGAGCTTATTGACCAGGAGAAAATCCCCGACGAGAAGCGTCGGCTCCATGGAGCCGGTCGGGATTTGGAAGGCCTGGACGACAAAGGTCATGACGAAAAAGACAAACACGGCCGTCTCGGCAATGAGCTCGAAGTATTCGCGAAAAACGCTCATGGTCCGTTTTTTGGGCTCTTTCTCTTCTGTCATACTCCACCTAAAGAAGCCATACTATAGCTAAAATCGAGAAATCTATCAACACCATTTAGATATTATCTCGCCGGGCGAGGGGTGAGCACTATAAAATTAAGTGGGGTGGCGCCGACCGGGGCGCCCCATCGCCCGGAACTGACGAAAATTTGGGGATAGAAACCGGATCTAAAAAATAAAGATTTATACCCAAATTTTTCAGTGAGGACGATGGGGCTGGTCGGTGACAGGTCCCCAATTCATTTTTGCGGGTGCTTACCCCGAGCTGTCCCTTGACAGGAGCGCGGATTCGGGCTTTACTTAATCCATGAATTTCACGCTCTTTGGCTATCCCAAGGCGGGAAAAACGACTCTGTTCAACCTCTTGACCGGCTCGCATATCGAGGTGAAAGCCTATGAGGACGGGAAAAAAGAGCCCAATCAGCGGACCTGCCCGTTTCCCGACGCACGCTTGGACAAGGTCCGGAGCTTGAACCCGGGAAAAAAGAAGATTGCGGCGACGGTCGATTTTTTCGACCTGGCCGGAATCTCCTTCGGCGAGGTCAAGAGCAGCACGTTCCTGAACGCCCTCCGCAAAGCCGACGGCCTGATCCATGTCGTCCGCGGCTTTCATGACCCCCGGATTCCACACCCCCGGCCGGTCCATCCGAGCGGCGATATCCGGACCATGGAAGAGGAGCTGCTCCTCGCCGACCTAGTCTCGGTGGAATCGAGGTTGGAGAAGCTCGACAAAGACCTCAAAAAAGCCAAGAGTCCCGAAGGCGAGAAAGAGCAGGAACTGCTGGGGCGCCTGCGCGTCCACCTGGAAGAGGGAAAGCCGCTGCGAGAATTCGTCCTCACGGAGGCTGAAGAAAAGCAGATCAAAAACTTCGCCTTCTTGAGCCAAAAGCCGATCCTGCACATGATCAATGGAGACGAATCCGACGTATCCCGGATTCACGGGCTGGAAGAGGAGGCCGCTTCGGGCAGGAAACACACGGCCGTCCTTGCCTTTTGCGGAAAAATCGAATGCGAGATCCTGGACATCGGCGATGAGCGGGAAAAGCAGGTCTTCCTGGCCGAGTACGGATTGACGGAGCTCACGGCCGGACGCTTTTTTCGAGCTGCCCTTAAGCTTTTGGAAATGATCTTTTTCTTCACCATCGGCAAGGACGAAGTCCGGGCCTGGCCGGTCAAAAAAAACTCCTCGGCGCTCAGGGCGGCCGGAGCGATCCATACGGATATCGAAAAAGGCTTCATCCGGGCCGAAGTCATCCCCTGGCAGGAGCTGGTCCAGTTGGGCTCGCTCCAAGCCGCCAAAGAAAAAGGGGCCATTCGGCTTGAGGGAAAGGATTATACGGTCCAGGATGGAGATGTGATCTATTTCCGCTTCGCCCCATGAAAAATTCTTTCCTCATTGCTGCCGCCGATCCCCTCTCCTCCGCCAGAGCCGGAATCATCCAAACCTCTCACGGCCCGATTGAAACTCCCGCCTTTGCTCCGGTGGCCAGCCAGGGTACGGTCAAAGCCCTGACCCACAGCGAACTGGACCACCTCGGCGCCCAGCTCATCCTTTGCAACTCCTATCATTTATACTTGCGGCCCGGCCTGGAAGCCATCCAAGACCTGGGGGGGCTCCATTCGTTCATCTCCTGGACCAAGCCCATTCTGACCGACAGCGGCGGCTTCCAGATCTACAGCCTCTCCCCGCTGGCCAAGGTCAAAGAGGAAGGCGTCTCTTTTGCTTCCCACCTGGACGGCAAAAAAATCGTCCTCTCTCCCGAAGACGTAGTGGATCTCCAGCTCGGGCTGGGCTCGGACATCATGATGGCCCTCGACTACTTCCTGCCTTTCCCGTCTCCCGACGAGAAAATCAAAGACGCCGTGGCCATCACCAGCCGCTGGGCGGAGCGCTCCAGAGAAAGATTCCGGCAGCGGGACGCCGCTTCGCTTTTATGGGGAATCACCCAGGGAAGCGTCAACTGGGAATTCCGGAAGCGGAGCACCGAAGATCTTGTCCGCCTGGACTTTGACGGCTATGCTCTGGGCGGGCTGGGGATCGGGGAAGCCAAGTCTCAGCTTTTCGACATTCTCGAAAAAAGCGATGCCCTGCTTCCCGGAGACAAGCCCCGCTACCTGATGGGGATGGGCTATATCAACGACATCTTCGAGGCCGTCGAGCGCGGTGTAGACCTGTTCGACTGCGTCCTCCCCACTCGCAATGCCCGCAACGGTTCGCTTTTTACCAGCCGCGGGGTCATCACCATCAAAAACCAGAAATACGCCCAGGATAAGAGGCCCCTCGACGAAGAATGTTCTTGCTACACTTGCCGGAATTTTTCGCGAGCCTACCTGCGCCATCTTTATGAGCGGCAGGAGATTAGCTCCGCCATCCTGAACACCATCCACAACCTCTATTTTTATCTTGACATATTTCGCCAAATTAGGCATTCTATTCAATCAAATTCGCTAAGACGTTTGAAACTGAGTATATTGAATAAATTAAAGGATGGAAGACCATGATTTTAGGTGCATTTTTATCCCTTGCCCAGCAGGCGGGAGCTCCCGCTGGAAGGCCGGCACCCCAGGCCAGCATGCTCACGGCGCTCGTCCCCTTTATTCTCGTTTTCGTGATTTTCTACCTGCTCATCATCATGCCTCAGCGCAAAAAGCAGAAAAAACACGGGGAGATGGTGGAAAATCTCAAGGCCGGCGACCGCATCATCACGACGGCCGGCATTTACGGCACGATAATGGGTGTCCAGAAGGACCGGCTTGAAGTCAAGATCGCGGCCAACGTCAAGATCGAGATCACCAAAAGCGCCGTCGGGGTCATCCTGGCCCCCGGCCAATCCCCCGAGAAAACAGACAAATTTTAAATATTCCGTTAGAATAAGGGCTTACCATGAAAAAAGGACTTCGCTGGAAAATCATACTGACTCTGGCCATTATGGTCGGCGCGCTCGTCATCTCCTACCCCATCACGAAAAAGATCAAACTCGGACTGGACTTGAAGGGCGGCATGCATCTCGTGATGCAGGTGATCACCGATGACGCCGTCACCATGGAGACCGACCAGGAGATCCTCCGGCTGCAGGAGCTCTTCAAGAAAAACAGCATCACCTTCACCACGATGACGAAAGAGGGGCCGGGCCGGTTCATCATTCAGGGGACCGCGCCGGACCAAGAGGGCAAGATCAAAGACCAGCTCGACCAGTATCTCCGGGACTGGGACTATATATTCGTAGGCACATCGGCGACGGTAACCCTGAAAACGGCGGCTCTCCTCGCCCTGAAAGAGCAGGCCGTCGACCAGTCCGTCGAGACCATCCGAAACCGCATTGATCAATTCGGCGTCGCCGAACCGGTCATCCAGCGCTACGGCAACGAGCGGATCATCGTCGAGCTGCCGGGAGTCGATAATCCCGAGCGCATCCAGGACATTATCAAGACCGCAGCCATCCTGGAATGGAAGCTGGTCAAGGCCGGGCCGGCGCCCGATGAGGCGACTCTCCTCAAAGACTTCGGCGGAAAAGTGCCCGATGATATGGAACTTGTCAAAGGGGATCCCAAGCGAAGGGCCGAGGGCTTTTACCTCGTCAACAAAGTGGCGGCCGTCACCGGAAAAGACCTTCGCCTGGTCCGCCGCGGCACCGACGAATGGAACCAGCCCGCCGTCGCCTTTCAACTGAAGCCGGACGGCGCCCGGCGCTTCGAACAGGTGACGGGCGAAAATATCGGAAAGCCGCTGGCGATCATTCTGGACGGCAAGGTCCAGTCGGCGCCCAACATCAACACCCGGATTTCCGACAGCGGCATCATCCAGGGCCATTTCACCGTCGAAGCGGCGGATGATCTCGTCCTCGTCCTCAGAGCCGGAGCGCTTCCGGCGGGGATCAAGACGCTCGAGAATCGGACGATCGGGCCATCGCTCGGCGCCGACTCGGTCAAAGCGGGCCTTCTCTCCTTCCTGGTCGCCGTCATTTCGGTCATGATGTTCATGATCATCTATTACAAGTTCTCCGGGGTCAACGCCATCATCGCCCTCATTTTGAACGTCATTATCATGTTCGGCGCCCTCGCCTACTTCCGGGCCACACTGACGCTCCCGGGCATCGCCGGCATTATTCTAGGCATTGGCATGGCCGTGGATGCCAACGTCCTGGTCTTTGAGAGAATGCGGGAAGAAATGGCTCTCGGCAAAAGCATCCTGAACTCGATTTCGCTCGGCTTTTCCCGGGCCTTCAGTGCCATCTTCGACTCGAACCTGACGACCATCATTTCGGCCGTCTTCCTCTTCCAGTTCGGCACGGGCCCAATCAAGGGATACGCGGTCACGCTGATCATCAGCCTTGTCGCCAACCTATTCACGGCCGTCTTCGTCTCGCACTGGATCTTTGACGCGACGCACTCCAAAAAAACCCAAAAGTTGAGTATATAACCATGCCGCTCGTTCTATTCAAAACTCCTAATATCAAGTTTATGAAGTACAAGTATTACGCTCTGGGCTTGACCCTTCTCATCGTCCTGGCCGGATTCATCAATATGGTCTTCGGAAAAGGGTTTAAGCCGGGCGTCGACTTCGGCGGGGGAACGCTCATTCGGATCATGTACAAAAATCCGATATCCGTTACGGACATCCGTCAGCAGTTAAGGGATATTGGCCTGGGCGACAGCACGATCCAAGAGACGGAAAAGGCCAGGCATGAATTCCAGATTCGGACGATGCAGGTCGTCAAAGGCGCGGACGCCCAACAGGAGCTGGAAGCCCACCAGAAGCTGGCCGACAGCGCCATGAGCGCGCTCAAAGGCAACGACGGCGCGGCCGAGCTTGCGCGCGGCTTGAAGGACCTGAACAACATCGATACCCGCGGACTGACTTCGCTTTTAGCGGAGGCTTTTGCCGCAGACGCTCCCACTGTGACCGATGAGATCCTCAATCTCCGGAAAAACAAAGGCATCTTCACGGATTTTGCCGAGCTCGCTGAGGCCAATATCAAGCCCGAGATCAAGGGCCAAGTGATCACCTTCCTCAAAGACAAAACCTTTCTCGGTAAGCTGACCGTGGTCAGCAAGGAAACGGTCGGGCCCCAGGCCGGCGCCGATTTGCGAAATAAGGCCACTTTGGCCACGGTCTGGGCGCTGCTTGGAATGCTGGTCTATATCGCCTTTCGCTTCAAGCTGGAGTACGGCGTCGCCGCCATCATCACCCTGACCCAGGACGTCCTGATCACACTCAGCATTTACTCCTTCACGAGCAGAGAAATCAACCTCCCCATCATTGCCGCCCTGTTAACCATCGTCGGATACTCGATCAATGATACGATCGTCATCTTCGACCGAGTCCGGGAAAACCAGCGCGCGATGCGGAAGGAGAAGCTCGAAAACATCATGGACAAAAGCCTCAACCAGTGTCTGGGGCGGACCATCATTACCGCCGGCACGGTCTTCCTGACCCTCCTGGCGCTGTTCATTTTCGGCGGTAAAGTCATCAACGATTTCGCATTTTGCATGCTGATCGGGTCGATCGAGGGCGTGTATTCGACCGTCTTCATGTCTTGCCCGATCGTGCTCATCTGGACGAAAATTTTCCCGAAAACAAAGGGTTTTCGAAAATAATTTTCGAGAAAGACTTGCCAAAAAAATATTTTTATTTTATACTTCATGGATGTGGAAATGTATGCCGTTCGCATGAGGTAAAATATGGCTGAACAACCCAAGCCGAAGCCCAAAACAGGCGGAGCCATCCCCGATCTTTTTAAGGACTCGTTTTTTGTCAGCGAAAAATTGGGAGCCGGACGCGCGTTTGCCTTCCCAGTTGCTCTGATCGTACACGCCGTCATTATAGGCGCCCTGATCGTGATTCCCTTGCTTTCGACGTCCGAACTGCCCCGAGTCGAAGTCTACAGCGCTTTCCTCGCTCCCCCGCCGCCTCCGCCTCCCCCGCCCCCGCCTCCTCCGAAAAAGGCCGCCTCTGCCTCCATCAAGCGAATCAAACCGGTCCAGGCCCAGACCACGTTCGAAGCGGGCAAGCTTGTCGCCCCCGTTGAAATCCCTGACGCCATCGCCGAAGAGCAGATCTCTGCGATCGGCGTTGAAGGCGGCGTCGAAGGCGGCGTCGAGGGCGGTGTGATCGGCGGTGTGCTGGGCGGCGTCGTCGGCGGCGTCCTGGGCGGTGTCGTGGGCGAGATTGAGGCACCGGTGAGAGTGGCCGGCGAGATCAAACCCCCCAAGCTCCTCAAGCAGATCGACCCTCTCTACCCGGAAATTGCCCGCCAAGCCCGCGTCGAGGGCGTCGTGATCGTCGAAGCCCAGACCGACATCTACGGCCGGGTCCAGACGGTCAAGGTGCTGCGGTCGATTCCGCTGCTGGATCAAGCGGCCATCGATGCGGTCCGTCAGTGGGTCTATGAGCCTATGATTATTAACGGCCGGCCCAGGGGAGTCATTTTCACAGTGACCGTCCGTTTCACATTGAAATAACGTTTGGAACAACTAAAGCTATCCATGGCTTTTGAATATTAAAAGGAGGTACCTAAATGGAATTCGGTTTAGTTCAAATGTGGCAGTCCATGGGCAATGTTGCGAGAGGAGTCTCATTCCTCCTCATCGCTCTTTCCATTATCTCTCTCTATCTGTTTATCGAAAGACTGCTCATGTTCAGAAAAGCCAAAACCAGGTCAAAGCTGGTTGCTCCCAAGCTTGCCGACATGCTGAAGAATGGCCAAATCAAAGAGGCGTTCAGTCTGGCATCCAAGAAGGAAAACAAGGGCAGCCATCTGGCGCGGGTCACGGCGGCCGGCATTCAGGAATTCCTGGAGGGCAAGGAAGCCAACTTGAGCTTCGCGGAACAGATCGAAACCGCTCAGAGAGGCTGCCTGCGAGCCTCGTCCATCTTCGACCAGGAATTGAAAAGAGGCTTGAGCGTTCTGGCAACTATCGCCACCTCGGCTCCCTTTATCGGGCTGTTCGGAACGATTTCCGGCATCATCAATGCATTCCGCGGCATGGCCTTGACGGGATCCGGCGGGATCGGGGCCGTGGCTTCCGGTATTGCCGAAGCTCTTGTCACCACGGCTTTCGGGATCGGCGTGGCGATCATCGCCCTGTGGTGCTATAACATCCTGAACTCCAGGATCGAAATCTATGACGCCGAAATGTCCAATACCGCGTCCCAGGTCCTGGACTTCTTCATCAGACGCACGCAGGCCAAATAAGAGAACAGGCTGGCTTTTCAATAGCCAGAAAAGAGGATAATCATGTCAATCTCAATCGGGGGCGAAGAAAAGATAAAATCTGAACCCAACGTCGTGCCCCTCTGCGACGTCCTTCTCGTCCTGCTGATCATCTTCATGGTCGTGACTCCCCTGGTTCAAAAAGGCGTAGATCTCAAGCTTCCCACGGCGATGACCACAGTCGCCATGCCCACCGACACCGACCGAGTCGTCCTGTACATCAAAAAAGACGGGACCATGTATCTGAACCAAGACAAAGTGGACACCATCGACAAACTGCAGTCCATGCTGGAGGAAGCGTTTCTGAGCATCACCGACAAGAAGCTCTATCTGAGGGCGGACCAGGACCTGGAATATGGGAAACTGGTCGGGATCTACGACAAAATCCGAGATGCCGGGATCGAGGACATCGCCATCATCGCAGAGAAGAAGACCTCGGAAAAGACCCCCTAATTATTGTTTCGCCGACAAGACCGAGGGGTGAGCGCGCTTTCCACATCGCGCTTGCCCCTCGGTTTCCATTTTAAGACCTCCCGCCAAATATTTGACCCCTCCATGCAGAGATAAAGGGGAATGTTTTCCCCGCCCCACTTTTTGATCATCCCGGCGATCTTCCGGAAGAGCTCCAGCCGGAGAGGCCTGAAGTAGCGCAGCTTTCCATCCTGCCCCAGAATGAATTCATCATAGATGATCGTCGTCCCGGGAAAACGTGTCTGGATGATCTTCTTCAGGGCCGGCGGGAACCTCAAGGCACCCAGACTGATCCAGGCTAGGCTTGAGCGAGGGACCGTTTGAAAGAGAGAACGAATGACCCCTTCATAATCCCGCTCCCAGCTCGGATAGCGGACCAGGGGATCAAAATGGAACCCGACGCGATAACCCTTGTTTGCCGCATCACGGGCGGCCCGGATGCGTTCTGGCACAGGTGGAGCTCCGATCTCTTCTTCCACGGCGATTCGCTCTGCGTTCAGCGACCAGGATATCACGATGTTGCCGGACGCTCCGGCCGCGGGGAGATTCCGGATGTCCGCGGTCTTGGTCTTGAGTTCGAAACTGACGCTGTCCTTCCCCTGAAAATAAGTGATCAAGTCCGTCGAAAGATGGGTGATTGGATCGAGGGCCAGAGAGTCTCCGAGCTCCCCGGTTCCAATGCGGACGAACCCCCGGCTCTGTTTTTCAAGAAAGCCCTCGAGCTCGCGCCACAAATCCTCCAGGTTCGTGAAGACGACGAGCCAGGGATCGGCGAGATAGTGTTGAAGAATGCAATACGTGCAGTCCAGCGGGCATTGAAGGTTGAGGTTGATGATGAAATAACCGCAGCCGATGGCGCGGGGCGTGCACGGGCAGGGTTTGACGAACCGTCCTTTCTGGGTCGTCAAGTAGAGAGTCCGCTTCCCTTCTCCGACAGGGTCGTCCGAACGGCGAATGGCTTCAAGAATAGCTTGTTTATCGCGAGGACCGCGCACGATCTCCCGTGGAATGCCGCGCAAATTCGCAAGAATTCGTTCCGTCAACGCGGAATCCAGGGATTTTTTGTCGATATACACCTTTTGAACAAGAGGGGAAGGCCGATTGGCCGGAAGGTTGGTCACTTGGGTTTCTCCCGGCTTCCTGACGGCTGCCGGGGGCGGCGAAAGAGCCTTGGAAAGTCTTTGCGCAAGGAGACGTCCAAGAGGTCCCGAAGGCGGGCTTTAAATTCTTTTTCATCCTTGAACCGGAAGACCGCTTCCATGACGTCCGTTTCAAAATAGGGAGCCGTCTCGACGGCAATTCCCTTCGGCCAGTGAAGCTCCTTCAGCGCCGATTCGAAGCGCTCTCCCCAAGCGGTCAAGTGGGGAAAGCGCTCTCTCCGCAGGGCAAGGCGGACGCGCTCGGATTTTTGCACAGCCGGCCATTTTTTGGACCGGAGGATAGCTTGAATTTCTGGCCCACGCAGAATTCTTCGGGGAGATATGCGTCTCCTTCTGGAAATCTCCAAGAGGTCCTCCAGCACCTCTTTTTGCTTGTTCTGGCCGAGCGGAAGGAGCAAGGGCATCATGTCTTTCAAATCGTGGCCCGTGAATTCTGCGAACATTTGGGCCAGGGAAAAAGGCAGGCTTTTCTCTGCAATCATTTTCTTGACGGAGGGTTCCAGCGTTGCGATCGTGAGATAGCCGTCTCGATAAATGGCCGTCGGCGGGATATGAAGAAGCGGCATGACCTCCGTCATCGTCCTGGATTTTGGCAGGCCGAAGGCCTGAAGCCTGGATAGGATCTCGGCCTTTTCCAGGAGGGAAAATTCCCGGACGCCGAGGTTTTCATACAGGGCAAACAAAAAGGCTTTGAGGTCATCGGCCTCCTCAAGGATGAACACCGGCGGGCGCATCATCCGAAGCTTGAGGCAGGCGGATACTCTCTTCCATCCGGAAACCAGGACGAAACGGCCGCCGCGGACCGTGACGATGGGCGGGTGAAGGAGACCGATTTTCCGGATGGAAAGAATCAGGGGGTCGAGGACGGGAAATTCCGAGATCCTGAACCTTTTGTCTTCGAAGTCCAAATCATGAATATCCAGCACCTTTGGCTCGAAAATTTTCATCATAAAACGTTCGATGGGACCTGTCTGACACTCTTGGAGGGAAACCCTTTTCAAGTGTTTCCCTCCAACGGTCGCTTCACTCCCTGCCTCCCTTCCATGGAGCATTTAGCGATGAATCCATCAGCATCCGTGCCACCCATCATCTATTTTATCACGGAATTTGGGCGGCTGTCTTACCTATCGATAAATTGCAATGTCCGGCCGAATTTGCTATTTTTATTCTCCACAATGAACGGATCTCCAGCGATCATCCGGCCGATGCCATTCAGGGGCTTTCAAAGAGCGCGCCTGATCTATATGCCTGTGGATGTCCCGTCCGGCCTCATAAAAAAATATCTCCGGGAGCACGCCGGCAAAGAGAAGGCAACCGACTGGGGCATCTTCTATTTGTTGGAGCATGCGGCCGTTTTATTCCAGGCCGTGGGCGCCCCGTTGGCCGTCCTCTCGCTGGAAAGGCTGGCGGCCTCGGGTGCCAAAGAAATTTTGATCCTCGGCTTCTGCGGCTCCCTGAATCCCGATTACAAATTGGGGTCTGCGGTCAGCATTACCAAGGCTTACGCCGAAGAAGGCACCTCCGGCCACTATTGCCCCGGCCGAAAGATTTTTCGCGCCTCTCTGCCGCTCCAAAAATCCATCGAGAACGGGCTGACGTCCGGGAAGCTTTCCTTCCTACGGGGCGCCACGGTATCCATGGACGCTCCTTTCCGGGAAACCCCGGCCTGGCTCCGGATCATGCGGCAAAAAGGAATGGATGTCGTGGATATGGAGGCGTCTGCGGTATTTGCCCTGGCCCGTTTCCACGGCCTTCAGGCTGCCGCGTTGATGATCGTCAGCGATGAGTTATTTTCCGGACGCTGGAAGAACGGCTTCTCCGACCCTCGGCTGCCCAACAAGGCGCAGGACTATTTTTTCCCTTTTCTCGAAGGGCGGAGTTTTTGATGCGGCCGAAGGCTCTGGTGACGCATACGCTCCTCCCCGAAGCCATGGATTTCCTGGCGCAGCATGTCAATTTTGAAATCGGGGCGGAACAGGACGTCCTGCCAAAACCGGACCTCATCCGGAAGGTACGGGACAAGGAAGGCATCCTGAGCCTCCTGACCGTTGATATCGACCGGGACGTCATGGATGCGGCGCCCCGGCTCAAAATCATCGCCAACTGCGCCGCCGGCTACGACAATATTGACATCGATCATGCCAAGCAAAAGGGAATCCTCGTCACCAACACCCCGGGTGTCTTAACAGAAACGACGGCCGACCTGACCTGGGCTTTGATCCTGGCCGTGGCCCGCAAAATTCCTCAAGCCGACCGCTTCACAAAGAGCGGGGCTTTTACGGGCTGGAAGCTTGACCTGTTTCTAGGCCAAGAAGTCACCGGGAAGAGGCTGGGGATCATCGGGCTGGGAAGAATCGGGAAAGCGGTCGCAGAACGCGCCACGGGTTTCAAGATGGATGTCGTTTATTATGATCATCGGCGATTATCCGCAGAGGAAGAAAAAGCCATCGGAGCATCCTATCAGCCTCTTCACGAGCTTCTCCGGACTTCGGATATTGTCTCGGTCCATGCCTCTATGACAGAGGGAGCTCATCATCTCCTGTCCAGGGACAAACTGGGCCTCATGAAAAGGGAGGCCATTCTCATCAACGCCGCCCGCGGCCCGATTGTCGACGAAGAGGCCCTGGCCGATGCCCTGGGCAGCGGCAAAATCTGGGGCGCAGGTCTGGATGTCTATGAGCGCGAACCCGCCGTCGAGGAGAGATTGCTGAGGCTGGACAACGTTGTCCTTCTCCCCCATGTCGGGAGCGCGACTTACGAAACTCGCTTGAAAATGGCAATAATGGCGGCGACAAATCTCGTGGCAGTTTTGAGGGGAGAACAGCCGCCCAATCCCGTGTTCTAGTTCTTCAAGCGCAGCGCTTCATTCAGGCTGCCTGTCCTGTATCCGGCCAGGTCCAAGGTGACATAAAGATAGCCTATTTTTTTCAGATACCCGACAATCTTCTTGCGCGTCCCGGGCCGGATGGCCTTGGCAAACTCCTCGGGCCCGATTTCCAGGCGGGCGATACGGCCGTGATGACGCACCCGGAGCTGTCCAAAGCCGAGCGTCCTCAAAAAATCTTCAGCCCGTCCCACCTGCAACAAGCTCCTTTTGTCGATTTGCGTGTGATAAGGAAAACGGGAAGCCAGGCAGGCCAGAGATGGTTTGTTCCAGGTGGGGAGCCCGTACGACATGGAAATTTGGCGGATGTCTCTCTTGGTCAGTCCCGACTCTTTGAGCGGCGACCGGATGCCGAGCTCCCTGCCGGCCTTTGCTCCGGGCCGGAAATCACCTATGTCATCAACGTTCTGACCGTCCAGGACATAGGCGATCCCCTCCTTTCGAGCGATATTTTTCAGGCTGGAGAACAACTCCCGCTTGCAATAATAGCATCGCAGGGGTGGGTTCTTCACGAAATCGGGATTTTCGATCTCGTGCGTATGAATGACCTTGTGCCGAACCCGCAAACGTTTGGCAAGCGCCTTAGCTCCACGGATTTCTGTCCCCGGATACGTTTCCGAGCCGGCAATGACGGCCAGGACATTTTCCCCCAGAACGTCCGAGGCAACTTTCAATAAAAGCGTGCTGTCGACCCCGCCGGAATATGCCACCAGGACATTTTCCATCCCCAGCAGTATCTTTTTGAGCCTGGCCAGCTTGGCCAGAGCGGATTTGGATAATGGAGAATGACTCATCTCTTCCTCGAATCAGCCTTTTTCGCGGCGTGCCTACCGCGCGCAATTTTTTCGACTTCGCGGACCAACGCCGGGACAATCTCTTTCTCATCCAATCGGCGCAGGAGTTTGCCCTCCTTAAAAAGAATGCCGACGCCTTTTCCGCAGGCGACTCCGACGTCCGCGTCTTTGGCTTCGCCCGGTCCGTTGACCATACAGCCCATAACGGCCACGGTCACATTGTCCGGGATCCCGGCGAGTCTTTTCTCGACTTCGGCGGCGATCCGTCTCAGGTTGACTTCGACGCGGCCGCACGTCGGGCACGAAATCACGTTCGGCCCTCTTTGGCGAAGGCCGAGGCCGGCCAGGATCTGGTAAGCCACCCTGACCTCCTCTTCAGGCGGGGCCGTCAGAGAGACCCGGATCGTATCGGCCAAGCCTTCGTTCAACAACAGGCCGATGCCGAGGGCCGATTTCACGGCGCCGCAGAGAAGCGTTCCGGCTTCGGTAATGCCGGCATGAAAGGGATAATCCACTTTTTGGGCCAGAAGGCGATAGGCTTCGAGGGTACGTTGCACATCGGATGCTTTAAGAGAGACTTTGATGAGGTGGAAATCCAGGTCCTCCAAGATCTTGATGTGACGCACGGCGCTTTCCACCATGGCCCGGGCCGTGACACTTCCATATTTCCGAAGGAGATCTTTTTCCAGAGACCCGGAATTCACCCCGATCCGGATCGGGAGGCTTTTTTCTTTGGCAGCGAGAACGACCGCCTTCACTTTCTCCCGGGAGCCGATCGTGCCGGGATTCAGCCGCAGCCCGTCCACCCCCTGTTCCACAGCGGTCAGCGCCAGACGATAATCAAAATGAACGTCGGCGACGAGAGAGACCCGGATTTTTCTTTTGATCTCCCCGAGCGCCTCTGCCGCTTCCCGGTCCGGAACAGCCAGGCGAATGATCTCGCAGCCGCATCGCTCGAGCCGCCTGATCTCGGCAATCGTCGCCCGCTTATCCCGCGTGTCCGTTTTTGTCATGGATTGGACGACGATCGGCGCTCCCCCGCCGACCGGGACCCCCCCAACAAAAATCTGCCGGGTCTTCCGCCGGGGAAAAAAAGTCTTGGAGATTTCTTCGGTCATTCTTTATTCAATCCGTTTTTAAAATTATGTGGTTCTCTTCCATTTCTTTTAGGTAAAAATTGTCTGGGAAGCGATCCGGAGACGGCCGAAGCGACCATGGAGGGTTTAGCCTTCCCGAGTCCTCATTCGAGGGCAGCCGGCTCGGAAGAAGCCGGCCGGACACTCTTGGAAGGAAACCCCTGCCTTGGGTTTCCTTCCAACAGTCGCTTCGCTCCCTGCCATCCTTCCAAGGAGCATGATCCGATGTATCGTTTTGCGGATACGGCGATTGAATTTTAAATCGAGGCCGGGAAGCGAGTTCTGAGCCGCCGAGAAGGAGGACTGGGGAACGGCGTGAAAAACCCGAATGGGGAGCGAGGCCGTTTCCGGATCGTTTCCTTTTATTACCCACATAAAACGGAAGCGAGACATCATTTTTAAAACGGCACCAGGCTTTTCCAGCCGTTGGGCATGCTATTGACGATATCATTCAGGATGACAAAACCGATCAGCAAAATAAAAATGACAAACCCGACTTGCATCCAGATTTGCTTGGCTTTGGGGCTGAAGTCGCGGCGGAAAATGCCTTCCAGGATCAGGACAAAAAGCTGCCCGCCGTCAAAAACCGGAATCGGAAACAGGTTGAGGACGCCGAGCTGAAGGCTGATCAGGGCGATCCAGCCGATAAATGTCATGAACCCCATACGCATGGTCGCGTAGGAAAGACTGGCAATTTTAATCGGTCCTCCGAGCTGCTTGGTTGATACCTGCCCCGTCACCAGGTTCTTAATCACGTCAATGACCATGAAAAACAGCTGGGCATTTGATTTAATGCTCTCCCGGATCGCCGGCAAAAACGCATATTTTTTGATCACGGATTTGGCCGATTGGATGATTCCGATCTTTCCGACCTTCCCTTCCCGCCGGGGCGTGATGTGCAAAGTCACCGACCGGCCGTTGCGCAGGACGACAAATTCCAGTTCTTTTTCCGGGTTTTTCTCGAGCACCTCGGTAAATTTATAAAGATAGACAGGTTCGCCGTTGATCGTCTGGATGACGTCGCCGGCCTTGAGGCCTCCCTTTTCCGCCGGCGAATTCGGGTTGACCGTCCTCACCTCGGTATAGACCTTTCCGAAAAACCCGGCATATCCCATGTCGTACTTGGTGATGCTCTCCGTGAGCATGGGCACAGACAGAATCTGTCCGTCTCTCCTGATTTGCAGAGTCAGCAGCTTCTCGGGCTTTGCGCCGACGGCCATTTCGATATCGGTCCAGGACTCGACCTTTTTAGTATTGATGTTGAGAATCTCGTCATCGATCCGCAGGTTGGCTTTGGCGGCCGGCGACTCCGGCTCAATCCAGCCGATCACGGGTCTCTGGTCCAGATAGTCGGGGACCGCAACACCGGCCATGTTCATCCCGGCCACGATGACAATGGCCAACAGAATATTCATCACCGAGCCCATGAGGATGACCAGGAAGCGCTGCCATCTTGTCTTGGCTATAAAATCGTCGGGCTCGAGTTGGCGCCCTGGATCAAAAATGCCCTCGCCCAGGAATTTGACGTATCCGCCCATGGGGAGGACGCTGATCCGGTAATCGGTTTGCCCTTTTTTAAAGCCCAAGAGCCTTTTGCCGTAGCCGAACGAGAAGACTTCCACCCGGATGCCGACAAGCTTGGCCATAAAAAAATGGCCGAACTCGTGAATAAAAACCAGGATGCCGAAAACGATGAGAAACGCAAGCAGAGTTCCGAACAATGTGCCCATATTAATACCTTTTTTGAAGAGTTTGGATTGTCTGTTCTCTCACGGCCCGGTCCACTTCGAAAACGTCCTCGAGACTGCGGACCTTTTTCTTCAGGTGCCCGGCCATGGTTCTCCGGATCACCTCATGGATATCGGTAAAACGAATTTTCCGGGCCAGGAAAGCCGCCACCGCCGCTTCATTGGCCGCATTGAGGGCTACGGGATAGCTCTCTCCTTCCGCCAGGGCTTGCCAGGCCAGCCGGATCAACGGAAATCTCTTTTCTTCGACGGGGAAAAATTCAAGAGTCCTGACCCGGCCGAGGTCCAGGGACGGAAGGACGGCATCCCTCCGTTCCGGATAGGTCAGGGCGTACTGGATCGGGATTTTCATGTCCGTCGGACTCAGCTGGGCGATGACGGAGCCGTCCCGCATTTCAACGAGCGCATGGACGATGCTCTGCGGATGGATCAGGATCCGGAGCTGGCCGGGATCCAGGTCGAAGAGCCAACGGGCTTCGATAAGCTCCAGGCCTTTGTTCATCAGCGTCGCCGAGTCCACGGTCACTTTCTTTCCCATTTTCCAGCGGGGATGGGCCAGGGCTTCCTCGACCGTTTTTGTCCTCAGCAGTCGCATAGGGGTCCGAAAAAACGGACCGCCGGAGGCCGTCAGGGTTACGGTCTTGATATGGCGAGCGCTTTCCTTGACCAGGCACTGGAAAACGCCGCTGTGCTCTGAATCAACAGGAAGGATCTGCGCGCCGCTTATCCGGGCTTCCTTTTGTAGGATGGAGCCGGCCACAACCATGGACTCTTTGTTAGCCAGGGCCACTTTTTTGCCGGCCCGAACGGCCGCCAATGTCGGCCGCAAGCCGTTGATTCCGGCAATGGCCGAGACAACGATATCATTTTTCCCGTAGCCTCCGATTTCTTCGGCCCCCTCGAGACCATAGGTCACGCGGAGGGCCATTTTTCTGGTTTTTTGCCTGAAAGCCTCCGCATCCTCCTTTCGCTCAAGGGAAACAATCTCGGGTCGGAAAGCCCGAACTTGCTCTTCCAGCAGCCGGCTGTTCGAACCCGCGGCCAAGGCAACAACCCGGAATGCCCGGCCGTGCCGACAGATAACATCCAAGGTGTTGCGGCCGATGGTGCCGGTCGAGCCGAGGATCGCCACATTTTTCATGAGGTGTCACTTCCAGAAAAACCGGATAAAATAATAATAAAACGGAGCGGCCAGAATCAGGCTGTCGATCCTGTCCAGGAAACCTCCGTGGCCGGGCAGAAAATTCGAAGAATCCTTGACGCCGGCCGCCCTCTTGAACAGCGATTCTAAAGGGTCGCTCAATTGGGCCACGGCGTGGACACAAATCCCGCACAGGGCGGCCTGCCAAAGACCGATCCCCTTCAACAAGACCTGCTGCGCGGCCACGGCCCCCAAACCGGCCAGGACGATGCCCCCGAAGCTCCCCTCCCAAGTCTTGTTCGGGCTCGCCATCGGCGTCATCTTATGCCTGCCCAAAAGCGTTCCGCAAAAATAAGCGCCGGTGTCTCCCAGGAAAACGACGGCAAAAAGAAAATAGATGTAAACAGGGCCGTTCTCGACGCGCAAGGGATAAAAGAAGTTCATGGTGAAGCTGATATAGACGGCGCCGAAGATCGTGACGGCAAAGGACGAGGGAAAAAGCGCGACCTTCTCGATGGTGTTGAAGGAGATCACATAATAGAGGCCGATCAAAAGAAGGCCGAGGAACAAGGCCATTTCAAAGGTCAAGCCCTTGAAAAAAAACGAAGCGCTGATAAGAAGGGCCAAGAAAACCCCGGCCGTTCTTCGGGGAGACATCTTTTTTCGCCGGGCCAGGCCATAAAACTCAAGCAGCGCCGCGACGATGAACACCTGAAGAAGGAGAAAAAACACCAGGCTGGACGTCCATTGGATGACGACAAAGAGAATGGCCAGCAGAACCAAGGCCGTGGGAAGTCTCTTGCGGAGGCTCATTTCGAGGGATGGATGTCTCCGAACCTGCGTTCCCGTTTCTGATAATCCCCGAGCGCCTGGAGGAAATGTCTGGCCCGGAAATCAGGCCAGTAATCGGGCGTGATCCAGATCTCGGAATAGGCGATCTGCCACAACAAAAAATTCGAGACGCGAAACTCGCCGCTCGTCCGGATCAGCAGGTCCGGGTCCGGCAGGTCTCCCGTATACAAATACCTGGAAAACGTGTCCTCATCCAGGGCTTCGGCGGACACATCTTTCTCCTTCAAGATTCTTTTGACGGCGTCCACGATTTCCGTCCGGCCGCCGTAATTGAGGGCCAGGCAGATCGTCAGGCGGCTGTTGGCCTTGGTCAGCTCCTCGACCCGGTCGAGCTCTCTGCACAAGGATCGGGGCAATCCCTCCTTCTGACCGATGACTTTTAAACGGAATTTATTCTCAACGAGCACTTTGTCTTCTTTCCTCAAGTAATCCTCGAGCAATCGCCAGAGCGTGGAAACCTCCCGTTTCGGCCGCTTCCAGTTTTCCTTGGAAAACGCATACAGGGTGATAATCTTGACCCCGACCCGGGCGCTGATCTCCACGATTTCCCGGACGGATTTCGCCCCGGCCCTATGTCCTTCTACGCGCGGCAGGTTCTTGCTTCTAGCCCAACGGCCGTTTCCGTCCATGATCACGGCGACGTGGCTGGGGATCCTGGAAAAATCCAGCTCATTGGCCAGGCGCTCTTCTTCGCTGCCCGGCTGGATGAAACCTTCTAAGCTCTTGAACATGCGAACATTATAGGGATTGCCCCCTGAATTGTCAAAAGAAGGCTCGGGGCAGGTGGCTCAAAGGCACGCCATCTGCCCCTCGCCTATCTACGAAATGTGGACCTGGAGGCAGCATTTTGGTAATCTATCTACTCTCAAGGAGGCGAATATGTGTCTTGCCATACCTGCGAAAGTCATTGAAGTCAACGAGGCCTTCAAAACGGGAAAGGTGGATTATTTGGGGACAAAGGTCAAGGTTAACTTTGCTTTGCTGGAAAACACGTCCGTGGGCGACTGGGTCATCGTCCATGCCGGGTTCGCCATTTCTAAACTGGATGAACAAGAAGCCCAAGAAACTCTTTCCCTGCTCAGGGAAATTGCCGAGAAGAGCGGGCCGGGCCGAGGATAAAGGTCTATTCCGAGCATGACGAGCATGAACGCCTACAGGGATAAAAAAATCATTTCCGCCCTCCTCAAGACCATCGAGGATAAAGCCGGATCTTTCTCCTCGGCCTGCCGGATCATGGAAGTTTGCGGCACCCATACGATGACGATCCATAAATACGGCCTGAAAAAGATGCTCGAGAGGATCGGCATCGAAATGGTCTCCGGACCGGGCTGCCCTGTCTGCATCACGCCTAATGAAATCCATGAAGCCGCCATCCAGCTGGTGACGCAGAAGGAAAACATGATCCTGACCACCTTCGGCGATATGACTCGCGTCCCTACCCACCTGGGCTCGCTGCAGAATACGGTGCCGCTGCGGGGCTCTTCCATAAAAATCGTCTATTCGCCCGAGGAATCCCTGGAATTGGCCAGACAAAAAAAAGATAAGTCCGTCGTTTTTTTTGGCGCCGGGTTCGAAACCACCATCCCCTCGATTGCCCTGATGGCCAAACAGGCGGCCCAGGACAACCTGAAGAATTATTCCATCCTGTCCGCGCTCTGGCTGATTCCTCCGCCGCTCAAAGCGATTCTGGAATCCGGAGAGATCAAGGTTTCCGGGTTTCTTTACCCGGGGCATGTCAGCGCCATCATCGGTCAAAAGCCGTATGAATTTATTGCCAGAGACTATGGATTTCCCGGAGCGATCGCCGGCTTCGAGCCTGGAGACATCCTTCTCGGCATCTCCTCCGTCCTGGACCAGATCAGGGACAGAACGCCTCGAGTGGCGATTGAATACGCCCGCGTCGTTCCTCGCGACGGGAACCCGATCGCCCTGCGCCTTATGGAAGAGATTTTGGAGCCAAAAGACGCCCACTGGAGGGGGCTTGGCCTTATTCCAAACAGCGGGCTGAAGCTCCGAAAAGCTTTTAAAGACTATGATGCGGAAATTAGACACGGGCTGGACATTCGGGCCGGAAGCACCGACCTGCCCGGCTGCCGGTGTGGGGACGTTCTACGAGGGCTTATTTCTCCGACGCAGTGCGCCCTGTTCGCTCAAAAATGCTCGCCCGACCTTCCTCATGGGCCGTGCATGGTTTCTTTTGAAGGAGCTTGCTTCGTTCATCATAAATACAGGGAACTGAATTCCTGATGAAAAAAATCAGCCTGGATCTCGGGAGCGGCGGCAAGTCGATGAGGGATTTCATCGCCGGGACAATCGTTCCGACGTTTCAAAACCCGGTCCTGGCGGAGCTTTCGGATGCCGGTCATCTGCCCGATAAAATCGCCTTTACGACGGACAGTTACGTCGTGGACCCCATCTTTTTCCCAGGGGGAGATATCGGAAAATTGGCCGTCAACGGCACGGTCAATGACCTCGTCGTCTCCGGCGCCGAGCCAAAATATATCTCGTTGGCGCTGATCCTGGAAGAAGGGCTGGCCTGGAACGACTTAGAGAAGATTTTAGGTTCATTGAAAAAAGCGGCTGCGACGGCAAAGGTCCAGGTCACAACCGGGGATACGAAAGTCGTGAGGCTTGGCCAGGGCGATAAAATTTATATCAACACGTCGGGGATCGGACGCGTGATTGCCAGGCCCAGGCCCGACAAGATCAGGCCCGGTGATAAAATCATCGTCACCGGGACGATGGGAGAGCACAGCCTGGCCATCCTGATGGCCAGGGGCGAATTCGGCCTCGAATCCCATGTCCGCAGCGATTGTGCTCCTTTGAATTTTCTCCTTCCCTTTTGGAAAAAGGGCGTATTCTGGATGAGGGATATCACCCGGGGAGGTCTCGCCACGATTCTTTCCGAACTGGCCGAGCGGATCCCCTATCCTATTCTCATCGAAGAAAACAAGGTGCCACTGTCCAGGGCTGTCTGCGGCGCATCGGAGTTGCTGGGGATCGACCCGCTCTACCTGGCATGCGAAGGCAGGGCCGTGCTCGTCGCCCCCGAAGGCAAGGCCTGCCGGATCCTCGATGAAATCAAGAAGCATCCCCTCGGCCGGAGGGCGCAAATCATAGGACAGGTCGAAGCCAAAACCGGAAGGCTCGGCGAACTTCTCCTAAGAACAGCCGCCGGAGGGCTCAGGCGGCTTGAGCCGCTGACGTCCGAGCTTCTTCCCCGAATTTGTTGATGATGAACAAGACAGAAAGTTTACCTCGATCTTGGAATCGTGGATGTTCATTCGCCTTGATGATCCTGATGGCCGCGACGGCAGCCTGCCCCAGCGGGCCAAAAACCGCAGGGAATAACCTGACAGATTTGGCTTATGGCAAATTCACAGACTTCCGCTCGACTGTCCCGGAGTACAAAGAGCTTTTCAAGCTGATCCACGCCACGCTCGTCCATAACCAGGTGACATTTCAAGGAAAGACGGGACGCGTGGCAGGCTTTGGCGCAGGGACGGCCTATCCTCAAATTTGGCTAAGAGACGCCAACACCATCATCTCGGCTTCACGTTTTTTCTACGGCCGCCCGCATCTTCAATCCTGGCTTATCGAGCACTTAGGCTTGCAGAAGGAGGACGGAGCGCTTGAAGACTGGATCGATTCCGGCGGCCGGTTCGACAAAAACACGACGGCGACCGACCAGGAAACGAGCGCCGTCCGGGCAGCGGGCCAGATCAGCCAATTCTTGGGCAGTGCCTGGCTGGACGAAAAAATCAACGGAGAGCCCATTCTATCCAGGCTGGAGCGGGCGATGCTTTTCGTCCTCGAACACAGGTTCGACCAGAAGCACGGGCTCATCACCGGAGCGCACACAGCCGACTGGGGCGATGTGGATATGAATGATCCCGATCAGAGTGCGATTTATGTTAGCGAGCGGACCCACTGGACATGCGACATCTACGACCAGAGCATGTTTTCCGGGGCCGCCAAAAGCCTGGCCCGCATGTTTGAGAACCACGGCATGAAGCAACAAGCCCGGCTCTGGGAAGAAAGAGCCGGGCTTATTCAAAAGAATGCCGACCAATGGCTCTGGCAGGAGGATAAAGGATTTTACAGGATTCATCTTCACCTCGATTCGCTCCGCCATGCCATTGACGAAGACGACATGTTTGCCCTGGGAGGAAACGCCGAGGCCATCCTTTCCGGATTGGCTTCGGAAGAGAAATGCCGTCGGATCATCCTCAACGCTCTGTCCCGACAAGAATCCTTCGGCATGTCAACCATCGGCGGCGTGCTCCTTCCGCCCTACCCGAAGAATTTTTTCAAGCATCCCATGGTGGACGACCCATACGAGTACCAGAACGGCGGGCAGTGGGATTGGTTCGGGGGCCGGATTGTCTACAGCATGTTCGAACACGGGTTTAGCCGGCAAGCCCGCGAAAAACTCCTGGAAATTGCCAAAAAAAACCTGGCCAACAGAGGTCTCTACGAGTGGGACAGCCCGGCCGGAATAGGCCAGGGAAGCACATTTTATTCCGGAAGCGCGGGCAGCCTGGCCAAGGCTCTTTTCGAGGGATACTTCGGCTTCAAAATTTCAAAGGAGACTCTGGCCCTGGAGCCGAAACTGGGCGAAGACAGCGCCGCCGTCCATGCCTACATCCCGGCCTCAGACCTTTTTGCGGCCTACACGTATCAATATGACGGGGAGAAAAAAAAATTGGTTTTCCGCTACAACAGCAATACCCCCGGCAGGGGAAAAGTCAAAATCTTGATTCCCCACACGGAAGCCGGCGGGAATCTCGCACAAAAATCCAAGACGCTCATTGTTAGAAGGGATGGCGCAAGGGTCCCCTTTACTCAGTCGGCCATGGGCCAGGACAAGTTTGTGATCGTCGAGACCGACTTCAAGAACCACATTTTAGAGATCGAATACTGAACAGCGAGTCAATTTGGAGGGGGCACCCGCCAACCGGTGGTTTATGTCCGGCCGACCGAGTAATATTCGAACCCTAATTTTTTCACGGAAGCGGAGTCGAAAATATTCCGACCATCGATGATGATCGGGTTGGCCATGACGTCTTTGAGCTTCTTCAGGTCGAGGTCCAAAAACTCTTTCCACTCCGTGATGATTAAAAGCGCATTCGTACCGGAAGCGGCTTGGTAAGGGGAATCGCAGTAGACCACCCGGGGCAGATATTCCGGAAATAGTTCTTTCATGTTTTCCCTGGACTGGGGGTCATACAAACGGACGTTGGCGCCCTCGCCCAGGAGCTCTCTGATGACCTTGATGCTCGGCGCCTCCCGGATGTCATCGGTGTCCGGCTTAAAGGCAAGCCCCAGGACCGCGATTTTCTTATCTTTCAAGATCCACAGGGCCTTTTTGATTTTCTCCAGAAAAACCTTGACCCTGTCGGCGTTAATCCGATCGGTCTCTTTGAGAAGATTCATATTCACGCCGAGGTCTTCCCCGATTTTGATCAACGCTTTCAAATCCTTGGGAAAACAGGAGCCGCCGAAGCCCAGGCCGGCTTTCAGAAAAAGCCCTCCGATCCTGGGGTCCAGCCCCATGCCCTGGGCCACTTGTTGGATGTCCGCGTCCGTTTTCTCGCACAAGTTGGCCATCAGGTTGATGTAGGAGATCTTCATGGCCAGGAAAGAATTGGAGGCATGCTTGATGAGCTCGGCCGTGTCGATGTTGGTGATGACGAGGCGGTCCTTGGCTTTTTCATAGATTCTGACCAGCATCTCCTTGGCCCGTTCGGACTCGACGCCGATGATGATTCGGTCAGGGTGGAGGAAATCCGCGACGGCCGACCCTTCTCTCAGGAATTCCGGGTTCGAAGCGATGTCGAAAGCCATATCTGTCTTTTTATAGAGCGTGATCGTCCGCTTGATCCAGGACGAGGTTTTGACGGGGACCGTGCTTTTTTCCACGACCAGCTTGTAGCCGTTGAGGTTCTCGGCGATCATCCGCGAGACTTCCTCGATCTGGGACATGTCGGCGCTCCCGTCGTCACCCTGGGGCGTTCCGACGCAGACGAAGATGACATCCGAGGCCTGGATCGTTTTGTCCAGGTCCGAGCTAAAAGAAAGGCGGCCGCTCTTGAGGTTGGACTCCAGCAGCTCATTCAATCCCGGCTCAAAGATGGGGACTTCGCCCCTGGAAATCTTTTCTATCTTTTCCTCCACTTTATCGGCGCCGACGACATGATGGCCGAACTCGGCCAGGCCGGCCGCCGTGACAAGACCGACGTAGCCGGTCCCGAAAACAGCGATCTTCATGGGCATTCTCCTTAATTAGGCTTTGATCACGTTGGCACGTTTCTTCTTGACGGCGTTCCGCGTATCGACGACAAGGGGCGAGTTCTTGACGATCCAGTCATAATCATAGGCGGAATGATCGGTGGCGATGATCACGACATCCGTGCGTTTGAGGCGACCGGCGGTCAGGGGTACGGATTTCATGGACAGGCCGGGATATTCACGGTAGGGCCCGGTCTCGGGGACAAGAGGGTCATTGTACGAAACTCCGGCGCCTTTCTCTTTGAGCAGGCTGATGATTTTGACGGACGGAGATTCCCGCTGATCGTCGATATCTTTTTTATAGGCGAGGCCGAGAACGAGCACCTTGGCCCCTTTGATGGACTTGCCCCGCTCGCCCAGCGCTCCGATGGTTTTGGAAATGACATAATAAGGCATCAAAGTATTGATTTCCCCAGCCAGCTCGATGAACTTCGTCGAATAATCGACTTCTCGCGCCTTCCAGGTGAGATAAAACGGGTCGATGGGAATGCAGTGGCCGCCCAGCCCGGGGCCGGGATAGAAAGGTGTGAAGCCGAAGGGCTTGCTTGAGGCCGCCTTGATGACTTCCCAGACATCGATGCCCATTCGGTCCAGGATCATCTTCATTTCATTGACCATGGCGATGTTGACCGAGCGGAAGATATTCTCCAGAAGCTTGGTCGCTTCGGCCACCTTAGTCGAAGACACGGGGACGGTTTTGACGACGACCTGGCTGTAGAGAGCGTTGGCCACCCTCAGGCAGTCTTTGGAAAATCCTCCGACAACCTTGGGAATTCTTTCCGTAGAAAACACAGGGTCGCCGGGATTCTCTCGCTCGGGAGAAAACGCCAGGAAAAAGTCCTTCCCCGCCCTCAGCCCGCTCTTCTCCAGGATAGGGCGCATTTCATCATCCGTCGTGCCCGGGTACGTCGTGCTCTCCAAGACGACAAGTTGGCCCTTCTTTAAATACGACGCGATTGTTTCCGTGGTCTTCAGGACGAACGACAAATCGGGGTTCCGGTGAGGATCGAGCGGCGTCGGGACACAGATGATGATGACATCCGCTTTGGAAATTAAGCTGAAATCGGCGGTAGGAAAAAACCGCCCCGTCTTAAAGGCCGATCTGACATCCTCAACGGAGATATGCTTGAGATAGCTTTTCCCCTTTTTCAGCATGCGGATCTTTTTGGGGTCGATGTCGAACCCGGTGACCAAAAACCCTTTTTTCAAGAAAGCTTTGACCAAGGGGAGCCCGACATAGCCTAACCCCATAATTCCGACCTTGACTTTTTTATTCTTGATCTTTTGTTCCAGACTGAGACTCAGTCGATTCATTTTCATCTCCTTTCCTTGTACCAAGCGACTGTCTTCTCTAAGCCTTCGCTGAAATCGTCCACGGGCTGATACTTGAGCATCTGACGCGCTTTCGAAAGGTCGGCCTGGGAATAGCGTATATCTCCCGGGCGGGCTTCGCGATAAACGGCTTTGATATGGGTCTCCAATGCCGCATTGATCTGCTGCACCAGAGCATTGATCGTCGTGCTTTCCGCGCAAGCGATGTTGAAAACTTCGCCCGGCCCATTTTTGGCTTCCGTCGCCAAGATATTGGCCTCGACGACATTTGAAACATAGACGAAATCCCTGGTTTGCTCGCCGTCGCCATAGATGACAGGCGGCTCGCCATTTAATATTTTTGTTATAAAGAGAGGGATCACTGCGGCATACTGGGACAATGGATCCTGGCGGGGTCCGAACACATTAAAATACCTTAGGCAGACCGTCGGAAGGTCGTAGATTTTCGTAAAAATCTGGCAATATTTTTCCCCGATCCATTTGCTCAGGGCGTACGGAGAAAGAGGATTTCCGACCGTGTCCTCTTTTTTGGGCAGATGGAGATCATCCCCATAGACAGACGTGGAGGAGGCGAATACCAATCTTTTGACCTTCGCTCGAGCGGCGGCCCATAAGATATTGAGTGTCCCGCCGGCGTTAATGGCGTTCGTCAAAAAGGGGTCTTGGATGGAACTCTGGACCGACGGCAGCGCGGCCTGGTGCAGGACGAAATCCATCCCCTTGACTGCACGCCGGCATATGTCTAGGTTTCGAATGTCACCTTCCAGAAGCTCGATCTTGTCGCGGAACCGCTCAAGGTTTTCTCTCTCGCCCGTCAGGAAATTGTCCAAAACCCTAACCCGATATCCTCTGCGAACGAGCTCTTCGGCAAGGTGAGACCCGATGAAACCTGCGCCCCCGGTGACCAGATACGCGTTCATGTCGCTCCCCTAGGTTTTGAGCAAGTTGCTATTATAAATAGCCGAATTCTCTCAATTTGTCGAGCACCTTGGCCGCGCTCTCCTCAAGAGTCTCTCGATCGGTCTCCAGAAGGATTTCCGGCTTCAAGGGCTCTTCATAGGGATCCGAAATCCCGGAAAATTCCTTGATCTCCCCTTTCATGGCCTTTTTATACATACCCTTCACATCCCGCTGCATGCACACGTCCAAGCTGCATTTCGTATAGACTTCGATAAAATTGCCGATCTCCCGGCGTGCCTGGTTCCTGATATCCCGGTAGGGGGAGATAAAAGACGTCAAGACAAATACGCCGTTCCGCGTTAAGAGCTTTGAGACAAACGTCACTCTCCGGATATTCTCGTCCCGGTCAGCCTTGGAAAACCCGAGATCGCGAGTCAGACTCTGCCGCACGATATCGCCGTCGAGCCGTTCCACTCTGTATCCCCTTTCTTTAAGGATTTTGGCTGCAAGGTCGGCCACCGCCGATTTCCCCGAGCAAGGCAGTCCGGTGAACCACAGCGTCACTCCTTTTTGATTATTACCTTTGTCCATCGAATTCCTTTCATCTATATCCGGGGTCAAACCTACTCGTTACGCATCTTCATCTGGAAAATATTGCGTAACGAGTAGGTTTGACCCCAATTATTTAATAGCTTGGCCTTTCATGTCGGCCGGCACGGGAATGCCCAGCGTCTGAAGCGCGGTCGGAGCCACGTCCAGGATATCGATATCCTTGCGGCTTCTGACCTTATTCCGGGGATCATACAAAATATACATCCCTTGCTGGGCATGGACGGCATCATCCGGCCCGGTGTCGTTTTCGGGCAAAAATTTTGTCTCATAGCCTAACGTGCCGGCCGAGCGCCAAAAGAGGTCATCAAAATAGACCATCAGGTCCGGATAGTCGCCCCTGGCTTCTTCGAAATATTCGTTGGGTTTGATGACCTGCGTGTCCCATCTCTCTCCCTTGGGACCGCGGATGTTTTTGATCCTTTCCATGAGCGCATCCCGCTCGTTCTCGTAGTCTTCCGGCTTGATGATGCCCTGTGGCTCCCGCCCCTCTACGTTGAGAAACAGCCGGGCATAATAGCCCCCCCATCCCCAGACCTTTGTCCGCGGCCAGTCGATGGGGACTTTTTCCAGGCTCGTCCGCGGCCTGGGCTTTTCCTTGATGACAAGGTCGCCCTGCTCGATCAGCCATTCGTTGATGCAGAAAGCGCCTTTCATTCGCTTGGCGCCATGGTCGGAAATGACCAAAACAACCGTATCCTTGCCGACATTGGCGAGAAGATCACCGATTTTCCGGTCCAGATACTTGTAGTAATCCAGGATGACATGCTCGTAGCGGTTTCCCGGCTCGTAGAGATGATGGGTTTTATCCATGTATTTCCAGAATGCATGCTGAACCCGGTCCACGCCGATCTCGACGAACATGAACAGGTCCCAGGGTTTATGACGGATGAGGTAGTTGAGGACTTCGAACCGTTTGGCGGTCATATCATAGATTTCTTTAAGGATTTGGTCCCTGTCTTCCGTCCGAAAGACGACGTCAAAAATATAGGGCCCGAATTTCGCTTCGATTTCCTGGCGCAGTTCCTGGGGGTAAGTATATTCCTTTTCGTTGTCGGGGGTGATGAAGCAGGAAATCAGGTTCCCCGGCACGGGATACGGAGGATAGCTGGGCGGCACACTGACAAGACAGCTCCGGCCGCCGTGATCGCCGATGATGTCCCAAACCGCCCGTTCCTTGATGGACCGGGACGTGGCAATCCACATTTTATCGTAGGAATAGCCCGTGCGGTGGCGAAAACCGTAGAGGCCGAGCCTGCCCGCATCTTTCCCGGTGGACATAACCAGCCAGGCCGGGATCGTAATCGGAGGGTCGGAGCTGCGCATTTTCCCATGGATGCCGCTCTCGATGAGCTCGCCCAGCACGGGAAATTTTTCCCGTTGGTCGATGACGATCTCCGCCGGCGCTGAATCCAACCCTATGATGAGAAATTTTCGGTCCATAGCGTCCTATCCTCTATTCCGGGGTCAACTCTTCCGGGGTCAAAGCTACTCATTACGCACACTTAGCCGGGAGAACATGCGTAATGAGTAGCTTTGACCCCAATCTTATTATTTGACCCCGTTTTATTCATTGAAGGGATTTTTGAATTCCATGATGATCTTGGCCACTTCGGGGCGGACCAGCTCGGGCGGCGGATACTCGCCCTTGATCAGCATATCGCGGATTTTTGTCCCGCTGAATTGGATCTGCTCGGAAGCCGAATGAGGGCAGATCTTCTCGTTGACCACGCTCAGGCATTTCTTGCAGTAGTAAAAGGACCGGAAAAACAAGGGCACGATCCCCAAATCCGGAAATTCCTCGAAAATATCCTGGGCGGCATAGGGATGATAGTAGGTGCCGACACCCGCGTGGTCGCGGCCGATGATGATATGCGTACAACCGAAATTCTTGCGGATGATGGCGTGGAAGATGGCTTCCCTCGGGCCGGCATAGCGCATTTCCATCTGGAGGATGGCCATCACGGCCCTTTCCTTGAGGTAGTAGTTCTTGATCAGCTCCTCGTACGAAGCCAGGATCACTTCGTCCTTGAAATCGCCTTTTTTCTTGCGCCCGATGACGGGGTTGATAAAAATTCCGTCGACGAACGTCAAGGCCGTCTTCTGGACATATTCATGCCCGATGTGGGGGGTGTTTCTTGTCTGAAAGCCGACGACCGTCCGCCATCCCTTTTCCTTGAATAAAACCCGCGTTTCCTTTGGGCTGAGCTTATAGCGGGCAAAAGGAGTCGGGGATTCCTGGATGAGGTCAATTTTGCCGGCGAGAAGCACTTCTTTCATGGCTTTAACTTTGGCGACCCCCGGATGCGCCGCATCGGTCGTCTGAAAGACCTTGGCGGCCATCTCCTCATTGTCGTAGGTGTATTTTTCCTCTAAATGGAGCACGGCAGCAGGCTCGTCCCTTTCGTTGAGGAGGATGATTTGGCCGCCGACCTTGAGCTTGCCCGCCTCCTCTTTTCCCACGTCCAGGACAATCGGAATCGTCCAGGGGAGGTCCGACGAAAGCCGCATCTCATTCAAGACGTGCCGGAAATTCTCCTTCCCCATGAACCCCTCGAGGGGGCTGAATACGCCGGTGGCGATGTTTTCGATATCGCTCACGGATTCCGCATCGAGCCTCACCGCACGAAGGCTCTTGGCCTTTTCCAAAATTTCTTGTTTCTGCTTACTTTTTAGAACACGATCAACAAGCCTTCCGCCATGGGGCTGGATCATAATTGTTCTCCTCTGCTAGTCTATATACCCGAGCGCTTTCAGCCGTTCCTTGACCTTTTCCTCGTCCTCTTTGCTGAAAACCTCCTGTTTGACCTGGTCCTTGGACAAGCTTTCCCTGAGGACTTTGGTGATATAGCTGGAAACCGAAGAGATCTCGGTTCCCTTGATCACTTCCTCGATTTTCTTGTATAGGGACGTCGGAATCGAAACCGTCGTAAATTCCTTTCCCATGGTCGTCTCCTTTGCGCAAATGCGCTGAAAATACTAGAAATAAAGGAATTTTATATACCAGATTGGCATTTTTTTCAACCCCTCTCCTTTTATAGCGAGACGAGCGGCATACCCAGAGCCACCTTGACAAAGGCAGGCGATAAGTGTTTATAATCTAATAAAATGCGCGAAGAAGCGTTTCTTACAGTCTGATATGGAAAAAATCACCCACCCGTTTATCCGGAAAGATGTCTTCTTGGGAGTCCTGGACAGAAATCTGAAGAAGCTGGAGAGCCGTCTTGGCGTCAGCCTCTCCATCAGGGGCGATTGCCTCAGCCTCGACGGGGATCCGAAGAAAGTCGAGTTCGCCAAATTTTACTTTGAGAAAATCCGGGAGCTGGAAGACAAGGGTTATGACCTCAAAGAAGAGGATTTTCATATCGCCCTCGACCTGCTCGAGGAAGGCCACAGCCAGCCCCTGGAAAGCTATTTCCCCTCAGAGGCCCTGAATCTCTCCCGCAAATCCGTGACGCCCAAGAGCCTTAACCAGCAGGATTATATCCAGGCGATCCGGAGCTTCGATGTCGTCTTCGGCATCGGGCCGGCGGGTACGGGCAAAACCTACCTGGCCATGGCCATGGCCCTGACCTATCTACAGAACAAGCTCGTCAGCCGCATCATCCTGACGCGGCCAGCCGTCGAAGCCGGTGAAAAGCTCGGCTTCCTGCCGGGCGACCTCTACCAGAAGATCAATCCCTACCTCCGCCCGCTCTATGACGCCCTCTTCGACCTCGTCCAGGCAGACCAGGCCAACCACCTCATCGAAAAGGGTATTATCGAGATCGCTCCCCTGGCTTTTATGCGCGGCAGGACCCTGAACAGCTCCTTTATCATCCTCGACGAGGCCCAGAACACGACCAAAGAGCAGATGAAAATGCTCCTCACCCGCTCCGGATTTGATTCCAAGGTCGTGATCACCGCTGATATTACCCAGATCGACCTGCCCCAGCCCGCCAAGTCCGGCGTCCTCCATGCCATCAAGATTCTCTCCCCCATCAAGGATATATCATTCTGCTATTTCAATGAGAAAGACGTCGTCCGCCACCCCCTGGTCCAGAAAATCATCAAGGCCTACGAGAAAGCTGAAGCCAGGACGCGGTCATAGCCATGGCCTTCATTTCGTTCAAGAACATCAAGCTCTTCAAGAGCCCCGCGTTTGCCCAGAAGAAAGACCAAAAGCCCTCCCAGCCCTCGAAAGAAGAAAAGCAGAGCTTCTGGCCGGGCTTGGTGAGAAACCCCTTTCCCTATTTGTTCTTCTTCGCTCTGGTTTTGGCTTTTTTTATTTCCTACGTTCCTTCAAAATCCCTGCCCTTATTGAACGACGGAGAAATTGCGGCGTCCGACATCATTGCACCCGCCGATTTGACCGTCGAAGATACAGAAACGACCTCGAATAAGAAAAAAGAGGCCGAAGACGCCGTCCTGCCCGTCTACTCCCTGGATCCTAACGTGTTCTTGAATACCGAGGAGAAGGTCCGTCAATTTTTCAACTTCGGAAGGGATTGGCTAAAAGCGACGGGCGCCAAAAAGGATTATGTTCAACTTCAGAAGGACCTCTTCGACAAGTTCGAGGTCGAGGTGACTACAAACGAGTTGCTGATTCTTGACAAGGCCGGGTTCGGCGCCGACCTCGAGGACATTTTGGTCAACCTCCTGGAAAAATATGCAGCCCAGGGGATCATAGTCGCCAAGAACCTCTTTGTCCGCAACGAGCCGGAACGAGGGTTTTCGCTGCTGCGCGGCAAAGAAGGGGAAAAAGTCACCAAGGTCCAGGACATCCTGGAGTTAAAGGAAGTCAAAGAAAAATTCGTGGCCGAGGTCAACAAGCTGGAGCTCCCGGCCAGGAAAAAAGGATTGCTCATCAGCCTGTCCTACACCTTCGTCTCCCCCAACGTCACCTTCAACAAGGTCGAAACCGAGGCCAGGATGGAGAAGGCGCGGCAGCGGATCGAGACCGTGTATTATCGGATCAAAAGGGGAAAAGTGATTGTCCGGAAAGGTGACGAGGTAACGGCGGATACGCTCAAGCTGATCCGGATCGTCAACCAGAACCTGCAAACGCAAAAAGGCTGGCTCAGCAATTTCCTCGGCACATTCCTCCTCTTCGGCCTGCTGCTCATGACCCTCTGGTATTACCTGAAATCCCTGCATCCGCAAAAGACCGCCTTCAAATATTACCTGATGATCGGCATCACCCTGATCATCAGCCTCTTTCTCTACAAGCTCTCAAGTTTTCTCGCCGGCACCTCGAGCCAGAGCGTGCGGTTCTTTCTGTTCGCAGACGCCCAAAGCTACCAATCCGCCTTCCCCTATGAATTCGGGGTGATCCTGTTCGCCTTTCTGACAACCATCCCGGTCGCCCTGATCTACAACATTCTTAACAGTTTGCTCGTCGGATATCTGTTCAACGCCAATTTTTACCTGATGATCTTTAGCTTTATCGGCGGGCTGGCGGCGATCTACGGGATCAAGTACTTCCAGAAGGTCAAACGAACATCGGCCTTGCAAGCCGGAATTTTCCTGGTCTCTCCCGTCAACGTCTTCGTGATCATCACCTTTTATCTCATCCAAGAACGCTGGACCCAGCTCCACCTCCTGACGCCGGAGATCTTTATGGGAATCATGGGAGGGATCCTCTGCGCCGCCCTGGCCTTCGTTTTCCTCCCCGTCTATGAAAGTGTCTTCAGCTTTCTCACCCAGAGCAAGCTCCTGGAGCTGACCAATTCGGAATCCCCCATCTTCCGCCAGATGGCCCTCGAGGCGCCGGGTTCCTACCATCATTCGTTGATCGTCGCTTCTCTGGCCGAGAAGGCCGCTGAGGCCATCAAGCTTGACCCTCTCTTCGTCAAGGCCGGCGCCCTCTACCACGACATCGGCAAAATCAAAATGCCCGAATATTTCATCGAGAATAAGGTCAAAAAAAAGGACATCCATAAGGACCTCACGCCGAGCATGAGCACCTTGGTCATCGTCAACCATGTCAAGGAGGGCGTGGAGATCGCCAAGAAGGAGAAACTTCCCGCCCAGATCAAGGAGATCATCGAACAGCACCACGGCAACTCGCTGGTCCGTTTTTTCTACCAAAAAGCCAAAGAAAAATACGACCCGGAAATGCACAGAATCGGCGAAGAAAGCTACCGCTATCCGGGCCCCCCGCCGCAGAGCAAGGAAGCGGCGCTGGTGATGCTCTCCGACTCAGTGGAGGCGGCCTCCAGGAGCCTGAAAAACCACATGGAAGAGAATCACAAGCGCGTCATCAAGGACATCTTCGACAATTACCTCCAGGACGGCCAGCTCGACGACTGCAATTTCTCGCTGAAAGAGCTGCGGGTCATCGCCTCCTCGTTCCTGGAGACGCTCCAAATGATCTACCAGCCCCGCGTCGACTATCCCGGCTTCGACTTCGAGATGAAGAAAAAGAAAAAAACCGAGCCGGACCAGGACAAGGACAATGATCGAGGTCATCAACCGCCAGAAGACGTTCAAAATTGACCGGACGAGATTCGAACGCCTGCTCCGGAAAATGGCGAAGCACTACGGCCTGGTCAGGCCGGAGGTCGCTTTGGCGTTTGTGGATAACCGGGCCATCAAAAAGTTGAACCGGGATTTCCGGAAAAAAGATATGCCGACGGACGTCCTCAGCTTTTCCTATCGAGAAAAAGGCCCCGACGGCAAGTTTTATTTGGGAGACATCTTCATTTCGGTGGCCAGAGCCTTCGACCAATCTCGGGAACTCGGCCACAGCCTGGAACGGGAGCTGGAGGTCTTGACCATTCACGGGTTCCTCCATCTCCTCGACTACGAACATTGGAAGGGGCATGAGCAAGAGGAAACAAAAATCCACAAGCTGATGCTAAAGAACTGATATGAAAACGACCGTCCTCCAGTGGGCCGGCCTGGGCCTGGGCTTTATAGCCGCCTTTCTCCTGTCCCTTTTTCACATCGCCCTGGCCGAGTTTTCCAAGATTTCCATGAGCCGCTTCCTGGAGGACAAGGACAAGCCGTTCCGGCTCGAGGTCTTGCGACATTACGAAGACATCAAAATTGCGGTCGAGCTTTGGCGCGCCATCACGCTCATCGCCTTTCTGGTTTACCTCTATATCTCCATCCCGCGGATAGGGCTCTGGCCGCTCTGGCTGTTCCTGGGATCGCTTCTCGCCTACTGGACTTTTTTTGACATGCTGCCGCGGCTCATTGCCTGGCGGAACAAGGAAAGGATCCTCAACTCTTTCCTTCCCTCCTTCAGGCTGTTCTTGATTCTTTCGGCGCCGGTACTGGCCGTTTCCCGATGGCTCTGCGCACGCGAAGAAAACAAGGAGGAGGATGAGGAAGACCGGGAGGCATCGGACGAGGAAATCGAAACATTCATCGACGCCGCCAAGGAGGAAGGCATCATCGAGAAGGACGAGGATGACCTGCTGAGGAGCGTCGTCGAGTTCGGGGATATCGTGGTCCGGGAGATCATGACCCCCCGGGTGGAGATTGTCTGCATCCGGAAGGACGCCACCATCCAGAAGCTGAGAAACTTGATCATCACGGAAAAATTTTCGCGCATCCCCGTTTATAAAGACAAGGTGGACAACATTGAGGGCATCGTGATTGCCAAGGACCTTCTCCAGTTCGCCGATGATCAATACGGGAATGAACCCATCGGGCCCTTCATCCGGCCGGTCATCTTTGTCCCGGAGTCCATGAAAGTCTCCGAGCTTCTCAAGGAATTTCAAAAAGTGAAGCAAAAGCTGGCGATGGTTGTGGATGAGCACGGCGGGATCTCGGGTCTGGTCACAATGGAGGACCTTGTCGAGGAGATCGTCGGGGAGATTCATGACGAGTATGACACCGAAGAGGCCAAGGTCACGAAGTCCGGCCCGCAGGAATATCTGGTTTCGGGCGATGCGAAAGTCGAAGAGCTGGAAAAGTTATTTGACGTCGAGCTGGCCGAGGATGATTATCTAACGGCCAGCGGGCTGATCACCCATCACCTGGGACGGCTGCCGAAAAAAGGAGAGGCCGTCGAGGTGAAAGGGCTGGCGGTCGAGGTCATCGACGTCGATCAGAAAAGGATCAAAAAGTTAAAAGTTCGCAAACTTCCAAAAAAGGATCAAGAATAGGTTCCCCCCATGCCCAAACCGAAAAAAGTCCAAGAAACGAAAAAAGCCTTCAGGGTCGGTTACGCGGCCCTCATCGGCCGGCCGAATGTGGGAAAATCCACGCTGCTGAATCGGTTGCTCGGCCAAAAAATCGCCATCGTTTCCAGCAAGCCGCAGACGACCCGGATCAGCATCCTGGGGATCCACACGACCGACAAGGGTCAGATTATTTTTATCGATAACCCGGGCATCCACAAGCCGCTCCACAACTTGAACAAGCGCATGATGGATTTCGTCTACTCGTCGCTCGAAACAGCCAACCTCATTTGCCTGCTGATTGATGCCACCGAGAAGTACGGCCACGGCGACGAGTTTGTCCTCGAGATGTTGAAGAATGTCCGGACGCCGATCTTCCTGCTGATCAACAAGGTCGATATCGTGAAAAAAGAAAATATCCTGTTGATGATCGATCAATACAAAGACCTGCTTCATTTTAAGGAAATCATCCCGATTTCGGCCGTCAGGGGAACTAACCTGGATGTGTTGGAGAAATTGATCTACGAAAGCCTGCCCGAGTCGGAAAAAATCTACAGCGACGACGAAATTTCTGACCAGTCGGAGCGATTCCTGCTGGCTGAAATTATCCGAGAAAAAGTCCTCAATCATGTCGAGAAAGAGCTGCCTTGGGTCACGGCGGTCTATATCGATGCGATCGAGAGGCGTGGGCCCCAGGCTGAAGAGGCGCAGGGCGAACGCGTACAGCCGACTGACTCCCGAGAACGGAATGAAACTTTGCCCGAAGCAGGAGAAAGAACGCGCGGGGTCAAACAAGCCGAGAAAACGGCCGAGCCAAGACTGGCCGGACTGGAGAAAAAGCGTCCCGTCATTTATATCAAGGCTACGATCTTTGTCGAAAGGGACAGCCACCGCATCATCATCATCGGCAGGCGGGGGCAGCTTATCAAGACCATCGGGATCGAGGCGCGCCGGGAGATCGAAGAGATCCTGGACGCGAAGGTCTACTTGGACCTTCACGTCAAAGTCCGGGAAAACTGGCGCGACTCCGCCGATGTCTTGGATTTAATCGAAGGCCAGAAGTAGTTTTGACAGCGATTGCCAGCCGCTCTCGATATTGACTTTGCCACCGATAGATGCGAAAATCTTACTCCCTTCCATAGACGGTGAGTGTAGCTCAACTGGTTAGAGCATCGGACTGTGGATCCGGAGGTTGGGGGTTCAAGTCCCCTCACTCACCC
>Ga0315280_10000567_pt1 | contig 68121 bp, 67 predicted proteins | sample YL17G06_40_MG_FD_203697 | JGI IMG/M metagenome (GOLD analysis project Ga0315280, IMG submission 203697) | Sediment microbial communities from Yellowstone Lake, YNP, Wyoming, USA - YL17G06_40 | ecosystem: Environmental > Aquatic > Freshwater > Lake > Sediment | place: USA: Wyoming | collected... | reverse complement strand
TGGCGTGGCGCCGGGCGCTGGCTTGGCCGCGAGCCTTCGAAACCCGGCCAGCGGCCGCCGCCCAATTCAGCCTCCCCTGCCGCACCCGAGCCTAATTGTGCAACAGACACCATGCCGTGCCCCTACCGGGTTGACGCTGGCTCTACACCCCCGTGTCGGGCGACTCAATGGAAGGCGCAGGTGCGGCAGGAGGCGCGGGCGGCCTTCGACGCCGCCGCAGAAAATCAGGCTGCGTTCCCAGGGCGCTCGCCCCGGCGACACCAAATCCCACGACAACAGCAACGATCGTGAGAAGAAGCCCAACGACCGGCAGCGCTCGCAGACCCACCAGAATCACCGCGCCAACAACGGCGGCAAGCAGTGTCTTTTCGGCTCCGCCGGCCCAGATAAGCTCAAGAATTCTCCTGCCCAGGGCCAGGGCGACAGCCAGGTAGCCGCCAAGGAACATGATGAGTATCAGGACAATCTCGAGCGGCACCAGGAGTATGCCCACAATGGTGAATGCCAGAGCCAGAGTCGCCAGAGGTATGAGCAGAATGAACAACGCTCCCAGGAACAGGCTGCGTCCCGAGTGCTCGCGCACCGTCTGCTCCATTGTGCACATCTGACGGGGAAAAAGCGCCACCGACAAAATGGCCAGGACCGCGAAAGTTGACAGCAAGACCAGCCACTGGGCTGCCGGCTTTGTCGCTACGGCGAGGCCAGGCACGAGCACTCCAAGCGCGCCCAACTGCCTGGCGAGCTGCGTGCGCGCAGGCCCAGTGATGCTTCCCACCCGGATAAAGTCGCCGTCTATGCGAGCTGTCGGGGCCTTGTCAAGCTTTCCTCCCCAGTGGACCAGGTCGCCGCCCACCTCAGCGCGCGGGCCAAGCCTGGTGTTGCCCAGGGCCACGACGAGATTTCCTCTTACCTGGCCGTCCACTCTTGCGGCGCCGCCCACGCATACGACATCCCCCTCGACGACCATCCCTTCGGGGACTTGCACATCCGCGCCGATGCGCACGATGCCTTTCGCCGTCTCGGAGGTCATCAGGCGCACGGGCTCCTTCCATATCCCGCCTCGCCCACTGATGTTGCACACGCGAATCGCCAGGTGGTTGACGGCCTGCGGCCCGAAATTCAGTTTCATACTTGGGAACTCGCGGGACTCCCGCGTCAGCCGGTATAGGCGAAACCTCTCCTGAGCTCCTTTAAACCCCATCGTTGTCTGCGACGCCAGCCGGTATAGGCGAAACCTCTCCTGAGCTCCTTGCGTTCCGCCCAGCGGAGTGCCGTTCACATAAGTCCAGTCGTTGTCTGCGACGCCGCCCAATTCGAGAGAAATCTGCCTGTCCCGCCATGTTTCGGGCAGAGAGAATTCTCTCCTATACCAGGCGTAGCCGTTGTAGTCGCCCGCGGATGGCTGCGGCTGCCAGGCGCGGTTGAACTTCGTGCGGCCCTGGTCTTCCCAATAGCCGGGCACGTTGATCGTGCCCCAGGCGGAGTCGTCGAATTCTGGCTTCTGCCAGCCGAGCGACAGGCCCTTGTCGTGCCAGTCGAGCTGGAACTTCCACTGCCCCGAAAGGTCAATCTCCTCCCTGGGCTGCGCAGGCAGCTCACAGGCCCGGCTTGCGCCGGCGGAAGCGAAGAGGAGCACGCCGGAGAGCAGGGCCACGCAAATTGTTTCACGCCAAGCCCTGGCCCGCCTGACTTCTGCCGGGCCCGGGCAGGCGGGCAGGCCGTGGTCGGGCAGGCGCTCGCGATGGCACGAAAGCGAAGGGCTGGCACTGATGCCTAACAACGGCATTCGTAGGATTCTCTTCATTGAACCGCACCTCCGGAAGACATTTCGGATCTCCAATTTCGAATTTGAGATTTGAAATCTCAGATCTCAGATTTCATGCCAAGAGCGACACGACGGCTCGCCTGCGCCGAAGCGCCAGCCAGACAATCAGCAGCGCTGCTTCGAGCGCGCCCAAAGCAGCAAAGGTCGGCAGCAGGCTGGAGCCAGTGAGCGCAAGGGCTGAAGCCGAGGCTCTAAAAGCCTCGACCAGAGAGCGGCCCAGGATCCACGCGACCCGTGCGCCCGCGAGACCCAGGAACGCAAAGCCCGCGGCAGAGAAAGTGACAAAAGCCGCCCATCCGAGGGCAGAAGTCAGTAGAACCGCCCTGAGAACCCCCCACAAGCGGCGCTGAACGCGCAGACGAGCAGCCCAGGACAAGGCCAAACCTCTGAGAGCCTCCCAGAAGCCAAGCGCCGTAGAGGAGACCTCTGCCTGGCGAGCAAGGCGACCGGGCTGAAGCGGCATGTCGTGAAGCGCGAGCGAGCTAAGGCCTGCGCTCAAATGAAGCATCTGCGCGCGGTAATCGCGGCACAGAGAACAGGCGTCGAGGTGGTTTCCCACGAGCGCCCGGCGCTCAGGGCTGAGATCCCCGTCCAGCTCGTCGTGGATGAGCCTCCTGACTTTGTGGCAGGTTCGGGTCAAGGTTCTCTCCCTTCGAGCAGTTCTCGCAAGCACTCCCTCGCCCTGCGAAGGCGAGATTTGACAGTGTTTGCTCCGAGGCCGGTTACCTCGCAGATCTCGGCGATGGTCATGCCGTGCATGTGAAACATTAGCAGTGCCTCGCGGAGGATGGGCGGGAGTTCTCCAAGAGCGCGCTCCATGTCAATGCGGCTGTCGCTTTCGGCGTAGGGCGGCGCATGTGAAAGGGTCTCGGGCAGAGCGACGGTTGGCCTGCGGCGGAAGCGTCGGAAATAGTCGGCGGAGAGGTTTGAGGCGATTCGGAACAGCCAAGGCCGCAGGGCGCGCGACGGGTCAAGCCCGGGCAGAGCGCTGAGGGCTCGAACGAAGGTTTCCTGGAGCAGCTCGCGGGCTTCCTCGGCGGAGCCTGTCGCGCGGGCAAGGAAGCTGTAGATTTGCCTGCCATATACTCTCACAATCTCCTCGAATGCGGCTGAATCGCCCCTGCGGCACCGCTCTATGAGTGCACTTTCTGAGCAGCTCATCACCTCACCGCGCCGGGGTTCCGCAGAGGGCCTCTCCATGAAGTTATTACGCGCGCAGGCGTGAAAAGGTTGCGCTGGCGGGGAAATTCTATTGGGTTGGGAAGCAAGAGGCAACAGGGGTTGGGGGTCGGGGGCCAGGGGCTTGCCCGCCGTAGTCCCCCAGCCGGCGGACGAAGGCGGGAATAGGCAACCGGGATTTCGAATTTCGGATCTCGAATTTCGGATCTCGAATTTGGAATCCCGAACGTGAGATCTCAAATCATGGATCTGAGCTGGGGGCAACAGGGGACAGGGGGCAGGGGGCAGGGGGCAGGGGGCAGGGGGCAGGGGACAGGGAACGGGCAATCCGCCCTCAATATCTGCATGACCGGCGCAGGCTTCTGCGCTGGCGGCGTCGGCGCCTGTCCGGGCGAGCGGTGATGGACATTCAGGGCAGGCCCGCCATTCGGCAGTGGGTAACTATGAAGAGGAGAACGAGCGGATTCAATGAGTGACCCTGGTCTGCGGACGAGCCAGAAGCCGGTCGAGGGCCCGCGCGTTTGAGAGGGCCTGAAACCGCCAGCGACGAGCGAACATGAGCGAGAAGCGAATTGATTTGCCAATAGCTGGAATGAGCTGCGCCTCGTGCGCCAGCACGATAGAAAAGCATCTCTCCGAGATCGAGGGCGTGAAATCGGCCTCCGTCAATTTCGCCTCCGAGACGGCAGCGGTCATTTATGAGCCCGAGCGCACAGGCCCGCAGGATTTCCTCAAGGCAATAAGCAGTCTTGGCTACCAGCCGAGGATTGAAAGAGCCACGCTGCCTATCCGAGGGATGTCGTGCGCTTCCTGCGTGCAGAAGATTGAGAATCGGCTCAGGCAGGCGCCCGGAGTTCTGGGCGCGAGCGTCAACTTGGCCACCGAGACCGCTCAGATTGAGTTCCTCCCGGGCCAGGCAGGTGTTCGGGATTTCAAACTCGCGATCGAGGAAGCGGGCTATGAGGCGCCAACGGCTCCGAGGGACGCTCACGAGGGCGAGGCCGAAGGGACAGCGCGGGCGGCGGAGCTGCGAAAGCTCACTGTGAAATTCTGGTCGGCGGCTGTGCTGACTCTGCCAATCGTCGTGGGCAGCTTTGCCAGGCTTTTCCCGTGGTGGCCGAGGCCGCTTCAGCATCCGCTCTTTCTGGGCCTGCTGTGCACGCCGGTTCAGTTCTGGGCTGGCTGGCAGTTCTACCGCGGCGCCTGGGCGGCGGCGCGCAACCGCACGAGCGATATGAACACGCTCATAGCGCTTGGCACATCGGCGGCCTACGGCTACAGCGCGGCCGCTGCTCTCGCTCCAAACTGGTTCGCGGCGAGGGGAATCGCTCCCGACGTGTATTTCGATACGGCCGCAGTAATCGTAACGCTGATACTGATGGGCCGCCTTCTGGAGGCAAAAGCAAAGGGACGCACTTCCGAAGCCATTCGCCGCCTGATGGGCCTTCGGCCCAAAACCGCCAGAGTCGTGCGCGGCAGCGAGGAGGTTGACATACCGGTCGAGCAGGTTGTTCCGGGTGACCTGATACGCATTCGCCCGGGCGAGAAGATACCTGTTGACGGCCTCATTCAGGAGGGCAGTTCTTCGGTTGACGAAGCGATGATCACGGGCGAGAGCATACCCGTTCCAAAAGGCGCGGCTGATCAGGTAATCGGCGGCACAATCAACAAGACCGGCAGCTTCATATTTCTCGCTACAAGAGTTGGTTCCGAAACGACGCTCGCCCAGATCATAAGGCTCGTGGAGCAGGCGCAGGGGTCAAAGGCTCCGATACAGCGCCTTGCCGACAGAGTTACCGCGCACTTCGTTCCGGCTGTCCTTGGAGCGGCGGCCATTACCTTCGCCGTCTGGCTGGCGGCGGCTTTCTTCGGGGTTGAGCGCGGCGCGACGCTGGCTGTGCTCAATTCTGTCGCCGTCCTGATAATCGCATGCCCGTGCGCCCTGGGACTCGCAACGCCCACTTCAATAATGGTGGGCACCGGAAAGGGAGCCGAAAACGGAATCCTCATACGAAGCGCCGAGGCACTGGAGACAGCCCACGGCCTCGATACCATTGTCTTCGATAAGACCGGCACGCTGACGGAAGGCAGGCCAACCGTAACGGATGTTGTCGCCAGCGGCGTGGAAGAGAACGAGCTTCTCAGGTTGGCGGCTTCGGCCGAGCGGGGTTCAGAGCATCCTCTGGCGGAGGCAGTAGTGCATGCCGCGCGCGAGCGCGGGCTTGAACTGGCAGAGCCATCCGAGTTCGAGGCCGCTGCGGGCCAGGGCTTGAGAGCCCGCGTGGGCGAGGTTCAGGTCGCGCTTGGAAATCTCGCCTTTATCCAGCGGCGAAATATTGACCCCGGCCCCCTAACTGCTACCGCCGAAGCCCTGGAAGCGCAAGGCAAGACGGTCATGTTCGTCGCGGTCAATGGTAGAGCGGCGGGCATCATTGCAGCGGCCGACGCGTTGAAATCCGGCTCAGCGAGCGCCGTCGCAGAGCTTCAGCGTCTTGGCCTGGAGACCGTAGTGATAACGGGCGACAACGAGCGCACGGCGGCTGCCATCGCCAAGCAGGCCGGCATTGACAGCGTGCTGGCCGAGGTGCTTCCCGAACAAAAAGCGCTGCAAGTGAAGCTGCTCCAAGCGCAGGGCATAAAGGTCGGAATGGTTGGAGACGGCATAAACGACGCGCCGGCTCTGGCCCAGGCTGATGTGGGCATAGCCATCGGAACAGGCACGGATGTGGCAATGGAAACGGCCGACATAACCCTGATGCGGGCGGACCTTCGCGGAGTGGTTACAGCCATTGCTCTGAGCAAGGCCACCATGCGCAACATCAAGCAGAACCTCTTCTGGGCTTTCATCTACAATGCGCTGGGCATTCCGGTGGCCGCAGGCGTGCTTTACCCCATCTTCGGCCGGGCCGGGCTGCTGAACCCGATGATTGCCGCCGCGGCAATGGCTTTCAGCTCGGTCTCCGTCGTAACGAATGCGCTGAGGCTGAGGCGCTTCAGGGCGTAGGGACGCACGGCCGTGCGCCCCTACATGTGCGTTGCCTGTTGCCTCGCTCCATCTCTCTTACTCATACCAGGCTGAGCATCCTGTCCAGGGCAACTCGCGCCCACTTGGCAGCGGCAGGCGGCACCTGGACGCGGTTGACCACCCGGTCCTCCACGAGGTTGTCCAGTACCCAGGCGAGGTAGCGCGGGTGAATGCGATACATGGTGCTGCACAAGCAAACCATTTCATTGAGGCAGAATATCTTCTTGTCCGGATGCTGCGCAGCCAGGCGATGAACCAGATTTATCTCGGTCCCGACGGCGATAACCGAACCTGACGGAGCCTCCCGAACCGTCTTCGCTATTTGCTCCGTTGAGCCAAACGCATCGGCCATGTCCACGACTTCGCGCCGGCATTCGGGATGGACAATCACGAAGACCTCGGGATAGCGCTTTCGGGCCTGCTCGATCTGCTGCGTCGTGAACCTCATGTGAACGGAGCAATAGCCTTTCCAGAGGATGATCCTGGCGCGCCCCACCGACTCATGCGAGTTTCCCCCAAGAGGCTCGAGCGGGTCCCAGACAATCATCTCGTCTTCCCCGACGCCCATTCTCAGGGAGCAATTTCTGCCCAGATGCTCGTCGGGGAAAAAGAGAACGCGCGGTTTCTGCCCCCATGCCCACCGAAGGGCCGCGGGCGCGTTCGAGGAAGTGCAAACTGTGCCCCCACTGCGGCCCACGAAAGCCTTGAGCTCGGCATCGGAGTTTATGTATGTGATGGGAACGACTGAGTCGCCCACATTTTCCTGCAAGGCTCGCCAGCAGGCTTCGACATCCTCGATAACTGCCATGTCTGCCATCGAGCAGCCCGCAGCCAGGTTGGGCAGAATAACTACCTGGTGGGGCCGGCTCAATATGTCGGCGCTTTCTGCCATGAAGTGGACGCCGCAGAAGACTATATACTCGGCCTCTTTCTTCTCGCTCGCGAGCTTGGCGAGCTTGAAAGAGTCGCCGACGAGATCGGCAAACCTGATTATGTCGTCGCGCTGATAGTGATGGCCCAGGATGAGGAGCCTGTCTCCAAGGGCCTGCTTCGCGGAGGCTGTCCTGGCGGCAATCTCCTCCTTCGACAGGTTGTCGTAGGCGTCAGGCAAGGGCTGTTGGAAGTGGGTGGGCATAGCTCGACTCATCTGGCCTCCAGATAGATTATGCCACGCGGCATGGGTTGGGTAAACAAGGCCCGATTGCAGTGCGGCGCGGGGCCGGATGCCAGATCTGGTTTGCGCCAGCGTCCGTAGCGTCCAGCTTTACGCCGGACGGAATCCACGTCTCTCGCCGTCCGACGCCAGGCTACTTCGCCCTGCGAAGCAGCGCTTCGTAGCCCGCGGAGCAGGGTCGGACGCTGCATTTGATTGGCCGAGCCTGGCCGTCAGCGCGACGCGCGGCCGAGGGGAGCCAACAGCCCATGAGCATTGGCCACCAGCTCGACGGGATGCACCACCGGCAGCGGGCGACCGGCTCTTCTCAAAGCGGCAGCAATCTGAAGCTGACAGCCGGGGTTGGCTGCGGCGACGATCTCCGCGCCGGTCGCCAGTATGTTCGCCACCTTTCTCTCGGCGAGCCATCGGGAGAGCCTGGGCTGGCGAAGGTTGTAGGCGCCGGCGCCGCCGCAGCACCAGTCGGATTCATTCATCTCTACCATGTCTATGCCCGGCAGGGTTTTGAGAAGCGCTCGGGGCTGCTCGGAAATTCCCTGGCCGTGAACGAGATGGCAAGCGTCGTGGTAGGTTACGCGGGCGTCGAGCTCGTTCTGCGGCTGCGGCATATCCACTTCGGCGAGGAACTCAGATATGTCGCGCACGCGGGAAGAGAAACGCTTCGCGGGGCCGGAGAAAACCGGGGCGTCCGCGAGAAGGCTTCCATACTCTTTCATCATCGCGCCGCATCCGGCCGAGTCGGTGACAATTGCGTCCACTTTGAGCGACGAGAAGAGCGCGACATTCTTTCTGGCCAGGCGCCTGGCTCCTTCGCCGTCGCCGTCATGCAGAGCCAGAGCGCCGCAGCACACCTGCCCCTTTGGGAAAATCACATCGAACCCCGCGCGGCTGAGAACCATCGCCGACGCCTGCACCACCTGCGGCATCACCACACCTGTAACACAGCACAGCCACAAGGCCACTTTCCCGCGGGGCTCGCCCATCGCGGGCAGCGAATCGGGCAGGCGCACGGCCTCACGCCGCGCAGGGGGAAGCATTTCCCACGCGCGGACGATGGGCGCCAGGATGCCCGGCCCATCGCTCAGGAGCTCCAGGCCGCGCCGCAGGCCGGCGCGCTCGAGAAGCCGGACCGGATAAAGCGCCGACTTTAGCCTTCGCGGATACGGCGCCAGGTGCCGGCTCATGAGCCAGGCAAACACCCTTCCGAGGCTTGCCCTGCCAGCAGATCCGCCGGTATGCTCTCGCGCAACCTCCAAGACCCTGCCATAGCGAACTCCAGAGGGGCAGGCTGTCTCACACGCGCGGCACCCAAGACACGCATCCAGATGGAGAGCAATCGAGGGCGTTGAGTTTGCCTTTCCCTCGGCTACTGCGCGCATGAGATACATGCGCCCCCTGGGCGAGTCCATTTCCTGGCCGAGCAGCGCGTATGTGGGGCAGTTCTCGAGGCACAGGCCGCAGTGAACGCAGGCGAGGAAGTCGGGCAGAAGCGCCTTCATCGCTTCGGTGGTTTTGACCCCGGGGGGGCTCGTCATATAGCTGTCTCCCAATCGCAGCCGCCCGACTTTGTGGGGTTGCGCTCAGTGCGTTGCTTCCTCCCCCTGGATGGGGGAGGAGCGAGGTGGGGGTGACGTGACGGATGGGCGACGAGGGTTGTGGCGGGCGAGCGGCTAAAGAAGCCCCCCACCCAAGCCCTCCCCCACAGAGTGGGGAGGGATTCCAATATCAGCGCATGCTCAACAGGCCGGCTGACGAATTCTGAGAGCGCCGCCACGCTAAAGCCCTCCCACAAACCGGCCGAGACTCATGATGCCCCTCGGATCTATCTCTTTCTTCAAGGCCGACATCATGCGGAAGGCGGCGTCGGGCGGCCCCCAGACAAACTCGTGACTCTTGAGGCGCGCAGGGGCGCTCGACGCAATCATGCTTCCGCCAAGTTTGCGAGCAAGCGCGCGCAGCTCCTCGCCCAGAGCCGCGATCGAGTCCCCGGTCTCACCGGGGCCGTGAAGATGAAGGTGCACGACGCCGCTGCCAGCATGGGCCAGAAACGACGCCTCGAACCCATGCTCTGCTGCAAGCTGCCCGGCCGCGTCGCAGAGAGCGGCTGTCTCGGCCGGGAGCACCGAGGCGGTGAGGGAGGCTGCGCCGTCCGGCGCGGCCATATCGGCCACAGCCTGTCGAATGTCTCTTGCAGCTTCACCCTCCACCCAGTCGGCGCCGTCGCATTCGCGCGCCTGAAGCAGCTCCACGAGCCGGTCGCGCCGCCAGAGAACTGAAGAACGGGAGCCGGGAACACTCACAGCGAGAGCGCATAGACCGCTGTCGCCCCCACCGGCTATCTTTCGAGCCAGGCCGGGCGACAAGACATCCACGCTTCCTGGCAGAAGCTCGGAGGCGGCAATTTCCTGTGCGGCCTCGCAGGCGTCGTTGGTGGAGCGAAACCAGCCCAAGACAACGCCCCACATCTGAGGAGCAGGCATCACGCGAAAAGCCACCTGACATACAACTCCGAGGGTTCCTCTTGAGCCGGTGAAGAGATGACAAAGGTCGTAGCCGGCCACATTCTTCATCACCTTCCCGCCCAGGCGAACCACCTGCCCATCGGGCAGAACAACTTTCATTCCGAGAACCAGGTCGCGGACCGTGCCGTGAGAGAAGCGAAGAGGCCCGGCTGCATTTACGGCCACCGCCCCTCCCACCGTGCATGACGAGGGGAGAGGAGGGTCGAGGGGGAGAAACTGGCCTTTTGCAGCCAGGGCAGATTGGAGGGAAGAAATTGTCATGCCAGCCTGGGCGATGACCGTGAGGTCGCCAGAGGAGTATTCAACAATGCCGGCGAGCCGGGAAGTGCACAGCACAATGTCCACGCGCCTGGGAGGAGCGCCGACGGACATATGGGTTCCTCCGCCGCGAGGGACTACCGTCCAGCGGTTGGAATGCGCCGCCTGAAGGAGCTGGGCGATGTGGCCGATGCTGCCGGGAAAGCAGATGACCTTGGGCCGCACGCCGTCAACGGCGAACTGCTCACCATCGGTCGAGATATGGGCAGAGCCAACGACGCCGCTCGCCGCTCGCAAGACTTCTTCCATCAGGCGTTCACGGTTTCGGGGAGCACCTTTCCGGGATTGCAGAGATTCTTCGGGTCGAAAGCCCTTTTGACTTTAGCCATAAGCGAAAGCTCGTGCGGGGTGAATTGGAGGGGCATCAACTCGAGCTTTTCCAGGCCGACGCCGTGCTCGCCAGTTATTGTTCCGCCGGCCTCGACGCAAGCTTCGAGCATCTCGCGCCCTGCGCGAAGCACCAATTCCCGCTGCTTCTCGTCGCGCTCGTCGAAGAGGATACAGGGGTGGAGGTTGCCGTCGCCGGCGTGGAAAACATTGCCGACTCTGAGGCCGTATCTCTCTGCTATCGAATAGACGGCGCGCAGGACCTGCGGGAGCTTGGTCCTCGGGACCGTTCCATCGCGGGTGTAGTAGCTGACGGTTATGCGGCCTATGGCGCCTATGGATCTCTTGCGCACCTTCCAGAGCTGGTCGCGTTCTTTCGCATCGCGGGCCAGCCGAATCTCTCTGGCGCGGCGCGACTTGCAAAGCTCCATCACCCGGTTCATCTCATCGTCCAGGCCAGCCTCCAGCCCGTCAAGCTCGATGATGAGAACTGCGGCTGCGTCCAGCGGCAGGCCGAAACGGGAAGCCTGTTCCACAGCCTGTATCATGAGTGAATCAATCATCTCCAGCGCAGCAGGAACGATGCCTGCGGCGATAATCTCGGTGACGGCGTGGCTGGCGTCGTCGAGGTTGTCGAAGACGGCCAGCATGGTTCTCCACGACTGGGGCAGGCGCACAAGACGCACGAGGGCCTTCGTTACAATCCCCAGTGTGCCCTCTGAACCGATGACGAGGCCCCTGAGGTCATAGCCCGCCAACTCCTCGCCGTTTCCCCCGAGCCAGAGCACCGTGCCATCCGGAAGTACCATCTCGAGGCCAAGAACGTGGTTTGTGGTAACGCCGTATTTCAGCGTATGGGGGCCGCCGGAATTCGTGGCCACATTGCCGCCTATGGTGCAAGCTATCTGGCTCGAGGGATCGGGAGCGAAATGATAGCTGGCGCTCTTCACCGCGTCCGACAACCTCAGGTTTGCGACGCCTGCCTCGACAAGGGCTCGGCGATTTGCCAGGTCTATCTCGAGTATGCGGTTCATGCGCGAGAGAGCTATGCACACGGCCCTGTTCAGTGCGATAGCCCCTCCGCTCAGACCGGTGCCAGCCCCGCGAGGCACGAACGGAATTCCCCGCTCATACAGCAGCTTGGCCGCCGACGAAACCTGCTCTGCGCTTCGCGGTAACACAACGCAGGAGGGGACGCTTTTCCTGAGCGACATGCCGTCGGCTTCATATACCAGGAGCTCCACGGGGTCTGTTATGACGCCGTCGGGCCCAACTATGTCCCTGAGTTCTCGAATAAGCGTCCGGCTCAGCATTGCATATGCTCGCTCCCTGTCGGATTCGCCTGCGCCGGGGCGGGTTTCAAACCCGGCCCTCTCTACTCGCCCGATGCTTTCAAAAGAGCCATGAACTCCGCTCTCGTTCTCGGGTCCGTCCGGAATACTCCAAGGACGGCGCTCGTTACAATGCGAGAGCTCTGCTTTTCGACGCCTCTCAGCATCATGCACAGATGCTGAGCTTCCTGAACGACTGCCACGCCGCGCGGATCGAGCGCCTCTTGGAGAGCCTCGGCTATCTGCATCGTCATGCGCTCCTGCACCTGAAGCCTTCGCGCGAAAAGGTCAACCACGCGCCCGATCTTGCTTATGCCAATGATTCTACCACGAGGTATGTAGGCCACATGAGTTCTACCGAAGAATGGCAGAATGTGGTGCTCGCAGAGGCTGTAGAACTCGCAGTCCTTGACGATCACCATGTCGTCGTATGACTCTTCGAAAATTGCGTCGCCCAGAACATCATCCAAGGTCTGATGATACCCCTGAGTGAGAAAGGCGATTGCCTCGGCCGCTCTGGCGGGCGTCTTGATCAGGCCTTCCCGGTCCGGGTTCTCGCCTATTTCAATCAGAAGCTGTCGAAAGAGCTTCTCCACTTTTCCCTCCCCTGCTCACGGCCCGTTCGGAGCATCTTTGCGCATTCGCCAGGGCCTCACGGGATGCAGCGCAGGGCAAAGCCGCAGCCCTTCTGAGATTCTCGCCCAGGGCATCTATTCCCTTGCCCATGCACCACAGCAGGGGCATTGACGCTCGCATTCCTCATGAGCCCTGCCTGCGCGACACAGCCGGCTCGAGCCCGTTGGCGCCGCGACAGATGACGAAGAACGCGCATCTGGGCTGGGCTCATGACACCGGGGTGGCGGGACTCAAGCCGGTAGCTGCTCGTGCCGGCCGCGCCAAGTGGACAGGGCTATCGAGCTGGCGCGTCTGGGCGGCCGCGCTCATCTCCCGGCGCGAATCACTTGGCCCCCTCGCTGCCTGCGTTACAGTAACACAGCGGCCCGCCCTCGCATAGGCTTGGCGCGGAGCGCCGCGGAAGGGATAGACCAGGATGCCCTTGCTCCGACGCATACTGCTGCTTTCTTGCGTGGTTCTTCTTGAACGCGCCATGCAGGAGGCGCAACCACTCGAGACCGCGCGATGCGTGCAGTGCTTCGGGCTCCATGCTTCTCAGGAAGGTGCTATCGAAGGCAGTGTTCCAGTTCCTGGGGCTTGATTGCCGGAAGGATGTCGTGGGCTTGTCTCATGGCAGCAGCGATGCGCGCTGTTCCGTTCGGCAAGGGCCATGTGGCGACGCAGGCGACAAGCAGGCAATCGAGGGGCGACACGCGCGAGAAGAACACGACTGCTTTGTCATGGTTGTTGTGTTCTGGGGCGGGTGGAAATCAGCTCATGCTTGCAGCAATGCTGTCACAGCGCTCAGCTTATCCAGGTAGATTCTGACCGAATTCTCGAAACCCACCCCTGTCGGTATTGGCATGTGTTTCTCGTTATCCCTTCGCTTATATAGCAGCCAAATCATGTCCCACAGAATGAAGAACAGGTTCAGCCCCTCTACCGTGGATAATGAGATGCTTCTGGCCTCCAGGTATCGCTGCCACATCCCTCGCCGGAGCGCGACAAGCTTATCCCACCACTGACAAATCCCCAGGCCCCACTCGCCGAAATTGAAATCCCATACGGGATTACCGATTCTTGCCGTCTCCCAATCAACAATTCCAGTGATCCTCAGACTCGGCGATTCGACAAGGATATGGTCCTCGTGCAGGTCGCCATGCACCAAGACATCTGATAGCCCCGCTAACTCCCTCATCGCCGCAGCCCATCGTGCTTTAGTATCCACCTCCCGCGCTATGGTCTGAGGCAGCGAACCTGTGGCGCTGAGTCGCCGAATGAAGCGATATATGAAATCTACTGCTTCCTCTGTTGTCTCGGGGGACAGGACTTTCTTGTGCCAGTTACCGACTGTAGTTCTCTTTGGAGCTGTCTTAGTTGGCCCAGACAAGAACTCAGGGAGTTCATTCTTTGGAATGCTATGCCAAACGGCAATTATCTCCGCTAAATCTCCCAGGAGCTTTTCGAACTGGTCGAGACTTATTTCGTTCAGGAATCTGGAAAACGGGATGCCGCTCAGTCTCGTTACAGCCCCGAACTCATAGTAGGAAATCTCCCTGTCTTTGATTCTTCCGACGACCTTTGGCAGCGCCACGGAGCCGAGGTGAGAGAATCGTTCGTAGAAGGCGAGTTCCCGCTTCACCTCACCAGCAAACTCAGGGCTGCGGGGGAACAGGAAGACTTTGTCCTTGCTCATCAAGACGTGTTTGTGCCAGCCGTCAAAGTTGGCCTCCAACTCGGATGGTTGCAGACCAAAGAGCCGACAGAACTTTTCAAGCTGCCAGGGAGTAAGCACAGCACTGACGCAATCTCTTGACATGGCAGATCTTCTCTTTTGACAGCAAGCCCCGGTGGAGCCGGTAGGGACAATTCATGTCCGCCGGCTGGCGGATGCCCCTGCGATTGCGAACACATGACGGGCGGCTGGGCAGCTACCTGGTGACATCCCTGTAATGGACGAAATTCTTTGAGGCCCGCAAGAGACCTTTGCCAAATCCTTGGCGCAGGCGAAAAGTCCCTGGGCGAAGAGGCTCTGCCTTCCCGTTGGGAAGAGCAACGCCTTCCCAGAGGGACCGGGACCCCGGCCCTTCGGGCACAGGGGCCTGCGGCTACGCTGCGGCCGGGGATTGGGCGGATAATGCAGCCGCACCCCTGGCCGCGCAGGCCCTCACGGGTGCGCTCATTCTTGCGTAAACATGATATGCGAGCCTCAGTACAGTTCGATAGGTCGAGAACCGCTTTTCTATTCCGCTACAAGAAACCCTTCAGGCGAGGCGGCTGTTGCAGGAGGAAGCTTTGCGCCAGCGGTCAAAGCATACGGACGGACCCGACAGCGGAGGGGATTCCTCTGGGTATAAGCTCATGTAAGCCATCGGGGGCAACGGGCAGCCGGTCGGGTTCCAGAGGTTTCAGGAGCTCGACATGGCAGGGGAGCAGTGTCTTTCACCCGCCGAGAATTTTTGAAGAAGGTCGGCCTTGGCGCTGTCGCCATTGGCATCGTTGGCCACAAGCCGGCGCTCGCGAGAGCGAGCCGGGGCAGCAAAGAGAAAGGAGAGATGAAAATGCCGAGTCATCACGAGCTTCCAGAGCTGCCGTACGCTTACAACGCATTGGAGCCGCACTATGACGAGCAGACGCTTCGGCTTCACCACGACTTGCACCACGCGGCCTACGTGAAGGGCCTCAATGCAGCCGAAGAGAAGCTGGAGGCGATGCTGAAGTCAGGGGATTTCGCCGCGGCCAAGGCAGTGTGCGGGGAACTCGCGTTCCACGGGTCTGGCCACACCCTGCACTCGATTTTCTGGACGAATATGAAGCCGGGCGGGGGAGGAACTCCTTCCGGGGCGCTGGCGGACGCGGTCAACCGGTCATTCGGGAGTTTCAACGCCTTCAGGGATTTCTTCCTGGCCGCAACAAACGCCGTCGCAGGCTCTGGCTGGGGCGTGCTCGCCTACCGCAAGGACGATGACGCGCTCGTGGTTTTGCAGGCCGAAAAGCACGAGAACCTGACGCAGTGGGGCGTGGCTCCTATGCTGGTGCTCGATGTGTGGGAGCACGCCTACTACCTGAAATACCAGAACAGGCGCCCGGAATGGACGAAGGCGTTCATGGAGCACCTGGTCAATTGGGACGATGTTGCCAGGCGCTTGGCCTCTGCGCGAGGGAAATAGAATAGGCCTGGCGCTCGCAGCGTCCAGCCTTGTGCGGGGCGGCGCTTGCGCATGATTTGTGTCCGACGCGAGGTCGGACGCTGTATCTATCTGCGCCAGCGTCTGTAGCGTCCGGCCTCGTGCCGGACGAGGTTTGCGCGTGCAGGGTCCGCGCGCCCCTCAAAGAAAGGTCTCGCCCTGTTGCCTCGGGCCTTCTGCGCGCGGCTTTTTCATTCACCCCTGCGCACAGGACAGGCCGCCGCAGGGAACATGTCGTCGCGCGCAGAAACCCCACGAGCGTGAAGGAAACGAAGACCTATCGGGCTGCCATAGTCGGCTGCGGGCGGAAAGCCTCGACGATAGACGACGAGCGGCGCTGGCTCACAAACTACGACGCGCTGCCGTGCAGCCACGCGAGCGCATATTCATCCCACCCAAGGACGATTATCGAGGCGGCTGCCGATCCGGATGAAGCGAAGAGGCTCGCCTTCGGCGAGCGCTGGAAAGTGGCGAAGCTTTATTCGGATTACCGGCAGATGCTGGCAGAGGTGAAGCCCGAAATTGTGAGCGTTACCACCCACGCGCACCTTCACGCGCAGGTGACAATTGACGCCGCGCGAGCTGGCGCGAAAGGCATAATCTGCGAGAAGGCCATGGCCACCTCGCTGCAAGAGGCCGACGAGATGATTGAAGCGTGCAGAAGCTCAGGCGCCCGCCTTCTCATCAACCATCCGCGGCGATACCATTCCACCTACTCTGCCGCTCGCAAAGCCATCGAGGCGGGAGAGGTTGGCGAGTTGAGAGCGATCGTGGGCATGATGTTCAACGCCCTGATTCATAACGGGACTCACCTTTTCGATATGTTTCGCTTTTTTGCGGGAGAGGCCAGATGGGTCTCAGCGCAAGTGATACTTGGGGAGTCCCGCCAAACTGCCGGCGGGCAAGCCCGCCAGACCGCAGGCGGGCAAGCCTCTGATCCAGGAGGAGCAGGAGCAGTCGGGTTTGATTCCGGCGTGATCGCTCTTGCGGAGATCTCGACGATGCAGGGGTTCGAGCTTCAGCTTTTGGGTTCGAATGGGAGGATAGTGATAAATTCGTTCGCGGAGGGATTTCAGGTCTGGCGCTGCGAGAGGGAAGCGCCGCAGCAGGGAAGGCAGTGGTTCCAGTATGGGCCCATGAAGCTGGCCCAGATCGAGACGCGGCAGAATCATCAGCCTGCCAAACCTCCCATGCTGGCAGCCGTGGAAGACCTTGTGGAGTCAATCGAGACTGGCAGAGAGCCAGTCTCCAGCGGCGAGGAAGGCAGAGCTGCGTTTGAAATCGCGCTGGCCTGTCGCATGTCCTCAGCGAGCGGGGGAAAGCGAGTTGACATTCCGTTTGCCGACAGGAACTTCCGAGTGGTCTCGAGGTGAGCCTTCGAGTTCCTCATGGTCGCCCCGAGGGGAGCCGAGGGGTGAGGGATGAAAGCAGTCAGGTTCCATGAGCAGGGCGGCGTGGAAGTCCTGCGACACGAGGAGGCACCCGACCCGAAGATAGGGCCGGAGGATGTCCTGGTGAGAGTGCGAGCGTGCGCCGTGAACCACCTCGACATATGGGTGAGGTCGGCGCTGCCAGTTTCTCTGCCGCACGTAGCCGGCTCGGATGTAGCCGGCGAAGTGCAGGCCGTGGGAGAAAGGGTGACCGGGTTCAAGCCGGGCGACCGGGTGGTGGTGAACCCTGCGCTGAGCTGCGGCGCGTGTGAGTGGTGCCTGGCGGGAGATGACAGCGTCTGCATTGACTTCAAGATTCTTGGCAGCCAGGTTGACGGCGGCTATGCGAAGCTCGTGAGCGTGCCAGGCAGAAATGTGCATCCCATCCCGCCGGGTCTTTCGTTCGAAGAGGCTGCTGCTTTTCCGCTGGTCTTCCTGACTGCTTGGCACATGCTCTTGACGCGGGCGCGCCTGACTGCTGGCGAAACCTGCCTCATCCACGCCGCCGGGAGTGGGATAGGAAGCGCGGCCATCCAGATAGCCAGGCTGTGCGGCGCGCGAGTGATTGCAACGGCCGGAAGCCGCGACAAGCTGGAAAAGGCGCGAGAGCTTGGCGCCGACGAGGTGGTCAACTATCGCGATGGGGATTTCGCCAAGAAAGTTCTTGAGATGACGCACGGCAGGGGCGTGGATGTCGTGTTCGAGCACATCGGGCCCGAGACATGGATGGGCAGCCTGCGCTGCCTTGCTCGAAGCGGGCGCCTCGTAACTTGCGGTGCGACAAGCGGGCCAAAGGTGGAGCTTGACCTGAGGTTCTTCTACTCCCGTCAGCTTTCCGTCTCGGGAAGCATAATGGGGACAAGGCGGGAATTCCGGCGCATTTTGCAGCTCGTCGCGGCAGGCCGGCTGAAGCCGGTGATTGATTCCACCTTCCCTCTGGCCGAGGCGGCGGAAGCGCAGACGCGGATGGAGCAGCGGAAGAATTTCGGCAAGATTATGTTGATCCCTTAGGGATGGTTGGAGAGGCACAACGGCGGTTGCAGTCTGACGCGAGCAGAAAGCGGTCGTTCGCACCCGTAAAGGGTGCGGCTACAAGGTTTGCTGAAGCCTGCAAACGAGCTGCGAACGAGGTAATGTCAGGTCGTGCACGGCGCCGTAATGGGATCATCGAACGGAGGGAGTGGAGATGCAGAACAGCCCTGTGAGAACCGCCCCCAAGCTGACGCTTGCGGGCGCGAAGATGGCCCTTGAAGCAGCGGAGAAGAAAGCAGAAGAGATAGGTCAGCCGATGGATATCGCGGTTGTTGATGACGGCGGAAACCTGGTCGCTTTCTCGCGCATGGACGGAGCGAGGATAACGAGCATAGACATCGCGATAAACAAGGCTTTCACCGCAGCGGGCGCGAGGCGGCCTACCGGCGACTACGCCGAGATAGCCGGACCAGGCAAGCCTGCCTTCGGCATACATGCGAGCAATCAGGGGAGGTTCACAATTTTCGGCGGCGGGCTGCCGATTTTGTGGGAGGGAGAAGTAATAGGCGCTGTCGGCTGCTCTTCTGGCTCGGTCGAGCAGGACACGCAAGTGGCCCAGGCTGGCGTGGACGCGGTGCTCGATGCCGTGCGCTCGCAGAAGGCGAGCTGATGACCGATCGGCGGAAGCAGGAGCGAAGCCGCGCGGCACAAGAATAGCAACGGTCGGACGCGGCCGGGGCTGCGCATTTCATGTCGCTGCGGCCCTATTTCTTTTTGCGGAGATGAGCGTTATGAGCGGAGGTGTGGCAGGCGAAAACTGGACGCGATGGCTGGACATGATGAAAGAGCAGGTCTCGCCTTCCAGGATTGACCACCCATTCAGGGTGGTGGCGGAGAAGGAAGAATCCGCCGAAATCCGCGACGAGGAAGGCGAGCGACAGATACGCGCTCGCTCCTATGACCTGGAGGTCCTATACCTGGACATGGGTGGGCGAGCGAAGACTGGCAAGGGCCATCTCTTCATGCCGCTTGATCCAACGGAGCCCGCGCCTTTGGTCATCAATCTTCACTATGAATCGGGCCTGGGCGCCATGGCCGGGTATGTCGCGCAGGGATGGGCTGCGATGTCGGCGGCCGAGGCGCTGAACCCTTTTGGCGAAAGCATAAACTTCAACATTGCTCTCGCCCAGGCCGGCCGCGCTGCGCCCTTCGTTGACGGGCAGCGCATCGCCCTCATGGGAGGCAGCGCAGGCGGTTATGTGGCTCTTATGGTTGCCAGCGAGGTATTCCCGGTGACGGCGCTCGTGCCACTCGCGCCAATTGTGAATCTGAGCTATAACATCGCGCATCTCGACAGGAACGCTGCCCCTGCGGAATGCGGCAAGAAAGATGAGCAGGGGCGCGATGCGTCGCGGGCGCCAATCTTCTGCTCTGTGGCGGGGGTAATCGGGGCGGCGAGCGAATTTCTCGGCCCGCGCCAGAAGATGGCGCCCAACTGGACAGCGAACTCGCCGCTCGGAGTAATCAAGCTCATCACCTGCCCCGTGCAGGCGGCTTTCAGCACGGCTGATGTTCTCGTCCCCATAGACCAGGTTGGACGCGACCTCGCCTTTCCCACGCCTGCTTCCTTCCCCGAAGGGTTCGCTTTCGAGATGAATTCGCTTGTGGAGGATCGCAGGTCAAGGGGAACGCTTCTCCAGGCCTTGGGGCGCAGAAGCGCAAAGGTGTATCGAGTAAAAGTCCCGGAGAGCCTCCCGCCGTTCTGGCAGGAGAGCGAGCAGAAGAAACCTGGGGCGCCTTACGAGATTTCAGCTCCATTCTCCAGACAGGCTCTCTTCTCGGTAGTCATACTCGATGAGGGGCCTCCAGAGCCGCGCCTCGGCCACTTCAAGCGCATTTTCGCGTATTCAAGCATGGAGTTTATGAAGCACTGGATGCAGAGGGGCAGGCCGCTATCTAAGGGCCAGCTTACGAGAGAGAAATTGACGGCCCTCATGAGAAGATTCCTCGGCGAGAATTTCGAGGGAGTGATGAGCTACGGGGGTGGCGTGGGAGAAGGCTCTGTCGTGAACAGGCGCAACCGGCCGGGCAGGGAGAAGCTCGATGTCATACTCGGGCTTCGAGCTCATTGCGAAATGGGAAGTGGGCATCGGGCGCACCTGGCAGAGCTCTACTCCAGGCTCCCAATTGCGCTTCGAGCGCTCGATGCAGGCGCGGGGCAGCGGAAGGCTCGATTTTCTGACGATGTAGAGGGCGGGCTTGCTTTTCACGAGGCCGTGCTGCACCACCGCTGCGGCGACAAGGAGAAAGCGGCCGAGGTGAGCAGGCGGCTGCTGAAATCGAAGAGGCACGAGCCATACGCCTGTTGCCTGCCTGCGAGGCTCAGGGCCGCTGCGACGCCAGAGAAGTGATGGGCCTGGAGACGGGCTGCCGGCGCCGCCGAGCCGCGCTGGTCGAGTGAGCGCGCTGAGAATAGTGCGTTCCGAACTTTTATCGCCTACAATTGATTCCGTAGGGGCGACCATCTGCGGTCGCCCGCGGGCGTCCCGACCTGTCGGGAGCCCCTACACAGATTTTTCGTTCCTGATAGTTGGAACGGCACGATCCAGGATAGAGCGTGCGCGCCAAAGGCAGCGCACTGAAGCGGGCACTCAACCGATGGGGGCCGGGAGGGCTGCTCCCTCCGCAGGCTTCAAGGGCGCGCCATCTTGCTGGCGTGAGCATAGCGCGTCCAACCATTCCCCGGGGAGGCTTGGAATATTGAGAACTCTGTGGCAGGGCGGTTTCATATGGAGCCTCGTGATGCTTTTCGCGTCGGGGTCGGCTGGCAGGGGAAGCATGATGCGGCGCGGCTGGCAACTGGCCAGGCTCGACGAAGCTCAAATAGCGCGCATCATGCAGCGGGCGTCGCGATATGGCATCAACGAGATCCAATTGTCCCACGGCATCATGATGTATATAGACGCCATCAACGAATCCGACCGCGTCAGGCAAGTGGTGAACGGCATCGTGGCCCGAGCGCACGCGGAGGGGGCAGGGCCACAAATCAGGGTATTCGTGTGGGCGCATGAATTGAATTCCCCGCCCGGCAAGACCGATGTGTGCCTGAACCCGGAGGGAGGCGGCAGGGCCTTTCTACAAGCGCGGCAGGACGCCTACCGGCGAGCGCTCAGAGCCTGCCCTGGGGTTGACGGCGTCGTGCTCATGTTCGGCAGTTCGCGGCTCGAGCCGTGGGACACAACCTGCAAGTGTGAGTGGTGCGCCAGCCACGGGCCAGCGGAGAAGGCGAAAGTGATCATCGAGCAGATAAGGTCTGTCGTCAAGGGGGAATTCGGGAAGGAATTGATGGTGCGGACTTTCATCCACTCGCCCGACCAACTCAGGTGGATTGGAGAAGCGGTGCGGGAGACCGACGGGATAACGGTCATGAGCAAGTGCGTTCCGCAAGATTGGGAACCATACTATCCGCACGAGGATCTGATCGGGAAGGTGGGGCAAAAGGAGCAGATCGTCGAGTTCGACCTGGCGGGCGAATACTGGGGCCGAGGGGTCATTCCCTTCTGCCAGCCGGACGAGTTGCAGTTCAGGCTCCAGTACGATCGCGATCAGGGCGCGGTGGGCGGCATGGCGCGGATTGACGACATATTTGGCACGCCGAACGAGGTCAATGTCTTCGCGTTTTCGAGGTTGATGCAGAACCCGGATGAAAGCGTTGATGAGATCTGGCGCGAGTGGGTCAAGGAGCGGTATGGCCTTGCCGCCGGATCGCGCGCCTCGGAGGCGGTTATCTCTTCTCTGCGGCGGACTTTCGATATCGGCCGGAAAATGTACTATGTGAAGGGGTTCTGGGTGTTTGCAAAGAGCAGCGAAGTGCCGGAAGTGGGGCGGTTTCCACAGATGCTGCGCGGGCGCAGCATTGCGCTGTATGATAGAGCCTGGCAAGGGGTGGAGAGCGAACTGCTGAATCCCACGGAACAGACGCTTGAGGAGATCGCCCAGGAAAAGTGCGAGGCAATCTGGCTGAGCGACCAGTCCGCGGCCGACCTGGAGAGGGCCAAGGAGAGATTGAGGCCGGAGGATTACCAGGATCTTCGCCGCCGGCTCAAGCTCCAGCGGCAGTGCACAGAAATCTGGCGCTGGGCCGCCGATGCCATCTTCAGGTATCAACTCTATAAGCAGAAGCCCAGCGATGGTCAGCGCGCGCTCGTCGAAGGTGCGCTGCGCGAACTCGAATCCCTGGCCGGGCAGATGGAATCGGAATATGGGGCAGACATTTCACCCGGCAGTCCGCGCCGGATAAGGGAACTGATAGCAGACATCAGGAGCGAGTTCGGCAAGTCACAGGAGGCAGCGGAACATCGAGCGCCGCTGCTCCGGCAGATAGAGGTGCAGAACCTTGGGAGCAGGTCCGCCGCGATCACCTGGCAGAGCGATGTGGCCTGCGATTCGCAAGTCGAGTATGGGGCGGCCATCCCCGGCTACGGATTCGAGACGGCCGCTAACAAGCGCATGACCAAGCAGCACAGGATGACGCTGACCGGCCTTCAGCCAGCGACGAGATACTACTTTCGCGTGAAATCGAAGGCAGCCGACGGGCAGCTGATGGTCTCGGGCGATTTCAGGTTCAGAACGGCGGGAACTGCGGCGCGGGCGCAGGATTTGCCCCAACAGTGACCGGCGCAGAGCGATACCGGGAAGAAGGGAAACAGCCGACGCAGGAAGTCAAGAAGAGGGGGGCACTGCGGCAGCGAAGAATGGTTGCACTTGACGACGCAAGTCTAATTTCTGGAAGGAGGTAGAAGGAAGTGCCACTTGTTAACCAGAGAGAGCTTCTGCTGCCAGCGCTGGAGCAACGACGAGCGGTCGGCGCTTTCAACGCCAACAACATGGAAATGGTCCAGGCATTTATCGGGGCGGCGGAAGAAATGAGCCAAGAACTCGGGCAGCCCGTTGACCTGATCATTCAACTGAGCCCGGGCGCCAGCAGGTATGCTGGATGGGCATTGGGCGCTGGAATGGTCAAAATCGCCGCCGCCGAAAGCAATGTCCGCGCGGCTTTGAATCTCGACCACGCGACGAAGCTCGAAGAAGTGCAGAAAGCCTTGGACAACAAGTTCACGGCTGTTCTGTTTGACGGCTCCGGTTTGCCGCTCGACGAGAATATCAAGATGACGCGCCAGGTAGTGCGGATGTGCCGCCCGGAAGGCGTGCCGGTCGAGGCTGAGCTTGGGAAAATTCCGAAGATCGAGGATTACTTCACGAAGCAGGAGATTGGCCATTTGAGAAGTCTCGCTGCTACCGAGGCAGTGAAAATCATCCGCGAGAAAGCGGGCAAGTCGGTTGAAGACTTGATGGCAAAGCCCAAGGATGTAGAGCGCTTCGTCTCGGAGACAGGCTGCGATTTTCTTGCTGCGGCTTTCGGTTCCATTCACGGAATCTGGGGTGACATCTGGCCGGTTCGTGTTGACCGTCTTCTCGCTATTCAAGAGCGCACGCGGCTTCCTCTGGTTTCGCACGGGTCGTCCGGCATATTGATGACGCCCAAAGATGTGGAGAAGAAAGGCATCAGGCTTTCGGAGGGCGAGGGAACGCTTCTCGACGCCATTCAGACAGGCGGCGTAACGAAGGTTAATGTGGCGACGATTCTCTCGATCTCTTTCATCAAGGGATTTGTCGAGGCTTACGAGGCGAATCCGAGCGAGAAAGACTTCCGCGTTCTCGGCGGCCAAGGTCGCGACCGCGTCAAGGAGACGGTGAAGCAGTATATGCGGCTGTTTGCCGGCCGGGTGTGAAAAGTCAGCCGTTCCATCTGCCTGGTCCCGGCGCCTGAGAGCGACCACAGCGAGGGGCGACTTCGTGAGCCGCACTGGCTGCCCCCACCTTAGGTCCTCCCCCATCGAGGGGGAGGACGCTGCGCTCCCCCTGGGCTGTGCGGCTCCGAGAGGCGCTCTCCGCCCCGCAGGAGGCGTGTAACGACAGCTACACAAAACAGCACCAGGCAGGCTCCAGGTTCAAGGAGCTACTGCCAACCTCTCTTTTGAAGTCTCCAGGAGGGAAACGAAGATGCCGGCTTTCTCGCTTCCACTGAGCGGCATATTCTCTGAACTCGCGGTTGAAACAGCGGAAGGCGTGCCCGCAACTCGTCTTCTGATCGGCGGGCGGTGGAGAGAGGCTTCCGACGCAAAGACCTTCGATGTGCGCTCGCCCATAGACGGAAGCGTGATTGCGCGAGCCGCCAGCGCCACTATTGACGACGCTGTGTCTGCTGTGCAGGCAGCCCGGTCGAGTCAGGGTGCGATAAGAGAGATGCCAGCGATCCAGCGGGTGGGGGTCATGGAGAAAGCGGCCCGCCTGCTGGAAGAGAATGGTGAGCTCGTCGCGCGCGCCATTCAGCTCGAAGCGGGAAAGCCGACGCGCGACGCTCTATCGGAGGCGCGTGCGACAGTCGAGCGGCTCAGATTGGTTTTGCAGGACGCGCGGAAAATCTCGGGCGAATACCTGCCTGGCGACTGGGCCCCGGACACCATTGGAAAAATGGCGCTCGTGACCCACGAGCCGGTCGGCGTGATTGCGGCCATCTCGCCTTTCAATTATCCGATGTATATCGGGGCGGCGACCCGAGAGATGAGAAGACGAGAGTGGGCACGGTGATAAACGAATCGGCGGCGCAGCGGATTCATGGGCTCGTGCAAGACGCGGCCGACAAAGGGGCGAGGATTCTTGCGGGCGGAAAATTCAGCGGGTGCTTCTACGAGCCCACCCTTCTCGACCATGTGCCCAAAGAGGCGGCCATTGCCGTGGAAGAGACATTCGGCCCGGTCGTCACGGTGATGAGAGTGAAAGATGAGGATGAGGCCATTGAGATGGCTGGAAGGCCGCGATATGGCCTGGACTCGTGCGTTTTCACAAACAGCTTTCACCGGATGTGGAAGGTGGCGAAGCGGCTGGAGGTTGGCGAAGTCACAATCAACGATTTTCCAAGGCACGGCATCGGCTACTTCCCCTTCGGCGGCACGAAGGAATCGGGCATTGGGCGGGAGGGAATAGGATACAGCGTCGAAGAGATGACGCGGTTGAAGACGATTGTGTTCAACCTGGAGGCGGGCGGGGAGAAACGCCAGCCGTAGGGCAGGAGCTTGCGAGAATCCCTCGTAGCCCGCAGTCTTTGCAGGTGTCGCCCGCAAGTTTCCGCCCTCCCCCCATTGCGGGGGAGGATTGAGGCGGGGGGGCGACTTCGCCAGCCACACCAGCCACCCCCACCTTCCCTCCTCCCCCATCAAGGGGGAGGAGACTTGACCCTGTTGCTGGCCTGCACAGTTATCAGGCCGTCGCTTACCTCCTGCCCTTCAGGCCCACCTGCCGTTTAGCGGCTGCCGCGTTCCTGTTTCCCGTCGCCCGCAACTTCACCCAAGATCTGCTGAGGGGTCTTCAACCCGGGTGCCGGGCGGAGGTGGGCCCAGGACGGGCTGGCTTCTGTCTCGGCTTGAGGGCACGGGATCTCGCGCAGCCCCTCACGGCGGAAAAGTTCGTGCCACCACCCGGCGACGCGCTCGTAGAAGAAAACCCGGTCGAAGTTGCGTAACGGCCCGCACGCCGCGCGCTTGAGTTCCAGCTCGAGGCCCAACTTTGGCCCAACCCAATTCTGGGCCACGCACGGATCTGCGCCTGCGACGATAAGGAGCCACCGCTCGGGCGCCGTTCCCCAGTTATAGCCAGCGGCAGCCTCCTCTTTCTTCACCACGATCTGCCGCACGATGCGAGGATCGAAGCCGGTGGATCCCCACTGAACGCGGGAGCAAATCCAAGGCCCGATGCGCCGGGAGGTCGGAAGAAGCCAAATACAAGAAATGTACCTGTCCATCAACGGATAGCCGCAACCGAAAGGCCCAGCGTGGGCGGGCCTGCCGTAGCCGATCTGCGTCGGGCAACGGCGACCAGCTATTGCCTCCGCGGCGAACCGCACAAGCTCCTCGGCCAGAGACGAGGCCTCGCGCTTCGGCGGGAGGGAACTTCCCTTGAGGGAGACCACTCCACTTACGTAATGCAGCTCGGGACGAGTGCGAACCCGGCGACGAATTTCCTCGTCGAGCTGGTCCCAGGCGGCCTGACGCACCCTGCTCGGCGCGCCGCCGGGCTCGGCGGGGTCGCTATGATAGTCCGTTAGCTCGAGCCCCACCTCCAGCCGTTGGCCGTCGCGGTCGAAGGTGACGAAGGCGTCGGGCCGCTCGTGCGGGCGGAGGGATACGACGCGCCAGCCCATCAACCCGCAGAATTCTTTGATGATATTCAGGTCGCGTGCCTTTTTGTCCATGTCGGCCATCTGGGCGAGGCGCAAGCGCGACGGTTCGGGGTCCCGCAACTCTTCCAGCAGCAGAGCAGGCTCGTCACAGTCTTATGAGATCGGCTTTTCTCCAGCGGAATCTCTGGGCGAGGGCTTGCTTTATGAGGATGTGGTCCTGGGGCGCAATCGCGCCGTGGAAGAGCGTGTTGGCTTGGGCGGCAACGGAACCGACTTCCGCGGCCCGGAATGGCGAGAAGCCACGGGCGACCGCGTGAAGGAACGCTCCAGCAAAAGCGTCGCCAGCGCCGATCGGCTCGACGATGTCCTGCGGCTTCACGAGGTCTGCGGGGATCTCTTCCAGGCCAACGCCCTGCGCGTCTCTCGTCGCCACTGCCGCGCCCCTCTCGGCGAGGGTGAGGACGACTGCTTCGGCTTCAGGACAGCGGGCAAAGAAAAACGCAGCGGCCCCGTCGAGTTCGTCTCTCGTTATGGCGGCGCTGATGTCGAGGCCGAATATGCCTCGCGCCTCCCCAAGTCCGACCAAGAGGAAGCCGACCTTGGGCGCTATCTCTTCGAAGGCGGAACGAAGCTCCTCAGGGCTTTCGCGCAGGTCGGGCCTGTCGTTCACATCATAGCTTACTTTCGCGCCAGCTTTGTGAGCTTCCTCGACGAGGTCCCTCACCGCTCGCCTGGCCGAGAACGAAATCATCTGCGAGATGCCCGTAACATGGAGAATGTCGCCCGGTTTGAAATCCGGCTGCATCTGGCCGGCGTCAACGAGAGAGGCTGCGCTTCCCCAGCGCGAGTAGCGCTTCTTCCCGCGAACGAGAAAATGGGCGCCCAGGTGCCGGTCGGGGAGAAGGGCTACATGACTCGCGTCAACTCCTTCCCGGCGAAACCAGTTCAGCATGAAGCGAGATGAAGGGCAGTCGCCGACGGCGCTGAGGAAGACGGCGCAAGAGCCGAGCTCCGCTGCAGGCGGAAGCATGTCATAGGCGTCGCCGGCGAGGCGGGCGAAAACGCGAAACTCTCCGTCCTCGGCGAGTATCTCTTCACCTGATTCGACCGCCTGATCCCGCTGCGACAGAATCTGGTCAACCTCGCGGCAGAGGGAGCCGCCCTTCCAGCCAGACTTTGCTCCCGAGCGGTCGTCAATCGCGGCTATGTACCGAGCGAGAAGCGATTCGGGAATCTCGCCGGCTCCCTCGACAAGTATCTCGATCATGCACTCGCCGAAGGACCAGATGCGCGGGCGCGCCGAATCGAGGGCTTCGTGCGCGCGCTCGCGAAGCTGGCTCCAGTCGCCAGATCTGAGCGAGGAACAAAAATCCTTGTCGTTGTAGAGCGCGCCGGCGACATTGACAGCAGCGGCGCCTGCGTTGAGATAAGAAGGAATATCTTCGAGCGCCACTCCTCCAGACGGCATGATGGGAATGTGGGAGCACGGCCTTCTCACGGCCCGCACAAAATCCGGCCCACCAACCTGGCTCGCCGGAAAGAGCTTCACGAGGTCTGCCGTCTCGCAGAAGTCTGCTGACTCGACATCCAGCCCTTGATTCCCCAGCCTGAAGGCCAGCTCAAGCTCCGTGGGACTCATGCCCGCCGGGATCAGGCCTATGTCGCGCCGCACGCACATTTCCGCCGCGCCGGGCGCGAAAGCGCGGTGAGACACAAGGAAGCCCGCGCCAGCGTCGGCAAACCGCTCCGCCTGGGCGAGGCTCTGAATCGTGCCCGCGCCTGCAATCAAATGTGGGAAATGCCGCCTGAGCCTGGAGATAAGCTCGTGGGCGTGAGCCGTTGTGGCAGTTATCTCGAGAACTTCGACGCCGGCCGAGACGAGCGCCTCGGCCATCTTGACGATGTGCGGGCGCAGGTCGAGATTGCTCGTTATGACGGGCAGGACTCTCTGGCGCCCCAGGGTGAACGCGACGGTTTGCCGTCGCGAGGGAGGCTTCAGGCCGAGCCTCGCCCCAACCATCTGTCTGTTCACGCGCGGAGTATAGCAGCAGGATGCGGCGCGAGAAAGATTCAGCGCCGGCAGATTCGGCTTCGAAGGAACTCGGCGCGAAATCGGCTGCGCTCAGCCGAAGGCTATCTGCGGCAAGTGGTCGAAATTTCCCTCATGCGTAAGAGCCATGCGCATATATTCTCGAAGAGGCGATAGGGGCAAGACCCGGCTCAGGCCTGGCGCGAAACAAATCTCGAAGGCTTCTGCCGTTGTCCGGGCGGTCGGAAGCCTCGACGAGGTGTGTTCGGCGATAGGGTTCGCTCTGGCAGCCGGCGGTCCGGCCGACACAGCCGAGGCCTTGAAGAAAGTTCAGGGCCTTCTGTTCGAGCTTGGCGCAGAGCTGGCCCATCCGCCAGCCGGCGGACGAGCGCCGCGAGTTCGGACTGCGCCCGCCGGCCGGCAGGTTCAGGAAATCGAAGGCATGATTGACAGCTTCGATGCCCAACTCGAGCCTCTCAGGAGATTCATACTGCCCGGGGGCAGCGAACTCGCTTCCCGGCTTCACCTGGCAAGAGCGATATGCAGACGCGCCGAGCGAGATGCAGTGGCTCTGGCCGAGGAGGAAGAATTGCCGCCAGAAGCCCTGGCGTTCATGAATCGTATTTCCGACCTGCTCTTCGTTCTCGCCCGGTTGGCAAACAAGCGGCTGGCGATACCTGAAGAGGAATGGCACGGAGAGGAAAAATGAGAAGTCCTGGCGCCCGCTCCGGCGTCGTTCGTGAGCTCAGGTCACCCGGCACGAGGCCGCTTTCGCCTACTGCGACCCTCTCTGCAAACTTTCCGCCCGTTCGGCGGCGCGGAGCGGTCGCCTCCATATCGCCTACGTATTCTCGGGACAGAGCTCCAGCTCGCAGCGCGGTCGGTATCTTCCGCCGCAGCGCGATGCCTGCGCGCCTCTACGCTTTCACCTTGACTGGCACCCCTCTCTTGGCCGACTCCCAGGCAGCCTCGGTGAGCTGGATGACGCGCAGGCCGCACATGCCGGGCGACTCAACTTCCGCCTTTCCCAGGATAGCGTCCACGAAGTTGCGGTCTGGGTTTCCGTAGCCTTTGAGCTGCCCGGACAGGTCCTCGCGTTGGCCGTCGTGCTCGTAGGTCAGGCCTGGCCCGATGGTAAAGACGCCTTTCTTGCCCCAGATCTGAATCTGCTCGTAGAAGCCCTGCGGCGTATAACCGACGACCGAGAAGTTCCCGAGCGCTCCGTTGTTGAAGCGCACCGAGAGCGCCGAGATAACGTCCACGCGTGCGCCCATTCCGTCCATATAGGCAAACACCCCGACCGGCTTGAGGCCAGTCATCCACAGCACGATGTCAACCAGATGGCTGCCGGAGTCATTTATCTGGCCCCCTCCGCTCAGCTTGGGATCTCCACGCCATGTCCTGGTGATCGGGAACCAGTTCTGGGCCTGGACGGCGCTGACGAAGTGGACGGGGCCGATGACGTCCCTGGCGATGGCCTCGCGCACATAACGGTAGGCGCCCGCGTAGTGGCGCTGGTATGAGACGAGGAGCACCTTGCGCTTGTCGCGGGCCTTCTTGATCAACTGCTTCGCGTGCGGCACAGTGCATACCATGGGCTTCTCGACCAGCACGTGAAGGTTGCGGTCAAGTGCGTCCATGGCGTGGCGGAAGTGAAGAGTATGGGGAGTGTGAATCTCCACTGCGTCCATCTCCACGGTGTCTAACATACTGCGGTAAGACTTGAAGGTGGGGAGTTTGGCGGCCTCTGGGAAACGCTGGATCAGGCGATCCAGGCTTTCCTGGCTTGTGTCGCACAGGGCTACAACCTCGGCCTTCTTGGTGTCCAACAATTGCTGATAATGGTGGCGGGCAATGCCGCCGCAGCCGATAAAGCCGACCCGGATCTTGCCTCGCCCTGATGGCAGGGCCCCTCGAGAGGCTCGTGTGGCCCCGGCCCTCGCGGGCGTCTTCGCCCGGGGAGCGCGGTTCGAGACGGTTGTGTTCGACTTGGACGCTACCTTGCGCACTTGTGCTACCTCCATTCAAGCGAGGATGAACCAACCGCAGCGCGGCCGAGCAGGCATGCGGAACATGTCCTGGATTCGGCCTAACATTCTGCCTGGCGGTGGCGGACATATTAGGCCGCGATGCAGTGCGTGTCAAACGCTGCGTCTCTGGAGCCACGGCCGCCATCTTCAGGACTCGTAACAAAACCCGATCCGGATGTGGCATAGCCGCCCCGGCTGCGCTGGCCCCGACGAGCCGGGGCCCAGGACTGACCCCACAGGTCGGGGTCCCACATGGTCTGCGTGTGCAAGGACATGGTCGAGGCGGTTTCGTTAGACGCTCTTAGCAGGCTTGTGAAAGACCCGTTGCTCGACGCCCATAACCCACATTATTCGTGACCCCCGCAGGAGAGGGGCTGATGGGTGTCGAGGGATTGAGGAGGGGAGCCGGAGTGTTGGCGGTCGCGGGAAAGCGCTCCGCGGTTACAGAGTGTTGCACGGAAGGCGAACAGCGGCAGGTATTGCCTGTAGGCGCGCAGCACACCGGCCGCAGCTACTGTAGCCGCAACCCGCCAGCCGGCGGGTTGCGAGGATAGCAGCAGCCCGCGCAGGCTGAAGCCTGCGCGGCCATGAAGGCTGCGGCTGCAAGTTTCATCTGCCCATCAGGTTGGAGCAGCACTGGTGCCCGCTTGCAGAAATTCGCACCATATCAGCGCACGTGTCATTGCGAGCCGCGATCCATCGCAGCGTGGCAATCTCACCCCCCGAGGGCGCTGGCGAGATTGCTTGGGCCTTCCAGCGGCGGCTGGAAAGCCTCGCAATGACCGTGGAAGCCTATCCTCATCGGCACCGACTCAAACGTCGTAAGGACGCGGACTTACGCAACCAGGCGCCAGTGCTCTGTTACTCCTGAATCTTTGGGTAAAGGCGCTTGAGTTTTATGCGTGCCTCTTCGGCGGTTCCGTAGGGCAGAAGCTCGCCCGCCTCATGCGGGCAAGTCTTCCGCCTCTCTTTTCCTCTCGGCAGGAGGCACGCTCCTGCCCTACGGGCCTACGGCAACGGTTCAAATCAGGGCTGACACAGCACTATCCTGGCAGGTGTTGACTTCCCCCCGCGCTGCCGGCGGCACGTGCCGACGCCGGCCGCTCCCCAAGCGCCTCCTGCGCCTTCTCGATCAGGCCGAGCAATTCTTTGCGCTCGGCCAGCAGAAGGCCGGGATCATCGCTGAAGTGCCTGTTATCTCGGATGATCCGCGCGTCAATATCGAGCATGGCGCGGCATTGTGCCATCAGGTCGCGATGGGTCCCGGTCTTCTCGAGCCGGGCCGTGAGGCCGTCAAGCAGATGCAGCAGCTCCCAATCCTCGATGCCATCGCGCATCAGCTCGTAGCGGATTGAGCCGATTGGGCCCTGCGCGCCGGGATACAGAAGCTGCCCGCACCCGTTGCGTCCAGTGAAGTTGCCCACGTCAGGGTCCCATTCCCGATTCGGCCAGCGCAGATCGCCATCCGAGTTTCTCCCCCACCTATTCGGCGAATAGTAGAGGAACCCGTCCACGCGGTATTTCCAGCACATCCAGAAGATGAGGCGGTGGTCAGTGGCAGGGAAATCCAACATCACGCCTGGCCGCCCCCAGACGTCATAGAACCAGAAGTCTTCGCCCTTGGCGCGGCGCTCGGCGATAACCTCGTCGTCGAATGATTCAATCAGAGGGCACCACACGTCCACGGACCCGAACAGGTCGAGGATAGGGGGTTGGGTCTCAAGTCGCGGCCAGTTGGGGACGATTTCGTGGGCGAAGGCGTTCTCGCGGCGCAGTTGGTCATACTCTTCCGGCCTGGCCTCATCAAAGCTGTAGAACATGGCCAGGTCGTCCCAGCCCTTGGAGAGAAACAGTTCACGCTGCTCGCGAAGGCGCCGGGCCGCCGACTCGCGCTGTTCAGGCGCTGGCGCGGAAGGCGCGCTGACGAAGATTATGTTCTGACCATTTGCCACCGAGTATTCGAAGTCTCTCAGCGTGTCTGGCGTCGGGTTTCCAAAAAGCGGGCTGGTTCGATGCTCGAGCATGTAGTCATAGTATGCCTTCAAGAGCGGCCAGGGCAGCTCGCGCGTGCGGTACCATTGTCGAAGTTCTGCAGTCTTGAACCATATCGAGACGCGGAAGTTGCGCTCTTCAGATAGGATCGCTGCGGACACGTGCACACTGAGCGGCAGCGTGACCTCGGGGGCGCCGTCAGCGCGAAGCGTGACCGTGCCAGCGTAATCGCCGGGAGCCGCATTGCGCGGCACGCTTATGCTTATCCAGAACGGCTGCGCGAACCGATCCGCAGGCACGTCGAGCGACCTATTGGGCCACAGCGGGTCGGGCCACCAGCCGACCTTATAGACAGGAAATTCATACTCGGCCGCGCGAGTGCGGATGTAATCCACCGTAAACACGCGAATGTGGTCAGCGGCGATTTTCCCGCGGCTTCCCGAGAGGTCACTCACCTGCACGCGCAGGTTCTTCAGGTGGCGCCACAGTGGCACGGCCACGACCTGCACCGCTTCCTCTTCGCCGCGGGCGAGCCACAGCGCCGGCTGGACTTCGGGGACAAAGGGCTCGTCGCGGAAGACTTTCCGGAGCGAAGTCTCGAAGCTGGCAGCGAAGGCGGGGTCGCCCGCGACAGGCGTGGCCGCGGCGAGCCGCAGCCGCGCGTGGACGCCGCGGAGTTTTGCCAAGGCTGCGGCCCAGGCTGCGATCACAGCGTCCTGCTTGGCGCGACGCAGGTCGGCATAGCGCGATGTTGCCATCTCCGCTTGCTGCACTGGCATTCGGGCTTCATTTAGCGCCCGGTGCCCGCGAGCGCGCAGCCCAGCGGGCGATTTGCGCAGGAAACTTTCGCACTCAGCCTGCATTGCCTTGGCCGCTTTCCGGTCGTAAGCAAACGGCTCGAAATGAAGGGTCATGCGCTGAAGGGCGACGGGCTCGCTCGTTTGCGCATCAGAGAGCGCAATGGTGCACGAGTAATCTCCTGCGGCGCGCAGCACAAATTCCAGGTCCTGAGTGCGAGTCTCACCTGGCTTGAGCCTCGACCACACGCTCGTGGTGAAACGAGCATCGCCTGGGCCCGCGATCTCTCCTCGCAGGAGCAGAGTCCGCGCGCGGGGCGAGGAGTTTGTGAGCCGCACGCCCTGGATGTTGCGACCGGCATGCAGCGGCTGCCACTTCTCTATCTGTAGGTCCTGCCCGCGGGCGCCGAGGTCACGCGCCACCGATGCCCGCGCTGACTGCATCGCACGGCCGGCTGGAGTCTGCGGCTCACCTGCCCGCCCCGTCAGGCGCGGATCGTGACCGAAACATGGCCACGGCATCCTGGCGCCGTCGTGCCTGCCGCCCACGCTCACGCAATAGACTGCGTTGTCTTTCGAGGTGAAAACGATCTCGGTCTCGCCGTCGCCGTCAACATCGTTCAAGGCTGGCGTGGTGAGCACGCCGGATCGCGTCGCAAAGCTCCATTTCTCTTTGCCTTCACTGGACAGGCAGATGACAGACCCCGAGCGCGAGCCGACGACGATCTCAATCTGCCCGTCGCCGTCAACATCGCCCGCTGCCGGCCCCTGCACGACGCCGCCGCGCACATCAGCGCTCCAGCGCAGCTTCCCCGCCGAATCGAGGCAGCGCAGGACTCCACGCTGGTCGCCGTAGATGACTTCGAGCTTGGCGTCCTCGTCCAGATCCGCCAGCGCAAAACTCTGCGTCTGGTCGACAGGGCCGCCGTCAAAAGTCCATCGAACCTCGCCCGTCGCGGCATCGAGGCAGAAAATCTTGCCCGGCTCCACGCGAGTCCACCTCCCCACGAACCCCTCGCCCGCCACGACCTCCAGTCTGCCATCGCCGTCGAGATCGCCTATCGCCGGAGTTGAAGAACACGCCTTGCCCAGCGCTCGCTGCCACATCGGTTTCCCGTTCGCCGCGATGCAATAGATGGAGCCGTTGCGAGCCGTGAGGAAAGTCTCGACTGTGCCGTCGCCGTCCACGTCGGCAACCGCAGGTGTGCACCGCACTGGCTCCAGGCCAGCGTCAAAGCGCCACACGACTTTCCCCAGCGAGTCGAAACACCAGAGCGCGCCGCTGTCGCTTCCGAGCAAGATCTCGGCGTCGCCTCGCCCGTCCACGTCGGCGATCACAGGTGCCGTGTAGTCAACATGATCGCCAATGTCACGCTCCCAAAGCAACCTGCCCGCTGCGTCCGTGCAGGTGACAATGCCTGCTATGTCCACGAAGATGATTTCCAGGTCGCCGTCGCGGTCCAGGTCGCCAATCGAAGGCGTGGCGTGCAAGCCCTCTGTCTGACCTGAGACAAGTGCGTATTCCCAGATCACTGCGCCATCGCCGTCCAGGCACACAAGCCGCTTGGCGCGAGACGCGGCGACCACCGTCTCGATGCGGCCGTCGCCGTCCAGGTCAGCCTGAACTGGCGAGGCGAAAATCTTGCCGCCGGTGTCGTGCGACCATTCAAGCGTGGGCTGCGTGACCGACCCAACAGAGGTCGCGAGCACAAGCGGAAGAACAAAGGCTGCTACTGAGCGGCGCATTACCATGGACCTCCTATTGAATATCGCGTAATATCTCCCAACGCTTTCGGGCGCAGGCGTGAAGCCTGCGGCTACATTGGAGCCCGTAACTGCGGCCAGCGACGTAGCCGCACCCTTTACGGGTGCGCGGTTTCGGTTTGAACATAATAGGCGAGACTCAATAATAGGCCCGCGACAAGGTGCGCGACGGCCACCCTTCGACTTCGCTCAGGGCGCGCAAGGGCCTATGCTACAGGGCCTCGCTGTGTAGCATAGCCTTTTATGGGCGTCCAGCAGCGGTCTTTTCACAAGCCTGCTGACGATTCCTGCAAGGCCGTTGTCGCACCGGCCTCTGTAGAGCGCGCGTGCCCATGCGCGCCGCCGGCCTTGGGTTTACCCGCCCCTGGCGGGGAAGTCGCCGAGCCGGCGCACCGTGCTCATGCCGCTTTCACTGCATTCGTCTGGCGCAGGAAACTGTTGGGAGACGCCGCGCTCCCCTGCGCCCGGTGCAGTGCCTGCGGATATGCTCGCCCCAACCCTTATCCCGCTGCCCCCGCCCTTTCGCCCCTCTGCCTTGTAGGGCGAAAGCGAGCTGTGCTATCATCCGTGCTGGAGAAGTCGAATGTGGGTGTCGGCCCTCCTGATCGCCTGTTTTGTGGCTGTTCTCACGCTTCTGGCAATTGAAGTGAGGCAGTGGCAAGCAGGAAGGAGAATCATCGGCCGCAGGCGCTTCTTCGTCAGGATGCTGGGCGGGAGCCTGCTCCTGGCGCTGGTGGCGGCCATTTTCTTTGGATTGTATGTTTTTGGACTGGCTGAGCCGACGAGGGCAGGGCCAGTATTGTGGCTGGCCTACTGGGGAGGATGCATCGTCGCTGCATTCTTTCTCATGATCCTCGCCATAGCCGACGCCAGAGACGTGGAAACGAAGCTCGGAGAAAGGGAAAAAGAACTCTGGAGAGACCTTCTGAGATGGGCGATGCGCAGGGGCAAGGATGGAGAAACTGAGCCGCGAGACACTGGCCGGGCAGGCTGACGAGAAGTTCATGGATCGCGCTCTGCGCCTGGCAAAGAGGGGGCTTGGGCGCACCAGTCCAAACCCGCCTGTCGGAGCCGTAGTTGTTCGGGACGGCGAGGTGGTGGCCGAGGCCTACCACCACGGCGCAGGTAAGCCCCATGCAGAAGCGGAGGCGCTTGAAGCAGCCGGCGAGCGAGCGAGAGGCGCTGCAATATATGTGACTCTCGAGCCGTGCTGCCATTATGGCCGAACCCCTCCATGCGCGCCCGCTTTGATTCACGCCGGGATAAAGAGGGTGGTTGCGCCCTTCGCCGATCCTGACCCGAGGGTTGCGGGCAAAGGCTTTGACGAGCTGCGCCGGGCCGGCGTCGAAGTGGTCGTGGGCATAGGCCAGAAGGAGGCAGAAAGTCTGATTGAGGCGCACCGCAAATATGTGACCGAGCGGATGCCCTTTGTAACCCTGAAGATGGCCGCAAGCCTGGACGGCAAGATTGCGACGCGGGCAGGCCGGTCCAGATGGATAAGCAGCGAGAAGGCGAGGCGGTGGAGCCGGCGGCTGCGGCGATTGAACGACGCCATCATGGTTGGCCTGGGCACAGTGATCGCAGATGACCCCGAACTCCTGGCCGGCAAGGCGGGCGGCAGGCAGCCGCTGCGGGTTGTTGTTGATTCGCTTGCAAGGCTGCCCCTTGATGCGCGCCTGCTGTCGAATTCCAGGCAGCCGCCTCTCATCGCTGTTACCGGGAAAGCGGACCCTCAGAAGGTGGAGCAGCTTCGAGAGCTGGGGGCAGAGGTCGTGGCGGTGCCCAGCGACGACGGGCGCGTTGACCTGCGAGAACTTCTGCGAAAGCTTGCAGAGCGCGAGGTAACCAGCGTTGTTGTCGAGGGAGGCGGAACTCTCGCCGCCTCATTTCTGGAGAAGGGGCTTGTTGACAGGGTAGCCATCGTGATAGCGCCGATAATACTTGGCGGGCAGAAAGCGCCAACCCCCGTGGAGGGAGAAGGGGTAGAGGATGTCGCTCAGGCTCTCCGCGTTCTCGATGTCGAGGTGAGAAGGTTGGGACCGGATATACTGGTGCAGGGAAGGCTGGCCCAAGGTGCGCACAGGGGCGCAGGCTGATGTTCACAGGCATCGTGAGAGAGATGGGAAGAGTTGAAAGGACCGCCAGGCGCGGCCAGAGCCTCGAGATACGGGTGGCGGCGGCTGCCACGGCTGGCGAGCTTGCGCCGGGAGACAGCGTCAATCTGAGCGGCGTGTGCCTGACCGCAGAGGCGGTGCAAGAGGGGAGATTTCAAGCTCGCGTGATGCCCGAGACGCTCAGACGAACGACGCTGGGCAAGTTGAGCGCAGGCGCCCTCGTAAACCTGGAAACTGCCCTCAAGGCTGGCCAGCCAATGGGCGGCCACATCGTCGCAGGGCATGTGGATGGAGTGGGCGTCGTGACCTCGAGGCGCGATATGGGCGACTCGGCAGAGGTTGTAGTATCGTGCCCTTCGGCCATCGCGCGCTACATTGTCAATCAGGGTTCTGTGACGGTGGATGGCGTGAGCCTGACTGTGGCCGAGGTCTTGGCTGGCGGATTCAAGGTTTCGCTCGTTCGCCACACGCTTGAGAACACAACCCTGGGAGATGCGCGCGCAGGCCATGAGGTCAACATCGAGGCCGACATCCTGGCAAAGTATGTCGAAGCTCTCTTGGCTGCGCGGGGCGAGACCAGAGTTTCCGAGGAGTCGGAACTCGACCTGCGAGAAGAATTGCTTCTGTGAAGGGGAGGCGGGCGATGCCATTTGCCACGGTGCACGAGGCTGTAGAGGAGATAAGAGAAGGCCGCTTTGTCATCGTCGTTGACGACGAGGACAGGGAGAATGAGGGCGACCTGATAATGGCCGCTGGATTTGTGACTCCCGAAGCCATAAACTTCATAGAGAAGTATGCGCGGGGAATGCTGTGCGTTCCTATGGAGGCATACAGGCTGGAATACCTGGACGTTCCAATTATGGTGGAGCACGGCACGTCAAGATACCGCACGGCCTTCACGATCACCGTTGACGCGAGGCACGGAACCACCACGGGCATCTCTGTGGACGATCAGTATGTGACCGTGCAGAAGCTCGCGGACCCAACTGCCACGGCTGCCGACTTTCTGAGGCCCGGCCATGTTCAGCCGCTGCGCGCAGAACCAGGAGGAGTCCTGAAGCGAGCAGGTCACACGGAAGCGGCCCTGGATCTTGCCAAGCTGGCCGGACTGTTTGCGGCGGCGATTCTATGCGAGATCAAGAACGACGACGGCAGCATGGCTCGCCTGCCGCAGCTCGAGGAATTTGCAGCCCGGCACGGCGTCAAGATGATAACCGTGAGCGACCTGATAAAATACCGCGGGCGAACGGAGAAGCTCGTGCGCCGCGCGGCGACAACCGAGCTGCCCACCCGGTTCGGCGTTTTCAAAGCTCACGCCTACGAGAGCCTGGTGGATGATAAGCCCTATCTTGCTCTCACCCTCGGAGATGTCACGCAGGAGGGGATCCTGGTAAGGGTTCATTCGAGCTGCACCACTGGAGATGTTTTCCATTCGCTGCGGTGCGACTGCGGAGAGCAGCTCGAGACTGCGCTGCGCATGATACGAGAAGCGGGCGCCGGCGTGCTGCTCTATATTCAGCAGGAGGGCAGAGGCATAGGGCTGATGGACAAGCTGCGCGCCTACGAGCTCCAGGATCACGGCAAGGACACGGTGGAGGCGAACGAGCTTCTCGGCTATCCGCCGGATTTGAGAGACTACGGCGTAGGAACCCAGATACTTCTGGACCTGGGATGCCGGTCGGTGAGAATCATGACAAACAATCCGAAGAAGATGGTGGGCGTGGAGGGATACGGTCTCGAGGTCATAGAGCAGGTTCCGCTCCAGACGCCGGTGAGGCCCGAGAATATCCGGTATCTCGAGGCGAAGAAGACGAAGCTTGGCCACACTCTCGATTTGACGATGAAAGAGGTGCAGTCTGGGGAGCCTGGCGCGGGAGGAGAAGACGAAGGGTGACAGGTGAGCGAAGGTCTCCCATGTCGCGCAAAGCAGCGTAGTTGTCCCATGATCATGCCGGAGGGATGCATTCCGACCGATGCGCGGGGATGTCATTGCGAGGAGCCCGCGTGACTTCTGGCGGGCGACGAAGCAATCCCACAAAGAATGCGCGAGATTGCTTCGCTTCGCTCGCAATGACGGAGACCTCAAAGCGCGCAGCGACCTGCGCGGCTCTGCGGGGTAAAATGGTGGGACCACCATAGCGCCTCGCCGTATGATTTGAGGGTTTGGGTCGAAGACCGCGTTGCCAGGCAACACGCTCGACCTTGGAGCGAACAATCTGACGCCCGGGAGGTAAAAATGCCAGTAACTCACGAGGGAAAGCTGACTGCGGAAGGACTTCGTTTCGGAATAGCGGCAAGCAGGTTCAATGAGCTTGTGTCGAAGCGACTGGTCGAGGGAGCGCTCGACTGCCTGCGCCGGCACGGCGGCGACGAGAAGAATGTGGAAATCGCGCTCGTCCCTGGCTCTCTGGAGCTGCCGCTCGTGGCGCAGAAGATGGCTCAGTCGGGCAAGTTCGACGCCGTCATCTGCCTTGGAGCGGTGATAAGAGGAGGCACGCCGCATTTCGAGTATGTGGCCTCTCAATCGGCCAGGGGAATTCTCCAGGCCAGCCTCAGTACTGGAGTGCCGGTCATAAATGGTGTGCTGACCGCCGATACGATAGAGCAGGCGCTCGAGAGGGCAGGAACCAAGCTCGGCAACAGGGGATTTCAGGCCGCTGAATCAGCGATCGAGATGGCCAACCTGATGAAGGAGATTGAAGCGAAGCCGCAGGCCCCGGCCCGAAGAGCTCAGGGGCCGAAGAAATAAGGGCGCGAGGCGGAGTCCATGAGAAGAATAAGCGCGTTGATTTTGGTTGTCCTGGCTTCCGTGGCGCTGGGCGGGGCGGTTGGGGCGTTTGTGGCTGGCCGGATGGCTTCGAGCAGCGGGGCCGGCGGCTACGCTCTCGGCAGCCCGGCCGTCGCTCCTGTCGCAGCCCTGAAGAGGCCCGACTCTTTTGCCGATGTAGTGGCTGCCGTGAACCCGGCAGTCGTGAACATTGACACGCTGTCAACGGAACGCGTGTTCTCGTTCGAGAGCTGGTTCTTCTTCGACCGGCCTTACGAAGAAAGGAGTCGGAAAGGGAGAGGCTCAGGCTTCGTTGTCCGCCCCGACGGCTATCTGCTCACGAACCAGCATGTGATTGATGGCGCCCAGCAGATATGGGTCACCTTCGCTGACGGCAAGAAGTTGAGAGCTACGGTTGTGGGCCAGGACAGGGTCCTGGATCTTGCTGTTTTGAAGGTGGAGGCGCGCGGGCTTCCGGTAGCTCCCTTGGGCGATTCGTCGAAGGTGAGGCCCGGCGACTGGGCCATCGCCATCGGGAACCCTTTCGGCTTCGAGCACACGGTGACGGTTGGGGTTGTCAGCGCTCTCGGCCGGCCTATTTCGATTGAAGAGGAAGGGCGATATTACGAGGACCTGATCCAGACCGACGCCTATATAAATGTCGGCAACAGCGGAGGGCCCCTGGTGAATGCCCAGGGGGAGGTGATAGGCGTGAATACGATGATCTTCGCCGCCGAGCCAGCCCCTGCGCCCATCGGCTTCGCCCTGCCCATAGACAGGGCCAAGCCTGTCCTGGATCAGCTCATCAAAGTGGGCCATGTCGTCCGCTCCTGGATAGGCGTGTCGTTTGGTGGCTCTTTGACGCCTGCCCTCGCGAAATACTTTGGAGTTCCTGTCGAGCGCGGCGTCGTTGTGGGGCGAGTTTCCAGGGGAAGCCCGGCCTACGAGAAAGGCATCGAAGCGCGAGATATAATCACCCGCATCAATGGCCATCCCGTGAACGACATGAGGGAAGCGGACAAGCTGGTCTGGCAGACTCCTGTAGGCTCAAACATGACGGTAGAGGCGCTGCGCTACACAGACCAGGGCTGGGTCAAATACAATACGACCCTGAAAACTGCGCAGACACCTGCGGAGAGCCCGGGAGGAGTATGAGGGCTTTGCTTTGGTTCGCTTTGTAGGGCAGGAGCTTGCCTCCTGCCCTGCCCCCGCCCGCGGCATATCGGTTCGACGCCACACGAAAGGCAGCGGAGCTTGTCATGCGCGCCGCAGTCCAGAGAGTATCACACGCAAGAGTGGAGATAGAGGGGGAAGTGGTGGGCTCCATAGGCCGGGGGTTGGTGGTTTTCCTGGGCGTTGCGAAAGAAGATACGGAGGACGACGCAAAGTGGCTGGCCGCAAAGATAGCAAGCCTGCGCGTCTTCGAGGATGAACAGGGGAAGATGAACCTCTCGCTCGGCGAGATGGGAGGCTCAGTTCTATCTGTTAGCAATTTCACGCTCCTGGGCGACTGCAGGAAAGGGCGGAGGCCCAGTTTCGACGACGCCGCCGCGCCGGAAGAGGCCGAGAGGCTTTACGAAGCATTTGTGAGGTTTTTGGCCGGGGCCAATCTGAAAGTCGAGACAGGGCGATTTCAGGAGAAGATGCTCGTGTCGCTCTCCAACGACGGCCCGGTCACTCTGCTGCTCGACTCGCGGAAGGGCCAGTGAAGGCGTCGCGCTCCCGGCGTCTTTCGCGCGTTCCGTGGCCTGAGCCCCTCAATGTGCGCCGCAGGGCTGTCCTCAGGGCAGCCGTGAAGGGCCGCAAGACCGCAGACATGATACCGCACCTCATAGTCCCGCCTGAGAGCCCTTCGGGCCTACCGCCTCGATGATCTCGGGCTCGCGCCTCTCCAGGCGCTCCGCGGCCAGGCTCAGCAGAGACCGGTAAGTCCACCACGCATAGCCGACTGCCGCCGGCAGCGTGAAGCAGTACCACGCTGACCTGTGAAGCGCGCGTGGCAGCGTCAACGCCGCCGCTAAAGGGAGCGCCAGGATGGCTGCAGCCAACCACCCGACGATGAGCAGCAGAAACCCCACACATCCCTGCCCGCCGCCCCGCATCGCGAGAGGATTCTGCCGCTTGGTTGGCAGCCGATAGGGGACGTAAATGGAAAGAAGGTTGCCAATGCTCAGCGACAGAAGCAGGGCGCTGCCGGTGCAGAGCAGCGCCAGGGGAAGCAGCGCCCACTGTCGGGTGACCGCCGCCAGTAAGACCATCATTGGCGAATAGAATCCCATCAGGACGCCCCATAGCGCAATGTTCTTTCCGGTCAAGAGGGCTCGGCGCGATATGGGGAAGAGGAAAAGCGTGCTTGCAGCGTCGCCGTCGAACCCGAACGTGTTGGCTCCGAGGATGAACGAGCCGAAGAGCGTGAAGCCGCCCGCCGCAAGAAACAGGCCTGCTCTCCATGGGGCACCCGGCGCGCTGACGGGTGTCCACAGCGTCATGAACAGCACCCAAATGGCAGGAAAGACGGCCGCCTGGATCACATAGACTTTCAAGCGCGGGTCGCGCCAGAAAAGCAGGAGCTCCTTGCGCGCCACGGTCGCGGCGGCGCCGCGAATGGGGAATGCACTCGGCGCGCGCACCCGGCGACGATCTGCGGCACCTCTGTACTTGGCGCGGCTGACTGCCTCGGCTTCGCCGGCCTGGACCCGTCGGACCAGCAGCGCCATCGCCGCGACCGTCGCCGCCGAAAGCACTAAGAGCAAGGCCAGCCACCCGAGGCTTGCGCCGTAGCGGCCGCCGGACGCATTCGTCACCGAGCCCGCCACCAGTCCGCCGGGCAGGAACCGCAGATAGCGCGACGCGCGCAGCGTGAGCAACATAGCTGGGTTCGACAACGAGGCGCGCCTGAAGGCGATGCCCTGCACGGCATAGACCAGGATACCGGTGAGGGGCGCCAGCAGGATGAGCAAGTCGCGGGTCCGGCGCGAGCGGAGCAGGTCCCACAGCGCGATGCGCAGGCTTTCCGACAAAGCGACCATGTGCACGGCGAAGAGCGCCGCCGCAGCCCCCGTTATCAGCGCATCGGCGGGGCGCCGCGTCCAACCCATGGGCACCGACAGCAGCACGGTGAACCCGGCGGGCGCCGAGACCAGGTCGCTGAGCAGCACCCCGAGCGTCATGCGGGCGGGGCTCATGGGGTAAAGCAAGAGCTTGGAGAGGTCAGTGGAGTCGTCGAACGATCCCGTGATCAGTGGAACGACAGTCCACGCGCCCCAGACCAGTGCCATAGCGACCTGGAGCGCCTCGGCCGCCATCTGCGACGGGAGCCCACGAAACAGCAGCACAAGGACGAAGTACGCTCCGAGGGCGGCCACCATCATGAACAGGAAAACTATGACCTGGAGAATGACGACCCTCGGGGCGGCCCGCGCGAGCAGCAGCCGATAGCGCAGCCAGACGAGGGCGGCTATCTGAGCCAACTCAGACCTTCCGCGTCGGTCTTCGCTCCGACCAGCGCGAGGAATACATCCTCCAGGGACCCCTCGGTGTGCGATTTTTGCCGCAGCGTGGCCAGATCGCCGATGCCCACGAGGTTGCCCTGATGCAAAATTGCAACGCGCGTGCACAGGTGCTCAACCACCTCCAGCACGTGCGAGCAAAACACGATCGTGCGACCGCGCTGGGTCATGAGCCTCAGGACGTCGCGGATCGCCCGGCCGGAGATGGCGTCAATGCCTGAAAAGGGCTCGTCGAGGAAGAGAACCTCTGGGTCGTGCAGCAGCGCTGCCGCCAGCGCAACCTTTTTCTGCATCCCGTGCGAATACTCGACGATCAGCTTGTCCTGGTCCTCCCGAAGGCCCATCAGGTCGAGCAGTTCCTCGATGCGCTTATCAGCCTCGGTGGGCGCGAGGCCGTACATGCGCGCGCTGAAGGACAGATACTCACTGCCTGTCAGCCGCTCATACAGGTTCAGTTCCTCTGGAAGGACGCCGATGCGCCGCTTGACCTCGATGGGCTGGTCCAGCACATCGTAGCCGCAAATCCAGACGCTGCCGGAGGTCGGTCGCAGCAGCCCCACCATCATCCTTATGCTGGTGGTTTTGCCTGCTCCGTTGGGGCCCAGAAACCCGAAGAATTCGCCCCTGTCCACCACCAGGTCCAGGGCATTGACTGCCACGTTTCCATCGAAGACTTTCGTCAGGCCCTCGGCCACCACGGGCTTCGGCTGCGTCGTCATGGCTCGGCTTTCTCCCCGGCGCGGTAGGATATGGTGAACAGGCACATCGCGCGGCGGCCCGGCGACAACCATGGCGCGCGCACGGCCTTGATCCAGCACCGCTCGGCCCCGCGTCGGAATAGAAGCATGCCTCGCTTGCTCTTGGCAGAGTCAAATGCCCAGCCGGTCATGTGCGCGCGGTAGAACGCGATGACCTTTTCCGGCCCGGCGGGCGCGGTCAGATCAACCGTCACGCCATGGGCTTCCGGCGCGCGAGGCGTCAGGCCGGAAAATAGTGGAAAGATGCTCGCGCCAGGGTAGATCGGGATCCCGGGCAGGAGCCGCGGCAGGTCCGCCTGCTTGACAGGCCGCCGGGCTGCTTGCATGACGGCCTGAAAGCCCTTTGACCTTGCCGCCTGCCGCAGATATGACGCCGCCGCGAAGGCCAGGGCGGTTGCCCCGCTCAGCGCCCCCAGATAAACGACACAGCTTGCAGCCGCGATGAACCAGGACAGTTTGCGGCCGAGTCGCTTTCTTGGCCTGTGAGCCACGCCATGCCCCCGATGCCTCGGGCCCATTGTAATCGAGCCCACATCCCGCGTCAATGAACCGCCGCGCGCCGCAATCCCCGTGACAGATCTGCGACGCCTTGGGCGCGTCATGGAAGAACAGTCATCCTGCTCGCGCGGACCAGCGAAGCGCCGCCCAGTGGCAACGACGGCCCAGTCACTCTGCTGCTGGACTCGCGAAAAGCATAGCCCCCTCCGCCGCCGCGAGTTTTCGGCCGACTAATATGGGCTCTTGAACGCCCTCACCAGGAACACTGCCATCTGGGCGCGGGATGTGGGGTCGCCGGGGCTGTCGTTGGCGCAGTTGCGGGACGGCCAATTCCCCCATCCCTCCGACGACCGAGCGGATGCCGAAAAGCCGCCGCATGATCTTCGGAAGGCAATCGGCGACTCGTTCAAGCCCGAGTCCGCAGGCAGCGCGCGTTTCCTTCGCTCCCGAAATAACGCGCAGGCGAAGATAACACGGGCGGTGCAGATTGCGCATGTGGGGGCATCCCAGGACGGCCCCCACGGCGCGAGCCTGCAGCGGGCGCTGTTATCAGCGCCCGGCGGGCGTGTGATATGATGCAACCCGCTATGCAAGACGAGGATCAGCCATCTGCGCTGCTGAGCCCAGCCCGACCTCCGGTGTGGACCAGCCCGGTGCGCTCGCTGCGGCATCGGGACTTCCGGCTCTTCTGGATTGGCGCGATCGTCTCGGTCATAGGCACCTGGATGCAGATGGTTGCGCAGGGCTGGCTGGTCCTCCAGTTGACCAACTCCGCCTTTTACCTGGGCGTGGTCGGGGCATGTGGCAGTCTGCCGATGCTGCTCTTCACTTTGCCGGCTGGAGCGCTGGCGGATCGCTGCTCCAAGCGCAACATTGTGCTGCTGACCCAGTCGCTCGCGATGCTCCAGGCTTTCTTGCTGGCGGGGCTGATCTATGCGGGACTGGTGCGGGTTTGGCACGTAATGCTGCTGGCTGCATTCCTGGGCACGGTCAACGCGTTCGACATGCCCACCCGCCAGGCGATGGTGCTCGAGCTGGTGGACAGGGAAGATGCGCTCAACGCCGTCTCCCTGAACTCGTCGGCCTTCAACAGCGGTCGAATCGTGGGGCCCGCCGTGGCGGGCCTTCTGATCGCGGCTGCCGGGATCGCGGGGTGCTTCTTCATCAACGGCTTGAGTTTTCTCGCCATCATCATCGCACTGGCCCTGGTCAAGCCTCGGCCTCCAACAGCCTCTGCCCCGGGGCGAATGCTGAGCCAGATCGGTGATGGCATCACCTGGGCGAAGGGCAGCTCTGCGGCGCTGTGGCTGCTTGTTCTGACCGGCATTTCCAGCGTCTTCGCGATGCCATACGGCACCCTGATGCCTCTGATGGCCAGGAATGTGTTTGGCACCGGCCCGCAGGGATACGGGTTCTTGATGTCGGCATCGGGTGCAGGAGCCCTCACTTCCGCGCTGCTGCTGACCGCGACCGGTGATCGCTGGCGCCTGGGGGCGTTGACTACAATCGGGTCACTTTTCTTCCCAATCGCGCTTATCAGCCTCGGGCTCGCGCCAAACTACACTTCGGCCATCTTTGCCCTCTACTTCACGGGAGTCGGGCTGATGCTCTTCAACGCGGCCTCGAACACGATGCTCCAGACATCGGCGCCTGACTCTCTGCGCGGCCGGGTGCTGAGCCTGCGAGTGTTCGTCTTTTCGGGCTTCACGCCTGTCGGAAACCTCCAGATAGGCGGTATAGCGCAGCATTTCGGCAGTCGCGCGGCGCTCATGACTGGCGGCGCCGTGTGTTTAGTGGCGGCGCTCGCGGCGCTTTGGCGCGGCCATGTCGTCGGGCGACATCCGGCGGCTGCGCGCTCATGACAGCGGCATGCGACCGGCCGTGGCCACAGCGGCGCCCGGAAGGAAGCAGCCATCTGACCCCTCCCTACGCCTGAAGGAACTCGTCTCTCGCAATTCCTGCCCGAGCGCAGATTGCCCGAAGCCCGCACGCCCTGAGCGTCGGATGCCCCCCCACGCGCCGAGGAAAACCCTGTAGGGGAGCCCCCTGCGGGCTCCCAGGTCCTCGACTAGTCGGGGCCGCTACGAGCATTCCCTGGATTCACGAATAATCCGGGCCGAGCGCGCCATCCTGGCTGGAAGGTCGTCATTCCGCTCGTGGGAGTGACTTCAGATCTCTGCGAACGAAGTGCAGGCATAGTCCTCCTTGCCTCCGGGCGGCGTCACCCAGAAAATGATGTGCACGAAGTGACCGCGTTGGGCCTGGAAACCGACCAGCACATTCGAGAAATCTTCCTTTCCTCCCATGTTATAGAGGATGGCGAGGTAGTCGCTGAACTGGGGGGGCCCGCCCTTCATGGCGTCGCGGAAAGCCGCGAACCAGGCATCCAGAGCGGCCCGCTGCAGCCTGGTGAGCGAATTGACTGGAATGCGGATCTCCTTTGCGGCCAGAAACTCCTGGATTTGCTGATCCCTCAGCGTCCCGAAGAACTCGTAGGACGCGGGATAGACAATGCTCGCGTAGGGGGCCAAGAGGTTCCCGAGGGGCTTCGGCATGCGCTCTGGAGGCACAGGCTTGAGCACCTTCGCGGCCCGCAGAAACTCGGGCGACGGATTCTTCGGCGCCCACTCCGGCAGCGAGACTGCGCCTGGCCCCAATCCTGCCCTGCGCCCGCAGCCCGAAAGAGCGAGGGCCACGGCGATCAGGGCTACGCCGACAAGGCAAGTTGCCTTCATCTCCTCCCTTCCTTTCTGTCGGTCCCTTGACGGCCCGTCTGTTCCCGGTTGGGTGGAGGCACGAGCATCTGCACCCCCCATCATCCTATACGCTGCTCAGGGTAGAAAAGTTTCGCGCCATGTGAGAGACAGACCGAGGAGCCGCTGCTACCATCTCGCAGTGCGCGGAGGGGCGTGGTATAATGCAGGCATGCAGGCCTGAATGCCTATATGGAGGTATCAGCCGTGGTGAAGACGCAGGTCCAGTTGCAAGAGGAACAACTTGCCCTATTGAGGCGGCTTGCCGCTGAAGAAGGGGTATCTGTTTCGGAGTTAGTCCGCCGGGGAGTGGCCCTGCTGCTGGATTCGCGCCGACGCCCGACCAGGAAGGAGCTGTGGGAGAGAGCAATGGAAGTGGCAGGCAAGTTCAGCTCTGGCCTGACAGACGTGGCGCGACGACATGACCATTATCTCGCGGAGGCCTACGCTTCTGTGGCGCGTCGCCAGCCAGACCCATGCAGCCCGCGCGTGACGGACAAGCAATGACGACTCTCTTCGTGGACAGCTCTGCCATCTACGCCTGGCTGGACCGTCTGGACGCGGAGCACGAGAGAATCAAACGGACCTGGGAATGGCTGGCTGCCGAAAATGCTCCCCTTATGGCGACCAACTACGTGATAGTCGAGACCGTCGCCCTTTGTCAAGCTCGCCTCGGAACGGAATCTGTGCATGCGATCGTTGAGAGAGTGCTCCCGCTGCTGAGCGTGCAATGGGTCACCGAGCCGGATCACGACTCGGCCATGGCAACGCTCTTGGCTGCTAATCGGCGCGATCTCAGCCTGGTGGACTGCGTCTCGTTTGCAGCCATGCGGCGCCTCGGGGTCTCCCGGGCCTTCACGCTGGACGACCACTTCCGCGAGCAAGGTTTCGAGTGCTTGCCCGTCTGAACAGAGTGGGCTGCGGCGCCGTCAGGAACTGGTAGCCCCGGAGGGCTTAGTGCACGGCTCAGGCCGACTACCCGGGTGACCTTCCTGCTTCAGCCAGTGCACGGACTGCGGCGCGATCGGCTGCCCGAAGCGGTGAAGTCGGCCCTGCGCTTCGTGCGCCCTGCCCACCTTCAGCGGTACGCCGCTGGCCGCTGCCTCGCATCTGGATGAGGCTGAGGCGCTGACACCCGCTACAATCGGAAAAGACGTGCCGCCAAAAACGACACGTCTTCTTTTTCGATGGTAGCGGGGGGACGATTCGTACGGGAAAAGAAGACATGGCCGTCCCGGCTGGAGCGGCAAATCTCCTTCAGCCTGCCTCTGAGGCGGATTCCCGGGCATTCGGGTCACCAGGCGCATCACTCCAAGGCGGCCTCAAGGGCATTATCTCAACGCCAGGTCGCATGTTCGTAGCGGGTGCACAGAGAGCACCGTCCGTGACGCGTCTCAGGAGCGCCCGCTGTCAGCGGCTGAAGCTCAACAGCGCAGGATCACCCGAACCGTACCTTAATTCACCCCCGGGTTTGTGCCATTAACGCGGAGGACGGACACTATGCGGCCATTCATAATGCTCTGGCCGAGAAACTGGTGAGACGATTGGCGTTGCCAAAGCGGCCGGCAGTTTGGTCGCCGGCAGGAACCAAATGCGCGGGAAATGGCGTCAACAGTGCCATCCCCTCCTCATCCTGATCCTGCGTGATCCGGCGCGGCTGGGATGCTCTGCTGGTGTCGGCTTTCAGACCGAGAGCGTGAAGTGTAGCGGAGTAGCGTCGCTGCACCCGGGGAAGCCGCTGTCTCATCCGGGCCACGGATGGCAGCGGCACATGCGTCTTGCCGCCCTCGCGGTTGCTCTTGTATGCCGAACGACAGCGCACTACACGATAGTCGTTGTGGGTTACCAGCAGTCACGAGGGACGGAACAATCTTGCCGCAACTAGAAGCAATGATTACGGCGGAGTACGGCCACTGCGATGGGCCGCTACAACTTAGATTTCGGACGGACCTGAGCGTCAGGCGAACCCACCGTACCCGGCTCGTCTTGGGGCAACCCCTGCGCGACCATCGCCACCTTCAGCTTCGTCAGCGGGTTCGTCGACCCGGTTGCTGCGGTTGCCCACCCCGGGACACCGACTACTGCACGAGGATCCACGATGCCGACGTTCTCCTCGGCCAATGTCCTGAGGTACCGGCCAGACGCCCGGATTCGCCTCAGGTCCAGATCCGGATCGTACGGGTCCTCCGCCATCTGATCATCCCTCCCCCAAATTCAAAAATACTAATAGCCCCGGGCGAGCACTCCCCTGGATCCGGCACACTCCTGAACGGCTCTAGGGAAGACTTCCCCGCCAGCCCGCAGCACTAGTCACACTATGCGCTAGGCCTCCTCTGCCCACAAGGCAACCAGATATTTCCCTACACAACTAACTATGCCGCATCCTAGTGAAGCGAACCACATACACCCCAAGAATTATACCACATTCTAGCGCCTAGTCAACAATTTCACGCCTGATCGTCTAGTTTTTCTTCGTAAGCGCCCCGTTCGCTTATGGCAAACAGACGTTCTCAAAACCAAGTTACACGCCATCTCCCGAACTACTCAACTTCGCCGGCGGTGCGACGGACCCCAACATTCCACAGCACTTCAAGCATATCTGGATTGATCCTAGCGCCCGGCCTCGCCCCCAGTTCGTTGAGTCGCCACATGGCGACTCGTAGCGGCTTGCCCTCGACGTCCAGATCCTCAATCAGATTCCGCACATGTCCTAGGAGAATATTGATGCAGGTCGTCACTATAGGGATGTGCAGCTTCATATGCTTCAGATCTTGCCATCCTTGCTCGAGCAAAGCCTGCACCCGGTTCTCGGGAATCCCCGTCGGCGCAAGCAGCTTCGGCGGCTTGTGCGCGGCCGAGGTGGCATTGAGGTACTCGTTCACCCGCAGCCCCGCCTCGCTGTTCCGAAGGAAATCGGCCAGCCGGTTCCCGCTACCCACGGTCCAACCGAGATCCCTAAGAGAAGCGGCGACTGCTTCCATCACCCAAGTCAAGAAGACGATGGACACCGGCTCGCTCACCCGAGGCACCAGAAGCGCAAGTTCTCTCTTGTATCGTTCGAGATCTCCATCCAACGCGACCACATACGATATGAAATCGGCCGCCACCTCGTTGAGCAGGCTCCCAACTGCGTCGAGGTACTGCGAAGCCCAGGGGTCTCTGCTGAAGGGCAGGGTACCCGCCTCGAGCCAGCCTCGCAGCCGTTTCAGCACCCGCTCCAACCACCAAGTCTGGGTGGCCGGGTCGTACACCGCCGCGGAGAGAAGCGTCGGCTCACCCAACAGAAGCTCCTTCGTGCGGCGGGTGTCGTCCAGCCTAAAACCTGTTCCGACCGTCTCCCCTTCTTGCGGGCTCCGCCGCTGACTGGACAGCAGGTAGAGGTGCCAAAGGAGGTGGGCGATTTCATGAGCGATCGCGTGCCTCCCCCCTGCGGGGTGGAAGGCAAGCGAGGAGCACACCGACAACGTTGCCGCTCCTCCCCGTAGCATGTACTCCGCTGGCCGGCCCGACTTAGAGATCACCCAGTAGGCATCGGGGGCGTCTACAGGGCGGACCTGGCGCAAGCCAAGGGTACACGCGCGCTGCAAGGCCGTCAGGCATGCGGTGAGCTTCTGCACACCCCCCGTGTACTCGAGCACGAGCTCCGGGCCATCGGCCGACAGGTCGTAGTATGAACCTGCCATGCGCTGGGTGAAAGCGACATGAGCGGTCGTCGTGTGGAGTGCGACATCCTCGAGGAACTTGGCGCTCACCACGGAGTCTTGTGCAAGCAGGGACAGCATGTACAGGCAGTACTGCTGCGTGTGGAGCGTCAGGTCGACGAAGTCCCGGTGAATCCCCTCATTCGAAATCGCCCACTTCAGCATCCGCCCCAGGCTCCGCAAGGATGAAGCCACCGGCTCCGCAAGCGAGAGCCCTGTGGCATCGATCTTCTTCGCTATTTCATCCAGTGCAGACAGGTCGTACCCTTGCTGACAGTACTGCTCCAACAGCGGAGAGACCTCAGCTCGCCCGTCCTCAACGGCCAGGCGAAGCTCACTCGTGGTTGCGAGGTCGGTGATTCTCCAAGGCGGCTCCTTCTTCACGGGATCCTTCAGGAAGGAGTTCCGGTACCACTTGAGCAGCTTCTGTGCGTCCACTCGATTGTCCCCGTTTGGTTCGACCAGGGTGACTGAGGCATCGTCTGCCCCGAGCCGCGAATGAAAGCCAAACGCCGGCTTCTTGCCCTCCCAGCCTCTCAGCGCGGTCGTCAGCGCCTCCCGGGCGGCAGAATGCGCTCCAGGCCGGAGCCGCAGGGCGATGCCGGGCGCGAGCACGGTTCCCTCCACTCGCGCGAGAGCCTCCGGCTTCTCATATCCCAAGACTGTAAAGCTACGAGAGAGTACTGGCTCCGTGTCGGCCTGTTCCTGCTTCCCTCGGTCTGTGGGATCCGAAAAAGCTGCACCGGCGGCCCTCCGGGTGAGGCTCCAGAATACGCCGTCCACAAGTTGCGTCAGGTCGTCAAGACGGTCGCTCGCCGCCAGCACTACCACGTCGGGCCACCCGAGCCCCCGAATCAACAGATGAGTCGGGATTGCGGCGAGCCGCTCCCCGAGCACCTGGCTTATGAGTCTCGTGTGAAGTTGGGCCCCCAGCGCCGCTGTCAGGTCGTCACGCACTCGCAAGTATGAGACCAGCATTAGCGCTGGCGGCTGCAGCGCCTTCGGATCTTCGCAAGGCATTAGCCCTGCCCAGAACGCATCCGCCCTCGCTCGGCTTGCGTACCCGTACTGAAAGTCAATCTTCTTCAGCCCATGAACGTCCCGCAACCGCGCGCTTTTCCCGAAGTCCAGGTCGGGAACCCGCGCGAGACAGATCGCATCGTAGCGGCCCAAACACTCAAGAACCATGATCCGCCGCGTGCCATCCTCACCGAATGTCTCGGCTAGCGCCTCCCTTAGATCTTGTGCGGCTGTCGGCTGGTCGGCTGGGTTCAGCCGCGCCAGCATCGTGATCACACCTTCGTAGACTTCCGCCTTTGTCTCCACCAATACCTCCCTCCAATTGGCAGCAGCCCTTGACACGGCTGCCGGGTCACCCACCTCGCTCGGCAACCAGATTGAACGAAGTGCAGACTGCACACACAGACACCAGAAGTTCCCTTCCACCTGGATCAGAGGATTCCTTCTCGTCAACCCGGTCGTCAAAAGCGCGTGCCCCGCATTGTCCCAAGGTCTCTTGCACACGATCTTGGCTCATCACGCAGGCTTCATCCAAGGCATGGGAGACGGGGCCCCGGCCTGCGCTCTGGTAGTGCGCGCCCGTGGGACATTTCGGGCGGGGGTGAATTGGAGTGCGCTTCTGGTGCCTCTGTCCCCGTATTCCCGTCATTCCCCACCGTCTTGCGATAGGGCTGCCGCCTGGCCACGATCATCCGGGCCTGCAGTTCCGTGCGCCGCGCCAGGATTCCTTCCCGACGGCCGGAGTAGACATCGTCTGGCGTCACGTTCTTCAGAGCCTTGGGGGTAGCTCCTGGGCCGGATTTCGATGCGAGGACGTCTTGGTGCTGGTGGAGGAAAACGACCTGGCATCGAAACTGCGGAGATGTGGACGAGGTCAGAGATTTCGATGCTAGTGGTATAACTTATAAATATCGCTATATTTGGCTTGACGCTTCTGGGCATTGGGATGTACCTTATGATCCATGAATCGCCCGTTCCTTCTCGGCCCCCTTTCGGCGGAAGCGTTGCTGGAGCTTCAACGGCTGCTCAGGGCGCAGACAACGCCGGCAGCCCTCTATCGGCGATGCAATCTCATATGGCAGTTGGCGGCAGGCTTCAGCATCGCCGAGGCCACTGAGGTTGCGGGCCTGCATTACACAAACGGCCATCGATGGGTAAAGCGATTCCAACAGTCTGGCCTTGCAGGCCTGCATACTCGCCTGCGAAAAGGCCGCCCTCGGATTTATCGGGAGAAGCTGGAGGACCTGGTCATCACAATCGCCACCTCCCGACCACAGGATTTGGGTCTGGGCTTCACAACGTGGTCTCTGGCAAAACTGGAGACCTTCCTGCGCGCACGGCGGGGGCTGGAATCGATCAGCCGCGAAACCGTGCGGCGTATCCTGATACGTCATGGCCTTCGCTTCCTCACCGGTCAGACCTGGTGCCAGAGCAAGGACCCGGATTTCGAGGTAAAAAAAACGCCATCGTAAGCCTCTACCGCAACCCGCCCAAGCGGGGACATGTCATCTGCTTCGACGAGATGGGACCTTTGCAGACCATTCCACGGGGAGGCCGCGCATGGGGCTTTCGTCCCCAGCGACGACCGGACCGTTATCGGCGCAATGGGACCTTGCAGTGGTTCTGCGCCTTTTGTCCCACCACCGGGCAAGCAGTCGGGAGAGGTTCTCCAGTCAAGTCGGCGGATGCCTGCCGAGCCTTCTGGGAGCAAGTCGCGCTCCCTCACTGGCCCAAGGGCAGCCTCCATCTGATTATGGACAACCTGAGCGCCCACAAGAAGGCCCTACGAGAACTTCCCCGGCGCCTGCACCGCCGTCTGCACATCCATTGGCTTCCCACCAATAGCTCATGGCTCAATCTCATCGAGCCCTACTTCGCGGCCCTTGAGCGGACGGCCCTCTACAATACCGACTACAAAACGACCACACAGATGGGAGAGCGGCTGCTGATGGGAACTCGCTATCTCAACGAGAACCCAAGACCCTACATATGGAAGAAAATATAGCGTCATTTCCGTGTTACACCACTAGAGCGTTCTGGTAAGGAAAACGACCTGGCATCGCAACAACGGGGCTTCGGACGAGGTCGCCGATTTCGATGCCAGAGCGTTTTGGTAAGGAAACGCTACTCGCATCGAAACACCACGGGCCTTGGTCAGCGCCGAGAAGTCGGAGTGTTCTTTCCTGACGGCATCCGACGACACCCGCTGCGATAGGAAAACACCCGCACTCGGAGACGACGAGCCTTCCTTCCCAACGCTAACCGGGGCCTGCTACCACTCGATTCCGCGGCGGGCCGCAATGCCTTGCCGAAAGGGATGCTTGATCTCTCGCATCTCGGTCACCAGGTCGGCCGCGGCAATCAACTCCGGCGGCGCTCCTCTTCCAGTTAACACCACTTCCAGCCTTGCTGGCCTGCCGCAGAGGAGCCGGAGCACCGCGTCCAGCGGCACGAGCTCCAGGGCCACCGCGTTATTGATCTCATCCAGGATCAGCAGGTCCAACTCACCATCACCCATGGCCTGCTCGGCGAGGTGCCAGGCACATGTGGCGGCCTCCCAGTCTCGGGCGTCAGGCTGGCCGGTGTGCATGATCCGGGAAGGACGGATTGCCGGCTGGAGGATGGTCAGCTCAGGGGACAGCCGCCGGGCGGCCGCCAGCTCGCTGGTATCGGACCCCTTGATGAACTGGATCATGCATACCCGCAGGCCTGCCCCCACCGCCCGCAGCGCCTGGCCCAAGGCCGCGGTGGTCTTTCCCTTGCCCGATCCGGTGTAGATGTGTACTAGACCCCGTCCGAGCTTCGCCATGTCCGTCCCCTGCGATTCCCCACGTTTAGCTTCTCCAGTTGCTGTAACCAATCAACCTGTGAATCGCCGGCAGGTCAACATGACTGGCCACGTGGTCGGCCAGGCGGTCGATCTCTGCCAGCCGATAAGAAACTGGGGTAAAAGAGAGGTGTTCCAGGCCCCTGCGCTGCCCCAGGGCTCCCAGCAGAGCCCGGCGAACCGCTTCGCTGTCGAAAATCCCGTGCAGGTAGGTGCCGAGCACGCTACCGTCTGCCGAAACCGCGCCCTCGGGTTCGTTAACCGGACAGGTACCACGCCGCTTCATGCGCAAGAACGGCCTCGCCTCGCCGAGATGTTCGCTTCGCCCCATGTGTATCTCATAGCCGGAGACAGGGGTTCTTTTCGCTCCCGGCAGAAGTGGCGTGTCCGCGGCAACCTCGCCCTCCACCTGCACCGTGGTCTTTTCCGGAGCAAAGACGGTGCGCACATCGAGCAGACCCAGCCCCTGGACACGCGTCATCGCGGATTCGACGCGCAGCGGGTCGGCAATCTCCCTTCCCAACATCTGGTAGCCCCCGCAGATGCCGATTACCGGCGTTCCCTGGCCAGCCAAGGAAACGATCCGCTCGGCCAGACCGCTGCGGCGGAGCCAGTCAAGGTCGGCAACAGTGCTCTTCGTGCCGGGCAGGATGATCAGGTCCGGCTGCTTCAGCTCCCCCGGCCGGGAAATGTAGCGCACGGACACTCCGGGCTGTTGCTCCAGCGCGTCGAAGTCTGTGAAATTCGAGATATAGGGCAGGCGGATGACAGCGATGTCAATGTCCCCACCGTGCGGGTTCGCTGTTTGTCTGCGCCCCTCCACCGCCAGGGAATCTTCCTCGTCTATGCGAAGGTCACGCAGGTAAGGGATGACGCCCAGGGTTGGCACGCCCGTATGCAGCCGCAGAGACTCCAGGCCCGGCTCCAGCAGGCTCACGTCTCCCCGAAACTTGTTGATCAGAAAGCCCCTGACCCGGGCTCGCTCTTCGGGGGTGAGCAGCACCATGGTTCCCACTAGGGCGGCGAAGACCCCGCCCCGGTCGATATCCCCAACCAACAGTACCGGGGCGTCGGCGAGTGCGGCGACCCGCATGTTGACGATGTCTCGCTCCCGCAGGTTGATCTCGGCCGGGCTGCCTGCCCCCTCGATCACTACAACGTCATGGGTCTCCCGTAGGAAGGCCAGTGATTCTGTCACCGCCTGCCAGGCGTGGGCCTGGTAATCGTGATACTCCCGCACATCCATGGGGGCCACCGGGCGGCCCAGCAGGACCACCTGCGCGTCATGCTCCGAGCTGGGCTTGAGCAGGATCGGGTTCATGTGGACGGTGGGCTCGATACCGGCCGCCTGGGCCTGGAAGGCCTGCGAGCGGCCGATCTCGCCTCCTGCCGAAGTGACAAAGGAGTTGAGGGCCATATTCTGGGCCTTGAAAGGTGCTACTCGCACTCCCTCCCGAGCGAAAAGGCGACAGAAGGCGGCCACCAGCACGCTCTTACCCACGTGGGAGGCAGTCCCCTGGATCATGAGGGTGCGAGCCAGCGCCGTCATGTCAGAACCCTCCCTGTCCCCGTCGGTGAAGCAGGTAGAGGAAGAAGGGACAGCCGAGCACGCTGGTGACGATCCCGATGGGCAGCTCCCCGCCCGCCATCAAGGTGCGGGCAAGCACGTCGGCCCACACCAGCAGCAATCCGCCGCATAGCAGGCAGGCCGGCAAGAGGGCACGGTGGTTCGGGCCCACCACGAGGCGCATCAGGTGGGGAACGATCAGCCCGACGAAGGCGATCACCCCGCTTACCGCCACCGCGGCGGCGGCAAGCAGGGAGGCGGTGGTGAGCAGCAGGAACTTCGTTCGTTCCAGGTGCACCCCCAGATGGTGGGCCGTTTCGTCACCAAGGGCGAGGATGTTGAGATCGCGCCTCCAGGCCAGGGCGATGGTCATGCCGAGAAGGGTGTAAGGTAACAGGGCAAGTACATGCCGCCAGTCGCGGTTGGCCAGGCTGCCCATCAGCCAGATGATCACCTCCCGCATCTCGCTGTGCTCTCGCTGGAGAAGAAGGAAGGCGGTGACAGCCTGCATCAGCCCGCCGACCGCGATTCCAGTGAGCAGCAGGGTGCCCACGGGCACGCGGCCGCCCCGGCGGGAGAGGCCGTAGACCAGGAAAGTCACCGCCAGCCCGCTGGCAAAGGCGAGGAGGGCACAGGCGTTCAGGCCGAGCAGCGCCACGTGGAGTCCCAGCGAGACGGCCACCACTGCCCCCAGGGCCGCTCCGGCCGAGACGCCCACGATATATGGGTCGGCCATCGGGTTGTGAAATAGCGACTGCATCAGGACCCCGGCCATCGCCAGGGAGGCCCCCACCAGCAGGGCAAGGGCGATCCGGGGCAAGCGCAGTCGCCAGACGATCACATCGGTGGCAGGAGAGACCGTCAAAGGCCCACCAAGGTGGCCCCAGACCGCGCGCACGACCTGGCCGGGAGGCACTGCGGTAGAGCCGATATTGGCGGACAGCACGCTGCTCACCAGTACGAGCGCGAGCAGTCCCAGCAATACCGCCCACGCGCCTGTACGGACTCCAGTGCTGTTTGTGGCCCCGCCCCTCATTGCCCGTCCCTCTGACTTCCAGTGCGGCTGAGCGTCACCTGGGGCTGTCCGCTATAGGGATTTGGCCCCACGTGCACCCGCGCACCGTAGACCGCGCGCAAGTTCTGCTCGGTGATCACCCCGGCGGGATGGCCCTCCGCGAAGACCCGGCCCTCGGAGAGTAGGATCAGCCTGTGGCAATATTCGGCTGCCAGGTTGAGGTCGTGCGAGATGCAGAGGACGGAGAGGCCCTGCGCCTGGTTCAGTCGCGTCAGCAACTCGAAGATCTCCAACTGGTGTCCAACGTCCAGGTGGGCGGTGGGCTCATCCAGAAGCAGGACCCGGGGCCGCTGCGCCAGAGCACGGGCAATGATCACTCGCTGCAGTTCACCCGCGCTGAGCTGATCGACACGCCGTTCCTGCAGGCCGATGGTTTCCGTGAGTGCCAGGGCCTCTTCCACCGCCTGGCGATCCTCTTCTCCCCAGCCGCTGAACCGACCCAGGTAGGGATGACGGCCCATCTCCACCATTTCCCGGACGGTGAAGGCGAACAGGGGGAGAGTCGCCTGCGGCACCACGGCCACCTGCTGGGCGCGCGCCCGCGAGGGCCAATCTTGCAGCCGACGGCCCGCCAGCCGCGCCTCGCCGCCGCGCAGGGGCAACACCCCGGTAAGAGCTCGCAACAGGGTGCTCTTGCCGGAGCCATTCGGGCCAATCACTCCCAGCAACTCCCCGGGCCAGAGTGCCAGGTCAACGCCCCGCAGGACGTCTTGCTCATCGTAGCCACAGGCCAGTCTCTCAGCTGTCAGGATTGGCGTGTCCCTCACAGTCTCGCCCTCTTGCAGAAGAGTTCGGGATGAAGGGCGGCCGCCGTTGCCTCCAGCCCCTCGATCAGCCGGGGGCCAGGGATGGTGATCAGGTCGTCCTCCAGCACCGCCAGCCGGCCCCGCTTCACCGCGGAAATTGTACGCCAGCGTGGGTCAACTCGCAGCCTGCCCAGGGCAGCTTGGGCAGAAAGCCGGGTCTTCGCCCCGTGGCCAGACAGGAGAAGGATTACCTGGGGGTCAGCCGAGACGATGGCCTCCATCGAGAGTTGCGGCCAGGGAGCTCCTGTCCGGGCAGCGATGTTACGACCCCCGGCCAGGCGGATCAGTTCGTCTATGTGGCTGCCAGCTCCGGCGCTGAAGAGACCCTCGAAGGAGAACAGAAAGAGCGTGCGAGGCCGGCGCGCCTCGGCGAGATGTCGCGTCCTAGCGAGGAGGGCCTTCCGTCTGGCATCGAGTTCCACAGCTAGTTTCCCGGCCGCGTTTTCCTCCCCGACCACGCGGCCGATCAGGCGGATAGCCTGGGCGACCTCCTCCAGGTTATTGGCATCCACGGTGATCACGGTCAGCCTCAGGGCCTGCATCTGCTCGATCGCCTCCCGGCGATTGCCCCGAGCACCAAGGACAAGGTCCGGGGAGAGAGCTGCCACCCTCTCCACGTCCGGGTCGAGGTAGCCGCCGATCTTCTCCCGGCGGGCCGCCTCCGGAGGGTAATTGCAATAGCTGGTGTTCGCGATTACCTGGTTCCCTGCGCCAATGGCAAAGAGGATCTCGGTGACGCAGGGGGCGAGGGAGATGATGCGGAGGGGCCTGTGCGGCACCACCACCTTGCGGCCCAGCGCGTCCACCACAGTGACCGGAAAAGAGCGGCTGGTGGCTGTCAGCAAGCGAGCGTCGGACGGTTGTTGCCGCCAGCGGGAAATAGCCTGCGGAAGGAGCACCAGCCCGGCCAGCAGACCGAGCAATACAGTCGGAAGCAAAAGCCTCGCCAGGCATCGTCGGCAAATCATGGCTGAGCCTCCCGCACCTCGCGCGCGGCCTCCGCGAGCCGCTGGCAGTCGGCCAGGCCCCGGGCACTGATGCGGACATATCGCGGCAGGCCGAAGGAAGAGCAGTCGCGCACCAGCAGTCCGCGGCGAAGCAGGGCGTGCCGAAACTGCGCAGCATTGCCCACCTCGGTCAGAAAGAAGGTGGTAGCCGAGGGTATCACCCGGTAGCCGAGGTCGGCGAACTCTGCCTCCAGGAAGGCTCTGCCTTCCCGTAGCCGCACCAGGGAGCGATCCAGATGGGCGCAATCCTCTATTGCCGCCAGAGCGGCCTGCAGAGCGACGATGCTTACGCTCCAACGAGGCTTCGTCTTGCGCAGGGCAAAGGTGATCTCTCGGCCGGAGAGTGCATACCCCACCCGCAGGCCGGCAAGGCCGTGGAGCTTGGTGAGGGAGCGAAGCACCAGGAGATTACGATACTCCTTCAGCAGATCCGCTGACGACCAGGGACGCTCGGCGCAGTCCACGTAGGCCTCATCCAGCACAAAGAGCGTCTCCGGTCCGGCCTCCAACAGAGATGCTACCTCTTGCCTGGACAGGTAGCCGCCGGTTGGATTGTTGGGGTTGCACAGGAAGGCCGCCACTGGCCGGATCTTCTGGATTGCCCGGGCGAGCCCTGGGATATCCACAGCAAAGCCGGTCACGTCTGAAAGCGGAAAGTCTGCAATATGTGCCTCCATCAGGCGGGCGGCCACTCCGTACTCGCCGAAGGTAGGGCAGAGCATTAAGACAGAGGCGTCGCGCCCGAGGAGGGCAAGCGCGACCAGCCAGATCAGTTCCGACGAACCGTTTCCCACCAGGATGCTCTCTGGAGCTAGCCCGTGGTAGGCGGCGATGCGCTCGCGCAGCTCCCAGCATTCCGAATCCGGATAGCGGTGAAGGGGAAGGCCTTGAAGCGCCTCGACCACACGCGGGGAAGGGCCAAAAGGATTGAGGTTAGCGGAGAAGTCTAGCACCTGTGCCGGGTCAAAGCCCAGCGCAGCTAGCTCGCGGTAGTCCGGGCTTCCGTGAGGGCAGACCTCGACCTGCTTCAAAGCGCTCCTAGCGTGCACCGGCATACCGCACCACCTCCAAGCCGATGGCGATGACGAGCACCGCGAGTGCGGCGGCCGTCGACACCAAACGGTTGGCCTCCCCGATCAGCTCGGGCGTCAGCGGTCGGCAGGGATCGCCAAGCAGGTAGTGTCCCCGCTTCTCCAGCCGCACGCAAAGCGCGCCGGCCATCGCTGCCATTGGCCAGCCCGCGTTCGGGCTTTCGGTCCTTGCATGCTGTCGCCACATGATCAGCCAGGCCCGTTGGCCTCGGCCCTGCAAGGCCGCGGCCAGACACAGCAGCAGCCCGGCAGGCCGAGATGGGATCAGGTTCAGCAGGTCATCCAGACGGGCGGCAGCCTTGCCGAAGAACTCGTTCTCCCCGTGGTAACCCAGCATGGCATCCATAGTGTTCACTGCCCGGTAGGCAAGAGCACCGGGCAGACCCAGCAGGGCGAAGAAGACAAGCGGAGCGACCAGGCTGTCGGTCAGGTTCTCGGCGACCGACTCTACAGCGACGGAGACCATCAGTGGCGACTCCAAGTCGGGATTCCGGCTCACCAGCGCGCGCAGCCCCAGCCGGGCCGCCTCCAGGTCATCTGTCTCCAGCGACCGCCTCACGTTTGCCGCGGCAACGAGGAGTTCCCTGAGGGAGAATGTCATCTTCAGGACCGCGGCTCCCAGCAGCACCTGCGTCCAGGCTGGCAGGTGAGCGAACAGGCGAACGATGACCAGCCCGACCCCGGCCGATAGGCCAGCGACGGTCACCACCATGAGGCCCCCTGCCAGGAGCTGACCCCGCTGTCGCCGCGGCCGGCATCGGCTGAATAGACTGATCAGCCGAGCCATCCAGCCCACAGGATGCAGCGCGGTGGGCGGTTCCCCGAAAGCCAGGTCCAGAGGGAGCGCAAGCAACAATGTGAGGAGAGCGAGAGAGGGGTGCATCATGGTCCCTCAGCCTTTGAGACAACCAGGTGGGAAGCGTCGTTCAGCCGTGAGAGGATGGCGCCAGCCGGGTGAAACTCCACCACGGTGATACTGCCCGCATCGATCTGGAACTGCCAGTGATGTTCCGGCGGCACTCCCAAGCGGTCGCAAAGCAGGCCCCGGATCGGCCCGCCGTGGGTGACGGCTACCGCCGTGCCATTCCCGACACGGGCTTCGATTTCACTCACGGCTCTGTTCATCCGTTCGATCACCTGGAGGAGCGTCTCTCCGTCCGGTGGAGCGATGCGCGCGGGATCGGCAACCCAGGCCGCTGCCAGTTGCTCATCCTGGCTCGCTATCTCCTCAAACGTCAGCCCCTCCCAGCGGCCGAAGTTGATCTCCCGCAAATCCAGGAGGGAGACAACGGAGAGGTCATGGGGCGCCGCGATCTCCGTGGCCGTCTCCAGCGCTCGCCCGAGGTCGCTGCTGTAGACGGCGGCGACTGCTCCTGCTCGCAGTCGCTCCGTCACCAGATGCGCCTGCTCTCGACCCTCCGCGCTCAGTGGCGCCTCCGACCATCCCTGGAAACGGAGCGTTGTGTTCCATTCTGTCGCACCATGCCTGACCAGGATCAGCCGCATCTTCAACCCCAGGGTATCCGTGTTACCAGCGGTATGGCCGCCAGAATAAAGACCTCGGTGACCTCGCCGATGAACCCGTAGGCGTCCCCGGTTAATCCTCCCAGCTTGCCTGAGAGATATCGGGCCTGGGTCCAGACCGCGAGCCAGGCAATCACTGCCAGCGGGAGAAGGTGAGTCCCGAACAGACTCGCTCCGATCCCCGCCGCCAGCAGGCTCGCCGAGAAAAGGTGCCAGCCTCTCACTTGCTCCTTGAAGGCTCTGCCCGTCCCCTCCTGGCGGGCATAGGGAAAGCAGGCGATGGCATAGATGAATGACCACCTCCCTGCCACGGGCATGAAGACCAGTCCCCTCCACGCGAGGTCGCCGGAGAGGGCGAAGAGGAACCCGAACTTGAGCAGCAGGAGGCAGATCGCGCCCAACACCCCGAAGGCCCCGATGCGGCTGTCCTTCATGATCTCCAGAGCCTGCTCGCGCGAGCGCCCGCCAAAGACACCGTCGCAGATGTCCATTACCCCATCCAGGTGTAACCCGCCAGTTACCAACACCAGGGTCACGACCACCAGCGCGTTGCTAACGGCCACGGTATGCCAGATCCAGCCGGCCCCCAGGTTCACTCCCGCCAACAACAGGCCGATCAGTCCACCCACCACGGGGAAGAAGACGGTGGCGCGCCCCAGCTCCTCTGGGCCGCCATCGGAACCCGGAACTGGCACCCTGGTCAGGAAGCAGATTGCGGTCAAGAGGGCGCGCATTCCTTGGCCTCGCAGGGCTCGAGTGAGAACTGTGCAACCTCCAGGAAGAATCGGTCGTCTCGGCGGCTGACGGCAGTCTCTTTCAGGACGAGCCGCCGTCGGAATAGGGGCCCGACGACAACCAGCGTGTGGTACTCCCCATTCTCACCGCAGAGATCGAGGGCTCGCTCGCGCAGCTCGTCGAGGGAGACTGCGTCAAGTTGGCGGCCCATCCATTCCGGCCCGAGCAGTTCGGCCCGCGCGTTTACGAGAATCGCCTGGAACCCGAGGCCGATCAGCTCGTGCAACAGCTTCTCCCGTTCGGCTCCCCACAAAGGAAGCACTGGGATGATCCCGACCTCTTCGCAGATTCGCTCCACCCACTGGCGATGTTCCTCTATGTCGATGTCGCCGAAGACGCCACCCTCGATCCTATGCTCCGCCTTCATCTCTCGCACGGTCGCCTTGAAGATCTCCTCGTAGGTATCCCAGGTCACCCGGGGCTGGCGGATGGGCAGTCCCAGGGCTTCGGCTTGGGCCGCGATCACGCCAGAGGGAATCCCGTGTGACATGCCGCGGTCAGCCTCGGAGTCCACACAGTTGAGCAGGCAGATCGGCACATGGCCGGCGGCCTTTGCGCGATAAAGCGCCAATGCGCTTTCTTTACCGCCACTCCAGGAGATCATCACCCGCATGTGGCCCACCTTACTCGCGCCAGACTCATCCCAGCGCCTCCGAGACGCCGGCCGCGCCGAAGGTCGCCATTTCGTTTAGCACTTTCACTGCGGCGTCAACGATCCCCATCGCCAGCGCCGCGCCGGTTCCCTCGCCCAGACGCATGTCCAAGTTCAACAGGGGCTTCAGGCCCATCCGCTCCAGCATCGCCCGGTGGCCCGGTTCTACCGAGACGTGGCCGGCAATGAGGAAGTCCTTGGCCCTTGGCTCCAGCTCGGTGGCCACCAGCGCGGCTGCCCCGGAGATGAAGCCGTCAATCACCACTGGTACCCGGTGGGCCGCCCCGGCCAGGATCACCCCGGCCAGCCCGCCGATCTCGAAGCCCCCCACCTTGGCCAGCACGTCCAGCGGGTCTTTCGGGTCGGGGCAGTTGACGGCCAGGCTCTGGGCGATGGCCCTCACCTTGGCCGCGAAACGCACATCGTCGATCCCCGTGCCCCGCCCGGTCACCGCCTCCACAGGGAGGCCAGTGAAAGCCGCCACCACCGACGACGACGGGGTGGTGTTCCCGATCCCCATGTCACCGGTGCCCACGATGTGCAGGCCCTTTTCGAGCTCGGCCTGGAAGACCTCGATCCCGGCCTCGATGGAGCGGATCGCCTGCTCTCTGGTCATGGCTGGACCCTGGGCCAGGTTTCCTGTGCCCCGACCGACTTTCTTCACAACGATTTCTGGATGGGACTCCAGGTCACTTGCCACCCCCATATCCACCACTACCACCCGCGCACCGACGTGGCGAGCGAGTGCATTGATACCGGCCCCGCCGCGCAGGAAATTGTAGACCATCTGGGCAGTGACCTCCTGGGGATAGCCGCTCACTCCCTCCTGAACCACCCCGTGGTCGCCGGCCATGGTGAATATCACCTTGGCCGAGACATCGGGGCGCGTCGTGCCCTGGATGCCCGCCACCAGGATGGAGAGTTCCTCCAGCCTCCCCAGGCTGCCCAGGGGCTTGGTCAGCCTGTCCTGCCGCTCTTTGGCAGCGCGCATCGCCTCCTGGTCGAGGAGGCCGATCCGGCCCAGGGTCTCCTCAAGTTTGTGCATCGTGCTCCCCCTCGTGAGAATGCAGTATCTCCCCGGCCAGACCGGAGGCCTTTATCTCCACCGGCAGCCCGGCGAGCATCCAGTAGACCTGATTGGCAGCCCGGGCGAGCTCCTGGTTGGCCTTTCCGAGCAGGTCGCGGTAGGCGCGTCCCAGTGGGTAGGGTGGCACCACCCCCGTCCCCACTTCGTTGGAAACCACGATAAGGCTCGCCGACCTGCCATGGAACGCTTGCAGCAGGTCCTCGACCTCGGCCATTACCCGCGCCTCCACCTCCTCCCCGCAGGCTCCCTCGCCAGCGTCGAGCAGGAGATTGGAAACCAGCAAGGTCAGACAGTCGAGCAGGATTACCTCGGTCTGATTGCTATCCTCATGAAGGGCCTGCGTTACGCCCAGCGGGGCCTCGATGGTGTGCCAGTGTGGCGGTCGAGCTTTGCGGTGCTCCTCGATCCGCCGGCGCATCTCCTCATCATCTGCTCGCGCCGTGGCGATGAAGGTTACCTGTCGCCCCGCCCGACGGGCCAGTGCCTGGGCGAAGGCGCTCTTGCCGCTGCGCACACCGCCCAGGATTAGGATGAGTTGCTTTCGCGGTCTCTCAGCCATCTGTGTGTTACTCCCGGTCATAGAGGGAGTTGTCGGTGCCGATAAAGCCAAGCCCGCGGCTGCGGAAGGCCTCCTCGCTCGGCCCCCAGCCGCTGGCATGGACAAGGCCCATCTTCATCGCCTTCACATGCCCATCGCAGAAGGCTACGCTGGCTGTACCGTTATGACGGAAATGCGTGGAGGGGTCCGCCTTCATCCCCCAGGCCTCCCAGTAGGGAGCCTCGCAGAACGAGTACTCAATCAGGTTGCGGTCCTGGTCGAGGAAGGCTGCGTCTGTCAGCATGATGGTCTCCGAGGGGTTGGCAATCTGACTCTCGTTGGCTGGCTGGAGCATGGCCGGCCAACTGGCAATCGGCGAGCCTCCCACGTACTGCCCGTTGTAGCCGTAGCCCCCGGTGCCCTGCTCGAAGGCCCCGCTGCCACCCGAGAAGGACTTGAAACTGGGGCATTCCTTGATCTGCCCGTTCCTCAGGTAGGAATAGAGAGGGCCGCGGGTGGGGTCGAAAGGTTCGGAGAGGCTGCTCCTCGCCCCATGCCAGCGAGTCAGGTTCGCGGCGTCCATCGCTGGCACGAAGTAACCGTCGTGGTCGTCCCCGTACATGAGGATCGCCGTCGCCAACTGCCTGATATTAGAGAGGCAATTGGCCTTGCGCGCGGCCTCGCGCGCCTGAGCGAAAACGGGAAATAGAAGTCCAGCCAAGATCCCTATGATCCCGATGACGACCAGCAGCTCGATCAGCGTGAAACCGTTGCGGCGGCGCATCCTGCCTCCTTGTCCAGGTCCTCGGGGCAGGGCGCACCGCCGGCCAAGAAAAACCCTGACCGCCGGAATGGTGGCCAGGGCTGCTAAGCGAATAGTTCGCCTTTGCCGTGCCCCCTTCCCGCGAGGTGGCTGTTGGCTTAGACAGGTAGGTCGGTCTCCTGGCTCCCGCTTCGTCCTACTTCCTGCGCCTTCCCATCCCTTAACCGAATCGGGACAGTGGCTTCTTGCAGGGTTCGTCCACGGTCACAGTTGCGCGTCAGCGACGGATTCTCACCGTCTTCCCCAACTCACCTACCTGCCGCGCTCTTCAATTGTTGCCGAGATTATATTGGGCCTCTGCCTTCCTGTCAAGCTCTCTTATACTGGCCGGCCAAGGAAGCCAAGACGCCGTGAGCAAAAGGGTGGCCACAGAACCCTGGCTATGGGCTCTGGCTCATGAGTTGCCAGAGTTGGCATTTCTCGGGGCTTCGGGTGGCTGCCACGCAAGCACCGGACGGACTTGCTGTGTCACCCCCATGATGAAGCTCTCCTTCCCGCCTCATCAGAGGGTGTTAAATGTCGCCCCAATCTATCCGCGGCCAGGCGGGGTGTAAAGGGCCGATTTGGCTGGGAGGCCAGAAGGTGATCATCTCCTGAAGGCCTGGATGGACAGCAGGAGAAAGCCGGTGGGAGGAGTAAAGAAGGGATGAGCAAAGGGGGAACCCCGTGCGACAAGTCGTCATTGAGAACCCCGTTCTGAACTCGCCTTACGAAGAGCCCAAGCGGCACTTCAAGTTCGACGAGGAGGGCATCACCGACGAGGTTCTTGCGGAACGCCGGGTGAGCTCGTACTTCGTCCCCATTGCTCAGCCGCGGACAGCGGCCTGGCATAGAAGTTTGAACGAGGAACCGATTGCCGACAGGAGAGATAGTTCGCGACGGCTCCTTCGGACGCGCAAGGAGGGAATCTCATGACTTGTCGCTTCCCTCATCTGTGCCTCCACGACTGGCCTTTTCAGGTGGTACCGGCTGAGAGTTTCTTCACCTTCATGGCAGATCGCAAGCAGGTCGCACAAGACGCCTGGACGATCCTTCGGAATCTCTCCCGCCGTGATGCTTCGTCCATCCAGGTCATCTGGGCATGGTTTGGCGCAGGGAAGACCCACACGCTCAAGTACATGGCGCATCTTTGTGGTACGGAGTACAAGGCTCTTCTGCCGGTTTACTGCGAGTTCCCACGAGACACGAGGTCGTTCGTCGATGTATACCGCGCATTCGTGGAGGCACTGAACGTAGAGGCCCTGGTAGATGCCTACCTGGAGGTGTTCACCAGCCCGCGTAAGGATGAAGTGCAGCGAAGCTTGCATCTCGATGCGCCCGATCTGTCGAATGCCCTCACGGTACTCGCTACGGGCACCCAGGAGCAAAGGGATTCCGCTATCCGATGGTTGCGGGCAGAGGCCCAGCCGCTTCCCGAGCTGCGGCACATCGGGATAGGGAGGCGTGTGTCCGGCGCGGACGACGCCGTGAGGACACTGTCGTGGCTCATCAAGGTGTTCAACGTTGGGAGCGGGATTAACCCCGGGACCATATCGCGAGTCATGTGGATGATTGATGAATTCCAGCGCATTGAGGAATGCCGCCCGAAGTCCGTTATCAGCCAGATCAATGGTTGCCTTCACTCAATCTTCAACCGCAACCCGAATGCTTTGAGTATCTTCTTGTCGTTCTCAGGAAGGCCACAGAGCAGAATGCCGGAATGGCTCTCGCCGGAGATCAAAGACCGCATCGGGATTGAGCGTCCCATCCTCCTGCCACCCCTCACTCCAGACGAGGCGCTATGCTTCGTAAAGGACCTGCTTAGGGAATTCCGGCCGAACTCATCGTCCCCACCGTCCGATTTCTATCCGTTCGAGGAGAGCGCGGTGAGGCTCATCATTCGCTCCATTCAGCAGAAGCGAGGCGACATCAAGCCACGCAACATCATGCAGTTCTTCCAAACCGTACTCGAGGAGGCAGATCCACTGATCGAGCAACGTTCCCTGGAAGTCGTGGATTCAGAGTTTGCGGAGCGATGCCTGAAAGGCGTCAGCGAAACCGATGAGAAGGAATGAAACGCCAACGCACGCGCATCTCCCGGAGATCGCACGGACGTGAAAGCACCACTGACCAGTGAGTTGCTGGGACGCGCTGGGGCGTACCAGTGTCTCGCCGAACTCGAACGCCGGCCGTTCGCTCTGACGCATCCTGAGATTCTTGAGTTTGTCGAGGAGTATTGCGAAGCACAAGGCGAGGACCTGTTGCTTAATCTCAGGGATGCTGGCGTCGTCACACAAGTCGGTCGGGAATACGGCCTTACCACGCTTGGAGTTCGCGCGTTTGTCCTGCTAGTGCTCCGTCCCTAAAATACCTTGACAATCAGGGCAGAGTGTGCTATGATGGAAATCATGTGGACACCAGCCCCGAAGTTGGAAGTGAGCGAAGAGCAGGTGCGCACCTTGCGGGCCTGGGC
>Ga0315280_10000566_pt1 | contig 68132 bp, 68 predicted proteins | sample YL17G06_40_MG_FD_203697 | JGI IMG/M metagenome (GOLD analysis project Ga0315280, IMG submission 203697) | Sediment microbial communities from Yellowstone Lake, YNP, Wyoming, USA - YL17G06_40 | ecosystem: Environmental > Aquatic > Freshwater > Lake > Sediment | place: USA: Wyoming | collected... | reverse complement strand
CGGGCCTGTGCTTGTTCTATCTCCTCGGTGGACGGCCCTTGCATGCCGCTCTGCTGCGCTTGAAGTTGTTCGAGGCGCCGCTTCCGTATTTGTTCAAGGTCATCGTCCATAATTAAGCACGCTCCGCTGCTTCCCTCCTTTCGCCTTTTTTGACGGAAAAATGAATCAAAAAGGTGAATCAAAAAGGTAAAATGGCGGCGTGATAGCTTAAGCGTTGTCCTTTTGCGGCGGCTCACCTTTTATCGTATGATGGCTCGAAAAACAAAGGAGTTGTCAAAACTGCTTTAGCGCGTGCCTAAGCGCGATTTAGTCTCTTTGCTTCGTGAGTTACGTCAAAGTCGGGATTTAAGCCTTTTATGAAGTTCTCGAGTGGGGTTCGCAGGGTAATCTCTGTGTAATCGCCTTTCGAGACGCTCTTCTTGATTTGCCTTAAATACTCTTGAAAAATCGAATTATGTTCTGATTTTACCACACATTTCTCCCGAAAACCACTGCGTCATGATAAAAGAGGGCGAGATAAATAAAAGACGAAGGTTTGGCCCTCATTAGAAATCCATTACATTTTAACCTGTCTATATTAGATTCAGAGCTGTCTGGAGCCTTGCGTGCAGTCAACTACGAGCGCTTGGATCGTTGAATCGGTCTCCACCAGTTTTTTATAGAACTGCTCAACGTCGTAGTCGCGCAGCTCCGGCTTATCGGCTTTGATTGTCTCACTCAATGCGACCGTAAACTCATCGGTTGTAGGGTCAATGGGACCGCTCCGAGCGTTTTTAAAGCTGTTTAAGACTTGTATGAAATTGAATTGCGGGGCTGAATCAAAAAAGGGAAGCGATACGGCCTTATCTATTTCTCAAAATAACGTTATTCGGAAATGACGCTGGACGTAGAGCCGTCCGTTAGTCTCCGTCCTTTTTGCTCTCCATGCTCTCCAGCTTAAGCCTTAAGCCGTTATAAACCAACAGGGGAGGGGGAAGATGGTTGAACCGCGGGACACTATTAAAATTGTAAATGTGGTTGCATCCACCAGCATTGGACACAAAATAAACCTCAAGCAAGTAACGCTTGGGTTAGAAGGCGCAGATTACGATCCTGAACGGTTTCCGGGCCTCGTTTACCACACCACGGACCCGAAGACGGCTGCATTACTCTTTCGATCGGGAAAGATTAACTGTACGGGTGCAAAGAGCGTAGATGATGCTCATAAAGGCGTTGAAAACGTATTTCAAAGTCTACGAAATATCGGAATTGACGTGAAGGGAACGCCGGAGATTAAGGTGCAAAACATCGTCGCGTCAGCGGATCTTCACGCAGGTTTGAATTTAAATGCAATTGCCATCGGCCTCGGGCTTGAGAACATTGAGTACGAGCCGGAGCAGTTTCCCGGTCTCGTCTACAGGTTGTCGGACCCTAAAGTGGTCGTTCTTTTGTTTGGTTCCGGTAAACTGGTCGTCACGGGCGGCCGAAAGCCCGAAGATGCGGCCAATGCGGTCGATCGAATCGTCAAGGAGCTTAAAAGCATAAGCCTTCTGTAGTTTACTCGGTTTTGGCCGCTACGCTGAATGATAATCCATGAATCAGAGCGCTCAAGGGCACCGCTGGTTGGGGAGAAAGTCTTCTCCCATCCCGACATGGCGAGAGCAAATGAGTACGTGCTGGGCGATTACGCTCCGACTCGGTATCTAACCCCGTGAGCGTGCGGAATCGGAGTCGAAAGCCCCCTGAGTGTGTCCAGAATAGCCGAGGTTAACGGCCTTAGCCTCTTTGAGCACGGTTAAGCTGAGATAATGCGGGACTTCTCCCTTTTTGAGTATCACGCCGTTTACGACAATTGTCGGCAGCTCTGCGCTCTCTCGTGTTCAATCTGCGATCGGCAACTGTCACAGAGGCCAGCCCCGCCGCTGAGCTGGGTTGTTAGGCGAAATCCGAAATCCGAAAGTATTAAGCAATGTATCCCATCAAGGAGGAATGTTAATGAAAGATAACATGATGGACAAAGCAACTCACAAAACCCTTGCCCCGCCGCCGCATCTTATCTCATACGCTGTGACAAGGAAATGTAATCTCAAGTGCAAGCATTGTTATAGTGACGCTACTGAAGAACCAGCATCAGATGAGCTTTCAACAGAAGAATCAAAACGACTTTTAGATGAAATTGCAGATTGGGGGATAAAACTGTTAATTTTCGATGGGGGTGAGCCACTCTGCAGGGATGACTTTTTGGACATTGCCAGATATGCCTCCCTGAAAGGTTTGAGAGTTGTCATCGGTAGCAATGGCATACTGATCAACCCGAAGGTGGCTGAACAATTGAAATCCTCAGGCATTATGGCCGTCCAGATATCTCTTGACGGTGCTAAAAGTCAGACACACGATTGGTTTCGGGGCGAGGAGGGCTCTTTCAATAAAGCGATGGAATGTGCTAGGGCGTGTAAAGCAATGGATTTGCCTTTCCAATTTGGCATGACCATCAGAAGAGCCGTACTGGAGGAAATCCCAGATATGTTGAAGTTGGCTGTAGATTCCGGGGCAAGCGCTGCGGAATTCTTTGATCTGGTTCAGATCCCAAGGGTCAAAAAGGAAATCCCAGACGAGGTATTACCACCAGACAAAAGAAAAGAAGTTATGGATTGGCTGGCTGAAGCCCAAAAAGATTGCCAGATAATAATAAGAGTTCCCGGTTGCCCCATGTATCCCCTAATACTTCAGGAGAAGGATATACATCCAAAACATTTTCCGGCTAATTTATTGAAAAGAATCCCATATTATGAAAGAGGTTGTGCAGCAGGAATGCCAAACGGCTATCTCACAATCCTTCCAAACGGGGATGTAATACCGTGCATGCTTCTCCAGATAAAACTGGGTAATGTTAGACGTGAAAGCATCACACGAATATGGGACAGTTCTCAAATTCTGTTAAAGCTTAGAAATCGAAACTTGTTGGAGGGGGAATGTGGTCGATGTACTTATAAAGATACATGTGCCGGGTGCCGTGGAAGGGCTTATGAAGAAACGGGTAATATGCTGGCGACAGATCCTGGCTGCTGGTTCAACAAGGGGGGGGTAGTTTAAGATCTCTGGATGTGCTGACAGTAATGAGCCAGGCCAGAGAAAGATGACGGAATAGGGTCGAATAGGAGCCCGGCTCTAGACTTTTGATGTTTTTGAGTCCAAAACAAAGCTCTAACGCTTTCACCGACGCGCGCGTCGTTCAGCCCTGCCGCGATCTGCCCGTATGACTGTCCGCGACGCCTTGCCTATCGAGAAGCGTGCCCAGGACAAGGCGCTTACTTAAGAGGCTACGATGCGCGTGATGGCCTTCTTTCTCATGTCCTTCTTTCTCCGCATTTCTGAAACACGAAACAAATGCATCCAGTGCTTGAGTGTCATCTAATCTAGTCTCGGACTCCTCATAGAATTTTGTTTTGACTTCTGCAAGCGCGTGACTCAATAACTCCGCGTCGCTGCCTGTTAAGACTAGTCCCGTCTCAATCATCTTTTCCCTCCTCGTATCGGTCGGTGCGATCAACAAACGCATCTCGGTCGTCCTCGAGGTCAGAAGCGTGGTCCCTACCGGAGCTGTCCCAGGAGTCACGCTCGGGCCTTTCAAGAATTTTTTGGTCTGTTTCGTTCATTCTCGCCTCCCGAGAACGAGCGACGGCAGAAAAAACAACAAGGGAATCCCAAACTTTAAATCGGGAGACGTTCAACAGTCCCTTGTTGAGAATCTGCACGGGACGGGGTTGTTTGCTTTGGCCGGCATGCCCCGTCTCGTCCCCTTGACACGTCCTTGTTTTTTACATGCACAACGTTACCTAATAGCTTGATCGGTTTTTTCTGATGTCAGTAATAGAGTCAAATTGGCCTTATATGAGCAAAAGAAGGATGCACAAGGGGATAACGGTGTACCTCCTTCGTGAGTCAAGCACATTTATAGAAGTGATGACACCGCTTTTATGCGCTTGAGGTGTAGCCCTGAAAAAATCTGACATGGGTTTTGCGTCATCATTGCTAATTGAATCAGAGTACCTGACCTCTATCGGCATGTACTTGCCTTTCAGTCGGATGATGAAATCGACTTCTTGTTGCTTCTCATTTGTCCAATAAAAGACCGAACTTGAAGGCGTAAAATGCGGATCGGGATGCGCGATAAACATAAGACGGGAAAGATGGCTACTTACTACGCTTTCGATGAGTGCGCTTCTGTTTTCGCGGGAGCGTAGGTATTCAAGACTTAGCTCAAACGAATTCTTTCCAAAAATCCAGCCTCGACAAGCGTGGAATATGAAAGGATCTTGAACGTAGATCTTTTTCTCTTTGCGGTATTGTGGCATCCCCCTCTTTTCACCGAGGCGATAGAAAACCCCCGCCACGTAACTATCTTCCAAAGTGATGGCGTAATCCTCTACGGTGCGCGAATCCGCGATATCAGTCAATTGTTTGAGAGCGTTCCAACTGGTACGAGAGCGCGTGCTCTCGATTATGCCCCTTAATACCTGCCGTGCATAAACCTCTCTGTGCCGCCACCTCGCGAGGTCACGCACCAGGTTGCCGATGAACATATCGTAGGTGTCATGCTCAATTTTACGGCCTGATATGTATTGGTGGGCTGCCTGAGCAACCCCTCCTGTAATCAGGTATTGTTCAAGTAGCTGATTGAGGTCTTTTGTGAAGATTTTTAACTGATCTACTTCAGGCGGGATATTGCCGTCCGCTAAGCATGAAAACATCTCAAGCCGCTTTTCTGATCGAAAGAGGTTCAAATCCTCGATTACTGCCTTCAGCTTATCGTCGATCGTCTCAACGTATTCCGAGAACTTTGCGGGAAGGAGCACTTTATCCGGCGTCTTGTAAGTCAGCCGCTCTACGTGCCCCCTCCGGCCGGCAAGCGACTCTGAAGCGCCCTTAAGATCGATGCTATGCGATCCCGTAAGAAGTAGCGTGCACCCCTCAAATCTGCCTGCGTCGGTGAGGCTTTTTATCGCTTTTTGCCAGTCTCTCAGCGATGAAACTTCGTCGATGAAAAGGTACGCGCCCCCCTCATCTGACTTTTGCTGAGAAAGATACGTATCGATGACGTCGGCAAGCTGGCGAGGGGAGTCTAGCAAGTCACACGGATAGAAGAATATGTTTTGGGGGACGACGCCTTGTTCGAGAAGCGACTTTATTTTTAGTTTAAGTAGCGTCGTCTTGCCGATTCGTCGGGGCCCTCTTAAGATATAGGTTACGTCCTCATCCTCAAACGTTTTCATCAGGCGAGGTTGCCATTTGAACGTGGAGTGAGACCAGTCGAGCATATTGGGGTCGTCTGGAGAAATATCTCCTGTTTTCCACCACTCATTCCAGTCTGCTAAGTCACCAATACTCTTGTCTAAGGGAGGCACGTGTCGATTATATGTGCCATGGGTTATAAGAAACTTCGGATTGTAATCCAAACTTGTTTATAAAGGACTTCGGATTGTAATCCAAAAAATAATGAATCTGAATTACGAGGTAGATTTTTATGGCACCCTATTTACATCCTTAATGCCTAGAATGTGGCGAAGTTGCTGAGACGAAAAAACTGGGTTGCGAATGACAAACCACGAAAATAAGTTATATCACTTCTTACTGCCGTACTAGTCGCAACACCGCATACAACTTCTCCTTATGGGTAGTGGTGTAGCAAACCGCCGGGGTCATGTCATGGCTCCGGCTCAAGCTTCTTAGCCGCATGCGATTAACAGATTGCCGGGAGTACCTTTTTTCAGTCGCAATTTCGTTTTCGCTCAAGCAAGCAGATAGCCCGTCATGATTTTTAAGGTAGATCCGAGCTATAATAGCGCAGCGTGTTTCTCCTTCGTGATTTGTTTTTTCCTTGCGTCTGGCTTATTACCGTCCACGCGCTACGTAATTTGATGATACTATGACCGACGAAAAGAAAAAAGAGACAAGAATCGCCATGGAAGAACGAGAAGAACGACGCAAGTATGCCTTCGAGGCAATCGTTACGCCCAAGGTGATCGACCGGGGGCGCCACTGGATCACCGTCCAGCTGAAGAACGTATCAACGGAGCCCCTCGTCGACGTGGGCGCGACGCTGTATACCACTAACTCGCACGATATCGACGTTTTGCCAGGCGGCTCGTTTCATTTCGTGAAAGAGTCGCTCCCTCAAGACACGGAAGTGCTCAACTTCCACGTTTTTGCGAACCACACTGGATGGGTCTATCTGCACGTCACGGCGTACCGCTACGGTGCTTTCGTGAGCTGGTACTCTCCCCATCATGAGGTTCGACTCATTGAAGATCCCGCCGAGATCCAGAGCTTTTTCGTGGATCGGCCCTACTGGGCGCTTGAAGAAACAATCGCGACGGCAACGGTCGTGCACGCCCACCGCAACGTGTCGAATCTACGGCTCGAAATCGCTGCAACTCCCCCGTCGAAATCCCACACGCTCATGGACGTGTTCGATATCGACTTCATTGCAGAAGGCGACACGAAACGATTCGTAAGCGAGCTCCACACCAGTGAAGAAGGCATGTACCACCTCATAGCGCGCCTTTTCCACGAACAGAAGCTCATTAGCAGCAAGCTGGCATCCTGCTACGTTACGCCCCTTGAGGAGTGAATCTGCGTCTCGTCGGTGGGGGCTGCAGTTTGTGCAGGGTCGCGTCCAGCGGATGCTGGGGCCACAAGCCTAAGTTCGGCAGCGATCTGCTCGCGCGTTTCGTGCGGTAACTGTAGCGCGTCAAGCGCGTCGTCGGTTGCCGCGTAGAATGCCTGCCGCAGTTCGACCGAATCAATGTGGTCGACATCAATGCTGCCAAGCGGCGTTTTTTCGGTCTGTATTCCGGCCGATGGATCGCGATACTCGTGTATGAGTGTGGCTTGGAGGAACCACTCACCGCGACCCGGACGCAGCTCTGACGGGATAGGCTCGTATTCGACACTGACCGAGTACCAGCCGGGTTTGTCGTCGTTAGTCACGTTCTTCGCCTACGCAGACGGCTATTTTTCGCCTTTGACTTCCTTGCCCTTATAGTACTCTTCCTTCTTTTTTTCGAGCTTGCCCTTTACTTCCTTGCCCTTATAGTACTCTTCCTTTTTCTCGTCTTTTGCGTCCATCGAGAACCCCCATTATAGCTCTATTCGGCCGTATAAAAAGTCATCACGCGTTTTCCAGCTGCTGAGAACGTATGTTATCTGTTTTCGCTGCCTCCACGGCTATTCTGAGGCGCCGCGAATAGCACAGTAATGAGAAGGATGATTACAGATAATGAGATGATTTTGTAAAAGCGCATGGTTTGCCTCTAGCAATGTCCTTAGACGCTTAAGAGCGTGTCAGAAGACACGATGAAGTCTCCGGTCTGAGAGTATCTTATTAAGAGAATGTTGCTACTTCTCAAAAATGCGAAGGTATAAGCTATTCTCGTGCTTATTTACATATTTCAGTTTTCAAGTCAAGAAGGCGACTTTGTATGGTAAAAAAAGTCGTAGCAATCATTGCGCTCGTGATGATCGCCTCATTATCGATAGCGGGTTGCACTTCATCAACTAACAGCAACCAAGCGGCAAGCAGCGCATCACAAGCAGCGTCGAGTGCAGCATCAACGACAGCAACGTCAGCAAGTACCACAACGAAGGCGACGACGTCCGCATCAGCAACGCCTTCGGCGACACCTTCTAGCGTTCCTACTCCCTCAAATACACCCTCGCTGCTACCATCACCTACACCTAAACCGCCAACGCCGACACCAGCCGTGCGCATTGCAACGACGACACAAGTATGGGCTCACCCGGTTGTAGGGCCCGACACGATATTCAACCCGGGACCGGGGATGGGGGCTAACATTGCGCAAGGCACAGATTGGTGGTATTGCCGAGCTGTAGTGAACGCCGCCGATGGGACGCACCCGTGTGGACTTGCTAACTGGTATATTGATGACCAGGCAGCCGGTGGGGTTTGGAGCAACAACGCTCCGGGGGTTAACGGTTTGCCAGGATGTAGCGCAGGAATGGGCGGCGGTTTTGCCAAGCTTGAGCTGCACTCAGCAGACACGCTGAAGCTTTCAGTTGGATATCACACTCTGAAGTGTGATTATCTCGGAGACAACAAATATGCGCCGTCAGAGTGGGTAGGAAGAATCTACATCGCTGCCCCCTTGCCAACGCCGACTTGATATAATAGGGCCACGAATCGCTTCTTGAATAAGCGTATGCAATTTAAACCGATAACAGCGATAGTTGTTCTTTCGCTTTTGGTTGCTTCTTTGTTAGTATCGGGTTGCATTAATACAACGTCACCTTCACCGACACCAACTCCATCGCAGACGGTAACGACACCGACGCCTCCCGCTGATTTTAGCAGCTATTTTGGCGAGTTGTGGGAGTCGGACATCGCAATCGTTGTGCGACCGTTTACAAAATCAACTAACGCACGTGGGAACGACGTTTACAAGGGAGTTGGGATAAACGCGACGGGCCATAAAACATATTTTTCTTGATATTCTGATCTTGCCTTTGGGTAACCTTTTACGTCGTACCTATCGTTAGCACTTCCAGCATACAGAAATAGAACTCTTCCAAATCAAGGATATAATTGTCGGAGTTGGGATCAAAGTGTGTTCGCCACTGCTTAAGATCTTCTTCTGATAAATATGGAGCTCCTATTTTAGCGTGCCATTCTGCATTACCTGCAATATAGCGTTTTGCTTCTGGAATGAGAGGTGAGAGTTTTTGTATGGCATAGCTTTTAGTAGATACATCTTTTAGGCCTGCCTGTAAAAAAAGCCCATGCAATTTTCGCCCGGTAAAGTTATCAAATGGAGGTTCTAGGGGATTTTCTTTAAGAGCCTGGGCCGCTGCTGTTAAGATTTTTAAAGACAACTGAGGCTCGATGGGATGGACAATAAAAAGGCCACCATCAAAATCTTTAGCGGCAATTCTCCCACCTTTCTTAGTCACTCTTTTCATCTCTTCGATAATCTTGAAATAGTCTGTAACATAAGCAAAACAGTTGCTGAAAAAGACCAAATCAAAGGTATCATTGTCAAAGGAGGCATCGTAGAAATCATCTTTTCGAAACTCAATGATGTCACTAAGAGGATCCTTTTTCAGATTTTCCACAGCATAATTTATTAAATCTGGTGTGAAATCAAGCCCAACAACTCGCCCATTGGGCTTCAATTTCTCTGCTAGTAGATGTGTCCATAAACCTGGTCCACATCCTAAGTCCAGTACTACATCTCCTGGTTTAAGATTTAAATCATCAACCGTTTCACGCCGTTCCTGCAATTTTGTTTTATGATGGTCGAGAAGCCATTCTACATTGGTTAACTCCAAGCCCTTTTCACCCTTAAAATATTGATTCGTTTCTAACATAAAATATCCTCCTTATTGTTTAGATATACTTGCCACTGTCATCATTTGGAGCATTTTGTTTGGCCTGACTTACCTCTCCTGTTTTATCAACAGTTGCCTCTTTTGTTAAACTAAACACGTAAAACTCGTCTTTTGCAGCTTATATTTTCGCATAAGACATTTGTAGTGACGAACCGTTTGAGAGGTTCCTTTTATCCCCTCTAAAACAGGAAACGTTAAGCCATCGCTCACCTCTTGCATACGTGATTTAGTATGCAATTGAAACCGATAACTGCAATAGCTGTTCTTTTGGTTGTGGTTGTTCTAGTATCGACTAGTGGTTGCACATCATCGAATAATGCGGCAACGGCAACTCCTACCGCAGCGGCTAGTACTGTGCCGACTGCAGCGCCAACGGTGGAGCCGACTGCAACGCCAACGGTGGAGCCGACTGCAGCGCCAACGGTGGAGCCGACTGCAGCGCCCACTTCGGTGCCAATTAATGGTATCTTAATTGAGCGGCCAGCTAGTGCAAGCGGACCCGATCGAAGTGCTGAGATTAATGCAAATATGAATTTTATGACGTACCATAGAGTCACAATAGATGGGCACGATGCTTACGCATATACTGGAACATCAGTATCAGATTATGTTTTCCCGTGTAGTTCTTACAGTGAAGCACAAACACTACAAGCATCGTATGTAGCTAAGTTTCAGGCAAACGGGTTTACAGTTTATAGCTCAACTCAAGACCCATGGGGGCCTAATAGTATCCTCACAGACTTACAACGCGGTAGCACTGAAGTAGTTATTTCAGCGTCAGATTCAGCAACTGTGACACCTTTGACAAATATACTAGATACTGGCTCCGAAGTGGATATTTTGATATCTTCATAAATAAACAATTGAACCTCTATGAGGAGCAGTACAGCGTGTTCCTATAAACTATTCCCTATCTCCTAGCTAATTATTTCTTTTTTCGATTTCCTTTGATTTTTGGGTCCCGTTTTCAAGCCGACACAAAACTCCATCAGTTGAGGCATGGAAAGTGCCTTGCGCGAGGGCTTTGCTGAAATGAGTCCTATAATCTGAAAATCAGATCTAATACTTCGAACCGAGGTCCCAGGGGTGCAATAACCCCGGGGCTCCAACTTAGATTGTCCCGTCGACGGGACAATTGAAACCGTCTTGATATTTGCTTCTCATTCACGATTGCTCATACGGTTCAAACGCCCAGCCATATTCGCGACTCTGGTGCAATCGCACCTGTATCCGTTTGATAATCCGTCGCAGCTGTTGCCGTACGTAGTCCGGAATCCAGGCATCACGCAAGCGGCCAGAAACAGAAGGCATGGGTCACTCGCCAAGACCGATGACCCATGCGGTTTGCTCCACCACATTGCCGAGGAGATGAATACGTGGTGTTGCGATAGTTAAGAGCACCACGCACAATAAATATTTCCGTTGTTTGATTGAAGCTCCGGCCATTTTTGCAGCTATTCGATTAGTAACGGTGCAAGTCAGCTATCTCTGTATTAGCTTCCATCTTCTCGAGATGTTTGATCGCATCACGAAGAGAGCGTCGAATGCCTTCAAGCCAATGCCGGGAAGACGACGGTATTGAGCGGTCCTCCAACATACGGTCCACGTCAGTCAAGCGTTTTTTCAAGCTAGAGGACTCCGGCCCCCAGTAAGACTTGCCTGAAAAATGAGCCGCACGACCGAGTCGCTCTTGAATCTCCTTTTCCGAGCCAAACCGCCCGACGATTTCGCTGGCAATGGGCCAAAATTCCGCTTGCGATGCCTCGAGACATTCGCAGACCAATAGCGCTCGGTTAATTCCCTCAAGTGCGAACCCCGTTAGGAAATCTTTGTCCTTTTTGAGATTGATCACGCTGCTGAGATCCCAGGTAATTTGAAAGCGGTTTTCCGGGGTGTCCAATGAGACTTCCATCACGGTTCTCAGCGCCCTGTCATGATCGATTTCCAATAAAGCATCCCAAAACTCGTGCTGATCTTCACGCAGTGGATTCCAGGAACGATCGTAATCAGTTTGCTTTAGCAAGTAAGCTAGAAGCTTGAAACCTTGTTCTTTATTCACCTGTGTCAGATTAGCTGCTACGCTGTCATAATGATAGTAATCGTCCGTTGTCTTAGCCGAAGGTGCGGCTAATGCTTGGCAGATAAATACCTCAAGCCGCTTACCAATCGGCCGCTTCGCAAGTAACCATGTATGGATAAGATCAACAGCACTAGAGGCATCTTCGAGGTCTGACCCTGCAATTGCTTCTAACAGACGTAAAAAGGCACGCGAGCTCAACGGTTCGATAAAGGTGACTGTAAGTGCATGCCTCGCGTTGGCTGAACTGAGCTGATTTTTACTTATTAGTTGTTCAATGAACTTTACGTGAGCCAGATGTTTAAACCTCGAGCCCGACCCCTGGCAGCGCGACCTCCTCAACGCAACAGACGAGCACATCATCCTCAACTGCTCACGGCAGTCCGGGAAATCGACCATCGTCGCCGTTCTCGCGCTCCATCATGCACTCACCAATCCCGAGGCACTCGTGCTTATCCTTTCCCCGTCACAGCGGCAGTCAGGAGAGCTCTTGAGAAAGATCACCGCTTTTTATCGCGAGCTTGGCAGGCCGGGTGGCAGCGAGGCCGACTCAGCTAACACGCTCGAACTCAGAAACGGCAGCCGCATCGTCGCACTGCCCGGGTCAGAGTCGACCACACGGGGCTTCAGCGGACCGTCTTTGGTGCTCCTTGACGAAGCCGCGCAGGTTTCTGAAGAGCTCTACCACGCAGTGAGGCCCATGCTCGCCGTTTCACGGGGGAGACTGATCCTCCTCAGCACGCCATACGGCAAACAGGGCATATTTTGGCACGCGTGGGACCAAGGGCCGGACTGGAAGCGGGTCAAGGTGACGGCCGACCAATGCCCGCGCATCTCAAAGGACTTTTTGCGGAAGGAACGGCGCGCCATTGGCGAGTGGTCGTTTGCCCAGGAGTACTGTTGTGAGGTTAGGCAGGATCACGACGCCCTCTTCAAGGAAGGGTGGATACGCTATTATGACCCCGATCGTCTCCCTGATATGGATACGATCATCCAGTCGTGGGACACCGCACAGACGAAGGGCGCGACGTCAGACTATGTCGTAGGGCAGGTTTGGGGTCGCAAAGGCGCCGACTTCTACTTGCTTGACCAGGTGCGGGGCCGACTTGATTTTGACGAGACGGTGCAGGCCATACGCGACCTCTCAGCAAAATGGCCCGAGTCGACGGCAAAGATCGTTGAGGCACAGATGCTCGGCGCCGCGCTCTCCTCACACCTGAAACACGAGATAGCGGGCCTGATCCCCATAACCGTGAAAGACTCAAAAGCGCTCAGAGCGCTCAATTGCGTGCCCGTATGGCAGTCTGCGAACGTCTATCTGCCCCCACCAGACGACGGCACGTATGCGTGGATGCACGAATACGTCCAGGAACTACTCAGTTTCCCCAGCGCCGCGCACGACGATCAGGTCGACGCGACGACGCAGGCGTTGAATCAGCTACGAGGAACGTTATTTCCTGAATCCAAAGAGTGTGTGGTTCCTGCCGAGCAGGCAAAGCTGTCACGCGAGGGATACTACTTCATAGGGTGGATCCCCGCACGCGCCGATGACAAGAGCACGCTTTTAGTCTACGACTTGACCGAGAATGCTGTCGTTCGTTTCGAACGCACGCCCGCAGAGCCTATCGAGCATCAGATTACGCGCGTGTTTGAGACGTCGGTTACCTTCGACAACGCGGTGGTGCGGGCCATCGACGGCTACGACGAGGCGATGCTATATGACTTAGAGCTCAAGGGCGTCTACGTGGATCGTGTCACATTTACCCGGCAAGAACTGGCGGCGGCGTACGAGAACCTCGGCATGCTGATACGCAACCGCATTATCTCGTATCCTTATTACCCCGAGCTCATCGCCGAGCTCGACGTGTTCAAGTCCGATTTCACTTATGGCGAGGCCCCCGATTACAGCCTGCAAGTGGCGCAGCAGGCGGGGATCCACGCGCTTTGCCTGGTAACCTACGACGTGGACCCGGAGACGCTCAGTATGCCGCTTGAGGTCTACTACAGCTACGATCCCGATCTCATCGACTACAGGCGGTCGGAATGGAGGTGATGCACCGATCCGATACGTGAAATCAATCAGTGTGAGCAGATCTTGGGCTGCGCGCTACACACCCATCAGTCCGAAAAAGAGGTGCACTAGGTGGGGCTTCGGGGGGAAACTCGCCTTATCATCGGCGCGGCCACCTCGAAGCTGTTGAGTCACTATACGCTCAACTTGGTTCTCGAGTCCTCACACTGGCGACAAAAAAAAGCAGCAGCTCTAAAAGTCTCCTCGGATAGCTGCACTGCCATCACGGTTGTGTGTAATCAGCCGCGCCCTGCGCTTTCATCGCGCTGTACGCTTCTGCTTTTGACGCAAAATCCGTAACGCCCATCTCGTTGCGCAGCCAAAACCCGCTCACCATAACGTCATTATAGAGGCAGTGATAGTTTTCGCACGGCTTCTTTGTGTACGCCAAACTACCCTCACACACGTCAAGAAACGAATAGAAACCGCGAAGGAGCGTCACGTTTCTGCCCCATCGCGAGCAAAAGGCCGCCATCTGTTCGTGCGCGTGTGCCCGCGGCGTTACCTCACCCCGCCGTTCCGCTTGTCGGCGGTCTCTCTCGGCGCGATAGAGCTTCACCGCCTGTCGTGCTCGTTGACCAAGCAGCGCCGTAAGGGCGTCTGACGCCGCCTCTCTCACGTCGTCGTGCGCGGCGGCCAACGCATCGATAAGCGGCTCGACTGCCCTGCCGTCTCCCAACGCTCCGAGGGCTCGGGCGGCCTCCGTGCGAACGACGTTATCGGCATCGTCGCGCAGCACCCGAATGAGCGGTTCGACCCCCGCACGAACGCCGAGCGCTCCGAGGGCGGCTGCCACCGCGTAGCGAACGTTAGCGCTGGCGTCGTCGAGCGCTCGAACGAGCGGTTCAACCGCGCGGCCATCGCCTAACCGGCCAAGTGCCTCTGCCGCCCGCGCGCGAACGGTCATCGCTTCATCACGGAGCGCGTTCGTGAGCGGCCCGACGGCCCTCAAATCCCTCAGTTCGTCCAAGGCCTGCGCCGCCCTATAGCGAACCGTCGCATCATCATCCTTGAGCGCGCTGATCAGCCCTGCGACGTCTTTTTGGCTTTTCATCTTGTCAACGTTCGGTGCAGGCACAATAGTCACCTCTTATCGCGACGCGTCAGGTCGCAGCGATTTAAGAAGGATTGGTGCGCCCTTGTTAAAACCGTTGTGCTTCAGAAGCGTCGACGTTCCGCTCGTCCGCACGCCGAAAAGGCAAAAAGTGAGGAGCTACGTTACTCAAACGCACTGCAGGCTAACGACACGCCTACGCGCACGGCTGACGCCGCGGCGGCGCCCGAGTGGGAGACGCGTGACCGTGTCGCACCATGGCAACGGGAAGGTGAACGGATTGGCGCCCTCTGGAGATACCGATGCACAAACGCTCCCTGTCGCGGATAGGACGCTCGTCCTGATCGTTGTAACGCTCGCCGCCTTCCTGACGCCCTTTGACGTGTCCGCCGTGAATATCGCGCTTCCGTCGATAGGAAGTGAGTTCGCGATGGACGCTGTCACGCTCGCGTGGGTCGCGACCGCGTACCTCCTCACCCTGGCGATCTTTCTCGTCCCGTTCGGCAAGTTTTCAGACATCTACGGCAGGAAGCGCGTCTTTGCCTACGGGGCGCTCCTCTTTTCCGTCGCGTCGTTTCTCATTTCGCTCTCATTTTCGAGCACGTCAGTGGTTGCATTTCGTGCGTTCCAGGGCTTCGCGGCGTCCATGATAACGGGCACAGGCTTTGCCATCCTCACGTCAGCCTATCCGGCCGGTGAGAAGGGCAAGGCCCTCGGCATCAGCGTCGCCGCCGTCTATCTCGGTCTGTCGGTCGGTCCGTTCCTCGGCGGCCTCATGACGCAGTATATCGGATGGCGCAGCATCTTTTACGTCAACATCCCGCTGGGGATCATCATCGCTCTCGTAAGCCTTCGCAAGCTCAAGTGGGAGTGGGCCGAGGCAAAGGGCGAACCTTTCGACCTCATAGGCTCGGTCGTCTACGGGTTAGCGCTTCTCTCGCTCGTATACGGCCTGACACAGATTCCGGCGTTGAGTAGCCTTGGGCTCATCGTCTTTGGGGTCGCGGCGGCCGCGTCGTTTGTTGTCTGGGAGCTGCGGGTGCGATTTCCCGTCTTCAATATCAGTCTCCTTATCAGGAATCGGGCGTTCGCCTTTTCAAACGTGGCCGCGCTCATCAGCTACAGCGCGACGTTTGCCGTAACCCTGTTGCTGAGCATCTACCTGCAGAGCGTGCGGGGATTTAGCCCTGAAATAGCGGGTATCATCCTGATAGCACAGCCCATCGTGCAGGCTGCCGTGTCGCCGGTGGCGGGACGGCTTTCGGACAGGATGGAACCGCAGGTCGTCGCCTCGATCGGAATGGGAATGACCACGGTCGGCCTCGCCCCCTTCATTTTTCTGACGCCGACGACGCCGATACCAGTGGTTATCGCGAGTTTGGCTATTCTCGGGTTCGGGTTTGGTCTCTTCTCTTCTCCGAACACGAACGCCGTGATGAGCTCTGTGGAGAGCCGCTTCTACGGGCTGGCCTCGGGAACGATCGCGACGATGCGCACGATCGGGCAAGTGCTGAGCGTCGCGCTCGTCGAGCTCATTTTTGCGCTCATCATCGGGCAGACGGTGATTACGCCTGAGTCTTCCGAGCTCTTTATGCAGAGCAATCAACTCGCCTTCTCGCTCTTCACCGTGCTCTGCTTCCTTGGCATCTTTGCCTCGCTCGCCCGCGGGAGGGTGCGATAGACGTCGGAAAAGGCATCGTGGCGACGCTCTGCAAAAAAAATCAGTCAGTCACGAACGAGTGACGCCGGCGCACACCAGACTACGCAAAGTAGCTCGCGCTCGACCGATCAAAGTCCTCGACGAGCTTGATCTTGAGATCTTTCGGTTGCCACGATGCGTTCGGGTACGCGAGGTGCGGGATGAAACGTTCGGTGTTTGCCGCAAGGAGCGTGGCAGGGTGCTTCTCACCAAAGACGCTCTTTGTGATCGCGTGGACGCGTTGTCTCACGACGTGCTCGCTGAGGAACCCCAAGGAGTGCATGTACTCGTGGAACTGGACGTGAAACACGTAAGGCTTCCAGAGTGTCGGGTCGGTCTCCTTGATGCGGAGAAGCGGAATCTCGTTCATGACGATGATGTTCGATCCGACGGGGTAAAACGCCCCGAAGAACCCGTTCGGGTGGTTGCCGAGGTTCGCCAAACCAAGCATAATGCCGCCTCGGCTCATGCCAGTCGACCTCTCGACGGTCGCCTTGACCACTTCAAAGATATCGGACATGGTCTGAGCGTTTTCAAACAATTTGACCAGGTAATCGTCCATCGTGCTCCGTTGCAAACGGTTGTGTCTGCGTGCGTTAATATTTGTCTTTAGATATATATTAAGATACGATGGTACTTAAGCGTTTCACCGCCAACGTGCGGCGAAGACTAGCGTTCATCGTAACACCGGCTCACGAAAATGCCAACCGAACTCGCGGCTGCACTTCGGTCGGTAGTGCTCACCGCCCTGCTCAAACGAGCGGCGCTGCCGGGTCGACCGAGGGTCACCACACGTTTGAATGGACCCGCTCCTTGCTGAACCTGTTTTGTGCTGGCGGCTCTTCGGCAGGATAGCCGACGACGACAAACGCCAGCGGAATCACGCCTTCGGGGAGCTGGCAGTGCTTGGTAAACCCGGCCACGTGCCCATCCATAGGATAGACGCCGGTCCACACCGCTCCCAATCCGAGCGCGTGGGCAGCGATGAGGAGGTTCTGCGTGGCTGCCGAACAGTCTTCCACCCAGAACCCCGGGACGATGACGTTCCGCGTGTCGGCGCAGACGAGTATGCCGAGGGGCGCGCGCTTAACCATACTCGCAAACGGGCTAAACGTCGGAATGGCGTCGAGCATTTCGCGATCCGTTATTACAATGAACTCCCAGGGCTGTTCGTTTGCTGCCGACGGCGCGCTCATCGCTGCCGCAAGGAGCTGCTGGATCGTCTCATCATCAATTTGCTTGTCCGTGTATCGTCGCACACTTCTTCGCGTGTGAATAGCTTCTAGCGCATCCATTACTCTTTTCCTCCACCCGTATCATTTTTGATGAGCTGCCAAGTGAAATAGCGTGCGGAAAAAACGCTCCTGCGTTGAATGCTTGCCGCGGCCCTTGGCGGAACAAAGGGTAGTGCCGGCAGAGTACTTATACCCCTCGCCAACCTGTGTTTCGAGATCACAGGCGGGAACAAAAGAGTCGTAAATCTGCACCTGCACCGGTTGCGTCTGCGTATCCAACGCAGCTGCCCGACCGAAGCTGCTTCTAGTGTTTTTTTGTCCGTGACTCTTTGAGCGCACGCGAATTGGGTCTGTCGAACACGCACGCCGCGCCGTCTGCGAAATCGGTCAGCTTTGTCTCAAGGAGGTGCGCAGCGGCAGAAAACGTAACCTCGACGAAGTCGACGCCCTTAGAAGTTAACGCCACTAAGTGTGAAAACGACTCGTGATGCTGCTCAATGATCCCTTTCTTTGCGAAATAGCTAACGACGGATACGCACGTGTGGCGGTCGAAGCCCAGCTTTCGCGTTATCGTGCGGACGTCACCGCACGTGCCGATATCGCCTTGAGTTACTGCATACAGCGTGTGAATAAACTGGTCTTGCTTGCATCGCAAGTCGTCCAGATGCCGTGGCATGGCCTCGCCTCTGTCAAGCGTTCTACATGTATGCGCGCCGCAGCTCAAATAACTTCGTAGCGAAAAAATGTTGATACATCTTTCCACGTGATCTGTCCAGCGAACCGCGCTTTTTTTGCCTCGAGACGTGGGTGACTATATATTGCGAAGCTTTTTGCGCGGATCGGTCGCTTCTCTGCAGCTCGGGAGCGACGCGAGCGCGCTTTCGTGCAGCCGTACTGGTTCAATGACTGGCCGCAGCTTTCACGGATCGGGCCGTGCGAGATCATCGATGGCGTGCTTTTTGAATCGTATGCCGCGATCGCCCGGATAGGGCTCACGATGATCGTGCTCACCATAGCGTATGTCAGCAGGAATCCCTTCCGGATATGCTTGGCACGTCGACTCTGTGTCTGGCCGGCGGTGCACGCACTGACCGCAGCGTGGTACGTGGGCGAGTAGCATCTTTAAACCTCATGAGGTTGAAGTTCGGAGCACCGATGAAGCCTCGCCAAGAGCGCAGTGAAACAACTAACAGCGACGCGTATCCATTCCTCGACTGCCTAACTGCACAAACGCTATTAGGCCTTCGTTACTGGGTGTGGTTCTGATTATCCTAGCGGTGCAGCTCCCCTTGGAAAGCTGCGCATAAGCTTAATAGTCTCTCCGCTGTAGTCTTGCGTATATGTACATCGGTAAATCAGTTCGGCTTGAGCGTATTTTTAGTCGGAACACGAGCAACACCATCATCGTGCCGATGGACCACGGCGTGAGTGTGGGTCCAATCAGGGGACTAGAGGATCTCCGTATCGCAGTAAACAAGGTGGCCGAGGGAGGAGCCAATGCCGTGCTCGGGCATATCGGCTTGGCAAAGCATGGTCACAGAGGCTATGGTCGTGACGTCGGGCTCATAATTCATCTTTCAGCGAGCACGTCACTCGCTCCCGATCCAAACCGCAAAGTGCTCGTGAAGACCGTTGAAGAGGCGATCAAATTCGGCGCGGATGCCGTCAGCGTTCACGTGAACGTCGGCGCGCAGAATGAATCTGAAATGTTAGCCACGCTCGGGCACGTCTCAGAGCGCTGTGACTACTGGGGGATGCCGTTGCTTGCGATGATGTATCCTCGAGGCGCCAAGGTCGAAGACGAGCACGCCGTCGAGCACGTGAAACTCGCTGCTCGAGTGGGTGCGGAACTGGGGGCGGACATCGTCAAGACGAACTACACGGGTGAGGTCGACACCTTCAAAGAGGTGATAGCGGGATGTCCCGTTCCCGTCGTGGTGGCAGGCGGTCCTCAAATGGACACCGAACGCGAGCTGCTCCAAATGGTACGAGACTCGATCGACGCCGGAGGGCGTGGTGTGGCGATCGGCAGGAACATTTTTCAGGCGAAGGATCCGACCAGCTTAGTCAGGAGGATTGCGCGCGTCGTGCACGAAGGGTACAACGCAGATGAGGCTATGCGGCTGTAGCCTCGCGCATTTCTAGCTCACACGGCAAAGATTCTGTATAGAATAGGCAGCAAGCGTCGCCGACGTCATGAAGAGTCACCAACGTGCTACGAGCTTTTCGAAGTCTTAGGCCGGTCTCTCGTGTGGCCGACGCTTTTTCAAAGCGTGTACCGACTGATGAATCGTTTCAGACCCGCTTTGAGAAGGGGGAGAGTGAATAAGCTGAAGATGCCTCTCGATACGCCTCGCTGCAACGCCATTCGCGTGAGGAGCCACATAAGTGCAAACCGCGTGGCGTGACGCTCGAGGATTGCGATCATTCGGGAGGCCCCCCACGTCGCAATGATCACGATCCACAAGAAGATGAAGGCGAAGAGACTCAGCGGAAACGAGATGAGCCGGTCGATGAACAGCGTCCCCAGGATGCCGACCGCGAGGAGCAGCGCTGTCGTGCGCCACATTGAAAAGCGCCGTTTTCGGCGACGCAGCACCTGTTCGATGAATCCGTCTACGATCTGCTCTCGATACTCAGGGTGCTCTTCCGCCGCCATGATGACGGCTTCGACGTCGTCATAGATTTGGCCAGCTTGCATATCTGCAAAATAGCGCGCCGGCGTATATATACATACGCCACAAAGGATTCACGGCAGGCTAGCGCCTTCTCGTTACGACGTAAGCGGCGATGACGAGTCCGACAACAACGAACGCAGCTTCGAAGCCGGGTATCGGGCTTCCGCTCTTGGCTGCGGCGGCGCTTGCGCTGCCGATCTGAATGGGAATCGTTCGGGTCTCACTCGTTAGGTTCCCGCTGGTCGCGTGGAACTTAAGGTCATAATTGCCTGAAGCGCCGCTCGCGGCACTGATCTTCACGGCGAACACCGCGGTTGAGTTCGGTGCAATGTCATAGGCGCCTCCGTTGTCGACGCTGATTTCTTTTGGTAGGTCTTGGAAGACGAGGAACGCGGCGCTCGCAGGGTCAGCACCTCTGTTCTTGACCGTAACGCTCACGGCCACTGTATCATTGACATAGGTAGGTGCCGAAATAGCCGTGATGGTGAGCGTCGTGTTGCTCTGCGCCCCGCTGGTCTCGTTCAAGATATTTGTCGCGTTGGTAGTCGCATTGCTTGTAGCGTTGATGCCCTCCTGAGTCGCGTTGTGGCTCGAGATGGTCAAATTCGCCTCAGACACCTGGATAAAGGTCTGCACGTGTGCCCCTTCCTGAATATAGGGGGATATTTGTACGTTCCAGCCGACTAAGCCGTGACCCATCGTCATCTGGGCCGGTACTGCCGTATCGCTTGCATTGCCGGTCAATCCGCTCAAGTCGGCCTTGACGTTCGCTTTCATCTTCTGCTCATCAAAACCAGGATTTGACGCATTCCACGTCGACGGGTCGCCGCTATGGCAGAGCGCGCAGTTGTTGCTCACGTCTGCCTGGACCGTAACGAACCCGGCGGGCTTGACGCGGCTAGTGGTGCTTCCATCGACCAAGAACGAGATCTGCGGCGTCGCGGGGCTGCTTAGATCGACGCCGGCGACCTTGGGGGTGGAATTGTCTGAATCGGTCACCCGAATCAAGTAGTGGCCGGGGGGAAGATCGGATGCCGGCACCCAGCGGTACTGAATCTGGCCGCTCGTTCCTTGAATCAGGTTGTTCGGGCCGCCGTCCTTCACTTGCGCAACAGACGTCCACGCGCTGCCCTCATCATCAATACCGTTCTTGTTAGCGTCATAGTAAAACTCGATCTTTGCCGTGTTTCCCGGCTTTCCGAGATCAGCCTGTATGAGGATTGCGGCTCCGGCGTTCGCCTCTTTCTTGTCGACAGAAACCATCGTCGTCGCTGCGATCGGTGCAGCGACAAAAGCCGCAATAAGCGCGGCGACTATAAAGATTGGTATATACTTACGCAAGCGCGCTCTCTTCATAAGACATCACATCACAAAAACGGTCGCTCGGCCCGAGACGTACGATAAAACGTATACCTATAAAAACGCTTCGAACTTGACTTAAAGAAGGGGTACGCGATTAGGGGCTGTTTTTGGCCGCTTTTACGCGTGCGCCATCGATGTCCGCGAAAACGGCGTCGATGCGTTGCGTGGCGGCGGCGGCGGCGTCCCACAGGAGCTCGAAGCTTGCCTCGAGATATTGTGCGTATTCAGGGCTGTTAGTCCAGAAAGCCGTATCGCCTGCGTCCTTTCCGTGGCGGAGCGCGTCAAACGTTATGGTCGTCATACTTTCCCGAGCGTCGGCAACGAGGAATCGTATTCCTTCGTAGTTGTCGTAGTGGCGCACATCGATCCCTCCCGCAAGTGCCTCGCGCGCCGAACTGATGTTGCGTGGGAGAATCTCCGTGACGTACCTCACGCGAACGCCCCTTTCTACCGCGTCGATACAGTGCTCGAGAATCCCGCTGGAAGAGAGTGTTGAGATGCCAACGAGTGATGAGATGAATGCGATGCGTGCTTCGGCCGCGTTAACCAGCTGCTCCATAATGGCGAGCGTGTTCGAACGGCCCTTAATCACTTTAAACGTGTAAAGGTCGTCTGCAAGGGCCTCGCTCGACAAGTACTCTTGTGCGAGCGCTAGTACTTCGTCACGATTCTCCTCCATCCAGCGGAGCTCATACGCGTGCCGCATCATAGCCCCCGCGAGCGCTGCATCAACCGCAACGGCCGCGTATTTGGTCGGCTTCTCGACCGATTCTTCAATCATCCCCTTTTCCGCGAGCGTCTCTAAGACACGGTAGATATCTACGCGGTAGCTGTGGAGCAACTTGGCGAGCTCGCCCGTGGTTTTTGGGCCGTACTTTAGCAATAACACATAGAGATGGGCCTCTTTCGCGCTCAAGCCGAAGGCTTCAAGCTTCTCGATTAAGGCCTGTTGCATAGGCGAAGGTACGTATTCCGTTCATTTATGCCTTTGCATCAGCGCAATCGTCCAGGACGAGCTCTTCTGCCGTGCAGACGAACGCCGAACGCTTCGACCTAAGTCAGACCCGTTTGAACGTTTGTGCGAATTGCATCGACTGGTTCCGCGGAAAACCGCGTTGCGTTGGCGCCGCTTGACCAGCTGTAAAATCTCGCCGAAAAAGTGGGCAGCGCAGCCGGCAAATTTTGGGATCTCTGATCCGTGCGTTTTCGTTGCCTCGAGCCACGGTCGCGGGCACTGAAAGCAAATCGTGGGCAAATACCGCGACGAAAATGTGGCCACCATTGCAACAAAATACGGAGCTTAAATCAGTCGGAAGAGGAATGATGCGTCCTCAGACCATATGCGAGTCCACACAAACATTAAAACCATCAGCCGCTCTTGCAGTGTATAGGACTGAGTTTCACGATGCGCGACTTTGTAGCTGTCTATCGTGGCGAGGGAGGTTAAATGGCCGACATCGACTGGCAACTCTTTGACATCGGATACGTTCCGCTGCGTCGGTGTTCGTTATGCAAAAACCAGGAGAAGTTCAACGCCTCAGCAACACGAAGTTGCTATTGTTCACGACTGCGACAATGGACGGCTCCCGTGTTTGAATGCCCCTTCTGGGAAGCACCAGAGAACTGGAAAGACTGGTATGCCTCCTGTACGGCACTAAGGCACAAAAAAGCACTCTGATGCCTCGACACGTCGTTCGCCAGGGCAATGCCGACCGTGGACTATATTACTAGGCGTGTCGCGAAAAATAAGTGCCTGGCAGCCCGTATCAGGCTACAGTGGCCGAAACAGTCTATAGCATCCCCTTCGTGCTGCGGACTCCCTCTCGAGGCTGCAGTGCTTCGTTGAGTGCGACGCCCAGCGCTTTGAATATTGCTTCGATCGTGTGATGATCGTCCGAACCGTAAGCGTTGACGTGAATCGTCAGCATGGCGTGCGACGCGAGCGATTGGATGAAATGTTTCACCAAGCTGGCGTCGATGCCGTCGACGCCTGAGGCGATCGTGGCATTGAATACAACGTAGCTCCGCCCTGCTGCATCGACAGCGATGGTGGCAAGCGAATCGTCCATGGGAATGGAGGCGCTTCCGAATCGTTTGATACCCGCCGTGCCTGCAATCACACTTTTGAGCGCCATCCCGAGTGCGATGCCGACGTCCTCAACCACGTGATGCGGATTGCCGTCGCTCCGCACAGCGAGGTGTATTCCGATGTCGCCGTGCAGGGAGAGAGCCTCAAGAACGTGCGTAAAGAACGGTACCCCGGTCTCAATTGCCGTTTCTGACGGATCGTCGAGATTGACGTGCAGATCAATCTCGGTCTCTTTGGTTTGCCTCTTAACGTTGGCCGTCCGCATGTTTACCCCATACCCTAGAGGTCGCGTACTATTTTAAACGCATCGTTAAGCGTGAACTTCCCAGTGTATATCGCAGAGCCGATTACGACGCCGGCGGCTCCGGTCGAGGCGACCGCTCGTATGTCCTCTAGGCGCCCGATACCGCCAGACGCGATAACGGGCACGTCGACGTATTCGACGAGACTGCGAATTACGTCGGCGCGTATCCCGCTCATCCTCCCCTCTACCTCCACGTCCGTGAAGAGCAGCGACCCCGCACCCATCTCCTGAAAGAGCAAACCCAGCTCCTCAGGCCGTAAGCCCGAGCTTCGCGTCCATCCTTCAATCAGGACCTCGCCCCCTCGCGCGTCGACCGACACCATGACGGACGCACTGCCGAACTCGGCGCTCAGGCTGTGGACGATCGTCGGATCTCTGACGGCGGCAGTGCCTAAAATCACCCGGTCGACGCCGATCTGAAGCAGGTCGACAACGTCTTCGTGGGAGCGAACGCCGCCGCCAACCTGAATAAATGCGTCGAGTTTTGCTAGCTTGTAAACAAGCTTCAGATTTCGAGGCTTTCCAAACGCGCCGTCGAGGTCGACGACGTGCAGGCTGGTGGCACCATTGCTAAGCCAGTGTTCTGCGACGGATATGGGGTCCTCAAGTGAAACAAGGACGTTTTCAGGCGCCCCTCCGACCAGCTGGACACACCGGCCATCTTTAAGATCAATAGCGGGAATGACGTCGAACGGCACTGTAAGCACCTCTTGCGTTGGACGATACCTCGGTCTGTTTTGTAAGCGTATTAATCGTTTGGCTTACCTGTATCTATGCTTCAAACAATCTCGGTGAGCAGGGCAAGCATCGTCTTGTTCACCTGTGAAGGGCAGAAGTTCAAACGGGAGCATAGCGCTACGTCACCGCAATCGCGCAGCTAGCCGTTGAGACCCAGAGGGCGGACGAGCTGCCTAAAGAAACGATCATGACGCGCACATCATGATAAGCGTGACTCATTTATGGCGGCCGTGTGCGCTACAAGCTCTTCTAACAGAACGAGTGCAGCCTCCTTATCGAGCGGCTTGTTGTCATTTCCGCACTTAGGCGAGTAGATGCACGCCGGGCATCCGACGTCGCACGAGCAGCCTCTGACGAGCTCCCGCGTCATCGTGACAATGTCGGCGATTAGCTCGACTGCTTTTTCGGCAAGGCCAATCCCGCCCTCGAAACCGTCATAGATGAATATCGTAGGTTGGTCGGTATCCGGATGGTACATGGTCGAAACGCCGCCTATGTCCCACCTGTCGCACATTACGTGCAGCGGCATCACCGCAATTAGCGCGTGTTCTGCGCCGTGTAGACCACCAGCGATGTCGAGCTGCTTCGCCACGGCGCGCGCCACGGCGGCTTCTGGCACGGTGAACCACAACGCCGTCGTCATAAAGCGGAGGGGCGGCAGATCGAGGCTCTCGGTAGCGACGACGTGATCATAGCGGAGCGTTTTGTATCCGACGTACTGCTCGACGACTTCGACAGCCCCGAATGACACGGTCAACGCGCCTTTCTGCCTCGTGTCGAGCTCTTGTATTACGCGAAGATCGACGGTTTTGATCGGCTCGGTATGGAAGTCGACGTGCTTTTTGCTCACGGAAATGATTCCGCTACTCAAATTGAGCTGTTCGACGACGTAAGTCTCACCTTCGTGAAGCACCACCGCCCCTTGATGGGCCTCTCGGTACGCGCGGGTCTTGTCGAGCGTTTCCAGCAGTCGCCCTTCGCACAGCATCTTGAACACCTGCGAGGAGAGTGCATTCAGGGGCACCGCCTCGGTCGCTCTACCCGTGCCCGAGTAAACCCATCCACTCGCGGTGTTTTTAGCTAAGCCCTGGCGCGCGAGCTCCTCTAGCGACGCTGAGAGAAGCGTCGGAAAGTAAGCCTCATCGTGAGGGAGCCGCAGCGGCAACTCGGCCGCTGCGCACATAGCGTGTCCTGCGGTAATATATTCGTTCGAAAGATCGATGATGGCGTGTTCGTGGGACCCACCGAACAGCGCGTCCGGATGCTTCATGAAGTACTGATCGAGGGGGTCGTGAAATCCAACTAAGGTCGCGATAGACTCGCCCCTACCCCGGCCCGCTCTCCCCGCTTGCTGCATCGTAGAGATGATCGTGCCGGGATAGCCCGCCATGATTACGGCATCCAAGCTACCGATGTCAATGCCAAGTTCCAGCGCGTTCGTTGACGTTATGCCGGCTAAGCTGCCGCTTTTCAAGCGCGCCTCGATCTGCCGCCGCGTCGCAGGCAAGTAGCCCGCGCGATAGGCAGCAATGCGGCCGGCGAGAGATGGCGTGGAGTCTCTGACGTCATTTCGAGCCCAAAGGGCAATGAGCTCCGCCATCTTCCGGGACGGCGTAAAACAAAGCGTCTGCAGGTTGTTTTGGATAAAAAGGAGAAACAGGTCCTTCACTTCCTGATGGGCGGAACGGGTGCCAATGCCGTTCGCGTACGGGTTATACAGAACGAAGTATTTGCGCTCTCGAGGCGATCCGTCTTGTGCGATCAGGTCGAACGTCGCCCCGGTGAGTCTCTCGCCGAATTCAATCGGATTTGCGAGGGTGGCGGTAGAGATGATAAACTGCGGCTTCGATCCATAATACGCGCAGAGCCTACGCAGTCGCCTCATCAGCAGAGCAACATTTGACCCGAATACGCCGCGATATACATGGGCCTCGTCAAGTACGATGAACTTCAGGTGCGCCAGAAAACGCTGCCACTTGTAGTGCCAAGGCAGGACGTGATGGAGCTCGTAGGGGTTAGTGATCACGATCCTCGCCGTCGCTCGAATCTTCGGCCGTTTATGTGAGGGCGTATCTCCGTCGTACACATTCGGATTGACGGGTATGCCACAGACGCGCTCGAGCTCCTCAAGCACCTTCAACTGATAATTCGACAGAGCTTTTGTTGGGAAGAGGTAGAGTCCGGTCGCGCTCCTGTCGCGCTCGAGCTCTTCGAAGATCGGAACGTTGAAAGCGAGCGTCTTTCCGGACGCAGTGGGGGTGGTGATTATTACGTTCTTGCCTGCACGCAACGCCGTGCGAGCATCGGTTTGGTGCCGGTACAACTGAATGGCTTTTTGCTGCAGGTACGCATCGACTTTTGGTGCTATCTCACTGGCCTCACCGAAAACTGGTCCTCTGGCGGGAAGCACTTCGATATGTTCGACTTGGTTGCGGTACGAGGGATCGCTCTGCAGGATTCGGAGAATAGCCTCGACAGACGTGCTTATCCCTCGCAAAGCCTGGAAAAAATGTGTGCCAGCGCGATGAGATCCTGCCTATTATGCTCAATCACGGCGAGCAACGGCCCGACATTTTGTGTCCGCAGGTACGTCTCATAGAACTCCGGAACTAAGGCGCTGGGAATGTCTGTTTCGCGAGCGCCGAGGAGATGCTTCTGGAGCGTGAACAGCCTAAAGTCGGGCATCATCCCATGCCACTTTCTTCGTGCGAAGTGGAGCGCGTCGAAGTGCGCTCTCTGCAAATCGCCGCGTATGTGGTAGTAGGCGAGACGTTGCTCAAGATAAGGAACGTCAAAAGTTCGCCCGTTGAACGTGACGAGCGCACTACGTGCGTCGACGTGAGAAAGAAATGCAGCTAGCGCAGCGGGCTCTTCGTGCACGTCCCTGAGAACATATTGGTGCACGTTAAGGGTCTCGCCGATCGATTTAGCCAGCCCTATGATTATGATCGGGCTGGAGAAAAGCCCCAGCGTCTCGATGTCAACGAAGAGCAACTCGTCCGGCGCGTGAAAGCCCGAGGCACGTAAGGCAAGCGGATGCGATTTTGAGAACCTTTTTCCTATCCATTCGATTATCTCGCCCGTGTCGAGCGCTTCGATGAGTTCCAGGAAACGACGCGCCTGCCCCCCAAAGCGGTTGTGCTCGACGAGATCTTCGATTGTGTGGTAGCCACGCTCCTTCAAGGCGTTCTCGGTCGCTTCTCTAACGCCGTGAAGGAGTTTAAAATCTGATAACAAGCTCTCTTCGGCTCTTTTTGAGTTTATCGTCTGTAAGCTTACCCTCTCTACCGTCTCTATCCGGTAACACGTCCCTCGCTCATTCACGAGCTCGCTCCCGGGGATCATCTCTTCGAGCACGTCTCCTTCGTGCTCTTTAATTAGAGCTCGCTTGAGTGCGAGGGCTTGTGCGTAGTCATTTTGGCCCTGGGCGTAAAACAGCCCGGGGATGAACTGAGAGGAATTCGCGCTCTGTTTATAAGCGACATCGCCAGTTCGAGTTACGCGAGACCTGAGGCCCTCGCCGACCCTCTTGAGCTTTCGATTGTCTTGTCCTTCACTCAACACGATTGGACATCCCCGCGTGCTTTGGACGATGCAAAACGCGGTTGATTGATCTACTTAGACACATTACACACGAGTGTTTGCCGACTTAAGTCTTTGTCTGGCACCCCCGTGCGCTTGACGCCTCGTGCTGACCATATCTACCCACGCGGCGCTGTAACGCTGCCACCCTATTGAGCCAGCTCACGAGGGCTTGTTTGCGCACGGAGACGCTAATCAACGGCCTATGTATTCATATACATGAAGGAGAAGCCCACTTACGGGACACTTCGTGGAGGAACGTCAAATAGTAATTCGGAAAGATGACGCGGGCTATTTCATTGCGACGTGCCCGTCGTTGAAAGGCTGTCACTCCTACGGTGCAACGCTCGAGGAGGCACTCGATAACATTAAGGAGTGCATACAGCTTTGTCAGGAAGAGCTTGAGGAGGAGGGACGTAACTGAAGCTGACGTCGAGCTGTGAGCAAACGGGCGCTGCTGCAGCACGCGCCGAAAAGTTCCCATCGATCAGCGGGAGCGACCTCGTGAAGTTCTTAGAATCTATCGGTTTTCGCGTTACTCGAACACGAGGTTCACACGTTCATTTAGTCTCCCAGGACGGTCGAGCGACCACAATACCGATTCACGCACATCGCCAGCTTCCTGCAGGATTGCTGCACGGCATCATTCACGAGCTGCAAATGAGGAGGACCGATTTTTTCAAGATGTGGAGTTGTTACGAAAAGGCTTAGCGTGCAAGCCCTCCTGGCAGTTGCGCCGCTTGGCTGCATCTGCGTCTAGGCCATCTTTCTAATCCGACCACAGCGCCCTCGAAAGGACCGCTATCGGCCGTTTCCTTGGCCGCTGCACGTCAAGATCGAACGCTATTTCTCATCAGCGTAACGGCCCTTTCATTTTTGAGTGTTTAGCATCGCTAACGCATCGCGCGGGGGCGCGGACGTCTTTGCCGTGAACGCGATGATGAATCGTCTTCAGGCGTTCCATCAGCTAAGATGTACGATTCGGCGTTTCTGCTCACTCATCCTTCGAGAATTGGTCCAGCGTGTCGACAATTCTGTCATGCAGAGTCCGGTCTGTAGAACACACAAGGGATAGATTGGAAGCGGTGATTGGCGCGTCTAATCGGCTGCCGTCACCTGTCGTCATAATCCCCTTAGACTCCTGCAAGATGAGCTGCGCAGCAGCTATGTCATAACTGCTCAAGCGGTCTCTGGTATCGATGACTGCGTCGAGCGTTCCGGTGGCGACCTGGCAAAGGTCGTATGCAATACTTCCGAAAATCCGGACAATGCTCTGTTTTTCGAACTCGATGATCCCACGCGGAATGTGCGACACGCCATAGGTGTAGCCGGCAACAACCGGCTTATAGCGCGGTGCTTTTCGTGTCACGAGCGGCGCCCCATTGAGGCGCGCCCCCTCCCCTTTCTTGGCCGCATACACACCTAGTGAGTTCGTTACAACCGCGCCCATAGTGATGTCACTGAGCGAAACGTCGTCGATTTTCGGCGCATATGCGAGCGACGAGCAAAAGTAGGGGAAACCGATCGCGACGTTGGTCGATCCGTCGATCGGGTCAAACACGAACGTGCAGCTCGGGTGGTCGCCCAAAGTCCGGTCGCCGTATTCCTCTGAGACGATGCGCGCGCTGACGCCGCGTGCGAACAATTCGTCTTGGAGCCTCTGTTCTGCAACGAGGTCGAACCTCCGCGTCACGTCACGCTCCTTGTGCTGCGTTATCGCCGAGAAGTCTGTCTCAGTTCCGACGAACGCGAGCACGGACTCCATCGCCCGAGTCGCCATAACGATAATACTTTCAAGCTCCATGTAACCCTCGCTTTATCTCACGTACGATGATCTCGGCCGCCGCTGCCGGTGCGACACGCTCGCTGTCTATGGTCAGCTCGGGATCCGTTGTCGTCTCGTACGGCACGTTTACTCCGGGCACCGCCGCCTCGGGTGCCTGTGATTTTTTGTAGATGCTTTTTGGCGTGAACTCCGTAACGCGATGTGCCTCTCGCTGCCTGCACGTTTCGAGTGAACAGCTGACGTATACTTCGAAGAAGCGGGGGATAAGCCGGCGCGCGAGATCTCGATAGCGTTTGCGGTTTGCGGTCGCGTCGATTATGACATTTACGTCGCACTCCGTCAGTACCTTCGCGGTATACGCGAGAAACGCATAGACGATGTCGCGTTCCTGCTCGGAATACGTGGGACGAGGCGTAACGATAGTCCGAATCTCGTCAAGCTGCAGCGTGCGCAGCTTATCGCCTTTGAGCCGGTCTGCAACTTCCCGTGCGACGGTGGTTTTGCCGCTCCCCGGCAGTCCCGTGATCCAGATCGCCCAAGCCATATCTGTGTCTCTCGCCTGTCGTCAGGCCTTGAGGAGTGCGTTGACGTCCCGGTAGTCGAACGTTTCGACTTCGAGCACGTTGTGCACGAAGTTAAACAGCTTCTGCCGTACTTGCGGATCGATGTGTGGATACCATATAGGGCTTGCGACGACAAGCCCCCTGAACGCATAGAACGGCTGTATTACTTCAAGCAGTTCGTGATCCTGCGTCTTGTCGAGGTAGTTGCCAACGAACAGGTCAAACAACGTCTTGAACTCCTTTGCCAACTTCCCGTACTTTTGAATTGAATAAAAGAGGTAGTTCACGCTCAACGACGTGACGTCGTCAGCTGCCTCTCCAAATTCTCCGCGGCTCCTGTCGAGAACCGTAAAATCAGTGCCATCGCTGAACATGATGTTCCACGGGTGATAATCGCCGTGCACCATACAAAGTCGATGTGCGCGGTTCTTGAGCGCATAGCGCCAGTCTATGCATCGCTTTTCGAGCAGACGGAAGTCATCTTGCGAAAACACGTCGAACGTTCGAGGATAGCTATCGATCAGGCCCATTATAAGCTCCCCGTGACCTACGAGATCGCGTATACGGCGCGTGTAAATGACGGGGTCAGTGCGTCTTACCGCGTGGATCTCGACGAGGTAGTCTGAGAGCGCCTGAGCGCGGGCAACGTCGAGCTTGGTGAGCGTTCCCGTATCCTTGACGCGGTCGAGGTCGTAAAAGTATTCAGTGCCTGCGACTAAGTCCATGAGGATGAAGTACTCGTCGGCGTCGCGAGCAGACCGCATGCGACCCTCACGGGTGAAGTAGCCTACGTCGAAGGCGCGCACGTGCCGTGGCAGTGAGGCAAAGGTGGCGTGCTGCCAGATGAGTATCTGAGCGCGATCGGAAAAGTGATCGTGGCCAAACCCGCCCTCTCGTCGCATCGACGACAGCACGACGGACTTGAGAACGCCGTCCAATGAAAACGTGATCAGATAGGGCTTTCCATAGCCAAAGCCTTTGAGCTCCGCCGCCGGCTGCCCAAGTTCGCTGACCTGCACGACGCTTGCGTCTCGTCCAAACACTTCTTTGATATAATCATCGATCGCTGTCATGGTGCACGATTCCTTAAGCGCTTCTGTTACGTGCCGCGACATGCCCCACACGGACGGACTACGTGCCGAGCGTCCACGAGTGGAGGTACGCCTCTTGCTCCGCGGTGAGTTGCTCAATGTCAATGCCGATTGCGTCGAGTTTTAGAACGGCGACCCGTTTGTCGATAGCAGTTGGTACGGGGTGCACGGCATTTTCGAGATGTGCGTGATTTTCGACGATGTATCTGACGCACAGTGCCTGATTGGCAAAACTCATATCCATGACTTCTGGGGGGTGCCCGAAGGCTGCTGCGAGGTTGATAAGCCGCCCTTCCGCGAGCACATAGAGCGTCCTGCCGTCAGCCATTCGATACTCGTCCACGTTCTCTTTGACGTTCGCCGTGCCAGTAGCCATCCCCTTGAGCTCCTCCAAGTTGAGTTCTACGTTGAAGTGTCCAGAATTGCAGACGATGGCCTGGTCTTTCATGACGGCAAAGTGCTCCCCTCGAATGACGGAGACGTCTCCGGTCACCGTAATAAAGAGGTCCCCGATCCTCGCTGCCTCGGGCATCGCCATGACTCTAAAGCCGTCCATGGCTGCCTCAAGGGCTTTTCGCGGCTCGACCTCCACAACAACCACGTTCGCCCCAAGACCTCTCGCGCGCGCTGCGAGGCCTCGGCCACACCATCCGTAACCAGCGACGACGACGGTTTTTCCAGCAAATAGGAAATTCGTTGCATTCATGATGCCGTGAAGCGTGCTTTGCCCAGTCCCGTACCGATTGTCAAACATCATCTTGGTTTCTGCATCGTTGACAGCGATAACAGGATATTTGAGCGCGCCTTCGGCCGCCATTGCCTTCAGCCTGACCACGCCGGTCGTCGTCTCCTCGCAGCCGCCCATTATCGTGCTCAGGTATTCTGTGTGCTCGCCGTGAACCGTGGCGATGACGTCGGCGCCGTCGTCAAGCGTGACCTGTGGTCCGATTTTGAGCGCCTCCTCAATGCACGTGTAGTATTCCTTGTCGCTTTCACCGCGAAAGGCGCAGACGATAATCCCGCTCTTCGCGAGAGCGGCCGCGACATCATCTTGCGTGCTGAGGGGATTCGAGCCGGCAAGCGCAACATTCGCTCCTCCGGCGTGCAGCGTACGAATGAGGTTTGCGGTCTCGACCGTTACGTGCAGACATGCGGTGATGTTTATCCCATCGAGCGGCTTGTCGCGCGCAAACTCGGTCTTTATCTTCTCGAGAACAGGCATATGCCTGCGCGCCCATTCAATCCGTTTTTCCCCTGCATCAGCGAGGTTTATGTCCTTGATCATGCTCTTCATCGTAAAATTCCTCGTGTATTACGCAATCGCCTGAAGCAACCATACGATTTATATAGATACCGATTATAAAGCCAACGGGCAAAAAGGTTGTCAGTAGCGGGGCAAATCGAAATACAATGTCTGAAAACAACTTTTTATTTACCTCCGAATCGGTGACGGAAGGGCACCCAGACAAGGTTTGTGATCAGATCGCAGATGCAATACTGGACGCGATCATCGAGCAGGACCCCAAGAACGCTCGAGTAGCATGCGAAGTAGCGGTGACGACGGGCCTTGCGGTGGTAATCGGAGAGATTACCACAACGTGCAGCGTGGACATACCCAGCGTGGTGCGGGATACGATCCGCGACATAGGCTACATCGATTCACGATTTGGGTTCGATTCGGACAACTGCGGCATCGTGGTATCGATCAAAGAACAATCGCCCGACATCGCGCAGGGAGTCAATAAGTCACTCGAGTGCCGGATTACGTCCGCGAATGAGGGCGCCACGGACATTGAGTGCAAACCTCCCCCCTCGGACGTCGCCGAGGACGCAGAGCTTGGCGCCGGCGATCAGGGGATGGTGGTCGGCTATGCGACGAACGAGACGCCGGAACTCATGCCGATGCCTATATCGCTCGCGAACAAACTTGCGCTGAGGCTCACCGAGGTCAGGAAGTCAGGAGAGATAAGCTATCTCGGACCCGACGGCAAGACGCAGGTGACCGTAGAATATATTGACAACGTGCCAACACGGGTCGACACCGTCATTGTCTCTTCGCAACACGATGCCGACGTCGAGCTTGACACCATTAGACGCGACGTTCTGGCAAAAGTCATCGACGTCATCATCCCACCCCACATGATGGATACGAACACGAAGGTGTACGTCAACCCGACAGGTCGGTTTGTCATCGGCGGGCCCAAGGGTGACGCCGGAATGTCAGGACGAAAGATCATCGTTGACACGTACGGGGGGATGGCACGACACGGAGGCGGCTCTTTTTCGGGGAAGGACCCGACAAAGGTCGATCGGTCAGCGGCGTACGCAGCCAGATATATCGCAAAAAACGTCGTCGCGGCGGGCCTAGCTGACAAGTGTGAAATCCAAGTCTCTTATGCAATCGGCGTAGCGCAACCAATCGCGATTTACGTCAATACGTTTGGCACGGCCCACATACCCGAAGCGTCTATCTCTGAGATTATTATGCGACGTTTTGCACTCACTCCGGGCTGGATAATCAACACTTTTCGTCTTAGGCGGCCGATCTACCGACAAGTCGCTGCCTACGGGCATTTTGGGCGCGCCGATCTTGATCTACCGTGGGAGCGCACCGACAGCGCTGGGGTGCTCCAGAGCGACGCAAACGCGGCTGAAGCTGCGCTGAAAGCATCGAGCCGATAGCTGAGGTTCGGTTGGGCGAGGCAGCATCTAGTACAGAACGTCCTCAGGGGAATGATCGATTGAAGATAGGAGTGTTGGGGACCATATCGTGGAGGACCCCACCACGCCACTATGGGCCCTGGGAAACCGTTGTTTATCACCTCACTGAGGGTCTGGTCGAGCGAGGTTACGACGTTACGCTCTTTGCGACCGGCGATTCCATAACGAAGGCGAAGCTTGAGTGGGTGTGTCCGCACGGCTTCTATGAAGATGAATCACTTGACGCTGGCGTCTGTCAATGGCTCCATATCTCGAACGCTTTTGAAAAATCGCGTGAATTCGACATTCTTCACAGTCACTATGACTTCTACCCATTGACTTTTTCGCAACTCACGGACACCCCTCTTCTAACGACCATACACGGATTCTCTTCGGAACGGATTCTTCCTGTGTACAGAAAGTACAGGGATAGTTACTACGTCTCCATCAGCGACGCCGACCGAGCTGAAGGCTTAAACTACGTGGCCACCGTGTACAACGGGATCGACGTCGACTCCTTTGACTATTCCGACGCTCCAGATGACTATCTCCTTTTCTTCGGGCGTATATCTTTTGACAAGGGCACTCATCGAGCTATTGAGGTGGCAAAGAAAACCGGTATGACGCTCAAGATTGCAGGACTCGTTGCCAGCGAACATCGCGCCTACTTCGAAAAGTGCGTTAAGCCTGAGATTGACGGGAAGCAGATACAGTATCTCGGCATGGTAAACGAAGAAACGAGAAACGAGCTCTTCAAGCAGGCGTATTGCAGCTTGCACCTGATTTCGTTTGCGGAACCGTTCGGCCTTACCCTCGTGGAGTCTCTCGCCTGTGGCACGCCCGTCATTGCGACAAACAAAGGAAGCGTCGCAGAGATACTCGTTGACGGCGAGACAGGATTTATCGTTCAGAGCATTAGCGACGCCATCGATAAAGTGGGGCAGGTCCGCAGCATTCGAAGGCAGAACTGCAGGAGACGCGCGCAGTGCTTTGACGTGGATCGGATGGTAGACGGGTACGTCAAGGTCTATGAAACGATCATGGAACGTGAAGCCAAGCACTCGGCTATCTAAGGGATGAACCTCACCAAGCTTCGGAGCTTCTACAGATGCGTCTTGCCTAACGATACGGCTGCGCTACTCTTCTATGCGTCCCTCGCTATCTGCATCGCGATCTGGAACGTCAACATCTTCATCAATGACGAGGTCACGCTCGCGGCACAGCTGCTCAATCTCGGACACGGCGCTCTTTCAATAGAAACGACGCCTACGAGGCTCTATGAGGGCCTGAGTTTCGGATCGTCGGCTCCGATCCTCGGATTTACCTTTCAAGGCCACATGTACGGCTTCTATACGCACGCCCTCGCTGTCTTTGCAGCGCCGTTTTACGCTCTCTTGTATCTCATTAGTGCCACCGTTGGAATCAGGCTCTTCTTCGCCTGTCTCTGGTCGTTTAGCATATTCATGGTCAGCTGGCTCTTTGGAAGGCTTTGGGGCAGGCCACGACTCGGCCGCGACCTCGGCGTGCTCGGCGCGCTGGTCCTGCTCATCGTCAACGGCTACGTTGCGACGCGGCTGCCGCCGCTTATCTTCGACCAGTGGGGCGCTCTCATGGCCATCCAACTGTTCAATATCTTGGCAACATCGGCCATCGTACTTCTTTCACTGCGTATCTTCACGCGATACTTCGCCGATGGTCGCGTAGCCGCGTTCGGGGCAGCGTATATACTCATTGCCACGCCGCTCACATTCTGGGCGGTTTCAGCGAAGGATCACACGGCATCGGTGTTGCTGATCGTGGCGAGTATTTGGAGCCTCTATACGTATCTTCTGGACGGAAAAAAGCGTTACCGCTACCTTTCGTACGTTCTCGTCGGCATCAGTTTTTGGGTACGGGTATTTGACGCCGTTCCACTCCTCATAGCTATCATTTTAACGGATTTGCTGACGTCAGAGGGGCGGATTAAAGCATTGATTACGGCTGCGGTGACGGTCCCGCTCGCAATGGTCCCGTACTTCATCAACAACTACCTGCTGTTTGGCAACCCCTTCTTGTCGCCCGTCTATCTGAGTGCGCACCTCGAAATCGCTCAACAGACGTCCAGCGCCACAGCGAATACCGGCTCAGCACTCTTCGCCACGATCCAACGGCTCCCAACGCTCTTTTTCAGCACGTGGAATTTGCAAACTAGTCCAAACTGGCCAGAGCACCTCTATCACGTGCTGTTCTACGTCAACATGCCGGTGACGCTCGCCTTATTTCAGATATGTCCCCTTTTGATAATTTCCCTCTTTGCTGCAGTCCCGTACGTCGGGCAAAAGCTCGCAATATACAAGAGGAATGTGGTGCGCCTAAAGATAGATAAGAAACGCGCGATTGCGGTCACATTTTTCGTCTATATCATCGCGCACCTCATAATCTACGCACCGTTCCAAGAGCAAGGATTTGGCCTTGATATGCGCTTCTTTTTGCCCCTCTATATCCCCCTCCTCTTCTTTACGCTCGCGAGCATCCGTGAAGTTCTCGTGCACGAGGCACGTATCGAACGCGCGTTCGCCGCTGCCTGGATTGTCTTCGTTGGCGCAGTGCTCGGGTATGCCGCGCTGTTCGCGCCAGCGATCAGCGGCCTGATAAGCGCGTTGAGTTTCCCGTTTATTGGGACGCTCGGAGTCGTCACTGCAGTCCTGATGGCCCTCTTCGTGCCGTACTTCGTCGGCCATAGGAAACGAGTGAAAGAGCTGGCGATTCTCGTAGGATTTGCCACGTTCGTCTCTTCATATTGGCTGGTTATCGCGTGCTGGGTGTGGCAAAAGACGCCCATCGGCGTCCCTCGTCCCGGGATGATGCTCCCACTGGCGGAGGTTATCCATCGCATCATCATGGCCGCAATTGCGTCGTAAGCTAAGAAACGAGAGTCCCTGCTAGGGCTTATCGTCTACCTCGCCGCCGATCTCTTGGGTGTGTCACATCGCGCCTCAAACCCTTTCTCACTGCCTCGCCCTCGACATAGTCGTATCGATCGAGAAATCGATCGAGCCTAGACAGAAATCCATCAGAAGCTCCGTATTGAGGCCGGCTGTCTCGTCTGAATTCTTGAGGACGGCTCGGTGGCGCGTATTGTGACGCGCGCTGTTTCTGAATAGCAGCACGCTCGTCCTGCGGCCGTCGTTGTGGCGGCATCCGGAGGGGCGCTTGCGTAACGGGACTCGGACGGACAACGTGCCGGGCACGCGGGGTGCGTCGCCGTCGTTCGGTCGCCGAATGGCTCAACCCTAGGAGAAAATAGAAGGCAAAGAGGACAAATCCGCTCAGCGCTGCTAGAAGCGGCAAATCTGCTACGTTGAGAATGGTTACTCCGCCGAGTGCGAGCAGTGGATATAGCAGTACGATACACGTGTGCGCGACGCTCTTGGTAAGATCGAGAGCGAAATAAATCAGTAACGTCGGAACAAAAAAGATGCTGAAGAACGACACGACTTGAAAGAAGACGGAGAGCTTGTAGAATCCAAATACTTGGGGCTCGAGAGGATTGGCGCTGTACACGACCAGTACAAAAAGAAAGAATAGAAGGTAGATAAAAGCGGGCAAGCTCGCAAGATCTGAAAGACCGAGCACCGATTCGTCTTGTTCACGTATCCCGTATTGGGCTGAGCTGTCGTAGGGCTCTCTCATTAAACCACATAGTTTTAGGTGTTTGGGCCTATTTAAATAATTTCATTGTTCGCTGTTTAAACGCGGGTTCGCATTCGGACGCAGCTCAGGAAAGTCGTCTAGCGCACGCGTTTCCCAAAAGGAGCATCTGGGGTGGAGGGGTGGGGAGACGCCGCAGGTTTTGCGCGGTTGCTAGGTGCCGAAATGACTTTGAGTCGCCAGAAGAACGTTCACCGGTTTGCATCCGGGGTCAACCTGCGGACATACGCGGCTCTTTTGTCTAGTAGCTGGACACTTTCGCTGATCGCTTAGGTAAGCTATACGACCCACTAAAAAGAGCAAGAACCCGTCGTAGCTCTACGTCGTACGAGACGATTCGTGTATAATCGCAGTTGGCGTCATACGTGCTCGAGGGGTGGGTTAGCGATCGAGGATGTGAGAAACGTGTCCAGTGAAGAAATGGAACTTCCGCGTCAGCAGTCTTTTCGCAAAAGAATTCGTCATCCGCCGTGTGTCCGTTACCTTTTGCGTCACGGTGTGCCTTCTGATATGGGGTGTGATAAGGCGCACGCACTCCTCGTACGATATGTGGTGACGAAAGGGCTGAACGACGTGCAAGGAACAAAAATGGCACAGACAATGATAAAGCACGCCGTCTCCTTAGGTGGCGTGCGGGGGGCAAGCGACGTCCATAAGTTTGCGGAATGCCTTTCAAATGCTCGAGATAACCCTAAAGCGAACCATTGGAGCTGTGAGGACATTTGGTCCAGCAAGAAACTCCGAGAGCATGGGGCCTGCACTGGCTGGAGCTGTGAGTACTATCATCCGGAGCCGTGTGGCGAATCGAGTCACCAAAGTGGCGAGGTCGAGGCCCAGATGGAGAAGGGAGTCCTCACATATTTGTTCAACAATCCGGAGAGTATCAGCGAAGGGCTAAGGCGGGGGCTCCGTTCTGAGGGGTTTGTCGATGAGTATGGATGCGGAGATGGCAATTGTTTGCCTCTCAATCGCGTGCTCTGGCACGTATGTCGGTACCTTGCCTATCACGACCGACCGATTCGATGCAGCGCGATTTTGGCCAGCCTCTCTCGAAGCCCTGAAATGCGACCGCACCTGGATGAGATAGAACGATACGTGCAGCGGCTTAAAAGCCGCCCATCGTGCCGGCACGACCGATTCATCGAGTATTTGAACGTCATTGAGGCACGCGGAGCACGGCTGCGAGCTCAAGATCTCGTTCGTCAAGCAGAGATCGCCTTGGCATCGAGCGCGCTTCCACTTGACATCGTCTTGAGAACTCTCGGGCAGCAATCAAGTACCTTGTCGATCACGGCATGCGACAAAAATCACCTCTTTGAGCAAGACCTCGATGACTTCATGACGAACCTTTTCTCTAAGAGGTGCGGCGTCATACCCACCCGCTCAGAGTGGCTAAACGCTTCTTTGGGTGGCGGTTGGAAGCCAGGCAGGTTATACGTAGTCAATGCATCGTCCGCCGCGGAGACCACGGACTTCAGTGCTTGGTGTGCTGACTTTGCCGCACAACGTCGGTTCCCCACATTATTCGTAAGTCGCGGAATAAGCAAGGACGACTTCACAGAGCGCGCGCTAGCACGACACTGCGGCGTTGATACGAAGGAGCTCTCGCGGTATCGTGAAAATGGCTTTAACTCGGAGGCGGATGCAACGATATTGGAGCGGGTAGTTGAAGCAGGAGAACGATTGAGCAGGCGAATAGCCCACCATCTGGTGGTCATCGAGGCAGATCCGGAAATGGCCGTCGCAGACGTGAGAAGCGCCGTGCGCACCGCGCAAGATCGAGTTGGCGCGGATAATGATCGACCGACATTGCTAATTCTTGATCAGTTGCCGGTTCCGTCGTCCGATAGCGAGAAACCCGTGGATTCTGTTCGAAAAAGAGTCCCTTTCGACGAAAACTCACTGCTCGAATGCTTGAAACGCCAGATGCAAGATCTCGCAGTGGGCATAATAGCGACCTTTTCGAGAAGTGTGACAGCGGGCGAAGCGCAATTCGAAAAAGATGAAGCAAACACAGCGCTTTTTCATAACAACTTGGGGGGATTACCTGCCGCCGATTACACGTTAACGCTCCAATCAAAATACATAATGGTGAGGGGTACAACATCCGGAAAAAAAGTCGATCAGCTTGATCTTGCACGAGAGTGGTACAAAAGGCACTACCCTCGATCTCGAGGGCACATAGATCGGCTTTTTGACGAGGCGGAAGGCGAGCATCCTTTGGATGAGGCAACCCGTATTTACGCACGAATATCGCTTTTTGGGAAGGGGGAAAGGGCACTTGCCAATCCGGTCATAATTTACGAACGGCCATATCATCGATTTGGAACGCTGAATATGGAACCGATGGATTTAGAAAAGCACGGTGCTTTGGCGTTTGATAAAGACTCACCCGGGCTGTGATCAAAGGACTTCTGGGGTTTCGTCGCACACCAAACATCGACCACCGTAATACAGAAAGCTACTTGTAACAAATTGAGCTAGTAGTTCGCTAGATTTGGCCGAGCGTTGCAATGGCACACATTCATCTTCCCGACGGCGTTCTTCCTATCCAATGGGTCTTCTTTTGGTGGTTGCTAGCTATCGCTTTGCTTGTCGTTGCCCTCGCCGCAACGAGAAGGCGCACGATTGCAATTCAGCGGCTAGCAATCGCTGGGATGCTTGCAGCGGTCTCTTTTGCAGTCTTCCAAATCAATATTCCATTTGCAGGCGGCGTTCACATGAACCTCACTCCGCTGATAGGGATCTTAGCAGGGCCGGGTATCGGATCGCTAATTATCTTCATTGTGAACCTCTTAAGCGCCGCCGTAGGTCATGGGGGGTGGGGGCTCGTAGGGGCTAACACAATCGTGAACATGAGTGAGATCGCGGTAGCTTTCTATATCTTCAGAATGACAAGAGGCCGACTTGAGATGTTCACGAGAGGTGCCGTAGCTGCGATCTCAGGACTGCTCGTCGGCAACGTCGTTTTTCTTGCCGTTTTAGTCGTTTCAGGCATCCAAGGAAGTGAACTACACGGCGTCGCGTTGCTCCCCTACTTGATTCAAATTGTGATACTTAACCTGATTGTAGCAGTCGCCGAGGCCGTTGTGACGGGCTTTGTTGTTGATTATTTAAGCAAGGTCCGACCCGATCTTCTCGGTGAATGATCTCCGGACTACTCACTGCCTTGTTTCGCTTCTTTCTACGTATCACTGCAGCAGGTTGTCGCTAGGCTTACGTCTTACCTGCAGCTGGCTATTAAGCCCGGTTCGCCTGCTGCTCGCGAAAGTCGTTGCGTTCGAAACAACCTAGGCCTTGCCAAGCGCGCACATTGCGTGCTTGCGCCTTCCGAAGCTTAATTCAAGGTAGTGCCCGCCTTACTTCTTGCCTATCACAACAGCTGTTCCGTATGCCAAGATCTCCTGCATGTAGTCAGAGATCTCTGACGAGTCAAAATAGGCGCTGATAATGCCGTTTGCCCCGACTGATTTGGCGTGCTCCACTAGCCGATACAGCGCCTCGTCTCTCGCATGTTGCATCATCTCGACGTACTCGCGGATTTCTCCTCCTGCGATAGAACGCAGTCCAGCTGTAATATTCCTTCCAAGCCCTCTGCTTCTTACCGTAAGGCCGTAGATGAATCCTCGTGTCTCCAAGATGTTGTATCCTGGGACCCAGTTTGAACTGACTACCAACACCCCATCTATCGCAATCGGGGACGGTGGCACCGATTCCCCCCCCACTTAAGCCAGCTCTGGTACCGGCCTCACGTACTCCGGTTCCACATTGAATGCAGAACTGTGCATTTAGGGGTAGCTGAGCACCACAAGCTTTACAGGACTCTTCTTCGCTCATAAATAGCCTCCTTTCTGTGCCTTGATAAACAAGCAATATCCTTTGCACACTGATTGCCGGTCGCTAAGGCTTAAACCTTTTCACGCAAGCTGGTTTTGAGGCGGCCGAACGCCGGTCACGCATAGGCCTTTTTGTAACGTGCATTGCAACGGGTGCAGCGAAATACTCCCTGAGTGAGGTCGTGACAAAGATCGTGAGCGCGTCGATCTCGAAGAGTTAAAATAGGGGGCCATTGTCACAATGCACTAGCAGCTAGCCTTTGCAGACTCGCAGTGGCGCAGCCCGAACAGAGGATCCGGGCTGATGCCCCGCAGTGGCTCTCGGTTTGCAAGGCTCACCGTCAATCGTACGCTGGTTTGATTACCGTAGATGCTAACGACGTAACGTGATATCACGCCACAAGGACTCCAAAATGACATCAGTAACGAATAGGCCGCTTCTTGTTACGTGCGGCTTGCCGTATGCGAATGGCCCGTGCCATATCGGTCACCTGAGGACGTACATCCCAGCAGACATCTACGTCCGGTGCCTTAAGAAGCTCCGGCAGAACCCGCTCTTCGTCTGTGGTTCTGATACTCATGGAACGCCGATCGTCATTAACGCTGAACAGCAGGGGACCACGCCTGAGAAGTTTGCCGCGTACTATCACCGCTACTGGGAGGACACCTTCAAGGCCTTGTCAGTTGACTTCAGCCATTATGGAAATACCAATGCTCCTACAAATCACTTCAGAACGCAGGAAATCGTAAAAGCGCTTCAAGAGAACGGCTATATCTATCCGCTGGTCATTAGACTGGCTTACTGTCCAGAATGCGATCGCTTCCTCCCCGATCGCTACGTAGAAGGGGTGTGCCTTTTTTGCGGCATGACGGCGCGCGGAGACGAGTGCGATCAAGGGTGTGGACGCCATCTCGAACCGGGAGAAGTCGTCGATCCGAAGTGCAAAACGTGCGGAGCCAGCGCTGAATATCGGGAAGAGAAGCATTTCTTCTTCAAACTGTCTGCGTTTAAGGACTTCTTGTCGACGTATCTTGAGACGCTCGGAGGCACAGCCAATGCCCGCAACTATGCGCGAGAATGGGTTACAAATGAGCTCAAGGACTGGTGCATTACGCGGAACCTTTCGTGGGGGGTGCCATTTCCGGGAACTGATCTCGTCGTCTACGTGTGGGTTGACGCCCCTATCGGGTACGTTTCGTTTACCGAGGAGGCAACGAGCACCTGGGAAGACTACTGGAAGAAGGAATCGAATATCATTCACTTCATCGGGGGGGACATCATCTACCACCACGCCGTCTTCTGGCCGGCGCTGCTAAAAGGGGCAGACTACACGACGCCCGCAGCCGTCGTCGCCTCGGGAATGGTCAAAGTCGACGGCGAGACTTTTTCTAAAAGCCGCGGGCACGTCGTCTGGGTCGATGACGATTATCTCGACCACGGGTTCCATCCTGATCTGCTTCGCTATTATCTCGCGGGCTACACCTCACACACGAAGGAACTGAATTTTTCGTGGAAGGTATTTGGGGAGAAAGTGAACCGTGAACTCGTAGGATCGCTCGGCAACTTCATTTATCGAACCCTGCTCTTTGCGTTCAAGAACTTCGGTCACGTTCCAGAAGCCCCTGTTGACGGCGCGATAATCGAGCGAATAGCGGCGACACGCGAGAAGATGGTGAGTGCGTTAAAGGAATATGAGTTTAAGAAGCTCGTTGATGCGGCGATGTCGTTATCAGACTTCGGCAATGCCTATTTCCAGTCTAAAGAGCTCTGGAACCTCGTAAAATCTGATAAGGCTGCGTGTGCGCGAGAAGTCAAGAACTGCATTCAGCTCGTAAAGGCCTTAGCGGTGCTTTTGGAACCAGTCATGCCGTCGACAATGACAAGAGTGCAGGCACAGCTTGGTCTGACTTCGACGCATTTCTCTGATGCCACAGTCGAGGTTGAACCGTTACGGCTTAGCCAGCCGGCGCTGCCCTTCACCAAGATCGATGAGAAAAAGATCGTGGAACTAGAGATAACACTCAGCAGGAGAATGGCGGGGGTGGCTCAGAAAGCTCCCGCTGAGGCTCGTACCGCAGAAGCAACGATCGAGCTCGCAGATTTTAAGAAGCTTGATTTGCGGATCGCTCGCATCGTAGAAGCTGAAGCGGTCAAGAAATCCGACAAGCTCCTGCGAATCACGCTGCAATTGGGCGATGAGACCCGGCAGATTGTCGCAGGAATTGCCAGAGACTACCCCCCAGAGGAGCTCATTGGCACTGACGTCCTAGTTCTCGCGAATGTCCGACCTGCGCAGTTAATGGGTGTGGAATCGCACGGCATGCTCCTCGCCGCTGAACACGAGGGCAGAGCAGTACTCATTCGACCGTGGCAAAAGGTGCCTTCAGGCACCAGAATTAGGTAAGAAGGTGGGTTGAACGTGGCCAGCTCCAAGCGTAACGAGCGGATCGTCATAACGGTCACGGGCTCTGACCATCCCGGGATCGTCGCAGCCTTGACAAGCCTGCTAGCGACTGCCAATGCCAACATCGAAGACATTAGCCAGACCGTGGTGTCTGGGGTGTTCACAATGATCATGATCGTCAACATAGGTTCGGCAAACTTTGAAGAGTTAAAAAAAGGACTGGAATCGATTGGCGCGGCTCAGGGGGTGCGAGTCACCGCCCAGCACGAAGACATCTTCCGTTATATGCATCGCGTGTAGGGTGGATTTCACTCTTCTTATCTTCAGTGTGCGCGTATTTCTGTTAGGAACCGTCGTGGGACGGTCGGGCGCGGTCAAGTTCTCGTTTCAAAATTGACGCAGCTGCGTTTAGCAAGCGTCTCGTCGGAGGCGGCCCGGATGGCATAGTAGCCACTAAGGGATGGGACTCAGATGATCGCTCTGCGCCGTCACCGATCGCTCGTACTCATTTGCGCACCACAACGATTTCCCTCGTTAAACTCTTGTGAACGTATTGAGCGTGACGCTCCTCAATTGTGAAACCTGCATCTAAAATCTCACGCTCAATCGGGCTGTGCGATATCAAAACCGCACGCGCGTCGCACTTAAGCACGCGAAGGATCTCATCCAAAGCCGTAACCGTCAGTTGATTCAGCGACTGGGCGCGTATGCTGACAGAACGCCCGTATGGGAGATCGGTTGTCACGGCGTCCACACATTCGTCTCTCAGTGCCAATCGCTGAGCGTCCTGAACGAGCAGAGCGCTCTCGACATCATAATAATCGAGATTCATCTTTGTTCCGAACACCATCCTACTATCAACATCTGACCCTACGACAGCTGCCCCGATGAGTCCCGCTTCTAGAAGCAAACCTCCGGTGCCACAAAAGGGGTCGAATAGGAGCTCATTTGTGTTTATGCCAGTGAGGTTTACTGCGGCTCGTGCGATCCGAGGCAGCAGCACGCCCGGATAGAAATAAGGCCGAAGACGGGGGCGCCGCGATTCGAAGCGAGAGCGGTCGATCATTGTTGGCGTCGTACCGATTATGCAAACATCTTCGCTGAGCAATGCCCTCACAAGAAGCTGCGGATGGGCAAGGTCGATCTCATATCCGCGCTCAGCAAGCGCCTTCCCGATCGTAGCCTCCACGTCAACGCTTCTTAGACCGTGTCCAATTCGCTTAGCCCGGACAGCGACGCTGACACGAGGTAGCTCAATGCTTTGGGCTGCTTGGTAAATAGACGCGAGCTTCTGTGCACACATATCCTTTACCTCGATTACTGCGTGCGTCATCGCAAGTCGATTACCCAGCGTTTGATCGTAGATTTCGACATCCATAACCAGCACGCGCTCTATCTCTCGCGCCACGACGCCGCGGAAGATGGCGAGAACCTCAGCTCTCGGAATGCTTTTATTCTCTCCGGACAGCTCGAATGCAAGTCTCATGTCGTTGTGTCGGTGATATCAGTCGTGCCCGCGAGATGCTGTTTAGCTCATCGCGCGTGACTTCCGGTTCGTCCAGAAATTCAAGAGTTGGTCGGCTTATGCGGCCTCTCAACTGCTTCCCTGAGCTGTGCCGCTGCTCCGACATGAGTGTACACTTAACGCCCGAGGTAGATAAAATTGCTGTGCACGTGTAATTGCCAAGCAAGCGAGATTTTGGCCCGATTTTCTTTCAGAACAGCAGCGAGCGCCCCTTAACGTTATATATAAAAAGCCTTTATAAAGCAACAAGGAAGGGGGAAGTTATGGTTCGAAGGAAGGGAGACGCAACGGTTGGAGACGCAACGGTTGAACCGCGGGACACTATCAAGATTGAAAATGTGGTTGCCTCGACCGGCATTGGGCAAGAAATAAATCTTAAGCAAGTAACGCTTGCTTTGGAAGGCGCCGATTACGATCCTGAACAGTTTCCCGGCCTCGTCTACCGCACCAAGGACCCGAAGACCGCCGCACTCATCTTTCGATCGGGAAAAATTGTTTGTACGGGTGCAAAGAGCATAGATGACGTGTACAAGGGTCTGGAAAACGTATTTCAAAGTCTAAGAAATATCGGAATCGACGTCAAGGGAACGCCGGAGATCAAGGTGCAAAACATCGTCGCGTCCGCGGATCTTCACTCAGTTTTGAATCTAAATGCAATTGCCATCGGCCTCGGGCTTGAAAACATTGAGTACGAGCCGGAACAGTTTCCCGGTCTCGTGTACCGGTTGTCGGACCCTAAAGTGGTAGTTCTCTTGTTTGGCTCCGGCAAACTGGTCGTCACGGGCGGGCGAAAGCCCGAAGATGCGGCCAATGCGGTCGATCGAATCGTTAAGGAACTTAAAAGCCTGAGCCTTCTGTAGGTCACTCGGTTTTGCCGCTTAATGATTATTCCTGAATCAGAACGCTCAGCCGCGCCGCTGGTTGGGGAGAAAGTCTTCTCCCATCCTGACATGGTCAGAGCAAATGAGTACGTGCTGCGCGAATATACGGCACCCGTGCGCGACGTTTGCGTTTTTGTGCCGTGTGCTAAGGTGAAGCCGTATCACACGAGTCCTAGTCACAGGAATTATGACGAAGTCATTTTCAGCGTTTTGGCCCCAGAAGAAGTACACGTCGTTGCATTTGGCACGTGCGGCGTCACGCCGCGGGAACTCGATACTGAATATCCCTTTGCTAACTACGATTTCGTGCTTGGCAATTGCAACGTCCTGTCCGTCAAGAAGAGATTCATTGAGCTGGAGAGCGGTCGACTTTATCGATACTTGGAAAAGACGCGAAGCTCGTACAGACATCGGATTGCCTACTGCACGGGTGACTTTAGGAAAGCCATGCAAAGAGCGTGCAACAAGACGGACGTCGACGTCACCATCGTCCCACACGAGGAAACGCTCGAGCGTTGCCGGGTACGGGGCAGGAAGTTTGAGTATGGGGGCCTGAGCAACGTCCAATACTTGGCTGATTTGAGGGGTGCGTTACTCTCGATCTACGGGACTTCTCCACAAGATGTGCGCTTAGAGACGCTGGAAAAGACGTTGGGCGATAATGATTGGTATCTGCTTTAATAGCGATGAGAGACACGTAACGACGATGAAAGAAACCGCTTCTTTTTATTCTGAATACCTCACGCGATTCGTGTCGGTCATGCTTAAAGACGAGGCGGTGCAACGGGTCACGCTCGAACCGCACGCCCGGCCCAGTAACATGCTGAGTGCGACACCAGCCGTGCAAGCTCTTGAGAAGTACTTGCGAGGGGCGAACCTTGACCTCAGCGTCTTCCCCGTCGATCTCGAAAACCGCTCGGCGTTCGAAAGAGCCACGCTGCAATGTGTGCGGCAAATACCTAGGGGAAGCGTAGCGACGTATTCAGAACTGGCGGCGAAGCTAGGCAGCCCACGAGCGGCGCGAGCTGTCGGGAACGCGTTGCGTCGCAACCCCGTTCCGCTCTTTGTCCCATGTCATCGAGTGGTGGGGGTATCTGGCCTCGGTGGTTTTTCCTTGGGACTCGACACGAAGCGAAAACTGCTTCAACTTGAAGGCGCGCGGTCGCGAGTCTGAGAGTAATCGGTCATAAGATTTTACACCAAGCGCCAATCGTCGCTTTTATGGTGAGCTGCGTTACGGTTTCTCCAGCGAGATTCGGTCGCCCAACTTCAGATTTAACTCTGTTGCAGCACTACCCTTATTCACGGCGATCTCTACCAAATCAAAGCTCCCAACGGTGAGCAACGGGTGTCCTTGAGCCACTTCGTCGTACGTCTGCACAAATCGGATCGCTGTGGCACCGTTGAGAAGATGCGTACTACCATACCCCGAGCGCTGTATCATCAGCGTTCCGGGGATATTCGTCACGCAGTTGCCAAACCTGTCGACAAAGAAAATGGTGCCTGAAACGGCATTTTCAGACGAGTGCGGTTCTTGAAGCAGAAGATCGACATAAGTCGGCGCGGGCTGAAGGCTTCGCAAGCGTCCCATAAAGATGTGTGCACCTACGGGTGCGAAGACGTCTCGTCCGTGAAACGTGCTTGACTTCGCGTCCATTTCGATACGCAGCACCTCGAAATCGCCTAGGGAGCGCGCTGCGGGGATCAGCAGTCCGTTGTCAGGGCCGACGAGATAGTGCCCTCCCGCCTCTATGACGAGGCCCTTTCTGTCCGTGCCGACAGTCGGGTCAACGACGGCGATATGCACGGTGCCTCGAGGGAAATATTTGACCGTCTCGCGGAGTATGAAAGCCGCCTCGCGTACGTTCTGGGGCGAGATTTCGTGAGTTACGTCGATGATGGTCGCTTCGGGGGCTATGCCGAGAATAATTGCCTTCATGACCGCCGGGTAGTAGGCGCCGAAGTCAGAAATTAGGGTTATGATCCCCATAGTCCAAGGTAACGTCAAATGAGGTTTAAACCCTTTGCGATGTTCAGAGCCTCGCGTCGCTCGATGTCGCTCACGAACCGATTGATCTCGGGGTAGTCAATGACGTTGTATGGAGCGTACTGAAACATCAGGTTGAACTTGACGTCCGGTGCATTCTCGCGCACCCATCCGACGATCGGCTCCGTACAGCACTGAACGTGTCCAGGCATCACCAGATGACGTATCATAAGCCGGTCTTTTGAAGCGAGCAAGTTCCGCGTGACGGTTTCCACGTAATTGTCGACGTTCGAGTACCGGTGTGCGCAAGCGTCGTTGCCATATTTGAAGTCGCTCAAATACACGTCAATCACGCCATCGAGAAGCTTATACGCTTCCGCTGAGTAGTAGGCGTTTGAGTTGAAAACCATCGGGATATTCAAGAATCGCGCATCGACCTCGATTTCTCGCTCGAGCGTGGCGAGGGCACGCATCGTTTCCAGGATCTTGCCGATGTGGGGGGTCGGATCTCCCCCCACCCAGTTCACGTTGCGTGAGCCCGCGATCGATCGCGCGTATATTCTCCGTGCAAGCGCCGGTGGGTCGCTGATCGCACCGGCGTTCGGATGTCGTGCGATATCCCAGTTTTGGCAGAAGACGCATTTGAAGGTGCAGCCCGTAAAAAAAATCGTATGCGATGGCACGAGTTCTAGTTCTTCGCCATAGTGAAGGAACTCTGAGGAGTATTTCGACTCCGTAACGCCACAGAATCCAGGCTTCTCGGCTCTGTTGGTTTGACATCGGCGCTCGCAGAAATGGCAGTTGCGAAACATGCGCTGCGCGATTTCGATCTTTAAATCGAGAAGGGAGGAGGTGATAACGACATCGCTGTGCCGGTCTTCTTTTGCAAAACGATCGTGAATCTGCCACAGTCCCTCAGTCGACCCGCTGAGGTCGGCGTTGGTCTCAGTCAGTTGTGCCTTTCGATAGAGCGGCAACAGCTCTGCTCGCATGAAGACCGCCTCAATCGCGTGCAGGTGAACACGCGCGCGAAAAAAGATTACTGAGGGGCCGCGCTCGAGTAGCCCTTCAGATCGTGCGAGTTAATCGTGAATTTCTTGAGATGCTCGAGCAACCCATCGCGCTTTCGACCGATGAGGCTGTTTTCGAGAACTTCACCGATAGAACTGACAGGGATAATCTGCACCATGTCTCTGTACTGCTTCTCGATCATGACGTCTCCTTCGTTGTCTTTCGGGACGAGTATACGCGTAATGCCTGCCTTAGCGGCTGCCTCAACCTTGGGCGTGACGCCGCCAACGGGCAGCACCTCTCCGCGAACCGAAAGGGATCCGGTCATTGCCACGGATTGATCCACTGGAACGTCCTCGAGCGCCGAGATTACGGCGGTTGCTATTGAAATTGACGCCGAATCGCCCTCCACCCCCTCATAGGTGCCGATGAACTGGATGTGCACATCCTTATTTGTAATGTCTTGGCCTGAGAACTTCTTAATGAGCGCTGAGACGTTTTGGACGGCCTCAAGAGCGATCTCTTTCAGCAAGCCGGTCGCGATGACGCGACCCTCCTCTTTGGATTGTGCCGGAGTGATCTCCGCCACGATGGGCAGCACGACGCCCGAATCATCACCCATGACCGCGAGACCATTGACGCGACCAACCTCTGCGCCGGTGTTTCGGAACATCTGGTAGTCACGGCGGCGCTCGAGGTATTGATCAGTAAGCTGCTGCTCGACCGATCGTGCCATCTTCTTTGCATCGATAACGTGTTTTGCGGTCGTGTGTTCAGCCCCTTCGGCCCGAGCGACGTCTCCTGCGACGCGGATAAGGCCGCCGAGATCCCTTAGCATCAACGTGACGTGTCCTTTTCTTCCCGACCTTCGTCGCGCCTCGCGGACGATCTCTTCAACGGCATCGGCAGTGAAGTGAGGAATCTTCTCGTCCTTTGTCACCTCTTGGGCGACGAAGCGCACGAGTTTTCGACGGTTTTCTGGCGTATCCTTCATTGAGTCGTGCATGTACACTTCGTAACCGTAACCGCGGATACGCGAGCGTAGCGCCGGATGCATGCCCTTTACGGCGTCGAAATTTCCTGCGGCGATCATTACAAAGTTGCACGGCACAGGGTTAGTCTTTACCATCGCGCCACTTGAGCGTTCGGATTGCCCGGTGATGGAAAACTCTCCCTCTTGGAGCGCGGTAAGGAGGTGTTGCTGCGATTCGATTCTGAGCGTGTTAATCTCATCGATAAAGAGCACTCCCTTGTTTGCCTTGTGGATCGCTCCTGCCTCGACCCGGTCGTGCGCCGGCGTCTCGAGTCCCCCCGATTGAAACGGATCGTGCCTGACGTCACCGAGGAGCGCTCCTGCGTGCGCTCCGGTACCGTCGATATAGGGCGCGGTCTCTTTGCCATCGTTCACGACGAGGAGTTTAGGTATGAGCACGTCTTCGCGGGGCGTAATATAGCGCAGCGCGATGAAGAGCATAGCAGCGGCAATGATGCCCATTATCGGTTGATTAATCGCAAAGCTATAGCCAACGATAGCGAAAACCATCACCATCGAAAGCATATTCCGAAATTGGATCTTCTTTTGCGCTTCCCGCTTGTGTGCATCAACGATTTGCCGACCCTTCCCAGACGGCACCACACGCACTTTGGGGCTGTTGCTGTCCTCAGCGTTATGATAAACGAGGATATCCTGCAACTCTTCCTTAGGGAGCAGCTCTGCCATGGAGCGGGCGAGCATTGACTTCCCGGTGCCCGGAGAGCCGATGAGCATCACGTGGCGTCGTTGCTTAGCCGCCTTTTTTATTACCTCAACGGCCTGTTCTTGTCCGATCACTTGATCGACGAGCATTGGGGGCACGGCGATCTCGTCAGTGACCGCTATGTCCATGCCGCCGAGCAAAGCAGACGCTTTGTGTTCAGTTGCGTCTGCCGTCTTGTCGTTGCCGACCTCTTCCGCTTGGGACAACTTGAAAAAAACACTCCTGTACTTATTATTGATAGTATCCCGTTGATTAATTAAATATTTTCTGCAAGGTAACTCGATTCAGACGCGTTATCTTGAAAGCAACCCTGTCAGTCTTTTTTTACGCTGTTATCGCCCTCAAGCGCCCTGCTTTAGGAATACGTCGATCGCCAGGGCTGCTCTCTTTGAGGCCCATTGTAACTATGACGGTTGCCGCTTTCGTAGCAACATCTTCGCCGGCAACGACGTGTTGCAAAAAGGTGAGACAGTCATCATCAATAACCCGTTGACCTCGACAGGGCCGTATGATGGGTCTCGCACATCCCCGTGGGATTCATAGTTTCTTGAGGGCTTGCACAAGCTTGCCGACCGTCTCCTGCGCGTCGCCGTAGAGCATCCGCGTGTTGTCCCGGTAGAACAGGTCGTTCTCGATCCCCGCAAAGCCCTTCCCCTGCCCGCGCTTTAGGACAATCACATTCTTTGCCTGTTCGACATCAAGGATTGGCATGCCGAAGAGCGGGCTGCCCTGCCGGTGCGCTGCCGGGTTCACGACATCGTTGGCCCCGACGACAAGGACGACGTCGGTGCTGGGGAACTCAGGGTTCACCTCGTCGCGGTCGAAGAGGTGGTCGTAGGCAACCCCTGCCTCGGCAAGCAGGACGTTCATGTGACCGGGCATCCGCCCGGCAACCGGGTGGATCGCGAACTTCACCTGCACGCTCCTGCTCTCGAGCAGGTCGGTCAGCTCCTTCACTTTCTGCTGGGCTTGGGCGACTGCCATGCCGTAACCGGGGACGATGATAACCCGGTCCGCGTAGGCGAGCATGACTGCAACGTCGTCGGCCTCGATCGCTTTCATGCTGCCCGATACCTGCGCCGCCTGCTCCTCCGTTGCGCCGAACGCTCCGAAAAAGACGTTTGTGAGCGAGCGGTTCATTGCCTTAGCCATTTTGAGCGTGAGCAGCGAACCCGCAGCACCGACGATGACGCCCGCTATGATCATCGCATAGTTGGGGGTGGCAAACGAGAACCCGTCAAGCGCTACGGCCAGGCCGGTGAAGGCGTTGTACATCGAGATCACGACAGGCATGTCGGCCCCGCCAATCGGGAGCGTCATGAGGAGCCCGAAGCCGAGAGCGAGAATGAAGAAGAGCGGGAGGTACATGCTTACGGAAAGTGGTATCCATGAGGGCTGCAGGATGACGAACGCACCGGAAACGATGGCGAGGACAAGGACTGCCATGTTGACGATCTGCTGGTCCGGGAAGGTAACCGGCCGCGATGGCATCCAGCCCTGCAGCTTCAGGAACGCGATGAGGCTGCCGGAAAACGAGACAGCTCCGATTAGGCCGCCAACGACCGCAAGCGAGCCAGTGGTGGCATTGGTAAGGCCAAGAAGCGCGACTGCCGAGATCCCGGCTGCCGCGCCGCCCCCCATCCCGTTGTAGAATGCGACCATCTGGGGCATGTTGGTCATCGCCACGCGCTTGGCCGCTATATAGCCGAAGCCGCCGCCGATCACGATCGCGATCGCGATCAGGGCGATGTTGGTGAGATTCGGGGTAAAGAACGTGACGAGCGTTGCGATCAGCATCGCGGCGCCGGCCCAGACGATCCCGCTCCGGGCCGTCAGCGGGTTGCTCATCCGCTGCAGGCCGACAATGAAGAAGAAGATCGTCGCAATGTATACGGGCTCGATGGCAAAGGAGAGGTCAGCCATGTCACGTCCCCTTGCCGCGCTTCTTTCCGCTGCGGTCGAACATCTGGAGGATCCGTTCCGTGACAACATAACCGCCGGTCACGTTCGCTGCCCCGAGAACAACTGCGATGAACCCGATCACCTGCTCTGTAGGCGTCGTGGCAAGGCCGAGCGCTACCATCGCTCCAACGACCACGATCCCATGGATGAAGTTCGAGCCGCTCATCAGAGGTGTGTGAAGGATAACGGGGACACGGCTGATGACAACGTAGCCGGTGAATGCCGCCAGCATCGCGATGTAGATAGCGATCCAGAACGCAGTGATATCGGTCATAGCTCCCCTCCGCTGATGAGGTCAAGCGTGGGTTTATGCCGGACTTCGCCTGCGTTCACAAGCAGGCTTGATGCCAGGATCTCGTCAGTAAACTCACGAGTGAGCGCCCCGTCCTTACTAACAAGGAGCGACAGGAACGACTGGAGGTTCTTTGCGTACATCTGGCTTGCGTGAAACGCGACCCGGGCCGGGAGGTTCTGCGGGCCCACGATCGTGACACCGTGCTCCTTTACGGTCTTTCCACTTTGTGTCAGCTCGCAGTTGCCGCCCGATTCGGCAGCAACGTCGACGATGACTGCGCCCGGACGCATCGTTGCTACGGTCTCTTTCGTGATCAGGACCGGCGCCTTCCGGCCGGGGATGCTGGCCGTCGTGATAACGATGTCAGCCCGTGCCACCGCGGCAGAGACCATCTGCTGTTCCTTCACCTTCTCTTCCGGCGTGAGCTCGCGGGCGTAACCGTCCTGGCCTTCCGCATTGATCTCAAGCTCGAGGAATTTCGCGCCGAGGCTCCGGACCTGTTCGCCCGCGGCACGCCGGACATCATATGCCTTGACCATGGCGCCGAGGCGCTTGGCTGTGGCGATCGCCATGAGGCCGGCAACGCCCGCACCAAGGATGAGCACCGTTGCCGGCCGGATCGTGCCCGCGGCCGTTGTCAGCATCGGGAGGAACTTGGGGCAGTTGTCGGCGCTGAGTATCGCTGCTACGTACCCGCCGGCCGTTGCCTGGGAACTGAGCGCGTCCATGCTCTGGGCGCGGGTGATCCGCGGGATAAGCTCGAGGGCAAAGGCGGTGACCTTGCGGTCGCGCATCCGTGCAACGGTTGACAGGTTGTTTGCCGCGTTCATGAACCCGATGACGATCGTGCCCTCTGCGAGCATCTCGACATCGGCTATGGTTGGAGGCTGTACGCACAACACGATTGTTGCACCGTCAAGCAGTTCGGCCCGACCGGGCGCGATCTTCGCATCGGCGGCAATATAGAGGTCGTCTGGGTAGAACGCTCCTGCTCCCGCATCATGCTCGACCCGGACCTCGTACCCCGACTTCGTAAGTTTCTGGACTACCTCGGGCACGGTCGCAACGCGCCGTTCACCCGGGGCCTGTTCCTTTACAACGGCGATCACGATGCCCTTTGTTTTGTGTGCAACGGTGGGGGTGCTCATAATTCCCACCCTGCCTGTACGGCCTTTTCGATGCGGAACAACCTTTTCACTCCATGGATGGTCTGCAATGTATCCTACTAGTTGAATCTATACCCTTTTTACCTTACGCACCCGGACTGCCACTCCGTGCCCGGATCGCATCATGTCGTCACCGAACATTGCCGCTCTTCCCGTAGCCATCGCCGGGGGCCGGAAACGAGAACAACGGTCCCCCATTTTCTCACGTCTGTAGGCGTGCCGAGCGGGCCAACGAGATCTGCTATCTCGTCGCCTCACCTATACACCGCAGCTTCTTCGTGGTGAGCCCCACCTCTTGGAAGATAATCTTGATTAGCCCGCCCTCAGGGTAGGTCTCGGCAATCGTGAGCGGAATTCGCTCTCCTCTTTCGTCAACTCGCACGACGACGAATTGACCTGCCCTCGCCTTTCTGGCGATTTGGGGTCCATCGACTTTGCAGCGTAGGTCGACGGCGCTATTTCTTTCTTTTGTGCAAGGCGACGCATGTTAAGACGTGTCATTCTACGGAGAAAACCGCATCAAATTTGCGTAAGCGTTGGTAGATATGGTAGGGCCAAGTATACGCCGACCGCAATGAGCACTAAGCCAGCGACGCGCTTGATCCAAATGGTCTTGGACGATTTGCCGACGAGAGACGACGACACGCGAGCCGAATAGGCAATAGCGAGCATAGGGACGGCGAAGCCGAGAGAATAGATCATGAGCAGCAGTCCGCCTGTCGCAACGTCGCCGTTTGCAGCCACCCACGTTAGTATCGTAGCTAGGACCGGCCCGGTGCATGGAAGCCACACTATCCCGAGTGCTAGCCCTAAAACCAACCCGCTGGCTATACCTTCGGTCGGAATATCGTAAGTCTTTTTTGACATCCTGTCTAAGAGGCCCAATCTTGGCGTGTTGTAGGGTAAATGGAGATCGAAGAGCATCCAGAACCCCATTGCGATAATCAAGAGTATTGCCGCTGCGAAGAGATAGTAGCTATACGCTGTAAACACGGCCCCAAAAGCGGACGCGACGAGTCCCATGCTCGTAAACGATATACTTAGGCCCAAAACAATAGCGAGAGGCCGGTATCTGCCGCGATCCGTTGATGAGGCGACGATAGCAGGTAGCAAGGGTAACACGCAGGGAGAAAAAATGCTAATAAGCCCTGCTCCGAATGCGATCAGTGGATTTACTTCCATTTGCGCGCGTCCTCAGTGACGTGTGTTACTTGCGTGCGTCTTCAATGGCGCTTTTCACCGTGCTCGGGTCGAAGACACCCACGAAGATCGCGGCGGCCCCGTCCTTGCGTAACACAACGGTTGTCGGGGTCGCGGTCACGCCATACGCTTTGCCGACGTTCATTGACGTACTGTTGTTGTCGATGTTGAAGTTTACAAACGTCACGTTCGTGCCATTGTACTGCGATTGAAGAGCCGCTATCAACGGTTGTGTCTGCTCACAAGCAGGGCAGTTGTTCTGCGTGATGAACAGGATGACCGTTCCGTTCTTCATCAAGTCGCTAACCGCTTTAGGAGGCGCTATTCCGCTTTTAAACTCGTAGCCCGACTGATTGATGCACCCGCTCATTGCGACGCTGAGCAAGCATAGTGCAGCAACAACTGCGATATACCGTATCCTAGCCCTCGACTTCACCGCTGACTCCCCTCTACTGTGCTTTTGTACTAAAAAGCTTGCAATGACACATGCCGTGCTCTTTGAGCTCTTCTTCTTGGTAGACGCACGGGCAAATTATTTTTCTGTCTTCCTCTGCGTTTCCCGTAATGATGCGACACGGACAGTAACGCTTTCCGAACTTCTCCTGCCTGACAGCGAGGCCCTTTGCGATCTCATCAACCCGTTCTTCATCGGGATTAACCTCGATTCCTTTTTTTTCTGCGTATCGCTTAGCCCAGTCTTTTATCTTTTTGGTCTGTTCGTCGACGTCCATTAGGTCACCGTGCCTTGCACCCGCTAGGAGAAGCGCAAAACTACTCGTATGTTATAATATATTATTATTCCTCTTTCGCCTGTACGCCGCGGGTTTTCGCGCCCCATATCCAGCTCTAAATCCGAAAAAATGACCTCTCGATTGTTTTTGAATATTCGTAAGTAGCTATAATCAGATGACTACGTCCTCTCGCTTATGCGTGGAACTGCGATAAAGGGGGGGACTCTGTCCACGCAGTGCTCAAAAAACGCAGGCGGGTGAAGTCTGAGCGCTTCCGCGTCTACACTTCAAGACCCGTCTCACTTCCGCTATCGCTCTTCCATCGAAACCTTCTCGAGCTGGCTTGCTACGTTCCAAATGAGGGTCCTTGTATGGAGTGGCATGTTCGGGTCGTTGCTTATGTCGTCGAGTATTGAAATCGCATATGCTGCGCGCACCGTCTCAGATTCCTCTCGATTGAGCAGCCGAGTCTTAGCTTCGTCTGCAGCGCGGCGGATGTTTCTTGGCACCGAGTCATCGCCAACAATGCGGGTGAGAATTTCGATGCTTTGCTTTAAGATACTCTCTTTGTCCGACACGGCTTCACCCTACGTCCAATGCGGCCGTTGCGCGCGGCAGGCATTAGTACACACCCTTCTGATGATCCGCACAATATATAACGCTTTATTAATTGACCCCTTTTGGACGAGAAATAACCGCTGAGAATCGACATTATGCAGTTTTTGCAGCAGCCGTCCCCGCCGTTTGCGTCGGTCAATCTGCGGGTGCGCGTTTCATATGTTGAAGCTTCCGGCTTTCCGAGGTACCGCACTTGACGGGTTTGGAGACGTTGCGACTCAAGCCCAACAGCTATGCGCAGTTCAGATCGAGTGTTGCTAGAGCTCCCTCCACCCTGTGTCTTCGTCAGCGTTGCTCAGTCCGGCGTCAGCCTCTTGGTCCTCCTCGGGAGCTCTGCGATCTTGGTCGCCCATGAAAAAGAAATAAAACAAGGCTCCGATGACAAAAAGAAGCGGAATTAGTGCAATGATGAAGAAGGGCGAGATACTGCCCACAATCTTGCCGAGACTGAAGCCATTTCCGGTGCTGTTTAGCGTTGCGCTTTTGCTGACGTTCGTTGAGACTTTGGGCGATTGCGGAGTCGGGCTACCTTGGAGAAGCGTTGGCTCGGCTGAAGGCACTACAGAGGGCACCAAAACGTCAGGAATTTCGCTTTGAGCAACTACAAAGCGAACCGTGCTCAGGTATGACATCGCGACAACAGGGAATACTTCATCCGTATGAACCGTAGACAACCGTGTTTGAGGCACGGTTTGGACGGGCATTGCATGTGGCGCTGCAAGCGAAGCACTGCTAGGACTTGCCACGACGTGAATTGAAAGCGCAAGCATGAGCAAAATTAGAGTAAATACCGCTCCGATGTTGAAGCTGCGCGTGAGCTGCGTCATGGCACTGCCACCGTTTTTATTGCCTTCTACTTCTTCGCGCGAGTATAAGAGTCTTTATATACACGCCCTGACTCGTCACGAACCGTGGTTGTTCTGCTGCGGAAAAGAGCTGCGAGACGCGAGACAGCCCTTACACGGTGGCCAAAGCGTTCACAAGTCTTTGCTACAACGGTGTGCTGCTCAAAGCTTCACGAGCTCGAAAAGTCGTTGCGTTTTTGCTGGCTCAACTTGCGCGGGTCAGTCGCTTTCCATCTTAGAAGCGCTGGGCGACGTGCCCGCTCCTATTGAACCCAAGAGTCCTTGATTTAATGAAGTGCAGTTGCTGTCGCAAACGATAGCACATAGCCAACCTGCTGCGTTTCATGCTGAGCGCTGAGACGGAAGGTATGGTGGGCAGCAACGCTAAGCCAATCGATTGGTAGATCACTTGAGCCACGTCATCATGGCGCGGAGCTTGCTACCCACCGTTTCTATCGGGTGCTCTCGCTCTTTTTGCGTGAGGGCGTTGAACACAGGGCGGTGAGCTTGGTTCTCAAGTATCCATTCGCGTGCGAACTCTCCCGTTTGAATGTCTTTGAGGAGTCCTCGCATGGCCTCACGTGTGGCGTCAGTGATAATGCGTTCACCTCGCGTGAGGTCGCCATATTCCGCCGTATCGCTGATCGAATGGCGCATCCAAGAAAGCCCCCCTTCGTGGATAAGGTCAACTATGAGCTTTAATTCGTGTAGACATTCAAAATAGGCAATTTCCGGCTTGTATCCCGCGTCGACCAACGTTTCAAAGCCGGCTTTGATCAGTGCGGTTGTTCCGCCGCAAAGGACAGCTTGCTCTCCAAAGAGGTCGGTCTCCGTCTCTTCCTTAAACGACGTCTCAAGGACCCCCGCTCGCGTGGCACCGATGCCCTTGGCGTAGGCCAGCGCCGTTTGGAATGCGTTCCCCGTGTAATCTTGCCACACGGCCACTAACGCGGGGACGCCCTCTCCTTGCGTATATATGCGGCGCACGAGGTGTCCCGGTCCTTTTGGCGCAATCATAAATACGTCAACGTATGCCGGGGGAACGATCTGGTTATAGTGAATGTTGAAGCCGTGGGAAAACGAAAGCGCGTTCCCCTCTTCAAGGTGCGGTTCGATTTCAGCCGCGTAGACGGCCGCTTGGCGCTCGTCGGGGAGGAGCATTTGCACGATGTCTCCCTTTTTTGTCGCTTCTTGGACGCTCACGACGTCAAAACCGTCCTTTTGCGCCTGGTCCCACGATCGCCCCTTGCGCAGACCAATGATGACGTCTAATCCCGAGTCCTTCAGGTTCTGTGCTTGCGCGTGTCCTTGGTTGCCGTAACCGATGATTGCGATTCTCTTATCGCTCAGATTTTTCAAGTCCGCGTCCTCGTTGTAGAAAATTTGTACCATTTATTAACCCCTCTTGCCGCTTCGGCTTGTTTAATGTGTGAGGTGCACAAAAATAGCTTGCGGCGCTTCGAGCGTTAATCACCTTCGTTCAGAACCGTTTATGCACCGTGTCCTTAGCAGCATATCGACGGGGCGATACGCCGCGTGAACGTCAGCCGTTCAGCGATTCTTCGTCAAACGCAGCAACGCTAGTCCTTGCCGCTTTGTATCACCTTGGGTCCCCTTCCGAGGGCTAGCGTGCCCGTCCTCACAATCTCCTTGATGCCGAATTGCTTGAGCATGACGATGAGCGCTACGATTTTCCCCTCATCACCCGTTACCTCGATGATGAGGCTCTTGGCAGCCACGTCGACGATGCGCGCCCGGAATACGTCGACGAGCTGTAAAATCTCTGCTCGATTTGAGCCGTCGGCGGTGACTTTGATGAGCACGAGCTCTCGGTTCACATACGACTCTTTCGTCAGATCGCTCACCTTGATGACCTCGATGAGTTTGTTGAGCTGCTTGGTGACTTGTTCGACGACGGTGTCATCGCCGGTCACCACGATAGTCATCCGGGAAACGTTTTCGTTTTCGGTCACGCCGACGGTGAGACTCTCGATGTTGTACCCTCGTCTGCTGAAAAGGCCGGCCGTTCTCGCGAGCACGCCAGGCTTATTTTGGACGAGGACCGATAGGGTGTGTTTCATTGGGCTACCCCTTCCCGCTCTTTGCGTCGATCATTTCGTTAAGAGCCGCCCCTGCTGGAACCATGGGCCACACGCACTCTTCGGGTTCGACTCTGAAGTCGATGATAACTGGTTTTGGCACCGCAAGCGCCTCTTTGATCGCCGGCGCGACTTCGCTCGGCGAATCGACGCGTATTCCGTGGGCGCCGAACGCGTCTGCGAGCTTCACGAAGTTGATCTCAGAGAGCTTCGTTGCGGAGTACCGCCGGTCGTAGAAGAGTTCCTGCCACTGCCGGACCATGCCGAGGTAACCGTTATTGAAGATCGCCACCTTGACCTGAACGTCGTAGGCGACGGCTGTGGCAAGCTCCTGACAGTTCATGGTGAAGCTCCCGTCTCCTGCGAGATCAAAGACGGTCTCGTCCGGCCGACCGATCTTCGCTCCGATGGATGCGGGGAACCCGTACCCCATCGTCCCGAGGCCGCCTGAAGAAATGAAGTTTCGCGGGTGCCGATGGCTAAAGTACTGCGCCGCCCACATCTGGTGTTGCCCGACTTCGGTGCATACGACCGCGTCCGGGCATAGTCTGCTTATCTCTCGCACGACGTATTGCGGCCTCAAACCCGTCTCCTCAAACTCAAGCGGGTATTCACGTTTCCACGTGTGCACCTTTTCCATCCACTCTTTCGTGTGTGTCTGCTCGAGCATCGGCATGAGTTTTTGGAGCACTCGCTTCACGTCCCCGACGATCGGTATGTCGACTCTGACGTTCTTGCCGATTTCGGCGGGATCAATGTCAATGTGAATGATCTTCGCGTTCGGCGCAAAGCTCGCGATCTTGCCCGTCACGCGGTCGTCGAAGCGTGCCCCGATCGCTATGATGAGGTCTGATTCGGTGACAGCGTAGTTCGCGTACCGTGTCCCGTGCATGCCGAGCATCCCCAACGACAGCGGGTGCTCAGCGGGCAACGCCCCCATGCCCATAAGCGTCATCGTCACGGGCGCCAGAATGGCCTCAGCGAGGGCGCGCACCTCCTCGGAAGCCCCACTGATCTTGACGCCGCCGCCGACGTAGATGACGGGGCGGTGGGCCTCCGAAATGGCCTTCGCCGCTCGCTTGATCTGGCCGGGATGCCCTTCGTACGTCGGTTGATACCCGGGCAAGTGCACCTTTTTCGGATAATCAAACGGTGCAGTCGTCGTCTGTACGTCCTTTGGGATATCGATCAGGACGGGACCTGGCCGCCCGGTGGACGCGATGTGAAACGCCTCTTTTATCGTTTGCGGGATCTCGCTCGCGTCGTGAAGCAAGTAGTTGTGCTTCGTGACCGGGAGCGTTATGCCCGTGATGTTGGCCTCTTGGAAGGCATCGTTGCCGATGAGATCGGTGGTCACCTGACCGGTGAGCGCGACCATCGGCACGCTATCCATGTAGGCGGTCGCGATCCCCGTGACGAGGTTTGTCGCGCCAGGACCCGACGTCGCCATGCACACGCCTACCTTCCCGGTCGCTCGCGCGTAGCCGTCAGCCGCGTGGGCTGCTGCTTGTTCGTGGCGCACGAGGTAGTGCGTAATGGCATCCTGCTGATAGAGCTCATCATAGATGGGTATGATGACGCCACCGGGAATGCCGAAAATGGTGTCAACGTGTTCGTATTCGAGACTTTTAATAACTGCCTTGGCACCGCTCAGGTTCATTGCATCTCACCTGCTATTTTAACGTAAGTAGCCTGTTTACACCTTCAACGACCGCTTCGACCGACGCCATGATGATGTCAGCGCGAGCCCCGCGCGCCGTTATGATGTGTCCATCTCGGCTGAGCTTCACCCACACCTCAACGAGAGCGTCGGTACCGCCGGTAATGGCATCGACGTGGTACTCTTCGAGCGTTATGTCTGCAAGCTTTCCTATCGCCTTCCGAAGCGCATTGATCGCAGCGTCCACGGGCCCCAGGCCTATGCCCGCTTCAACGACCTCGTGGCCGTCGACCGAGAGCTTGATTGACGACGTCGGTGTCACGATGTTTCCCGACACCACCGTCAGCTCTTGCAGCTTTATCCGTGCCTCGCGATTGATCTCGAGCACGGCATCGGCGATAGCTTGTAAATCCGCGTCGGTGACGCGTTTTCCCTTGTCACCGAGCTCCTTGATACGTTTCAATATGTCGGCTAATTGCTCGTCGCTCGCGTCGAGGCCGAGCTCCTTAAGAGCGAGGTGCACCGATGCGCTGCCCGCGTGCTTTCCGAGCACAATTCGTCGCTCTCGGCCCACCATCTCCGGGGTGATCGGCTCATACGTCCGCGTATCGGCCAGCAGCCCGTGGGTGTGGATACCCGACTCGTGTGTGAACGCGTTCTCCCCGACGATCGGTTTGTTTTGGGCAACGGGCACCCCCGTCAGCCTGCTGACGAGCCTCGAAATAAGATAGAGTTCGGTCGTTTTTATGCGTGTCGTGTAGCCATAGAGCGACTCGAGCGTCATCACGAGCTCTTCAAGCGACGCGTTTCCGGCCCGTTCGCCCAGACCGTTCACCGTTGCGTGCACCTGGGTTGCGCCGGCGCCCAGAGCTGCGACGGAATTGGCCGTAGCGAGGCCAAAATCATCGTGGCAGTGGACGCTTATGGGCGCGATGCGAGCGAGGTCGGCGAACTGCGCTGCCGCGCGATCGGGGACGAGCACGCCTACGGTGTCACAGTAGCAGAGCCGTTGTGCTCCCGCGGCTACGCCTTGACGATAGAACTCGCGCAAAAAATCGGCGTCGGCTCGTGACGCGTCTTCGGCGCTGAGCTCCACTATAAGGCCGTGATCAACGGCGTATGCGGTCGTATCCACAGCCATGCGAAGCACGGCCGCTCGATCCTTGCGCAGCTTCTTTTCGATGTGCAAATCCGACACTGGCACGACGAGGTGCACCGAGTCGACGTCGCACGCGAGACAGTAATCGATATCCCCCTTAAGGGCACGCGCAAAGCTACAGATCTCAGCACGCAATCCCTCGTGTGCCACGCCTCTGATGGCGGTACGCTCGCCTTCCGACGTGACCGCAGATCCCGCCTCGATCACATCCACGCCGAGCTTGTCAAGGGCCTTAGCAATCCACAGTTTTTTCTCGGCGGTGAGCGACACACCAGGGGTCTGCTCGCCATCGCGCAGGGTCGTGTCGAAAAACTTGATATCGTTAAATAAAGCGATCCCTCACGGTAGTCACTTCCACGCGGTAAAATGAAGCCGTCACTATATATAAGCACTCACGCTCGCGGCGTCGGTCGCTTGAACCGCTCCAGATCGTTAAAAGTAGTCGCCGACGGTCTCAAGCATTCGGGCAACCAGTTCGGCGGCGGCATCGAGATCTTCGAGGTTGAGCACTTCGACGGGGGTATGCAGATACCGCGTGACGACGCTCACCACGCCGGCGGGGATCCCGGCCCGCGTAAGGTTGATCGCCGTGGCGTCAGTGGTACCGCCCGAGCTGACGTCGCGCTGATAGGCGATTTGTGCCTTCGCCGCCGTCTCTTCGGTCCAGCGGAGCACCGAGTCGGGGGTGATGAGCCCGCGGCCGCCCCCGTCAACGACGGTGACGGAGGGACCCTTACCGAGCTCCAAGTGCGCCATCTTCTTTTCGATGCCGGGATAGTCGCCCGCGATATTGGTCTCGGTGGCTATGGCGACGTCGGGATTCAGTCCAAATGACGCCGTCTTGGCGCCTTTCAAGCCAACCTCCTCCTGCGTCGATCCGACCGCAAATACGGTGGTCGTCGCCTTCGTGCGTTTTATTGCCTCGATCATCATCGCGCACCCTGCCCTATCGTCGAGCGCCTTTCCGGTAACGAGGTTGTTCGAAAGCGGCGTAAACTGGCGATCGATCGTGATCGGCGTGCCGATTGTCACGCCGAGGCTTTTTGCCTCTTCGGCGCTCGCGGCACCGATGTCGATGAACATGTCCTTCATCGGGATCGGTTTCTTCTTTTCCTCCTCCTCGAGGATATGCGGCGGCTTTGAACCGATCACTCCCGGGACGGCGCCTTTGGTTCCGTGGAGTGTGACGCGCTGGTTTAACAGCGTTTGCTCGAACCAACCGCCAATGCCGATGAAGTAGATGAATCCGTTTTCGTCAATGTACTTCGCGGAAAGGCCCACCTCATCCATATGCGCTGAGAGCATAACTGACGGCCCTTTTCCTTTCTTGGTGGCGATCAGATTGCCGAACGCGTCAATCCTGATCTCATCGACGTAGGGTGTGAGCTCGTGCGAGAGTATGTCGCGGGAGCTTCCTTCGTGTCCGGAAACCCCATGTGCATTTGACAGTCGCTCAAGCAAGTTCTGTAAACCGTCTAGCTTGTCTGACATCATTCTAAAGAGCGCATCCTAGCATTAATAGGTTTCTTACTAAAAAGGGACTCAAAGCCAGCCTTTGTTCACGCAGCTCGCGCGCGTGGCACGTATTCGCCGCCCACGCGCATCGGTCATCTGCGCAAAAGTGTAGCTGCTCAGCTCGTAGGGCGTCCGCCAACCTGGCGTGGGAAGCTCTATAAGGGTGCGGTGAAAGACCGTGACCGTGGCCAAGGAGAGCAGATCCGTGGAGCGATGAACGAGTGGTGACCAAACGGTACAGAAAAGGTGAAGCACGTCGCGTGGCCAAAGAGCGTGCTGCTCGTTGGGCGTCTAGTGATTCCTACGGCCGTCTCTTTGAGCCGGGACGACGGGACGAGCTACCGCGCGCGCTGGCTGCGAAGGTGCACGAGGGGCTTCCCGCGCCGGATGGAGGCGCTATCGAAAGCATACGTCGCGCCGTTGACGAAGTCATCAGTGAACGCGAATGGGGATGGCACTTCGCCTTGCCGATCGAGCGATTGCCCAAACGCGATCTTCGTGCAGACGCTGCGTCGGCACTTCTATGCGCTGATTGTGCGCTTCCTGGCTGTTGTTATTTCGATATCGTCAGGCTGACGTCTGCTGACGTGGCGCGCTTGAGCACGCGCCTTAAGCTGTCGTTCGAGGAGTTCGTTGCACAGCATTGCACGCCGTTCGTCGACGCCCAAGACCGTGGCCATACGCACGCGCTCAAAAAAGCAAAGCCGTGTGAGTTTCTTGGCAAGGATGATCGGTGCCGCGTCTATGCGGATCGACCGACGGTCTGCGCGGACTTCCCACTCGTCGTAGATCCGATCACGGGCGACACTATCGAAATTCGACTGTTTCCCTTCTGTAACGTTCCGTTTAACGTCGTGCGATACGAAGTGACGCGTCGCGTTCTCGATAGTTCCAGGTAGGAAACGGTTCGAAAAAACGGTGGTAGCAACGCGGATCACTCGACTTGCTACGGATGTTAACGTGACTTGCGTGGAACCGCGCTGAGGTGGTGTGTTACTGGCACGGCGAGGAAGAGCGGGCCTGCCGGGATTTGAACCCGGGTTTGAGGCTCCGGAGGCCGCTGTGCTATCCAGACTATACTACAGGCCCGTGGACTACAAGTTGCTGTGGCAGGTATATAACTCATCTGATAGCGTAGCACGAGAAAAAAAGGTTTAAATGGGTAGTTGCGCATTGGGGAACACACCAAACCAAATACCGGCGATCGTGAGCGTATAAAAGGAGTCTTGGATGAGTCGCAAAGTTCTGATGAATGGGGCGTACGTGGCGTGGAGTGCCGCCACGGTCCACATAAGCACGCACGCCCTCCATTATGGTACTGCTGTTTTTGAGGGCATACGGGCCTATTATAACGATGGAAAAGGCCAAAGCTTCATCGTTCGAGTGACGGAGCACGTCGCGCGGCTCTATCGCAACATGCGCGTGCTCAGACTCACGCTGCCGCTCACAAAGCAGGAGTTCGCAGACGCGATCATTGACGTCGTGCGCGAAAACGCGCTCAAAGAGGACGTGTACATACGACCGATCGTCTACTGGGGGGCCGGTACCGTCGGCCTCTATCCGTACGGCAGGGCAAACGACTACGCGATCTACGTCGAACCGATGGGCATGTACTTCGATGCCGACATCGACGCGGGCCTTAAAGCGTGCGTGAGTTCGTGGGCGCGTGTCTCAGACAACGCGCTCCCGCCTACGGGCAAGTTCGCCGGAGCGTACGTCAACAGCGTGCTCGCAAAGGTCGAGGCGGTGCAAGACGGGTACGATGAGGCGATACTGCTCACAAAGGACGGGTTCGTCTCGGAAGGGAGCGGCGAAAACGTGTTTGTCGTGCGCAACGGCACGGTCCTTACGCCGCCAGTTTCCGATGACATTCTCGAGGGAATTACCCGCGACGCGATCATCACGCTCTGTGCGGATCGCGGGTACGAGGTGCGTGAGCGGAGGATCAGCCGCTCAGAGCTCTACGCCGCGGACGAGCTCTTCTTCACCGGTACCGCCGGAGAAGTGGCCCCCATAACGAGCGTCGACGGGATCGTCATCGGCGACGGTGCGGTCGGCACGATAACGCAGGAGCTCAAAGAGGCGTATTTCAACGCGGCGCGCGGTTACGATCCGCGTTATGCGCGGTGGCTGACGCCCGTTTTTTAGCCGCTTCTCAGAAGCAGCGACTCGTAATTATCGGCCGCAGCGCACGCGCTCTTGAGGCGATTAGTCGCGTTCGACGGAGATGCGACTCTTGCCATAGCTAAGCCGGACGCCGATAGAGCGCAAGTACGCGCACGAGTCGCCGGGGCAGTGGACGAGCACCTCGGCCAGATCCTCGGGTTTGTCGATGTCGGTGCTCATGTAAAACGAATCGAGAATTTTGAGGGGAAGCCCGCGCTCCTTGGCGATGGCGACGTGTTTCAGAAAGCTCACCTCGTAGAAGTCGACCTTGAAGCGGCAGGGGTCGCGCATGAAGATGGCGTTCGTGCCGCCGCCGCGTCCGGGGACGAGCGTGATGCCCTCTGAGTGCATCTCGCGGACGTGCCACTCCTGGATGAGCGGAATGTCCGACATCACGACGAGGGTCGGGTCGCGTTCGTGCCTGATGTATGCGTTGATGGCTCTGTTCAAGTCGTGGCGGTCAAGCTGCACGTGCGCCCAGTCGCACCCCGGGTCGAAGTCCTCGGTCGCGAGAATCGTCACGTCGATGCCCTGTAAGCTGCGCAACACGTCGCGGAGCATCGCCTTTGAAAAGGCCATGCGCTCTTCTGGAGAGAGAAACGGCGCGAGCCGCGTCTTCGCTCCGCGCGTCTTGAACGGCACGACCGCTTTTACCGCTCGCATCGTCGCCACACCGGTGGCGTAAGCGTCCCCGTTATTTATATATTACCGCGGCCATGTAGTGGTAAAAACGGCTTCGCTTTTATGTCGCTTGAGGACGTGAGCACCGCAGATATCATCGCTGCCCCTTTAGAGACGTTCTCGTTTGCCCTTCCTGCACGCGTCACGTTCTCCCGCAACGTCTTTGTTCCGGTGACCAATATCTGTCGTAACGCGTGCGGCTACTGTGGGTTTCGCCGGGACATCGGCGACGCTGAGGCGCATCTTATGGGGCCAGACGAGGTGGAAACGCTCCTGCGGCAGGCCAAGGACGCGGATTGTACTGAGGCGCTGTTCACCTTCGGCGAACGCCCGTACGAGGTCCAGGGCTTTCTCGAGAAGCTCGAGGTGCTCGGTTATGCAAGCTTTCTCGACTACCTCTACGACCTCTGCAAGGCGGCGATCGCCGTCGGACTGCTCCCGCACAGCAATCCGGGCGTCCTTACCTTTGACGAGCTCGAGCGGTTGAAACCCGTTAACGCGAGTATGGGGTTGATGCTCGAGACGACGGC